>Ga0315280_10012384_pt1 | contig 10323 bp, 9 predicted proteins | sample YL17G06_40_MG_FD_203697 | JGI IMG/M metagenome (GOLD analysis project Ga0315280, IMG submission 203697) | Sediment microbial communities from Yellowstone Lake, YNP, Wyoming, USA - YL17G06_40 | ecosystem: Environmental > Aquatic > Freshwater > Lake > Sediment | place: USA: Wyoming | collected... | reverse complement strand
ACTTGGTCATAAATACAGACAAGACGTATTGTTTATGTCCCTGTAGATTGTAGAGGATTTGAGATACCTAAAAGAGAATTTTAGAAATCTCTCATATATAGCTGTATTTGAAAGTCGGTGATGAGTGTCTTGAAATATCTTCCCTTACTGTGATACTATTATATTAGAAAATATTAAGGATGGTGATGTGTAATGTGGGTAATCTTGATTCTTATAGCACTTGTTCTCTATGCTATTTATCTTTACAACCACCTTGTTACGCTTAAAAATCGAGTAGATAATGCCTGGGCTCAGATTGATATACAACTTAAAAGAAGATATGACTTGATACCAAATCTTGTAGAGACAGTCAAAGCTTATGCTGCACATGAAAAGGAGATTTTTGAGAAGGTGACAGAATTAAGGTATAAAGCTATGAGTGCAAGAGGGGTATCCGATGCATCTCAGGCAAATAATGAACTCACTCAGGCATTAAAAACTCTATTTGCCCTAGCTGAGGCATATCCAGAATTAAAGGCAAATGAAAATTTCTTGAGTCTTCAGGAAGAACTCACTAATACAGAGAATAAGATTGCATTTTCACGCCAATTCTATAATGATGTAGTTTTAGAGTTCAATAGGTCTCTAGAGGTAGTTCCCACTAACATTATAGCTAGATGGATGAATCTTATCTCTAAGGTTTACTATCAAGTCCCTGAGGAGGAGCGTGGACCTATAAAGGTGCAGTTCTAGGAGGTAAAAACTTTGGTAAATACTTTATATGACCTTATAAGTGCAAACAGGAGAAAGACATGGCTATTTATTATAATCTTTAGCCTTCTTTTGGGGTTTGTGGGGTATGTTATTATTAATCTATTCAACTGGGGGACAGTTGGTTATCTATTCTGGGCTATATTTATTATATTCTATAATGTTCTTACTTACTATTATAGTGATAAGATAGCTCTAGTTTCTACTGGGGCTAAACCTGCAGACCCAATGGAATTCAGAGTCCTGCATAATGTGGTAGAAGAGGTAGCAATAGCTGCGGGAATTCCAAAACCGAAAGTTTATATAATTAATGATCCAGCTCCTAATGCCTTTGCTACAGGGAGAAATCCAAATAATGCCTCTATTGCTGTGACTACAGGTATGCTACTCTTGGCAGATAGACGTGAACTTCAGGGTGTTATTGCCCATGAGATTTCACATATCAAGAATTATGATATCCTTCTTATGACTATAGCAGCAGTAATGGGTGGTCTTATCATACTTCTTAGAGATTTCTTTTTCTTCTTTAGACCAAGTAGAAGAGACAATGATAGAGATAGCAGTGGTCTGCTCTATCTTATTGGAATTATCTTGGCTATTATCTCTCCTATTCTTGTAGCCTTAATAAGATCTGCTATCTCAAGACAGAGAGAGTACTTAGCTGATGCTTCTGGCTCAATGACTATTAGGGATCCAGAGGCACTAGCTAGTGCATTGGGAAAATTACTCTATTTCCAGAAGAAAATGATTAATGCAAGTGATGCTACAGCCCATCTTTTCATTGCAAATCCCTTTGGCCAAGATAGGACTTCAGTTACAAGCCTATTTGCTACCCATCCACCGCTAGAAGATAGGATAAGGAGACTGAGAAGCCTCGTTGTATAATGAAGATAGCTATTATCTCTGATATCCATGGAAATTTGGAGGCTTTTAGTACTGTATTAGAATATCTAGGTAAGAATATAGATGAAGTCATCTGCCTTGGAGACATAGTAGGATATGGGCCTAGCCCAAAAGAGTGCTGTGATATTATTAGAGAGAGAAAAATTTATTCTCTCTGTGGAAATCATGATGCAGCTTGTTTTGAAGATGAACTCATAAATTATTTTAACCCCTATGCAAAAAAAGCTATTATATGGACAAGTCTTCAGCTTACTAATGAATATATCTCTTTCTTAAAGGAGCTTCCATTTGAAGACGTCATACATAACTTTAGGATTGTCCACGGTGCTCCTGGAAATCCATTTGAATATATAATGACTCCCTCTGATGCAAGAGAATCATTTGTCTCTTTTGGAGAAGACCTATGTTTTGTAGGACATTCTCATATTATGGAGTACTATGAGCAAAAAAAAGAACACTCTTTGGTAAGACAGCTTCCATTAAAGAATCAGCAGGAAATCAATATAGAAGACGACAAGAGATACATAATAAATGTAGGGAGCGTAGGACAACCAAGAGATGGAGACCCAAGAGCAGGATATGTGATATACGATACAGATGAAAAGGTTATAAAAGCTTACAGGGTAGAATACAGAATTGATATAGTGCAGAAGAAGATGCAATTGAAAGGACTCCCACCTATCCTATGGGAGAGGCTAGAAGTAGGAAGATGAAAGTAACTCTCTAAGCTCCTTATTGGAGAGCTCTGTAATTCAGTGTTCTCCTACAGAGACTGTTAAATCAGCAAGTTCCTTTTTTCTCTTTATCATTTCATCAATTTTTTCTTCGAATGTTCCTATAGTAATCAATCTATGGACTGTTACATTTCTAGTTTGACCTATCCTATAGGTTCTGTCTGTCGCCTGTTCTTCTACTGCGGGATTCCACCAGAGATCGTAATGAATCACGTTGGTAGCGGATGTTAGATTCAGACCTACCCCTCCTGCCTTTAAAGATATTATCATCAGCTTCTTAGAATCGTTCTCTTGGAACTCCATTATTATTTTGTCCCTCTTTGTCCTAGGAAGTTCCCCATGGAAGAAGAGGGCTTCTTCACCAAGTTCATTCTTGATTATGTCGAGGAGGATCTCTCCCATCTCCTTATATTGGGTAAATATTAATGCCTTCTCATTTATATCTAATGTTTTCTCTAAAATTTCTATAGTCTTTTCTGCCTTTCCTGAAAGTTCCTTAGTGGGATTTCCTCTTTTTAGGTAATGGACAGGATGATTGCATATCTGTTTTAGAGATGTTATGAGTTTAAATATCAGACCTTTTCTCTCAATCCCTTCTTTTTCTTCGATCTCTTTTAAGCCTCTCTCTACTACTTCCTGATAGAGAGCTGTCTGTTCTTTGGCAAGATAACAGTATTCATCAAAAATAATTTTTTCAGGAAGGTCATTTATAATAGTTTTGTCTATTTTAAGTCTTCTTAAAAGAAAAGGTGCAGTAATTTTCTTTAATTTCTCAATCTGATTTTTATCCCTGTACCTCTCTATAGGGATAGCATAGTCTCTTGTAAATTTAGAGAGATTCCATAAATATCCTCGAATTGTAAAATCAAATATACTCCAGAGTTCTGTAAGCCTATTCTCTACAGGAGTCCCACTCATAGCGATATATGAAGAGGCATTTAGAGATTTTACCGCTTTCGTTTGTTCTGTGCTGGGATTTTTTATATTCTGAGCCTCATCAATTATAAGGAGCTCCCATTTGATATCTTTAAATTTCTCAAGGTCCCTTCTCAGGATTCCATACGTAGTAATTACAACATCTTTATTTTTCAGTATAAGTCTTCTTTCAGATCCATAGTATATAGAGACATTTAGGGTTGGTGCAAATTTCTGACACTCCTTCTGCCAGTTCCCTACAAGTGTTGTAGGACAAACTACAAGAACAGGGTTCTTTAGTCTCTTTTCCTCTTTCAATTTTAGTATGAAGGAAATCACCTGAATAGTTTTACCCAGTCCCATATCATCAGCAATGCATAAACCGAGTCCCTTTCTAAAATTAGAATAGAGCCATTTAAACCCCCTCTCCTGATAAGGTCTAAGTTTTCCATTCAAATCTCGAGGAAGATCTATGTCTTCTACTTTTAGTATGTTCTCCAGAAGCTTTTGTAGTTCTTTCTCAGAGCTAATAGGTATCCCTTTGTATTCATCAATAAGGAGGGTATGAATTATTTCCATCGATGATAATTTAGGGGTAGGTTTATTGACTTTATCTAATAGATTCTTCATCTCTTCAGGATTGAGAAGAATATACTGTTCTTTAAACTTCACAATGCCTTTGGCAGATTTTGCAAGTTTTAAAAACTCTTCTTTAGATATAGTTGTATCTCCTATAGCAATCTCCCAAGAAAAGTTGAGAATCTCATCTAGAGAGAGATACGATACTGCTCTAGAACTATCTTTTATCTTTGCTTTTAGAGAAATTTGAGGGATAAGAATCTTTGCAAGTTCTCTAGGGATAGAAATTCTAATTCCAAGAAGATTTAAGACCATTGATGTACTTGTTATAAAGCTTGCCATTTCTAGCGGAGTAATATAAACCTTTTTCTTTCCTCTACTGTTTAGGATATCCCTTAAAGAAGGCGTATATTCACTAGCGATACTTATCTGTCTCGATATATCGGTCCTTACTACATCCACAGGATAGGAAAATATTTCTTTCTTAGAGGAGAAAATCTCTCCAATGGGGACAAGAAGAGCTAGTGGATCTTTTTTATTTTCAACCTCAATATTTAGCTCAAATTTACCCTCTGAGGGGATTTCAATTTTTATCACGGGGGAGATATCTTTTTTCCTTATAGATAATCTCTCTAGCCAGTTAGAAATAGCTCTTGCTGTCTGTTTTTCTTCAAATCTTCTTACTATATAACGACTGCCAGTAAAAAATGTCTTACAGATTCTTATCCCATCCTCACTGAAACAATCTAATTTACTAATATCTGTGAATTCTCGTATTATATGGGTAATAATTAAAGAGATAAAGTCATTGATGCCATCCTTTGAAAAAATAGAGTTATCCTGTGTTCTAAATCCAAAATTCAAGGACATAATAGATTTTAGATATTCCATAAGGGGTTTTGTCTTTTCATCCCCAATTATAGGGGTATATCTTATGTAAAAAGACATATCACTTTCTGTTACTACTTCAGGGATAAAATTCCCACTTTTTATTAAAGCTAAGGCGAAAGAGTGAGCAATACTCAAGAATCTAAAAGAAGGTGAACTCTTATCAATAGTTTCAAGGGGAAGCTTCAAAAAGAGATTAAATACTTCATCTGACGGAGCTTTTATTCCCTTTTTACTTACAAAATCTAAATTCGTTGATATAATAGGTATCTTTATAGAATAGGACTTACCCCCAGGGATATAAAACTTTTCTATGATTTTTCTATATAATTCTATAGAAGATTTGCTAGAGGTGATAAAGAAGTCAAAATCTATGAGATTTTTAAATACACAGTAAAAATCAAGTTCTCTAATAGAGCTATCATAATCTTCCATAATATCCATCGTTTCTATATTCTTTATAACCCTTTTATAGACATTTAGAAGTATCTTTTTAAAGTCACCATGAGGATAAAATAGGGGAGATTCAGGAAGAAGTGAAAATAGAGAGTCAACGTCTAGAGATTCAAAGGAAAAGTCAGGCTCAAAGGAAGGCTCAGTTCGGGTTGGAGTTTCAATTTTAACCTGGTTTAATGGAATAAATAATTTTTTTTCATTCATCTCTTGTATTTTTTCTTCTGTAGAGAGCCCTGCTGCTTCTACTAGCTCTTCTGTGGAGACCCCTCTAAGATTAAATATAAGAAAGGGGTTTTTATCTATCTCATTTGCAAGGATATAATAGACTGCAGCAAGATGTTTACAAGGGTTAGCCCAATCAGGACAAGAACAGTCCGCAGATATATCATCCCAGCTCTGAGGAAGGATAAATAGCTTCTCCATTTCAAGTATGGAAAGGAGAGACTCAGGAAGTTTTCCAAGACTCAATTCGGATGCTATAGCTGGATTAGAAGCGATAATTTCCTTTATTTTCGCAATTTCTTTGGGGCTAAATTTTTTAAGATTAATCTTTACATCATATGGTCTTGGTCGAGAGCCCTGGACCTTTGCAAGAACTTGTCCATTTTCTATGTCTATATCCAGAACATTTCCATTTCTTGCATAAGTCCTACCTCTAGGGAGACGATTGGTATTATAGTCAATTCTCTCCATAGCTTCGACCCATATATTACCCCACCATGTTTTACCAAAAGTTCTTCTTACAGCCATCTCTATTTATATTTTCTCATATCTTCTAATTTTTGAAAAGACGATACGCCCCCATTCCCTTGCATATTCTCTTTTATTCCTGTATAATCTTTAGAAGTTAAATATTGTATAAGAAATCTTAGACCACGAAGGTCAAAAATCCCAGATGAACTGGGAAGACTTTTGTGGTCTTTATTTTTGGAGGTGATATTGTGCATATACCTGATGGGTATTTAGGACCTCAGACTTATGGAATAATGCTTGGTATAATGGTACCTTTATGGGTTAAGGTATCAAGGGTCTTGAATAAGACTTTGAAGATGTCTCAGGTACCATTAATTGCGCTTGGAGCCGCATTCTCTTTTGTCATTATGATGTTTAATGTACCTATTCCAGGAGGTACTACAGGACATGCTGTTGGTGGGGTTTTGCTTGCAATCCTCATTGGCCCATGGGCTACTCTCCTCGTTATTACAATCGTATTAGTAATTCAGGCTATTATATTTGGTGATGGGGGTATCACTGCTATTGGTGCAAATTGCTTTAATATGGCTTTTATCTTGCCATTTGTAGGATATTATGTATATAAACTGATAAGCAGAAATAGTCCTTTAAATTCTAAAAGAAGGATAATAGCGGCAGGGATAGGAGGATATATCGGCTTGAATGTGGCAGCACTGTTTGCAGGTATAGAACTTGGGCTTCAACCTCTTATAAGTCACTCATCAAAGGGAGTCCCTCTATACTCTCCTTATCCCTTATCTATTACAGTACCTGCTATGCTTGGAGAACACCTTCTATTATTTGGTTGGATAGAGGCTATAGTGACGATGGCTGCCTTTGCCTATCTATTAAGGGCAAATCTTATAAAGGAGTGGGAATATGCGTAGACTTTGGAAAGTTATAATCTTACTCATTATCCTTTCCCCTTTAGGTATTATTATCCCTTACTTTCTAAGAGCTGGATCAGCTTGGGGTGAGTGGGGTCCAGAGAAGGTAAAGGAGCTCATTGGATATATACCAACCGGGCTAGAAAAATTATCCTCATTAGGAAGACCTCTACTGCCAGATTATAATTTTAAAGGATGGGAAGAAAAGCCTCTCATCCACCAGAGCTTCAGTTATATAGTTTCAGGATTTATTGGAGTGAGTATAGTTGTAGGTATTACTTTTCTCATTGGTAAGGTATTCTCAAGGAGATAGGGCTTGGCTAATAATTCATTAGATAAGACATTAAAAGAAATTGCCTCCTTTTTGAAGGAGGCATTTATTGTTGAATCTATCCCAGAGTCCATTATTTCAAGACTGGATGAGCGTATAAAACTTATAGTCTTAATCGTTTTTCTCGTCAGTATAAGTCTTATGACAAATGTATATTCTCTTTTAATACTTTATATATTTAGTATATTCCTGGCTTATTCTTCTAAGATAAATTTGGTCTTATTCTTTAAAAAGACCTGGCTATTTATTCCTCTTTTTACGTTAGTTATTGGTATCCCATCTCTATTTATAGTACCAGGAAAACTTGAATTTGGCTTTACTATAGATGGCGTGATTGTTATGCTGCGTTTAGTTTTAAGGGTAGTTACCTCTATCTCTTATGTAGCTCTTGTTATTCTTACTACAAGATGGATGAGGCTTATCTCTTCCTTAAGATATGTAGGTGTCCCTAATATATTTGTAAGCATAGCCAGTATGAGCTATAGATATATTTTTCTTCTCTTAGAGACTGCGGAAAATCTATATATAGCAAAAAAGATGAGGACTATAAAGATAAATACCAAAAGAGACCAGCAGTGGATAGGTTCAACGGTTGGAATATTGGCTATAAAAACTCAACAACTCAGTAAAGAGGTTTATCAGGGGATGGTGTCTAGGGGCTTTAATAAAGACATCGTATTCTTAAGTCCAAACAAGATTTGTTCTTCTGATGTTTTAGCTTTAGTACTAACATTAGTATTGAATCTGGTTATTCTATATTTAGAAAGGAGATGAAGATGGAGCATTTAGAAAGGTTTGAAAATCTAAAAGATATAATTTCAGGGTATAAGAGGCTTGCGGTTGCCTTTTCTGGAGGAGTAGATAGTACTTTTTTGTTAAAAGTAGCTCACATAGTGCTGGAGGATAATGTCATTGCTGTTACGGTGATTGGACAGACCTACCCAAAACAGGAGATAGAGGAAGCAAAGAGTCTAGCAGAGATGATAGGGGTAAGACAAGAGATACAATATGTTGATATCTTTGAGGATGAGAAGATAGTAAGCAATCCTCCAGATAGATGCTACTATTGTAAGATGAAAGAGTTCTCTATTATAAAAGATGTAGCCCAAAAATACGGAATATATACTGTAGTTGATGGTTCTAATGCTGATGATGTTACTGATTATAGACCTGGGCTAAGAGCGTTAAAGGAGCTTGGGGTAGTAAGTCCATTAAGGGAAGCTGGTCTTACAAAGTTAGAGATAAGGGCTTTATCAAGAGAATTGGGGCTTCCTACCTGGGATAAACCTGCCCTAGCTTGTCTGGCTAGTAGAGTGCCATATGGAGAAAGACTTACTCAAGATATATTATCAAAGGTAGATATGGGAGAAGTCTTTTTAAGAAATTTAGGATTTAAACAGGTAAGATTAAGACACTTTGGAAATCTTGCCAAGCTAGAGGTTTTACCTGAGGATATGGAGGAATTACTGAAATCTAGAGATAATGTTGTAAAATATTTAAAGGAGATGGGCTATTCTTATATTACTATGGATTTAGAAGGCTATAAAACTGGAAGTATGAATAGAGAGATAGAGAAAGGAGTTTTATGAATACAGAAGCACTTAGAGAGTTATTGCTAAATTTGAAAGAAGGGAATATAGATATAGATGAAGCACTAGAAAGACTTAAAATCTTTCCTTACGAAGACTTAGGGTATGCCCGTCTTGATCACCATAGGGCTTTGAGGAAAGGCTTCCCTGAGGTGGTTTTCTGTCAGGGTAAGACTGTAGAGCAATCTATAGAGATTATTAAGAGATTAGTATCTAGAAATTTTCACGTTCTTGCCACAAGAGCATCAGAGGAGGTATTTGAAAAGGTAGTCTCAGATATCCCTGAAGCTAGATACAACGAACTAGCAAGAACTATTACTATATCAAAATCTCCCATAAAGTTTATAGGACATATAATAGTTATAAGTGCAGGTACTGCTGACCTCCCGATAGCAGAAGAAGCAGTAGAGACAGCATTAATTATGGGCAATTATGTAGAGAGACTCTATGATGTAGGGGTTGCAGGACTTCACAGGTTGCTAGACAATTTAGAAAGGATAAGGAAAGCGGATGTAATAATTGCAGTAGCTGGAATGGAAGGGGCACTTCCAAGTGTAGTGGCTGGGCTTGTAGATAAACCTGTAATTGGTGTTCCTACAAGTGTAGGATATGGAGCTAATTTTAGAGGTCTTTCTGCACTTCTAACTATGCTTAATAGTTGTACTCCAGGTTTGGCTGTAGTAAATATAGACAATGGATTTGGAGCAGGATATCTTGCAAGTATGATAAATCACATAAGAGGAGAATAGAAATGAAGTTGATATTTCTTGATTGTTTTAATGGAATAAGTGGAGATATGTTCCTTGGAGCCCTTTTTGATATAGGACTTGATAGGACACTCTGGGAGAAAGAACTAGAAAAACTGAATCTCAAGGGTTATAGAGTAGAGATTTCAAAAGTAAAAAAGGGTATTTTGATAGGGACAAATGTTGATGTAATTGTAGAAGACAAAGTTACACATAGGCATGCAAAAGAGATATTAGGCATAGTAGAAAACAGTAATCTGGATAAAAAAATAAAAGAGAAAAGTCTTAGTATTCTCTATAGAATTGCTCAGGCAGAGGCTAATATCCATGGAGAAAGTATAGAAAAAGTGCACCTCCATGAATTAGCAGGAATAGATACCATTATAGATGTAGTAGGAAGTGTTGTAGGATTAGAACTGCTTGGTATAGAAAGAGTCTATAGTTCCCCTTTACCTCTAGGAGAAGGTTTTATAGAGACAGCCCATGGAAGACTTCCTGTACCTGCACCTGCTACAGTAGAATTATTAAAAGGTGCCCCTGTATATTCTAATGGTATAAAGGGAGAACTTGTTACACCGACAGGGGCAGGTATTATTTCTACTCTTGCTTATAAATTTGGAGAGATGCCTCCTATTACTATAGAAAAGATAGGATATGGTGCTGGTAAGAAGGAATTTCCTATCCCAAATATGGTAAGAGTACTCTTAGGAGAACTCTATTATGAGAAGATTAAAGAGACTAACACAATAATAGAGACAAATATAGATGATATGAATCCCCAAGTATATGAGCATTTAATAAATAAACTCTTTG
>Ga0315280_10012383_pt1 | contig 10323 bp, 10 predicted proteins | sample YL17G06_40_MG_FD_203697 | JGI IMG/M metagenome (GOLD analysis project Ga0315280, IMG submission 203697) | Sediment microbial communities from Yellowstone Lake, YNP, Wyoming, USA - YL17G06_40 | ecosystem: Environmental > Aquatic > Freshwater > Lake > Sediment | place: USA: Wyoming | collected... | reverse complement strand
CTTCCAGGAACCCTCCCTCTCAAAAGCCCTGCGGCTCCGGGGTGGAACGGCACTCCACAAGCTGTTCGTCAACAAGCCCCTCCGCTATTCTGAAGATATAGACCTCGTCCAGGCATCCGCGGGGCCAATCGGGGAAGTTTTGGACGTCATCCGCAGGCGCCTCGACCCTCTTCTGGGCGAGCCCCGCTGGGAGCGCAAGCCGAACAACGTCATCCTGCGCTACCGGATGGAGTCGGAAATTCCCCCCGTGGTCCCGTTGCGGCTCAAAATTGAGGTAAACACGCGGGAGCATTTCGCGGTGTTTGGGACAATCAGCCGCCCCTTTGAAATCCGATCGCCGTGGTTCGAGGGGAAGGCGGACATCCGCACATACACGCCAGACGAACTGCTGGCAACCAAGTTGCGCGCCCTGTACCAGCGCCGCAAGGGACGGGACCTGTTCGACCTCGGAACGGGGCTGAAGTTGCGGGGGGTCCATCCCAAGCGGATCGTAACGGCGTTCAGCAGATACATGGCGTTTGAAAAACACAGCGTGGGCAGGGATGCTTTCCGGGAAAACCTGGAAGCGAAGGCGGTATCCCGCCAATTCAACGAGGACATCCGAACTCTCCTTGCGCCGGGGGTCCGGTACGACGCGAGAGGGACCGCCCGGATCGTTATTAAACGGATACTTTCACTTCTATCCTGACAGGAAGTTCCAGCGGAAGGACCATCCTGACGCTCTGCCACCGGTCCTTTCCTGCAATTTCTTCCTCTCGCTCCCAGCACCCCTGCTTTATAAAGCGGCGTGAATACGGCAGCGGACCGCGAGCGTAAGAGATAAGGGCCTTATGGTGTGACAGACTGCGACAAAGTGTGGACTGGCAGAAGGGCCAGCGCTAAAAATCATCTCCGTAATCCGTTGTAATCCAGGATGGGGTTCGTAACCATCCCCGTCGCGCACGGAGCCCGGCGGTATTGCGGATGACCCGCCCAACCGGCTCCTCCCCCTTGCCGCAAAACGCCAGCAGCAGCGCCGATACGCAGTCGTCGTGGCCCCCCGAGGGCGCGCTGTATGAATACCGGAGCCCCGAGCCTGTGCGGACCCGTTCGTAGGCCGTAAGCTCGTCGACGCAGGCGGCGTATTGCGCCCCGCAGGCGGCCGAGGGAATGACTATCTTCCCCTGCTCAAACATGATGGCCAGCTTATCCACCATCTGCTGCTTGTTCTGGTTGTCGAAGGTCACCGGGGTCACGCGCCGGTTCTCCTTCTGCAGCAATTCCACAACAGCCTGACCCGGCCCGCCGGCGTCCACAATGATGCTGGCCCCGTTATACTGCTTGGCTAACCCCGAAACCAGTTCAGCCTGGACGGTGTAGGACGTCTCCTGCCACCTCTCGATGCGGACTATCCGGTCACCCTTCCGGACCACCGCCACGGCGAAGTCGCGTACCTTCGCCGGGTCGTATCCGATGACATACCAGAGGCCGGACACCGGCGCCTCAACAAGGCCGTTTGCGGCGTCCCTGACCTTGCGGAACACCATTCCCGCGCCCTCCATGATCTTCGCCATGATCTCCTGCTGGAAGAACTCCTCGGGAACGTCGTGCCGCATGGCCTCGATCTCGCTAACCGCCAATAGCCCCGCCTCGTATGTGGTGCATTCGATAAGGCCCCAGCGGCCATCCCGCTCCTCCCTGCCCCACCGGACCAGGTCCCGCCAGAAGTTGGGCTTCGGGGAGGACAGGAACAGCCCCCGGCTGCCCCCCCTGCCGCAGCAGCCGCGCCCGGACGAGGTGCCACGCCTCCTGCCGCCACTTGGCTACCTCGTCGCCGTATATGGCCATCGGGTGGTGGCTGGCTATGGCATCCACGTTCTCCGCCGACACGCCATATACCCGCGCCCCGTTCGGAAGCCTCGCCCAGTAGTACGGGTGCGTGCGGACTACCCCCCCGACCCTTCTTACAAGGATGCTGAAGGTGTCCCACCAGGCGTCGAGGTGGAACTTCAGGCCGGCAATCCACCAGAAGGATTCGTTTGGATGCTTCAGCATGTCGTCCAGGAGCTCGGTGGCCCCCCAGACGGTCTTGCCGGTGTGTATTCCCGTGTTCACGACCACCAGCTGCCTCCGCGTCCGTAATTCGCGTGCCTTGACCTGCCACGGCAGGAGCTTGAACTTGACCACTATTTCATCATTCATTTCGGTGTGTCGTCCTTACCGGTCCTGTCCCCGGCAGGCTCTTCCTTCGGTGCCTCCAGCTGCTTGGGCTCGCCTTCCGGTTTGGGTTGTTCGGGTTCATCCGCCATGCCGGGCAGCACCCATTCAACCCTTGCCTTGATGTCCTGCGGGGGCAGGAGCGGCTCGCCCCCCGTCATGAGCTTGGCCAGGTCCCGCAATCCATCGGCACCGGTCTTGAACAGCATCAGGTTCTCGGCAAAGGTGCCCGGCTGCAGCGGTGCCGGTATCTCGCTCCCGTCGTCCGAGTTCCGGGGAAGGATGCCCCTCGCCCCCACGATGAACGCCGCCTTCAGCGCCTTGAACTGCTTTTCCATTTCGTCCGCGAGGTTTATTCCTGAATTCTCGATGGTTCGTTGCACCGCTTTCTGCTGAGTCTCCAGCCAGACGGCATCCATTTGCACCGCTATTGCGCGACCCCCCACGGACGGCCTGATGCCGCGCTTCAGGAAGAAATCCTCCTTTGTGAGTATGGGATTTATGCTCTTTTCCTTCACCCATTCCCGCACCAGTCCGGGCCAGTCGTGCTTCTGTCGCCTGCTCATTTGCTCCCGTTGCCCCCAGCTTTCGTCGCAATTGCCCCGTCTCCCTTCAAGCCGAGCTCCATCGCCAAGCTGCACGCCAAATCATCCATTACCTCGGCAGCCAGTCCGAATTCCAATATCCAATACTCATCGCCCTCCATCCGGACGCGCTCCAGACAGCGCTCCAATATCCTGGCCATACTGGCTATAATTCGGAACCGTCTTTCCGCGAGTTTGCGATCCATTGTTCCCACCTCCTTTCCGGCGGTCATCTCTTCCGCCTCATTCGGGCGCTCTCGCCGCCTTCTTCCCGAGCTTTCTTCCCTGTTAGCCTCTCCCAGCGCCCCACGATTACATCGCAATACGCCGGGTCCAGCTCCATGAGGAAGGCCTTCCTGCCCATTTGCTCAGCCGCTATGAGGGTGCTTCCGGAACCGCCGAACAGGTCCAGGACGTTTTCCCCCCCGCGCGACGAGTAAGTCATGGCCCGCGCCGCCAATTCAACGGGTTTCTCCGTGAGGTGAACCATCTTCTGCGGTGCCACCTTCTTCACCGCCCACACATCTGTCGCGTTGTGGATGTCGGGGGCGAACCAGTGACCTGCCCCCTCGCGCCAGCCATAGAAGCACCATTCATGGTTGCCCATGAAGTCCTTCCGGGTCATTACGGGGTGCTCCTTGACCCAGATGATGGCCTGACTGAAGTAGAGGCCGGATGCCGTTAGAGCCGGGGGATAGTTGCCGCAGTTGGCATATCCACCCCAGATGTAGAAGGACCGGCCCGGAATAAGACTTTCCGCGATGTTACCGAACCACGCCCTGAGCAACTTCTCGAACTCGGCCTCCGGTATGAAGTCGTTTATAAGAGGCCTGTCCTTCGCGCGCATCTGCCCCGTCGACTTCCCTACCGCCCCGCGCGCCAAATCAAAGCTCTGATGATGTTTCAGCCCCTTATGCGCCCTACCCGAATGCCAATCCTTGAAGGACGAAAGCCCCGCCCGGATGGCGTTACCCGACCGGGGTTCCACCTTCACGTTGTATGGCGGGTCGGTGTTAACAAGATGGATGCGGTTGCCAGCCAGAAGCCTTGCCAAATCGTCCTTCTTGGAGGAATCCCCGCAAAGGAGCCGGTTATCCCCCAGTATCCACAGGGTACCCGGCTTGGTCACGGGATTGGCCGGAGGTTCCGGGATATCGCCGTCCTCGAGCTGAACCGGGTTCTCGTGCTCCCATTCGGCCAGAAGGTCGCCTATCTCTACGTTGCTGAAATTAAGGGTCCCCGCAACGTCGAATCCTGATGCTTCCAGTTCCTTCAGGGTTTCCGCCAACACGGGGGCGTCCCACTCAGACCCAACTTCCCCCGAACGGTTGTCAGCGATGGCGTATGCCTTCGCCCGCGCGGCATCCTTCGAATCGAAGAACGCGACGGCCAACTTGTCCCACCCCAGCGCCAGCGCTGCCCGCAATGTGCCGTTCCCTGCGATCACCATCCCGTCCTTCATGGCAACGATACATTTCTGCTGGCCGAACTCCCGCAGGGACGCCACGATGGCCCCGATATTGCGCTCGTCGTGCTTCCGGGCGTTCTTGGGGTCCTCGTGCAGGCGTCCTACCGGGACGGCCAACTTGGCAATGGCCGGGTTGATCTTGGCGGTCATCGGGAACCCGCCTCCGGTGGCTTCCCGCCCCCTACGATGCCCTTTCCGGCCCCATAGACTGGCGTAGACGCCGGGTTGCCCATAATGGGCGGGTCCGAGGGCCTCCGTAGCGCAGGAAGCCGCCTTTCAGGACAGGAAACAAACCGCTGCCCGTGGCCGGAATCTGGTGCCGTGTGGGTGCCATACTCCAGGGAAAGCCAGGGTAAATGGGAGATGACCAGAGAACTGACGGTTTTGCAGTTAGCTTTGCGTGTTCGAACTTCCTGCGATAATTTCAGTGTTTCTGAAAAGGCCTTCGATGGCTTTTGAGTCCTCCGCGAGTCAGACCTAATACACCCCTTCACCTTACCTTCTTCCCGAACTTTAGCCTGAAGAATGTCAGGAGGCTCATCCAGAGGACGATGGGGCCGTCCCAGATGTTGGTACCCGGGCGGTAATAGGATATCTTCACCATGTAGGAATTGTTGACCTTGAACCCCTTCATCGCGGTTATCAGCGCGATTTCCTGCGCGCACGAATACCGCCAGCCGGTGAAATAGTCCATGATGGTCGGAACGGTCCGCGCCCTCACGAGCCGGAACCCCGATTCCACGTCCCGGTAAGGAAACCCGGAGAGCAGGCGGGCGATGACGGAAAGCCCCCAGTTCCCCACCTTCTTGTAAACGGGGTATTTCGAGAAGTCGCGCCGGGTCAGGACCACGTCCCAGTTCCCGTCCACCATGTACTCCACGAGGTTCGGGATGTTCTCCGGCCGATGCTGGCCGTCCGCGTCGATATTGATGATGATGTCGTTGCCCGAAATCTGCCCGGATTTGAGCTGCTTTTCCGTTGCCAAATACCCCCGCTTGATCGCCCCCGCCATTCCAACATTCCTTGGAAGGCGGATTATGGTCACGCCCTTCCTGCCCTTGGCCCAACGCTTCAGCCGGACCGGGGTGTCGTCGGTGGAGCCGTCGTCCACGGCAATGAGCCGGTCGACCCTGTGGGCGACCTCGGTAAGCACCCCCAGGACGGTCGGCCCCTCGTTGTATATCGGGATCACGGCGATACGCCGCGGCATCTTTACGCGTCGGGAGCGCCTGCGAGGCCGCATCAACCGACTACAACCAAACCACCCACCTCACCCTCCCCTCTCCCCCCATGAGGGTGGAGAGGGTAAAGATAAGAGGGCGCCGGGCCGACACCGCTACAGCCTTTCCAGGACGGCCTGGGCGAGGAGCGGCACCATCAATTCGTGGTGGCCGGTTAGCTGGATGGGACGCCCGCCCAGCGCGGTCGGGCGTTCCACCACGTTCATACGGGGCCGGTACTGCTGGATCATGTCCAGGTTCGCCGCGGTAAACTTCCGCACGCGGTGTCCCAGGTTGCGCGCCACGGTCAGCGCCTTCAGGAAAACCTCCGGCATTATGACCGCCGAGCCCACGTTTACGACCACACCGCCTTCCAGCGTGCCTACCACCCCGCAAATCCTCCGGAAATCCTCGAACGAGGCCCTGCCGATGTCCTCGCCGCGCGCCCCCGGTTGCTGGTGGGTTATGTCCGTCCCGATGGCGACGTGAACGGTGGAAGAAAGGCCCAGCCTTCGGCAGTTCCAGAGCAGGCTGAGCTTCCGGTACGGGAGCTTCTCCTCGTCGATGACGCGGCCCACGGCGGAACCGTACCCCTCCGCGCCGTAACGGCGCAGGGCCCGCGCGAAAAACTCCCCCGTTTCCCGCGCCATCCCAAATGAACCGTTCTTCAGGCCCTTAAGCACGTCCTCCGAGGTTTTCCCCGCCAGCGCAATCTCAAAATCATGGATGGCCCCGGCGCCGTTAAGCGCCAACGCGGTCAGCGCACCGCGCTCCATCAGCTCGATGAGCACGAGCGAAAGGCCGGTCTTGATGACGTGCGCACCGCACATCCACAACACGGTCTTGCGGCCCCGGGCCGCCGATGCGAGGGCGTCAGCCAGTGCGCGGAACTCCCGCACGGCCAAAAGCTTCGGCAGGCCCTTCTCGAAGGAGGCAAAAGAGACGCCCTTGCGCGGCCTTGCCGAGAGGTCGGAGGCAACCACCTTGCTGGCCCGTCCGCCCAGTCTTACCGTTCGGACCCGGGAAAGGTCCGCCGGGAGCGGCTGTTTTCTGCCCCTATTTTGCATTTTTATATTGCTCCATCTTAACCAATACTATATCAACCGAACCGAGCAGAAACACCTTGCTGCTTACCAGGACAGGAATTCGCCTGGCGTCGTCGGTGAGCCAGATAAGAATGTCGCCCTTTTGGCGCCACAATCCCTCGAACTTCATTTTGGGTTTTATGAGGACGGTGTTGAACTCGCCCGCTGGAACCTTCACCCGTTCCCGCCGGAGAACCTCCGTGAAGACCTCATAGTTCTTGCCGTCCGAGTTTATGCACAGCGGCGTTTCCTTCCCCAGCCCGGGAAGCGGCATCGTCCGGTAATAAAAGAAGGAGCCAAGCAGGTCCCGGCAATTTTGCCCGAGCGGCTCCACGGCGTCACCGGAACGCGACACCATTTTCACCCGGTCAAAGGTCACAACCTTGTCCTTGCGGTACTTACCCTCGGAAAGGTGTTTCTCGAACCTGACCGGAAGCAGGTCGCTGGCCGTTGAGTAGCTTTCTATCCGGTCGTCCACCTTGAAGAAAAATATCAGTCCGCTCTTCGCCTGGGCCAGAAAATGGAAGCAGTCCGTTCCGTCAATTATCTTGCGTTCAACTATGTTCATGTTGGCCTGTCCGGCCTTCAGGGCGAACCACTTCACGTCGTATACCAGCCGCTCTCCCATCGGCAGGACCTTGGCGGGCGAATGCGCGGGGAACCGCGGCGGGGCGGGCGGTGTCTTTGGCCGGGATCCGGCCAGCACCGTGGCGGAAGCCATGTGGCCTCCCAGCATCCCCCGGAACGCCACCGGCACCTCGATTTCCTTCCCCGGCGCGGGCTGCTCGCTCTCATTCAGCTTGTTCCATTCCATAAGGTTCCGCCAGAGCAGTTCGCTTCCCAATTCATCGCGCGCGATTGAACGGAGCGTCTCGCCCTTGCCCACGATATGCTTGACGACCAGGGGATTGCCCTCCTCTTCGGTTGCCGTTGATTCGGATTTATCCGCTGGGAGCGGGCGCGGTCCCTCGATTTTCCTGACCACGTATCCCCCGCACGCGGCCAGGAACGCCGTCGCAATGATAAGCATGGCGGCCCGCTTTCTCATCACAGTGACATCACGCGCTTCAACGCGCCGGCGACTTCCGCCTGGTTTACGGCATCCATCCCGGCGTTTCCCGCCTTCACCACCGCGCAGCGTGCCCCCCGCGGCCCCCAGCGCACCGGGCTTTGCGATTGGACTGCCGGGTATATCCCCACTGACGGAATGCCCAGGCTCGCGGCAAGGTGAAGCGGCCCGGTGGAAGGGCCGACGAATCCGCGGGACAGCGAGAGGAAGGCCGCCAGTTCTTTGAGCGAACCGGGGACCACGAATCGTGCCGCCGGCAATCCGCCGGATTCCGCCACCCTGACCGCCAGCCCCCTTTCCCCCTCGGTCCCCGTGAACGCCACGGAGACCCCCCCGTCCTCCAGCAGGCGCGCCAGCTTGCCATACCATTGCGGCGAGGCGTTCAGCGCGGAACCCAGGCTGCCGGGATGGACAACCACGAAGCCCTGCGGGAGCTTCAGCGCTTCCACCAGCTTTTCCGCATTCCCCTTCGCCTCCCCGGTAACCACCGGCGGGACCATCACCGTGTCCGCCGGAAGCGAAAGCCCGAAGGGCTTCAAGAGGTCAAGGTTGTATTCAAGTTCGTGGCGCTCGTTCCTGGAACGGTGAACGGAAATGCGGCGGTTGAACAGGAACGAGTACCAGCGGTAGGAGGTTCCTATCCGCACCGGGATGCTGGCCAGCGCGGCGGCCAGCGCCAGGCGGAAGCGGGGATGGAAAAAGACCGCCGTGTCGATTTCCCGCTCCTTCAGGAGGCGCGCCAGCCTGAACGCCGGCCAATTACTCTCCCATTCGAGGATGTCGCCTGCCCATTCCTGCCCCTCGACCAGTTCCCGCGTGCGCGGCGCAACCACCGCGGTAAGCCGGGCCTGCGGGAACGCCCGGCCCAGCGCGGCCATCGCCGGCATCGCCAGCAGGAGGTCGCCTATGCGGTCGGTCCGGAAGCACGCGATGCGGCGCGGATTAGGAAGAGGAGGCATGCCTTTTCCCCCACTCGGCCAGCGCGTAGAGGCAGAACATCTCGAGGCCAAACTTCCCCGTCCGTTCGTGCGCGTCGGCCAGCCGGGCAGCCTGCCTCCGGTCGATGAAACCGAACGAGGCGAAGGAAGAGCTGGCCAGCGCGTCCCGCAGCGGTTCCCGCAGCCTCCCGCGGAACCATTCCCCCCACGGCGGCTCGAAACCCACCTTCTTCCTCGACAAAATCTCCGGCGGCAGGAGGTTCCTGACCGCGTCCCGGAAAATCCTCTTGCTGGACCCGCCTCCCAGCTTGAAGGAGCCGGGGAGGCCATGCAGGTATTCCTGCAAGGTATGGTCAAGCAGCGGCGTCCGTGCCTCCAGCGACACCGCCATGCTCATCCGGTCCACCTTCTGGAGCAGGTCGTCGGAAAGCCAGGTTTCCAGGTCGGCCGCGAGCGTCCGGTTCAGCCGGTCCGGGCCGCCGTATGACTCGAACAGCGGGCGGAAGACTGCCGAAGCGGCGTCCAGGCCGGCCGGACCGAAAAGCCTCCTGTAGCGCCCCGGGGCGAAGGCCATCGCGGAATACAAATGCCGCGCGTATCCGGGCTTCTCCGTGGCGGCCCAAACCGCCTTGGCGGTCCGGGCCCGCGCCAGTCCGGCGTCCTCCAGCGCGTCAACGAGCGGACGCGCCCCCGGCACGGGAAACGCCGGCATCCGCGCGAGCCGGTAGCGGAGATACCCCGCAAACGACTCATCCCCTCCTTCCCCCGTAAGCGCCACGGTCACCTTCTGCCGGGCCAGCCTCGATACGAGGTAGGTGGGCAGGCAGGCCGGGTCCAGGATGGGCTCGTCGAGCGAGCTGAAAACCGCGTCTGCGCAGGAAAGGGCCTCTTCCTCCCCCACCGGCAGTTCCAGGTGCTCGGTCCGGTACCGGGCCGCCACCATCCGGGCGCATTCCGCGTCGGCCTTGCCTCCCGGCGTGTCAAAGGCCACCGTGAACGTCTTAACCGGGCCGCTTCCCATCCCCGCCATGAGCGCCACCACCGCCGAGGAATCCAGCCCCCCGCTCAGGAGCGCCCCGAGGGGAACCTCGCTCAGGAGGCGCATCCTGACCGATTCCTCCAGCTTCCGCCGGACTTCCCTGACCGCCCCGGCGTAATCGGCCCCCCCATCCCGGGGCGAAAGCCGCCACCATCTTTTCACCTCGGTTCTCCCGCCCCGCACCGTCAGTAGATGGCCCGGGGGCAGCTTGTTGACGCCCCGGAAGGGCGTCCGGGGACTGGGAATATACTGGAGCGCCAGGAGAAGGCGGAGGGCGTCGGCATCAACCTCGGCCCGGATTCCCGGATGCGCCCGCAACGACTTCAGTTCAGACGCAAATGCCAGCCAATTCCCGGCAATCGCCCAGTAAAGCGGTTTCTTTCCCATGCGGTCGCGCGCCAGGAGGAGCTCCCTCCGGCGCACGTCCCAGATGGCGAAGGCGAACATGCCCCGCAGGTCTTCGAGCATCTTCTCGCCCTTCTCCTCCCACAAATGGACGAGAACCTCGGTGTCACTATGCGAGCGGAACTTGTGGCCGCGCGCCTCGAGCTCCTCGTGCAGTTCGGGAGAGTTGTAAACCTCGCCGTTGTATACGATTACGGCGGACCCGTCCTCGTTGTAGACGGGCTGGGCGCCTCCCGCCACGTCGATGATGGAAAGCCTCCGCATCGCCAGCCCCCCCCCCCCCCCCCCCAACGCCCCCCCCGCCGCCCGCCCCCCGGGC
>Ga0315280_10012381_pt1 | contig 10323 bp, 8 predicted proteins | sample YL17G06_40_MG_FD_203697 | JGI IMG/M metagenome (GOLD analysis project Ga0315280, IMG submission 203697) | Sediment microbial communities from Yellowstone Lake, YNP, Wyoming, USA - YL17G06_40 | ecosystem: Environmental > Aquatic > Freshwater > Lake > Sediment | place: USA: Wyoming | collected... | reverse complement strand
CGACTGCGTCGGAGCTTAGCCGTCCTCTCCCGCCTTCGCGGGCATCGTAGGGCAGGCGAGACGCCTGCCCTACCGCACGATCGGTAGCGCAGCCGTCTCGGCTGCGCGTCCGCCTTCGCGGACGACGCAGTTCCGCTCCGGCGGACGAAGGCGTCGGTGGGCGAAGTTGCCCTGGCAGGGAGAGCAGGAACCTGGCCCGACCCCTCTCCCTTTCAGGGAGAGGCGGGGTGAGGGTCACCGCTGGACGAGGCCGGCGGCGCCGCGCGCCGCTCCGGAAGTGCGGCGCAGCCGCACTCAAGCGTCGCCAGGCAACAGTCCTGCAAAACAGCACTAGTGCACCGTCAGTCATGAATCACGGGATAAAGTCGCTTCAACTTGATACGGGCGTCTTGGGCGGGCGTGGGTCAGCTTGCGCGCCGCTGCCTTGCCGGCTTTCACCATCTCCCCCAACTGCTGTCGTTCGTCAACGGTCAGTTCTACGATATACTTCTTCTTCATGGGCTGCCACCTCGCTGCTGCGATGTTTGCTGCGTCGGTTGACGGCGATCTCAGCCATGGCAGCCCATTATACCTCAAATCCTGCAAATCACTGTTGACGGTGCACTAGTACCTCGTGACATAAGAACCGGCATGCGTTATTGAGCGTGGCAAGTGTCCGATCACACTCAGAAATGGTGTGCAGCTAATTCTGTCGCGAGGCACTAGCCACGAGGGCGCCCTTCGACGCGCTCAGGCCATGCTCTGTTCCGCATCTGACAGCGCCAGGCCACGCGTGACGGCGCTGCAGTTGCGTCGGCGCAGGCCACTCCGTCATCGCGCCCGTGCGGCAGGAATACTCAGCCTCCGCCAGCGAAACTGCTGGACGGGGGTATCGCCGATGAACCTCCTGCGACGGGAATTCCTGGCGGGTGGGATCGCGGCCGCGGCGGGTTGGGCAGCACTGCGCGTGGCATCCGGCGACGCCGCGCGGCATTCTGCTGGAACGCGGAAGCGGTCCCGCGCGCCGTCAGCGCGGTCGCGGCCACGCGGTAACGGTCTCGAGGGCAAGCGGCTCGGCACTATCTTCAACAACGACATCAACAACATCCTCGCGGCGTCGTCGGGCGCAGACATGACCGCCGAGGAATACCAGCGGGCGGTCTTCGCCATCCTCGATATGAAACCCGGGCTGCTGGCGCAGAACGTCGGCATGCCCGACCCGGTGATCTATCGCAGCGCGGTCGCCACCGCTTGGGACAAGTACCACGAGCAGGTGACCCGACTGGTCTGGCCCGAGGCGAAAGCCGAAGACGCGGGTCGCCAGGCGGCGGCGATGCGAAAGCTGCTCGAAGCGGACACTGACCCGCTGACCCTCGCCATCGCGGCCTGCCGCGAGCGCGGCGTGCCGATCGTCGCCAGCTATCGCATGAACGCGGAGGACTTCTACCAGAGCACGACGCTGATGTCGGATTTCGGGCGCGCGCACGCGCAATTCAAGATCCCCGGCGCGAACTGCCTCGACCCGGCGGTGCCGGAGGTATTCGCGCACCGCATGGAGATTTTCCGCGAGGCCGCCGAGCGCTACGATATTGATGGCATCGAGTTCGATTTTCGCCGCTGGTATCACATGGTCTCGAACCCGCTGGAGAACCACCCCGTGCTGACGCGCATGGTGTGCCAGACGCGGCGAATCCTGGACCAGGTAGCGCGGCGCAAAAGCCGCGCGAAAATGCTGCTCGGCGCGCGCGTCGGGCCGTCGCTCGACAGCGAGCCCAGCCCGTTCAGACATTGACGCGCGGGAGAACCGGCAGGAGTTGCAGCGCGCGATGCGCGAACGCGCGGCGGCGTTGTAGGTGAGCGGGTTGTTCTCGCTGGGAAATGGGCGGCTCGACGGTCAGAAATCCCAGTCCGGCTTCGGCTCGGGCAGACGCAGCGCCCGGTCAAGCTGCTCCAAGAGTGACGCCGGGCCGGCGAGGTCGTCAGTGACGGCCAGGCCCGTCGCCGGCCGAACGCCAAGCCACAGGCGGGTGAATGCGTTGACGCTGGCGGTGAGCGTGGGAAGGGCCGGGTCGCTTCCCCGGTCGGCGCGCGAAGCCGGACCCAGGGTCACCACGTATTCGCCCGCTACCCCGCGCCATGGCGCTGCGTCGTGCAATAGCCCTTCGATCGGATCCGTCAGTCGCAAGTTGGAGCGCATCTCGCGGCAGTCGAGATGAGTGCGCGCGAGACACGCGGGCAGATCGCACACGCGCGCCTGCCAGAAGGCATAGGCTGAATGGTTGCTCGCGAAGCGCGACTGCTCGGTGGCGCGGTGCTGCCTGAACGGCCGGCGCAGCAAGTCCTGAAGCTGGATGCCGGGCGGCTCGCGCAGGCGCACCGATTGAACCTGGTCGGCGAGGCTCTTGATGAGCGCCATCAGCTCCAGGAACTGCGCAGTAGTCTGGTAGGCCATCCACTGGATGGCGTACGGCCCGTGGGCCACCCTTTCCGGCGCGACCCAGAAATGATGGGTCAGCTCGCCGCTTGGCCCGTCGCAATAGCCAAGGCCGAATGCCGTGTCCGACTGCCGCAGCTCGGAGGCCGTGACCTCTACCGCCGAGTAGTTGGCGCTGCCGTGACCGCGCCGCCGCGCCAGGCGCGACGCGTGGATCAGCGCTGCATCGCTGACGTCGAGCCGACGCGGAACGCGAGCCTGCGCTCTCACGTCAGGCGCGCTACGCGCGCGCTCCGGAGGTGCGGCGGAGCCGCACTTAAGGGTCGCCGGATCGAACGTGAAAGTGTGCTCGTAGGGGCCGGAGCCGAAGCCCACCTGGTCGTAGTAGCCCTGGTCGAAGACGCAGACGCGCGAGAGAATGGCCCCCTGCGCCGCCGCCGCGGCGAGGACATGCGCAACCAGCCCCTTGGTCAGCCCGCGCTGACGAGCGATGCGGCTGGCAGCTACCGCGTTCACTTCCGCGAGCGGTAGCTCCTGGTCGAGATACAGCATGGTGCCCGGGACGGTGGAGACGATGCATTCGGCGTTGCCGTTGATCTCGGCAACGAATGCCTGGCCGCACCCGAGGACCATGTCCCACGCCTCTTCGTGGCCCCTGTCCAGCCAGCCGACTTCGCGCAGGATGCGATGAACGGCGGCCTTGTCTCCTTCTGGCATGTAGGGGCGATAGGTCACGCAGCGGCCTCCGTCACTGGCCCAGGTCTTTGATCATCGGCTCCGGCTTTGCGGGGGGCTGCTTTGCCGCCGGCTTGGGGGGCGCAGTGGGCGGGTTCGGGGGCACACCAAGGGTCTCCGCTCGGACTGCCGACGGCGCCGCAAAGATCGGCTGCCCTTTTGCGTCAACGATGACCATGCCCGGGCCAAGCTTGGTGTTGGCTAGAGTCACCCGCGGTTTGTCATCGGGATCCAATAGCACCAGGCCCGGTCCGTCGGCAGCCACGCCGAGGAGCGCGCGGCGATCGCCCTGGGCGTCCGCCAACTGAAGGTTAGCGCCGTCCTTGGTGACGCTCAGCGCCGCGCATATCTTCTCGCCTGCGCCGTAGAGAATGAGCTTGGGACCATCCTGCATCGCCGTCAAGGTCGCAGCCGTCGCGCCGTTCTCGTCGCGCAGAACGAACTGCTGCGCTTCGACCACCTTCGGCGGCGCGGTCGCGCCGATCAGCAGCAGCCCGCCGACCGCCGCCAGCGCGGCGAGCCCGCCGATCTTGAGCCACCGGTTCTGTCGCTCCAGCCGCGACAAGCGCGCGGCCAGGTTCTGAAGAGTCGCGTCACCCATGGCACTATTCCTCCGTCAAGTTGTAGCGCAACTGTCTTCGCCGACGAGGTCGTGACCCCTGCGCGGAAAGTCCGTGGATGGCCCGTTGCCGTTCTCATGGCCTTGATTGACGACCATGTCAAGTACTGGCGCGGAGGGTTCTACGAGCGGCTACACCTCATGTTCTCCCCAAACAAGACGCGTCCGCCAGGGCGGTAGAGAGAAGAACCGTAGGGGCAACGGCAACGTCCGTAGGGGCACGGCATGCCGTGCCCCTACACCCAGTACGCGCGGATGATCTCTAGTCAAGCTCGCATATCTGGTTTACGCCGGACGAGGGGACTTGACGCTCGCTATTAGGGGTTTGAGACGTCAATTGGCTCGCGCAAGCGCGAGGTCCGGCATGCGGCGCCGGGCGCCGCATGCTATTACGCGAGCGTCAATAGTCCGCCGCCAAGTCCGCTGACACCTCCCACACCGACTTGAGCTCGCGCAGGTGCGCGAGGCCGGTCATGGCCTTGTTTACGGTGGCGATGCCGCTCTCCTCGAGGGCGGCCACCGGCGCCAATCCCCCCACTACCGCGATGCCGACGCGATCCGTCCCCACGGGCACACCCAGCAGCGGCTGGCCCGGCTTGCCCACGGCGAGGACGCCTCCCAACCCATGCTTTGCCGCATCCACGAGGATACGATCGAGGTCGGGCAGGCATACCGCTGGCATCTCTCTGAAGCTTGCCAGGACATACCCACTGCCGGTCGCGGCGGCCTGGGTGATGCTTGTCATCTTGCTGGCGATGAAAATCACCGCCGGATCAACCGTGGATTCGTTGTAGCCCACCAACTCGGTAAAGCGATAGGGCCTGCCGTCGCGCACCTCGAGCAATCCGCCGTAACGCGATTCGATGGGGATGCTGTGGCGCAGCAAGAGGCCGTTGAGCGTGACCGTGCACACGGTGCCGAAGCCCACCGTCCCCTCGGGCACCCGCAGGTCGCCGACGCGCTCGCCTGTGGGCACGACCGAGACCAACTCGCTCATGCAGTAGCCGGCCTTGAACACGCGGCGCATCACCGCCAAGCAGTCGTCGAAGCGATCGGCCGGCAGCAGGCTGGAGTTGAGGATGATCCTGCCCTCGCCGGTGCGCAGGTCCAGAGTGACCCGATAGGCGAGACTGTCGATCTTGGAGATGACGAAGCCGAGCTTGTCCGAGACGAGGGCGCTCTGAAGCTCCTGCACACCCTTGTCGGTGATGAGGCGGCCTTGCTCCCCGAGACAGCGGGTGAGGCCGCGCTCGTCCATGATTTTGAGGTGATAGCGCACCGCCCGCTCGCTCAGCTCGATGCCGAGGCCGCGCAGCTTATCGGCGATGATGCGCGCGCCCACGGGCGCCGTGTCATCGGCCAGGACGCGCAGAATCGCCAGAGTTTTCCGTTCGACGTCCGGGTGCGACTGACGCGGAGCGACGCCGCTGCGCCCCGACCAGTCAGTTTCGTTTGCCGCCATATCGCCTTCCTTGTCGGAACCGTTTGCCTTCATCCTTAGACGTGTCGGCAACAATTGCCGTGCCCTACGGCCGGCTGTCGGCCAGATAGCACAACACGATAGTATCGCGCCGAGGTCGTGCTGTCAAGGCCCCGCCCCCCTGGCTTTGGCGGAGACCGCGTGAATAACTCGGGCCAGACGACACAAGAGGGCATAATTTGGGTCTTGACGTGGTATATTTCTTATGCTATGCTAGACGGCACACAGTTACCGTCTGCCGACCAAAGAGGCCCGGCAGCGTATGGCCCCGCCGACGCGGCCTGGAGGAGAACCATGTCACGATACGGCTATTTCTGGGGCTGCTACGTTCAGGGCCGCTTGCCTCACATCGAGAAGTCCACCCGCGCGGTCATGCATCACCTCGGCCTTGATTGCGCCGACCTCGACGGCCTCACCTGCTGCCCCGAGAAGAGCATGATCGCCAACATGAGCCATGATACGTGGCTCCTCACCGCGGCGCGCAATCTGGCGGTGGCCGAGGCCGCCGGGGTCGATTTCCTTACTCCCTGCCCCGGGTGCTTCGGCACCCTCAAAGGCGCAGCCGCCGAGCTGGCGTCGAGCCCAGCGCAATGGGGCCGGGTGAAACGGCGGCTCAGCCACGGGGGACGGGCCTATCGTGGGACGACGCGGGTGGCGCACATCGTGGAGCTGCTGCATCGCGACCTCGGGCCGTCGGCGATTCGCGAGCGCGTGGCCGCGCCGCTGACGGGCATGCGCATCGCCGTGCATTACGGCTGCCACCTGCTCAAGCCCAGCGCCGACGTCGCGATAGACGATCCCGAGGCGCCGACAAAATTCGACGAATTGGTGCAGGCGCTGGGGGCGACGAGCATCGAGTACGAGGGCAAGCCTTCCTGCTGCGGCGGTTTGCTGTCGCGCGTTGACGACGAGCAGACGGCGCAGGCGATGGCGCGGCGCAAGCTGCGCGACGTGACCGAGGCGCGGGCGGATGCGATGTGCCTGGCGTGCCCGGCGTGCTTCATGCAATATGACACGACCCAGCTTGTCCTTCAGCGCAAGGGTGAAGAGCTGCACGTGCCGGTTCTCTATTACACCGAGCTGCTGGGCCTGGCGTTGGGCCTGGCGCCGGAAGAGCTTGGGCTGTCGGCGCATCGGATTGACGTGGCGCCGTTCCTCGGCCGCTGGCAGCAGGCGCGCGAAGCGGTCGGTCGGGTGAAGGAGCACTGGCAGTACGACTTGCTGCGCCGCTGCGCCGAATGCGGAGCGTGCGCCTTCGACTGCCCGGTGGCGCGGGCGGACCCGACGTTCGACCCCAACCGCATCGTGCGCCAGCTCGCCGCGGGGCAGGTCGAGCAGACGCTGAAGCAGGGCGAGTTCTGGCGGTGCGTCGAGTGCTACGCCTGCGGCGAGGCGTGCTTTCAGCGCTACAGCATGCTTGACATCTTTCGCATTGCCAAGCACGAGGCGGTGGAGCGCGGCATCGCGCCCGCTGGCCCCGCGGAGGGAATGGCGGCCTTCGCCAAATCGGGGCGCCTGGTCGAAGGCTCCGCGTCGCAGCGCCGGCGCCTGGGGTTGCCCGAGCAAGCCCCGACGGGCGCCGAGGAACTGCGCGAGCTGCTTGGATCGTGGCGCCCGGAGCGGCCGCGCTGAGCAGGCATTCCGCGAGGCGGCGAACATCCTGGCGCGCCGGGCAGGGGCACGGCGGCTAGGCCGAGGCCGCCGTGGCGGCAGGCCATGGCCTGCCTAGCCACATGCCGTGCCCCTACGAGCGAGTCTCTTGCGGCGTTCGCCGCTGAATCGAACGGACGTTACCCAGTGTGCGCCCGCCGGCAATGCTGGAGCGTCGTTAAGGGAGAATCGAATGAGCGACCATGGCGCAGACATCACCACCCGCAATATCTCGGGCTGCGGCCTGAGCGGCATGATGAGCCTCAAGGGCGAGCGCGTGGACGGCCGCGCGATTCGCGAGTCGATCGCCCTGCTGCACGACCGCTCCAACGGGTTGGGCGGCGGCTTCGCGGGGTATGGCATCTATCCCGAGTTCCCGCGGCATTTCGCCTTCCACATCATGTATTACTCGACCCAGGCCCAAGACGCCGCCGAGAGCATCATCGAGCAGGGCTTCGACATCGCGCGCGACGAGCGCATCCCCACGCGCCTGGTTGACGCGATCACCGATCCGCCGCTGCTGTGGCGCTACTTCGCGACCCCCAAGGCGGCCGCGGTGGCGGAGAGCCAGGCCGGCTCGGAGCAAGACTTCGTGCTGCGCGAGGTCATGCGCATCAACACCGAGACCTCCGGCGCTTACGTCTTCTCCAGCGGCCAGAACATGGGCGCGTTCAAGGGCGTCGGCTACGCCGAGGACATCGCCGACTTCTACCGCCTGGAGGATTACCAGGCGTACATCTGGATCGCCCACGGGCGTTTCCCGACCAACACCCCGGGGTGGTGGGCAGGGGCGCACCCGTTCACGCTGCTCGACTGGGCGGTGGTGCACAACGGCGAGATTTCGTCCTACGGCATCAACAAGCGCTACCTGGAGATGTTCGGCTATCGCTGCACCATGCGCACCGATACCGAGGTCATGGCCTACCTGCTCGACCTGCTGGTGCGACGGCACGAGCTGCCCATCGAGGTGGCGTGCAAGATCATCGCCGCGCCGTTCTGGAAGACGATCGACCGCATGCCGCCTCAACAGCGCGACCTCTACCGCACCCTGCGCCAGGTCTACGCCAGCGCGCTCGTGAACGGGCCGTTCGCCATCATCTTCGCCCGCGAAGGCGGCATGGTCGGGATCAACGACCGCATCAAGCTGCGGCCGATGGTGGCGGCGCGCAAGGACGATTTCCTCTACATTTCCAGCGAGGAGGCCGGGATTCGCGCGATGTGCGCCAACCCGGATGTGGTGTGGTCGCCGCGCGCGGGAGAACCGGTCATCGGGCGGGTTGGCGAAGACACGGTCGTCGGCGCGCCGCCGGCGCGCGGGGCGGAGGTGGCATATGCCTGACGTCAACCTGGACACCGCCGACGCGCTCGCCGCCGCCGAGACGGAGCTCGCGCCCGAGCGCGCGCCCGGCCGCGCGGAGGTGATCGCGCTCTATGCGCCGCCGGAGTTCGTGTGGAGCAACGACGCCGAGAGATGCCGCCGCTGCAAGCGCTGCGTGATGCAGTGCGGGTGGCGGGCGCTGTCATGGCACGACCGCGTGGTGCCGGATAACTCCAAGTGCGTGGGCTGCCACCGCTGCGAGGCGATGTGCCCGGAGAAATGCATCGTCGTGGCGCCCAACCCGCAGCATTACAAGCCGCACGGCTTGTGGAGCGTGCAGCATCGCAAGAACGTCTGGAAGCAGGCCGACACCGGCGGCGTGCTGCTGACCGGCATGGGCAATGACCAACCTTACGAAGTTATCTTCGATCACCTGGTGCTCGATGCGTGCCAGGTGACAAACCCGTCCATTGATCCCCTGCGCGAGCCGATGGAGCTGCGGACCTATCTCGGCCGCAAGCCGGCGCGGGTCGAATTGGGGCTGGGGCCTGACAGCCAGCCGTCGCTCAAGACGCGGCTCGAGCCGAACCTGGAGATCGCGACGCCGATCGTCTTCTCGCCGATGTCGTACGGCTCGATCAGCCTAACCGCGCAGAAGGCCATCGCCATGGCCGCCGCCGAATGCGGCATCCTGTGGAACACCGGCGAGGGCGGCCTGCACGAGGAGCTGCGGCCCTACGCGCACCGCGCCGTCGTGCAGTGCGCATCGGGGCGGTTTGGCGTTCACGCCGGCTACCTGAACGCCGGCGCGGCGGTCGAGATCAAGATCGGCCAGGGCGCGAAGCCCGGCATCGGCGGCCACCTGCCCGGGGAGAAGGTGTCGCTGGAGGTGTCGCAGACGCGGATGATCCCGGTGGGCACGGATGCGCTCTCGCCGGCGCCGCAGCATGACATCTACTCGATCGAGGACCTGCGGCAGCTCATCTACGCCATCAAGGAAGCGACGAAATACGAGAAGCCGGTATGCGTCAAGATCGCGGCGGTGCACAATGTCGCGGCCATCGCCAGCGGCATGGTGCGCGCGGGCGCGGACATTATCTACCTCGACGGCTTCCGCGGCGGCACTGGCGCCGCGCCGACGGTGATTCGCGATCACCTCGGCATTCCCATCGAGATCGCGGTCGCGGTGGTTGACGAGAGGCTGCGCCAGGAGGGCATCCGCAACCAGGCTTCGATCATCGCCGCCGGCGGCATCCGCTCCAGCGCCGACATGGCCAAGGCGATCGCGCTGGGCGCGGACGCGGTGGCCATCGGCACCGCCGCGCTGATGTCGCTGGGGTGCACGCTGTGCCAGAAGTGCTACACCGGCCGCTGCTCGTGGGGCATCTGCACGCAAGACCCGGAGCTGACGCGCCGCATCGACCCGCTGGTTGGCTCGCGGCGCGTCGCTAACCTCGTGCGCGCGTGGAGCGCCGAGCTCGAAGAGATCCTGGGGGCGCTCGGCCTGAATGCGGTCGAGAGCCTGCGCGGCAGCAAAGAGCGCCTGCGCGGCCTCGACCTGCACCAGAGCACGCTGGAGGTGCTGGGCGTGAAGCCGGCGGGGGTGGGGGCGTAGGCGATGGGTGAACGGCCGCTGTCGGCTCACAGTCGCCCATCTGTAGGGGCACGGCATGTGGCTAGTGCTGTTTTGCAGGACTGTTGTTGCCTGGCGACGCCTGATGCGGCTCGGCCGCATTCCGGAGCGGCGCTAGTACTTCCTTGCGAAAGTTGGCGTTATGCAATCTGCCTCCGGGCGGGCGAATCTTGCGCTCGTACGAGCCAATCTGCCTCGAATCCATATAACGCCGTCTTATGCAACGAGGTACTAGCGCCGCCGGCGTCGCTCCGGAGACGAGGCCTGAGTGCGGCTGCGCCGCACTTCCGGAGCGGCGCACCGCGCCGCCGGCCTCGTCCAGCGCTGACCCTCACCCCGCCTCTCCCTTGAAGGGAGAGGGGTCGGGCCAGGTTCCTCCTCTCCCTGCCAGGGCAACTTCGCCCGCCGACGCCTTCGTCCGCCGGAGCGGAACTGCCCACTTCGCCGAAGTAGCTTCGGCTACGAAGGCTGAATC
>Ga0315280_10012380_pt1 | contig 10324 bp, 8 predicted proteins | sample YL17G06_40_MG_FD_203697 | JGI IMG/M metagenome (GOLD analysis project Ga0315280, IMG submission 203697) | Sediment microbial communities from Yellowstone Lake, YNP, Wyoming, USA - YL17G06_40 | ecosystem: Environmental > Aquatic > Freshwater > Lake > Sediment | place: USA: Wyoming | collected... | reverse complement strand
CGTATGCTCATCCTCTGCCCGAAACACGTGAACAGGGAGGCTTAGGAGGGGGCACTTTCTACGATTTCTTTCATTTCGTTTTTCTTTCCCTTTCGCTCCCTTTCCCCCCCTTTCCCTTTTCCCTCCCTTTCTCTCCTTTTTTCTATCCTCCTCTGCTACAGCGATGCTTAGTCTTTCACCTATGGATCTGAAAAGGTCGGACTGCGAGGGGACGATTTCAGGACGACTTTCCTCTGTGATTTCCTTAGTCATATCTTCAGTCATATCCTCTGTGGTTCCACTCTGTCATTCTCTCAAGCTCCTCAGTCTCAATTTCCTCGGGGGGATTTGCCAAGTACTGCCTGCCTTTCTCGGTTATTTCATAAAATGTCTTTTTCTTATCGGGCTTTTGCACTAAGCCGCTTTTTGCCATCTTATTAAGGTATCTACCCGTATTTAATGCACTTTCTCCAATAATTTCGCTAATATCTGAAGACCTTCTTGCTTCAAGCTCGTTGCTTCTTGTCGGTTGCTTCTTGGTCACTTATTTTATTCAATTCCTCTCTACCTTTATCTTTAATTTGCCAGAAGCCTTTGTCTGTTTTTTCTACCAGTTTATCCCTGTTAAGCCTGCTTAATGCTTCAGTAATGCTCTTTACTTCACTTTCAACTCTTGCGGCAATTGCTTGAATATCTATTGGCTCACTTGCTTCAGCAAGAACCTACCAAAATTTTTGTTCTCATAGTTTCTGGCATTCTACCCCTCCTTATTTGTAGGCCCGCTTTTTCAGCATCTATTGCATGAGGTATTCCACCCCCGGATTAAAGCAGAAATTGCAGTGCTCACTGAAATTGCCCCTCGGGTGACCCTCAATTAGCCCTTCTATGGCGGCATACTCAGCCCACTTCAAAATTCGCTCATACTCCTTGGTAGGCAGGTAGATATGCCACTTATCCTTATTTTGTTAGGCACTTAGGACAAATAGCCTCATATCTGGATAGGACAAGGCACTAGCTTGAGCCTTAAATTCAGTGGACAATTAGAGTGGGGTAACAATCCGATGTTTTGTTGCCTCGGAAAAGCTATAATAAGGGCGTACATTATCGCTAAAAGCTACTAACCCATAAGGGAAGGGCTCATGGCTGACTATGAAGTAAGTACTGAAAAAACGAGGGGGTTAAATGTAAATAATTTGTATTTATAGTATTTTCCCCTTAAAATTAGAGATGGAGGTTAAAATGGGAAACTTACAAAGATTAAGGTTTGCCATTGATACAGGAGGAACGTTTACTGACATAGTTGTTTTGGATGAGGACACAGGAAACTTCCGTATGGATAAGGTTCCAACCACGCCAAGCAATGTTCTAATAGGAACTTTCAGTGCTATTGAAAAAGCAAAGCTAGATTTAGCCAATATTGAGAAATTCTTTATTCACGGCTCAACAATGGCAATGAATTGCCTCCTAGAACGAAAGGGGACAAAGACAGCTTTTGTAGCTACAAAAGGATTTCGTGACGTTCCCGAAATTGCTAGATATGATAGGCCTGAATTATATAACATAAAATATAAGAGGCCCCCGTCTCCGGTTCCTAGAGATCTCGCCTTTGAAGTTTCCGAAAGGGTAGATTATAAGGGTAACGTTTTAGTTGATTTGGATATTGAGGATGTGAGAAGGGTAGCAAGGATACTGAAGAAAAAGAAAGTAGAGTCAGTCGCCGTTTGCTTTCTTCATGCTTTTAAAAAGCCTGCCCATGAGAGAAAGGCAAGGGAAATAATTCTTGAAGAGTATCCAGAAGTTTCCGTTTCCATCTCATCAGATATAGTCAGCGAACATCGTGAGTATGAAAGAAGCATGACGGTCATCCTTGATGCTTATCTAAAATCAACAGTTCAAGCCTGGGTGGGTGCCGTAGAGCAAGAGCTTACTCGGAGGGGGTTCAAGGGACGAGTCATAATAACAAGGTCAGATGGGGGTGGAATGACAAGTGAACTGGCTATGGAGAATCCGGTCAACACCCTTCTGTCAGGACCAGCGGGCGGAGTAATAGGAGGGCTATATTATGCCAATAACCTTAATCGTAAGAATTTAGTTACCATTGATATGGGGGGCACAAGTTGTGATGTGTGTATGATAAAAGATGGCGAAGCTATGGTGAAATACGAAGCAAGGATTGGTGATTGGAGAATCCTTATACCCACCATGAGTATAAACACTATAGGTGCCGGGGGCGGTAGTATTGCATGGATTGATACGGCTGGAGTGCTACATGTTGGTCCCCAAAGTGCAGGGGCGAGTCCAGGGCCGATTTGCTACGCTCAAGGAGGGGTAGAGCCGACTATAACAGATGCCGCTTTAGTTAATGGATATATAGACCCCGGGTACTTTTTGGGTGGTGAGATACCATTGCACTTAGATAGTGCGAAAAGTGGTATCGAAAATAAGGTAGGGAAGGCATTAGATATGGACTTACAGTCAGCCTCTAGTGGCATGCTCAGGATAGCTCTTAGTAATATGGCTGAGGCGATAAAAGGAACAACGGTTGACCAAGGCGAAGACGTGAGAGAGTTCGAGTTATTATGCTATGGGGGAGCCGGCCCCCTTTTCGGTGCCTATTTAATTGGTGAACTAGGAATGCCTGCAGCGATTATTCCTATTGCTCCAGCCGCCTTCTCAGCATGGGGAATGCTAATGATTGATATTAGGCACGACTTTTCGCAAACAGTTGCCGAAGCATTAGATAGGGCCAATCTTAGTGAGATAAATAATATACTACAGGAAATGGTTAAAAGGGGTGAGGACACGCTTGCTAGTGAAAAAATCCCTGCCGAAAGCAGAATGACTTTCACATCACTAGATATGAGATATGCTGACCAAGAGCATACGGTAAATGTTCCAATTGATTTTGTAATCGATCAAAAGGCTAAAGATAGGATTTATGAGGAATTTACCAAGGTTTATAAAAGAGTTTGGGGATATACGTTGGAAGGACAACCGGCCGCAATAAGACACTTGAGAGTTACTTCTATAGGGAAGATTCCCAAGCCAAAGCTAGCAGAGCTACAGGTTGGAACAAGAAAGCCAGATGCCGCTCTGAAAGGTAATAGAAGGGTATTTTGCTTCATGGATAGGAAATGGGCTAACTATAGTGTTTATGATAGGTCTAAATTACTGGCCAACAATTTAATAAGCGGGCCAGCTCTCATTGAAGAGCCAACATGTGTGATTACTGTCCCCCAGGGGTACCAATGTGAAGTTGATAAGGTCGGAAATTTAATTATTACAAAAAAGGAGGGATGAAATGAAAAAGACGAAAGGATTGGACCCAATAACAGTCGAAGTAATAAGGAATGGTCTTGTTTCGGCTGCTAATGAAATGACAAGCGCTTTAGTCAGAACCTCGTTTAATCCAATTCTCTATGAGATGCTTGATTTTTGCGTTGACCTTTTCAATGAGAAGGCAGAACTTATTGCCGAGGGTCGGGGAGCTGTTTGTTTCATGGGAACAGTAAGCTTCGGGATAAAGAATGTAGTCAACTATGTTGGTAAGGATAACATTGAGGAAGGCGATGTTTTCGTAACAATTTACAGTTATTTTGCTGGCTCGCATCACCCAGACGTTTTAGTCTTCAAGCCCATATTTCATGAGAAGCAAATATTTGGTTATGCAGCGGCCAAGGCTCACTGGCTGGATGTTGGTGCATGTAGCCCCTTTGGTTGCGATAGCACGGATATGTGGCAAGAGGGTGTTATAATACCAGGCGCAAAACTGGCTAAAAGAGGTATACTTGATAAGGAGATCCTTGATATCATTCGCTTTAACTCCAGGCTCGGAGATTCAAGTATTGGAGATGTGACAGCATCGATGGCCGCCTGTGAGGCTGGAGAAAAAAGGCTACTTGCTCTTATAAATAAGTATGGAAAAGATACTGTAAAGGAGGCGATAGCAGCGATTTTCGACCATGACGAGACGATTATGAGGCAAGCTATTGCCAAGACACCAGACGGGGAGTACTCCGCAGAAGGTCAACTCGATAACAACGGACTTGATGATAATCCCCTTAAGGTACGTGTGACTGTAAGAGTTAAAGGAGATGAAATGACGATAGACACTACTGGCTCGGCACCACAGGCACTAGGACCAACAAACTGTCCCTATCCGTCAACAGTTGCCTTCTGTAGGCTGGTCGTGAAGATGATTTATGATCCTTATACTCGAGCTACTGAGGGGCATTGGCGACCACTGTCAGTTATAGCTCCTGAGGGTTCCATATACAATCCACAACCACCGGCTCCTACTTACTTATACGGTTGGACGGGCGAACCCCTAGGTGAGGCCATTTTTACAGCACTTGCTGAGGCAGTACCAGAAAAAGTTGTAGCTCACTCTGGTGGTGACATATGTGCCGGTGCTGCTCTCTATGGAATAAATCCTAGGGATGGCAAGTGGTTTATGGCCATTCCAGGTCAAGGGCCTATTGGTCAGGGGGCTTCTTTTGATCGTGACGGAGGAGATGCAACAATCAATTACGCAATGAGCGGGAGTGAGGCTATCCCGATCGAGGTCTGTGAAGAAAGATACCCGATGCTTATAGAAAAGTGGGCCTTGAGGCAGGATTCGGGGGGGCCTGGAAAATTTCGCGGTGGGCTAGGAGTCGAGAGATATGTAAAGGGCCTAATCAATGGAACGGTGGATGGGGTTGTGGAACAAACCAAAGATCCCCCTAGGGGGCTTTTTGGTGGGAAGAACGGTCTGCCTAACATTGGAATACTCTGGCCAGGGACAAGTAAAGAGAAGAAATTTGGGAAGTTTACTAGGCTTCCATTTCTGAAAGGGGAGAGACACTGGGTTATAACTGGTGGCGGTGGTGGTTGGGGGAATCCTTACGAGAGGGATATGAAAACTGTGTTAGAAGACGTGATCAAGGGTTATGTCAGCTTAGATAGTGCTAGAAAGGACTATGGTGTCGTTATCAGGGAGGAAAATGCTGAGTATATCTTAGATGAAGTAGAGACTGAAAAATTACGTAAGCAAAAAATCGATAGCACTTAAGTTACCCTTTCCACAAATTTGCCTCTTTTATCATACATAGTCTTCATCATTGAAAGGAACGACAATGAATTACATGGAGGAGAGTAATGACGAAGATAATGGAGAGATGGTGGATATTATACGCGAGAGATATACCAGAAACTTTGTTGGTGGCACGGGGAGTCCTCTCGCTTCAACCGGAACTCCTACCGCCTATTATGGTGAGTTTGTGGCTATAAAAGAAGCCTGTGATTTTGTATATGGTAGCCGCGACCTGTCAACTAGAAGGATTGCAGTTCAAGGGTTGGGACATGTGGGCTACCCATTAGCTGAGTATCTGTTGGGTGGTGGTGCCAAGCTTATCGTCACCGATATAGACTTAGCCAAGGGCATAAGCTTCAGCAGAAATATGGTGTAGGCCTTGTTCAATATGTGGAGCCGGACGATATATATACTGTAGACGCTGACGTATTTTCTCCCTGTGCCATGGGAGGCATAATAACTGAAGATAGAATCCCCTAGTTCAAGTTCAAGATAATAATCGGCTCAGCAAATAACCAGTTCAAGGCAACGAGCAAACAGGGCGAGATAGAGCTGGCTAAAAAACTTGCTGATGCTGGCATTCTCTTTGTTGTGGACTGGGCACACAATGCTGGTGGCATTATAGCTGCCGCTTTGCTATGGCAGCTACAGGAGGATGCAACTGAAGAACAGTTAAAGCCAAAAATCGAGCTACCATGCCGCACTAACTTCCGAAAGCTCCTTGAGGAAGCTAGGGAGACAGGGAAGACACTAACCGAAGTGGTATATGAAAAGGTTGAAGCTGTGGTCTACTCCGGTGCTGCGGTTAGCAAAGCCGCGTCTGCATAAAGGCTTTTTCAACTTCGCACCTGTCGGGAGTTGGGTGAAAGTGCTCTTATGAAATTAAAGGGGTTGTATTACGGGTGGTTTATAGTACTTGGGTGTTTTCTCGTCCAAGCTTTAAATTCAGCTGCTGAGTTTGCTCCCGGCGTATTTTTAAAACCTTTGGTTTCCTATTTTGAGTGTGGTAGAGGAGATATATCGGGCACCTTTTCATTATATATACTAATCATTGGTTCCGGTTCTATTCTTAGCGGAAAGTTAAGTGATAAATATGGGCCCCGAATCGTGGTTACATTTAATGCCTTGTTAGTCGGTCTAGGATATATCTTGCTGTCACAGGTTAATTCTCTTTGGCAGATGTATTTAGTCTGGGTGGTTATAGGAATTGGAGGTAGCGGTTGCTGGGCCCCAACCGTATCTACAGTAGCTAGATGGTTCACAAAACGACGGGGAATGGCTATGGGGATTGTCGTTGCCGGTTTCGCTGTAGGTGGCATGATTATACCCCCCTTCGCTCAATGGCTTATATCTTCGTATAGCTGGCAGGAAGCCTATCTTGCCCTAGGAGTTATAACTCTTATAATTCTTCTCCCCAGTGCACAATTCATAAAACGTAGTCCTCAGCAAATAGGACCCAAGCCACTGGGAGAGCTAGAAAAGGCCCCGCAGTCTATGGGTAACTTGTCTTTTATCCAGTTAATTAAAAACAGGCAATTCTGGCCTCTTGCCTCAACGTTTCTCTTTTTTCAGTTTTGCTGCTTGCTAGGATATAACCATACCGTCGCCTATGCAATTGATACAGGGATGCCAGAAATGGTAGCGGCTACTTTAATGACTATTGTTGCTAGTGCTAGCCTTGCTGGCAGACTTATGATAGGCTTTATTTCCGACGTATTTGGAAGTAGGTTAACCTTAGTTTATACCCTTATCTTATTTGTGACAGGGTTTATATTGTTGATGTTTACTCAACAACAGTGGGCGTTTTACCCGTTTGCTGTCGTATTTGGTCTTACCTCTGGAGGGGTAATCGCACTACAGGGAATCATGGTAGCGGATCTATTTAGCTCAGCTTCCTTAGGCATGGGTATCGGCTCTGTTATGGCCGTGGGGCTAACTGGAGCCATTCTGGGTCCAATTTTTGGAGGGTATACGTTTGATGTAACCGGTAGTTACCAATTGGCTTGGGGCGGCTGCGTAATACTTGGTATTGTATCTATTTTGCTTAGTTTAAAGTTGTCACGGTCCAAAGGGGCAAAGAGTGAGAAAGGAGCTTAATGAAGATAATAATTCACGGGGGCAGAGTGTGGAGCGCGGTTCCGGATGAAGCAGTGAGGGAAGCAGCCTTCTCAACAGAATTGAAAGCAAAAGAACAACATTAAGAATGGCACAAGAATTATCTCTCCCAATGTAAATACTTCCCCATCGGTACATCTTAGTTTTCGGACGGCCTCTTAAGTAAAAACGAGTAGAACTGGGCGACAAGAAGAATAGGATTTTGGGGGTGTACATGATAAGAAGAATAGAGCAAGAGACTGATGTGGTAATCATAGGGGGTGGTATATCAGGTTGTGCTACAGCCTACTACCTCGCTAAGCGGGGAGTCAGAGTGGTGTTGTTGGAGAAGGACAAGATCGGGGCCGAGGGGTCAGGGCTAAGTTGCGGTGTCATACGGAAGGTAGGAGCTGTACCTGTTGAGATACCTCTACGAATGGCGAGTGTGGAAATATGGGAACACGTAACTCACGAATTGAAGTGGCAAACCGGGTTCATTGAAGGAGGAGTATTATATCCTGCAGAAACAGAGGAGCAGCTAAAAAAGATGGAAGAATGGGTGCAGATAGCCCAAGAGGCGGGTATGGATTGCAGAATCGTCAGTCCCGAGGAGTTTAAAAAACTCGTCCCCCCCTATGAGGCACCTGTAGTTGGGGGAATGTATGGTGAGAGAGAGGGACACGCTGAGCCGTTGCTTTCGACTCAGAGCTTTGCTAAGGCTGCTGAGGAGAGAGGTGCTCATATCTATACCAATACCCCTTGTTGGGATATAGAGGTTGGTGGAGGGAGGGTCGTTTCAGTAGTGACCGCTAGAGGAGAAATAATAAAAACGAAGATCGTGGTCAATGCTGCCGGGGTATATGCAGGTAGAGTAGCCAATATGGTAAAGTTCCATGTGCCATGCAAGGTAGCAGCTCTTGGTGTTGCCGAGACACAACCCTTACCACCCTTGTTTAGGGTCGTGTATCGAGCCCCTCGCGCCTGTACTTGGCAAAGCATTGCTGGTACCCTCTGGTTTGTCGGGCCGACAGCCATTATGATGGACCATGATTTAGGCTTTGATATTTTTGAAAGCCCTTTGATATGGTGGCCGCGTTTCCTTAGATTCCGAAAAATTCTATCGCTAAATGTGAATATAGGGTACCTAGGTCGGGAGTTTCGACGCGTATTTGGCATCACTCGGGAGATAAGGCGCAAAGCTGAGTTTCCGAATGTCCAGCCTAAGCCTCGGCCTCGCAGATTAGAAAAATATGCCCAGATGCAGTGGGAGCTAATGCCATCGCTAAAAGGCACAAAAATTGCACGCATGTGGGCTGGTCTCATAGATGTTTCTCCCGACATGCTACCCATTGTCGGGGAAATAGATAAGCCTGAAGGTTTTGTTATAGCCACTGGGTTCAGCGGCCATGGCTTTACCATAGGTCCCATAGTAGGGCGCCTCATATCAGAACTTATTATCCAGGGCAAGCCATCTCTTTCGCTGAAGGAGTTCTCCCCTTGCCGCTTCGCTGAGGGGAAATTTGGGATGCCGTCTGAGGCGGTATAAGCTGATTTACAGGGAACGGTATCATCTTTAAGTCGATAAGAAACTCGTAGGTGTAATAATTCTCCGGGGCTTACTGTTATGAGAGAGGGAAGAAAAAGCTTGAAAGAGCTATTGAGACCTATTACAAGATTGTGGGCTGGGATGAGAAAGGAATCCCCAGGAGAGAGAAGCTACAGGAACTGGACATCGAGTGGGTAGCTGAGGAGCTTTAAGCTAGAGCTGTCAATGCAAAATGAAGTGCCAGGTTTTTGCCGCCGCCAAATATATCACAGAGACATAGAGTAACAAGTTCCTACATGCGGGGAAATGCCAGCTTTTTGAGATTGAAAGGAGGAAAGGAATGCCATACGGATACAATGGGAAAATTTTGCGGGTCAATCTTAGCCAGAGAAATACTTCGGTGCAGGAGCCCAAGGAGAAGTTCTATCGGCAGTATCTGGGAGGCAAGGGCTTAATAAGTTACTATCTCTTGAGTGAACAAGGGTCGGGGGTAGACCCCTTTAGTCCTCAAAACAAACTGATATTTGCCGCTGGTGTTGTAACTGGAGCTCCATTAGGTGGAAGCGGTAGAAATGCTATAGGGGCAAAATCCCCGCTCACCAATGCCTTATGTTCTACCGAGGTTGGTGGTTACTGGGGAGCTGAACTAAAACATGCTGGATATGATGTTATCATTATAGAGGGTAAAGCAGAGAAGCCTGTATACCTGTGGATTCAAGATGGCAAGGTAGAGATAAAGGATGCCACCCACCTGTGGGGTAAGTCTACGGGTGAAGCTCAAGAGCTAATAAGGGAAGAACTGGGTGATACGGGAGTCCGTACTGCCTTAATAGGTCTTGGAGGTGAGAGGCTGGTTCGCTTTGCCTGCATTGTAAATGACCTTCGCCACTTTGGAGGCAGGGGTGGGCTGGGGGCAATAATGGGAGCAAAAAATCTGAAGGGGATCGCAGTTCGGGGACATAATCCACCGGCTATAGCGAATCCGGAAGCAATAAGCACTATGGCAAAGTGGTTTCGTGATATTGTAACTAGACATCCATTTGTTAGCGAGTTTCATGAAGTAGGAACTCTTGGCGGAATAGCAGCATACAGTCGAGCTGGGGGGCTGCCCACTCACAACTTTCAGGAGGGTGTCTTTGCCGGGGCAGGTAAGATAGAAGCTAAAGCCTACATGAACACCATTGAATCAGGACGGGATACATGTTACGCCTGCCCCGTCCGCTGTAAGCATGTGGTGGCGGTAGGGGAGCCTTACAATGTCAGCGATAAGTACTACCACGGTCCTGAGTTTGAAACCGTAGTTTCTTTGGGCTCGTTCTGTGGCGTTAGCGACCTGGGGGCTATTGCTAAGGCAAATGAGTTATGTAGTGCCTATGGCATAGATACTATATCTTGTGGGTCAACCATAGCCTTTGCCATGGAATGTTTCCAGAGAGGTCTACTGACGGAAGGTGACACCGGGCTCAGACTAGACTTTGGCGATGCTGAAGCCATGTTGAAAGCGGTAGAGATGATTTGCAACCGCGAAGGCTTTGGAGATGTTCTAGCTGAGGGAAGCAGGGCAGCTGCTCAGAAAATCGGCAAAGGCGCCGAAGAGTACGCGATGCATGTTAAAGGGCTTGAGATCCCGA
>Ga0315280_10012379_pt1 | contig 10325 bp, 6 predicted proteins | sample YL17G06_40_MG_FD_203697 | JGI IMG/M metagenome (GOLD analysis project Ga0315280, IMG submission 203697) | Sediment microbial communities from Yellowstone Lake, YNP, Wyoming, USA - YL17G06_40 | ecosystem: Environmental > Aquatic > Freshwater > Lake > Sediment | place: USA: Wyoming | collected... | reverse complement strand
CGAATTGGTGGGCAACTCCTTCCTGGTGGCTTCTGCCGACAAATTGAAAGCTGAGGTGGGACTAACTTCCTACGTGATTGCCCTGCAGTACTCTTCCGCCGCTGAAGTCGCCAAGATGCTGCAGGATTTCAACGCCAAGGTGCAGGTGGACACCGCTGGCAATAAGCTCCTCGTCATCACCAGCGCCAAAGTCATCAGCGAGATCGAACGCGTGGTCACCGCGGTGGATCGCCCCTCCCTGCAGATCATGCTGGAGGCTACCCTGATCGAAGTCGCCGTGGAGGACGAAGAAAAACTGGGCATTGACTGGGGCAAGCTCTCCGAGATAAGCACCACAGTCATCGAGATGGGGAACAATAACCTCGAGGCCAATGGCCCCATCTCCAACGATGTTCCCCTTTTGGTGCCGCCGGTGACCCGATATAAAGAACTGCCGGACCAAATTGGCTTCTACCCTGTTGATGGTTTCCTGGATGCCGGATACATGGCGCGCCAACCCACCCTCTTCCAGGTGACGCTCGATTTTCTGATGAAAAACAACAAGGCGGAAGTCCTGGCCAACTCCAAGATCGCCACCATGAACAACCGCGCAGCCGTTCTGAAAGTCGTTGACGTTATTCCGTATATTCTTTCCGCCGGCGGCGTCGGCGGCCAGGTGCAGGTGCTGGAAAAGGAAGTGGGCATTATGCTGCAGATCAAGCCGACCGTCAATACCGACGGCTATATTACCACCGAGATCACTCCGGAGGTCAGTTCGGTCTTCCAGCTCGTTGGCCCGCAGAGCAACATCCCCTGGATCGTCAAGCGCACATCCACCACCACCATCCGCATCAAGGACGGGCAGTCCATCGTGATCGCGGGTCTTCTGGGCGTCAATGCCAAGCTGACGCAGCATAAGTTTCCGTTTCTGGGCGATATCCCGCTGATCGGCGGTCTCTTCCAGCACAAGGCTGAAAACGTCAAAAAGACCGATCTGATCATTCAGATTACCCCCAAGATCCTGACAGGCGAAGGATCGGGCATCGAAATGCCTGAGATCATTGAGAAGGCCAAGGAGCGATTCCTTTCCGGCGTCACGCCCGACGAGGAGAAAGGGAACGGTCCCAAGCTGGTCCTCGAACCCGCCAAGCCCGGTCAGTAAACGAAAATGTGATAGGAGGTCAGAAACCCCATCGCCCTTAACCGCGTATTGCAGAGTGTGACTAAGGGAAAGATCGCAAACGACCCATGAAGAGCCTTTTGCGCATAAACCAGACAGGGTCCCGGCTTCGGGTCACCCTGTTCTGTTTGCTGATTGGTCTGGCTTTGATGAGCACCCAGGATTTTGCTCAAGTGAAAACCGGCCAGCCGGAGTCCTATCCTTTGGAAGTCCTGCCCCAGGCGGGGGAGCAGCCCCTGGAAGGGCCGCTGCAACCGCTGTTGCGCGAGGAACAACCTACGGAAGGGCAGCCGCTCGAGGGCGCCATAGACCCCCAGACTTATCTGCTGGGCCCCGGAGACTTAATCGGGATTAGCATCATGGGGGACGTGGATCAGGAGTTCCTGGCTCGCGTGTCTGTGGACGGTACGCTGCGCATCTCCACCCTGGGCATCATCCAGGCCGCCGGCAAAACGTTCGCCGCAGCCAAAGCCGAAATCCTTGAGGAAGCCAGGCGCAGTTACCACTCGGAAGAAATTGCCGTCTATCTGGTTCAATTGCGCAGTTTCAAGGCTTCCATCGGCGGTATGGTCTGGGTACCGGGAACTTATACGCTAACGGCTACCGATCGCGCCGTGGCGCTGCTGGCGCGCGCGGGAGGCTTCTATAACCCCGTGCACGGCGAAGAGACTCCGGAGCCGGCCAATGCCCCAGTCAATCTGGAAAGGGAAAAGAAGGAAGAGGTAATCCCCGAACTGCCCGGCTATTCAGCGCGGCGCGCGCAGCTTATCCATCTGGACGGCAGCAGCGAACCGGTTGACCTCTTGATGTTCCTGCGCGCGGGTAGGCCCGAGGGTAATCCCTATCTGCGGGACGGCGATTTCCTGCTGGTGCCGCCCTTGAATCCCAAATCCGGCGTTCTGGGCATCTACGGAGCCGTCAACCGCCAGGGATTGCTTGAATACGTGCCGGGAGACAACCTGGAGCGAGCCTTGCTCCTGGCCGGAGGTCTCACCGACGCCGCCCAGCGCGATTCAATTGAGATCGCCAGATTCTCACGTTCCGGTAGAGAATTCCATATTTTCTATGTTGATCTCGATGACCCGGCTGCCCAGGCTATGTCGCTTCAGCCGGACGATCGTATATATGTGCGTGAGCAGGCTCAATACCATCCGCGTTGCCAGGTGGAGTTGCGCGGCGAAGTGATGAAGCCGGGCTGGTATCCCGTAGCGGAAACCGGCACGCCCTTGGTGGATGTCGTCCAATTGGCCGGCGGCTTTACTCCCAAAGCCAGCTTGTATGAGGCCACCTTGACGCGTAAGTTTGGCCAGGAACTGCTGGATCCGGAGTACGAAAGGCTGCGCACGATGCCGCCTGTCCAAATGAATGCCCTGGAATACCAGTACTTCAAGAATAAAAGCCAGGAGATTAAGGGTCGCGTCGTCGTGGATTTTTACGCCCTATTTGTGAAGGGCGACTCCACGCAAAATATCCTGCTGCGCGATCAGGATATCCTCGAAATTCCTCCGCTCACGCATACTGTGAAGGTCACCGGCCAGGTCAACCAGCCGGGCATCGTCAGTTTTGTACCGGGCCGTGATTGTAATTATTACATTAAAGAGTCCGGCGGCTTCGCCTGGCATGCCGCCCGCTCCCGGGTGCGCATCATTAAGGCGGTAACCGGGAAATGGCTGAAACCCGGCCATGCCCAAATCGAGGAGGGCGATACCATCTTCATTCCCGCAAAACCGGAGCGCGATAACTGGTTGCTCCTGAAGGACGTCATGTTGTTGGTCTCGCAAGTAGCAACGATCTATCTGATTGTGGTTACGAGGAGATGAGGATACCTGCGCTGCTCCTGCACTTTAGATGAGAGAGAATTCGACCGATGACGGAAAAAATCCAGACCCTGCAATTTGAAAAGCTGGGCGCCATCCTTGCCCAGAGCGGCCTGATTACCGAAGAGCAGCTCAAAAAAGCTCTGAACGAGCAGAAGTATAAAAAGGAGAAGATCGGGCAGATCCTCGTCAATCTGGGGTATGCAGTCGAGGAGAATATCGTTTACGCGCTGGCAAAGCAGATGGGACTGGATTTCATCCCCAATGAGAAGCTGCTGGAAGCCCGCGAATCCGTCGTGGCGCTGGTGCCGGAACCGTTTGCCAAGGAGCATCTGCTGATCCCCTTTGCGGCCAACGATTCCACGTTAGAGGTTGCTATGGCCGACCCCGACGACATCGTGGCCATAGACTCTCTGCAGAAACTCACCAACCGCTCCATCCAACCCCATCTGGGCACCAAGAACGGCATCATGTCTGCCATCGAGCAGCTTTATATCCGCATCCGAAAATCCGACGAAGTAACCGAGGTTATGGGTGACCTCCAGTTCTTCGCCGAATCGGACACGGAAGAAGAGGGGCTGGTGGACATGTCGCGCGCTGAGGTGGGCATTGATGACGCGCCCATCGTCAAGCTCTGCAACCTGATGATGGCCGAAGCCCTAAAAGAGCGCGCCACGGACATTCACGTTGAACAGCAGGACAAAAGCGTTTCCGTTCGCTACCGTATTGACGGCGTTCTGCAGGAAATGATGACGCCGCCCAAAACCGCACATGCGGGCATCATCTCCAGGATTAAGATTCTCTCTCGCCTGAATATCGCCGAAAAGCGCCTCCCGCAGGACGGCCGCCTTACCATCAAGGCGCCGGGAAAAGAGGTGGACGTTCGCGTCAGCCTCCTGCCCACGGTCAACGGCGAAAAGGCCGTCTTGCGTTTGCTCGACAAGTCCGGCTTCGCTATGACCCTGGAAACCCTGGGCTTCGAACCGGAAATGCTCAAGATCTTCCGCCGCTGGATCGTCCAGCCCTACGGCATGTTGATCATCTCCGGCCCCACGGGATGCGGAAAATCCACCACTCTCTACGCCGCGCTAAAAGAGATCAAGAGCCCCGACGACAACATCACCACGGTCGAAGATCCCGTCGAGTATCACTTGGACGGCATCAATCAGGTGCAGGTGAAGTCCGGCATTGGCCTGACGTTCAGCACTGCTCTGCGCCACATCCTGCGTCAGGATCCCGACAAGCTGCTGATCGGCGAAATCCGGGACGCCGAAACCGCCGACATTGCCGTCAAATTCTCGCTGACTGGCCACCTGGTCTTCTCGACTCTGCACGCCAACGATGCGCCTTCGACGATCACGCGCCTCATTGATATCGGCGTGCCCCCCTTCCTGGTGGGCTCCTGCCTGAACCTGGTGATGGCCCAGCGTCTGGTGCGCCGCATCTGCCTGCGCTGCAAAGTTCCCTACGAGCCCAGTCGTGACGAACTGGAAAGGCTGGATCTGGACAACGAGCGCGGCCGCTCCATCAAATTCTATCGCGGCAAGGGCTGCGTCCATTGCCGTAACACCGGATACTACGGCCGTATCGGCATTTTTGAGCTGCTGGAAATGCGCCAGAAAATTCGTCGTCTGGTCTATGATAACGCTAACCAGGAAGACATCCGCGAAGCCGCCTTAAGGCAGGGCATGGTATCCCTGCGCGAAGCCGGCATCCTGAAGATTCAGCAGGGGATCACCACCATTCAAGAAGTGCTGCGCTCCACCGTCACTGAAGTCTAAAGTCCCGGAAATCGCATGCCCAACTACGCCTATGTCGCGAAGGACGCCGAGGGGAAGAGATTAGAAGATTACCTGCGCGCCGCCAATCTGGAAACGGCGCTGGAAACTCTGCGCCGCAAAGGCGCGAACATCGTCTCGATCCGCGAGGTTAAGTCCGAATTCCAAGCCGAGCGCTTGAGCGTCGCCGAGCAGGTCAACCTCTTCTTCTACAAGTTGCGCACCTACGTTTCCTTAAGCGTCCTGGTCTTCTTCACGCGACAGTTAGCCACCATGTTTTCGGCTGGTCTGACCATCGAGAAGTCCATCGGCAATCTTATGGCCGAAGAGAAGAACAAGCGCTTCCGCAAAGTTCTGGCGCAGGTGGGCAACGACCTGAAACGAGGCATGGCTCTGTCCGATTCCATGGCCAACCACCCCGGCGTTTTCTCCAATCTCTTTGTCGCCCTGGTGCGCGCTGGCGAGGTCTCGGGTTCTCTGCACGTCACCTTGGATCAACTGTCGAGCTACCTCGAAGCCACCGCCGAAACCCGCCGCAAGGTGATCTCCGCGCTGGCCTATCCGGTCTTCTCGCTCTGCTTCCTGATTTGCATCGTTACCTTCTTGCTCGTCGTCATCGTGCCGCTGTTTCAGGACGTTTACGACAAGTTCGGAGCCAAACTTCCCATCGCCACCCGCACCCTGGTGGCCGCTTCCCAGATTATTTCCCACAACTTCATCATCGCCGCAGCGATCGTGATTCTTGTTATTGTCAGCGTCTGGCTCACCAGCATGACCGAACGCGGCGGCTTGGTCATTGATTCCATCAAACTTCGCTTCCCGGTTTTCGGCATGTTGCTGCACAACTCGGTGATGAACAAATTTGCCCGCACCTTCGGCATCCTGATCGGCTCCGGCGTGCCGGTCCTGGATTCGCTCACTCAAGTTCAGAAAGTCGTCGGCAACAAACTCGTCGAAAAGGCCATCCGCGAGGCTAAAGTCCTGATCAAAGATGGCTTCTCAATCTCAGTAGCCCTCAAGAAGGTGCAAGTCTTTCCCCCTACCCTAATTCAGTTGACCAGCACCGGCGAAGAAACAGGTGAAATTGATAAGCTCTTGGAGAAGGCCGCCTATTTCTACGAAAAGCAACTGGATGCCACGGTAGACCGCCTCACCTCGCTGATCGAGCCCATCCTGATCACCATGATCGGCACGGTGGTCTTGGTCATCATCGTTTCCCTCTATCTGCCCATCTTTTATCTGGGCATGGCGGTGCGGCGAGGCATGTAGCGGTACATCAAAATTGCGAATGCTGGGGCCGTTTTGGTTATTCTTAGGGGCGCACAGCCGTGCGCCCTGTGATTTTTTCCTCACCCTCAATCAAACACATTTTTGCTTGACAAGCTCGCCCGAGATTTTTTACATTTAGAAAAATTGCCTGCACACCTATGCGCGCGCGCGCGGACATAAATTCAAAGCCGGCGTTGGACTTCGACGTTATCTGGGAAGCGCTGCAGACCCATCCGGAATCTTACGTCAACTTCGGCGAATACTGGTGGACGCTGAAGCGCATGCTGGCCGACTGGGCCGAAGAGAGCGGCAATGCCGCCGCCGATCTGATCCGCGGCAAGCTCAAGCCCCGGCACGCCGTCGAAGTGGAGGAAAGCGAGGTTTATCTGTTCCTGGATGAATTCTCGGGGGTGGAGGATTTTCAGGATTGGATTGCCTATGTGAATCCGCGTGCCATCTGGGACGAATCCCGGGGGGAAGAGATCATCATTGAAGACCCCGAATGGGAAGAAAACTTTTTGTAGATTCTGACGCTTCGGGCGCGGTAAATTCGCCCGCTGCTGCGGCTGCCAAGCTGAGCGTCGCCCTGATCTCTGTCGGGGCGGCATTATTTTTAACCGGAGCCAAAGCCGCCGTCGGCTTCTGGACCGGCTCCTTAGCCTTGCTTTCCGAAGCTGCCCACTCGGGGCTGGATCTGTTCGCCTCGCTGGTGACTGCTCTTTCCGTGCGCGTCGCCGATCGTCCGGCAGATCGTTCCCACCACTACGGCCACGGCAAAATCGAGAGCCTCTCCGCCTTATTGGAAGCCACCCTCTTGCTGCTCACCTGCTTCTGGATTATGCATCACGCCATTGACCGCTTGGTCGAAAGAAGCCCCGGGCCAGAGATAAACGTCTATAGTTTTCTGGTCATTATTGTGGCAATTGGCATTGACCTTTACCGTTATCGCGCTCTGATGCGAACCGCCAACAAGTATCATTCCCAGGCTCTGGAGGCGGACGCCCTCCATTTCTATTCGGATATTCTGGGATCCAGCCTGGTTCTGGTCGGCTTGATCGCCGTCGCCCTGGGACTCGCTTCTGCCGACTCTATCGCCGCCATGGCGGTCGCCATCTGGGTGGCAATTCTGGCCTTTAGACTGGGGAAAAAGAATATTGATATTCTTCTGGATACGGTTCCCCGGGGCTATGAAGACCAGATTCGCAGAATCGTGGCCCAGACCCATGGTGTGCTGACCATTGAAAATGTTCGGCTGCGGCGTTCGGGTCCTTCGCTCTTCGCCGATCTGCGCGTCGCTCTGGATCGCACGCTGCCTTTTGAGCGTGCCCATTACATTGCGCGCGAGCTGGAGGAAAAGTTAGCGCGCAGGATTCCCGGTCTGGACGCCGTCGTCCACACCGACCCCACAGTCGCGCCCGACGAAGCGCTAGACGGCGGCATTCTGAACTATATCCGCACTCGCGGGCTGCAGGCCCACCATCTGAGCATCTACCGCAGCGGCGATCACTTCCATGCGGATTTGCATCTTGAAGTGGACGGCAGGCTTTCCATCCGAGAAGCGCATGAGCTGGCCAATAGTCTGGAAAAAGAAATCCCCGCCCATTTCCCTCAAATAGGCACCGTGCAAATCCATCTTGAGGAAATCGGCAGCGTCCATTTCAAAGAAATCCCCTTGACCGGTCAGCAGCCGGAAATGCTGCGGAAGATTGCCGAGGTTTGCCGGGATGTCATCGGAGCGGACCGCTGCCACAACGTCTCCTTGAGTCGTTCAGCCGGTCTGCTTTCCGCGACGCTTCACTGCTTGTTCTCGGATGACGTTTCGGTTAATGAAGCCCACCGCCAGACCACCTACCTCGAAGAGGAGTTGCGCCGCCGCATTCCTGAACTGGATAGCGTGCTGGTTCACGCCGAGCCCCAGAGTCAGGAACTCTGACCATGGCCGCGCCTGCCCGGACCGCCGCGCCTCAGTTGAATCGCGCCTTCTGGATCCCGCCTGCCCTTTTGCTCATCGCCGCTTCGCTCTCAAAGTCCTCACAGCCGATCCAGTTTCTCTACGAGCTCTCCAACTATGGATTTCACCTGCCTCTCGGCTTAGAAGCGCTCCTGGCGATCCTTCTCCCTGCCCTCGAAATGCTTCTGGGATCATTCCTCCTGCTGTGCCTATCATCTCGAGCCGCAGTGGGGAGCCTTGCCCTCCTCTTAATCTTTTCCGGCGGCATCATCGCGGCTCTACCAGCCGGCTACCTGCACCGCTGCGGCTGCTTGGGTCCGGAAAAATTGGATCCTAGTCTGGCTTTGATCAAGAACGCCTGCGCTCTGCTGCTCTTGCTGATCGGTTTCCTGCCTGTACGCCAAAAATTGGAGGAGAATAATCCCTGGGGAGCCCTGGGCGTTATTATCGGTGCTGCTGCGGTGAATATCGAAATGCTGTTTTTTGGGGTTTTGGTCGCGATCATGGCGATCTGGCATGGGAAGGCGCACATTTTCGCTTATCTGCTCGGAATACTCTTGGGAGTAATCCTCCATTATGCCGGATTTCCCCTGCTGGCCATTCTGGCTGCGGCCACCGTTGTCTACTTCTTGAGAGTCAAGAAAGCCAGTGGCGGAATTGCCGCGCCCATCTGGATTACGGCTTTGATTCTGTGCCTGACGGCTTTTAATTTTGCCAATCCTCCTGGACCGAAACCGCCTCCGGCGTCCATCAAAGTTGGGAAGCCTCTGCCGATGGATTTGCATGTTGCGCAGCCTTTCCCACGGAACGACCGCCGCCAGTCTCTCATCGTTTTTCTCCAGCCCGACTGCGATGAATGCAAGGACTGGCTCCCACTGGCAACAGCCATCTGGCGTCTCCAAAGTCTGCCGCCGCTGGTGGGTCTGGCTCCCGGAACCGCCGATGATCTGGAAGCCTACCGCCAGAAAGAGAACATTCCCTTTGATATTTATCCAATGAGCGCCAAAACCTTCAATAGAGCTGCGCGCAGAACGCCGCTCCTGATCCTGGTGGAAGCCGACACAGTCCGACGTATCTTCCCGGAAGGCAACCTGCCATCGCCTTCGTTCATAGAAACAATTTTGCGAAATGAGACGCCTTAGAGTTGCCTGTCTGGTTCTAATCTCGATCGCGCTTCTGGCCGGCTGCGCGGGCACATCATCGGACGACTCCATAGTCATCTGGATCACGGGTGGCCTGCGCGGCGACTGGCTGCCGCATGCCGAATACGGCCAGCCTCTGGCCGGAGGTTTATCGCAGATGGCGCGGGCCCTGGAGCTCTATCGCAAGCCGAATGACCTATTGCTGGATCTCGGCCAATTCCGCTATCCCTGCGGCTTTTCCGGCGAAATCCGCCGCGGGCGCATCAAGGCTAACGGCTTCCTGAAAGCCTTGACCCGCATGCGCTACAATGCCATCAACGTCGGCCTGCAGGACCTGCCTCCCTGGCCTCCGGAACTCGCCGCTCGAGCCCGTGAATATGACCTGCCCTTTGTCAGCTCCAATGTGGGTGCTGACAGTCTGCTTTTTCCCACTGATAAGGTTGTCTCTCATCTCACTGCCCGGATCCGCATCGTCGCCTTGACCGGCGGCTCTGCCGAATTCTCCAACTGGCTGAAGAGGCTACCAGACTCAATCGCTTTGGCGACTTCATTTGAGAGGAGCACCCGAATTGATTCGGGTGCACTAACCATTCTGCTGACCGACGCTCCTGAAAGCCAGCTCAATTCATTCTGTGATTCTCTTCCCGAGGTTGACTTGATCCTCTGGCTAAATAACGGCCCACCCGTGGCGAAAGAGATCGGTGGGATTCTCGTCTTAGGTCTGGGCAACCGGGGCAATTGCCTGGGCCGGATTGAGATCCGAAATGCCGGCGTAGAGAAGTTCTCTTTACAGGAAAGTGATCTGTCCGCCTGGCTGGACGGCAAACCCTATCGTCATCATCCAGCGCGAGAAAGCCTCTTGTCCAGGCTGCAATTCTGGAAGAAAAAGCCCGCTTTGCGCGCCAGTATCTGGGCCGTTCCGGAAGAACTTGCTCCGCAGAAGGAGGCCGAAGCTCAGCGCCGCCAGTCGAACGAAGCAGCGAACCGCTGTGCCGAGCTGGAGGAGATTCACCGCCGCACCCCGACTGATTTCGCCGGTTCCCGGCGCTGCCTGGACTGCCATCCGCTCGATCATCGCAGAGACCTGGCGAAACTTCACCTGCGCGGCCCGCTTCCCCAGGTGCGCGACTATCCTGTCTATGAACTTTGTCTGCCCTGCCACGCCACCGGTTTCGACAATCCCGCCGGTTTTCTCCTGCCCTGGGAACG
>Ga0315280_10012378_pt1 | contig 10325 bp, 12 predicted proteins | sample YL17G06_40_MG_FD_203697 | JGI IMG/M metagenome (GOLD analysis project Ga0315280, IMG submission 203697) | Sediment microbial communities from Yellowstone Lake, YNP, Wyoming, USA - YL17G06_40 | ecosystem: Environmental > Aquatic > Freshwater > Lake > Sediment | place: USA: Wyoming | collected... | reverse complement strand
GCAAATTTGAGATTATAATGAGGCCAAATGGGACTCTAACTATATCGAGACCGTAGTGCATCAACCGACTTTTTACAGTCACAAGAATCTCAGGTATCAACCGTTAGCTTGACGTTACCTCCCAAACGGTAACGTAAAGTTGGCGACTGTTGAAGTAGACTGTCAAAATTCGTCTGCCAACTTGAGTGTTGCCCACTCTTCCGCAAATTGGAGAGCGGGTTAGTTGTCTAGCGCGTCCTCGTTTCTGTCTGCTCATCTTCTATGGCATCTTAAATACGCCCAGAGCCTCAATCCATATCATGTCCGAAGTTCCACTCAACCTCAGTATCGTAGACATCATAATCATCATTCTGAGTTTCTTGGCACTTCCTTTTTTATCGACTGGCTCAGGAAGCCGAATCTAAAACTCGAAGCTCTCAAGAATGACCCTAACAATCCGCCTAACCCTTCGGGGTCAGGGCAGGTTCCAAGCAATATTAAGTTCGACTTCCTAGCAGTGTTCGACAAATCAACAGCATTTCCTCAACAGCACCCGTCACAATCATTTGTCGCATCGTTCAAAACGATAGATGAACCTCTAGATGTTCTGAAAAACGCTCGTATTCGCCTGAAATTCGGCGTGATAAAAGTAACAAATCTGCCTCGAAGTGTGCGTGAAATGCGTTTCAGAGGAGGAAACGCTACGGATGTCACTGCCTATTTCTCAACAAGGGTCAGTACAGAAGATGGATTGAAATGGCTTGAAGCAAAGAGGGCAGTGTGGTATTCGGAAGACTGGGCTGACACTTTCAATGTGGAAGAAGGCACTAAACCATACATTGAGGCGATAGATAATCTTAGGGCGGTAGAAAGGAACCCCTTGCTGCTCTTGGATAGGTACTTGAAAAAGGGAGGCACTACTTATCACGCGCTACCTGTCGGCCACTCAGCTTATCTATGGTTGTTCTTCACAGATGCTTCCACACCAAATCACTTTTGGACAGTGGCAGGAGCATTAGCAACTATCCCTAGCAAAGGCAGAGTGAAGTTAGCTCTCACTTGTAACGAAGATCATGGGGTTCACGAAGAGGAATGGCTCATAGACATTAGAAGTTGGAATGACTTCGAAATTCAGCCAGTCACAAATTGAAAACGAGAACATTGCTATCTAGTGACTTCTTTCTGCGCCAGCTTCCTGAGTAGATCAAGGTCATGTTGGCAGCCGTCAATGATTGCCTTCAGTCCGATTGTTCGGATGCGCCAAAGAAGTGTGTTGTAACCTTTCAGACGTTCATCCCTGAGATATGCTTCTAAGACCTTGCGTTCTGATTTGCCGAGTATTTCCTTGCGTACCATATCGCATCTGCCACTATATTGTAACAAGCCTTATATTTAGGTTGTGCCACTATATTGTGGCAGAGGCAGAAAGCGGATGCAAGCAGTTCTCAGCCGAGAAGAGAAAGGCCGACTAATCGCGGAGAAGCCTAACCAGATTCAGAGGTTAGATGAGCGTTTCTACAAGGTAGCTTCTCAATCTGATCGTGGTATGTATGATGTGGTTCGGCGTGAGAATGGTTCTTGGATCTGTAACTGCTTCGACCACCACTATCGGCAAGTGTGATGCAAGCACATTATCGCGGTTCAAATCAGCTTGAAGTTAAGGGAGCATGTTCAAGCCAGAATTATTGAACCCATAACTGGCATTCACGCTTGTATCTACTGCAAGTCTGAGAAGATCAAGAAGGATGGACTTCGCAAGAACAAGTATGGCGACATTCAGAAGTTCAGATGCTTAGAATGTGGCAGATACTTCACGGTCAACTTTGGCTTCGAACGCATGAAACATAACCCGCAAGCGATCACAACTGCAATGCAGATGTATTTCAGTGGCGAGAGCCTAAGGAACACAGCTAAGACGCTTCGACTAATCGGTGCTCAAGTGAGCCATCAAACTGTCTACAACTGGATAGAGAAATACACCGCACTGATGGAGAAGTACCTAGACAAGATAACCCCAAACGTATCCGACACATGGAGAGCCGATGAACTATTCCTGAAAGTGAAAGGCAACATGAAGTACCTCTATGCCTTGATGGATGACCAAACACGGTTCTGGATAGCTCAAGAGGTCGCGGACACGAAATACTCGGCTGACATCCGACCATTGTTCAGGCTTGGAAAGGCGATAGCGGACAAGCAACCCAAGACACTGATCACCGATGGCGCACCGAATTTTCATGAAGCGTTCATGGATGAATACTGGACAAGCAAGATAGGAACACGACCTGAGCATATCCGCGACATTAGATTCGACGGTACAGTTCACAACAACAAAATGGAGAGAATGAATGGCGAGATCAGAGACAGGGAACGGGTGATGCGCACATTAGAGAGAGGGGACAGCCCAATTCTAGAGGGCTACCAAATCTTTCATAATTACATACGACCGCACATGGCATTGAAAGGTAAAACTCCCGCTGAGAGTGCCGGTATCAAAGTCGAGGGAGAAAATAAGTGGATGACTCTAATCCAGAACGCCGCTCAGCCGACGATTTTTGACACAAGGAGGAAACAGACGAGAACTTGACGTTACCTCCCAAACGGTAACGTCAACTTGTCGGTTGCTGCCCTCTTTTCTTCGGGTTGTCAAAATTCGGTTGCTAGGCAAGGTTCGGTTCTGTCAAAAGTTCGGGATAGGTTTTTCGCTGTCAAAGGGCGGGACACGGCGGGATTTGGGTTGCCTGCAAAGTCAGAAATATGTTGGTTGGGCTAACTCAAGTGGTTTCAATGACGGAGAGCATTTACGAAAGAATTGCTGGTCATCAAGTCTCGCTCTCGCTCGCCCTAGTTCTTGGCATCATAGGACTTGTTACTTTGGTGGCTCTGACCATTGTATTCCAGTGGTCGAAGTTTATGGGATTCGATTTGACACAAAGTTTCACTGAGTTTTGGTTGTGGGTTCTATTCGCGGGTTCGGGTGTGTGTCTTACCCTCATCAATTACGGTCTCTATCGACCGAAGAAAACCCCGAAGGCCGAACATGAGGCACAGCCATCCAAAACCTCGGATACGATGTTGAATGAAGAGGCGATGTCTCAAGTAATGGGACTTGCAAGCGGTGGCCTTAGAGAAGCGCTCAAAGTTAACTTGCGCATAATTGGAACAGACCTTGAAAATCGCCTCCGCACTAGACTTCCCGTGTGGTTTAATGTAGAACCAAGTCTCAAAGAGAGACTAATCACTGACAAGGCGCTTTATGATGCCTTAGAGGATTTGTCGAAATCACTAGAGCAGCGTGGCGAGAGTTTCGACACGCCGGATTTTGAGAGGTGGGATAACTTGTGCAAAGCCCAATACGAACTTCTCAAGCGGACAGACCTGTTTCCTTTTTCTTGAAGTATTCTCCTAGTACGGCTCTCGCATTTTCTTGCTTGCGTTTTGGATTATTGTAATCCACTTGTTCTTGCCCTTGATTTCAATACCCGCAACTTCGGCGGGTGTCTTACCCTTCAATGCCGTGTGCGGTCGTATGTAGTTATGAAAGATTTGATAGCCCTCTAGAATTGGGCTGTCACCCTTCTCTAAAGTTCGCATCACGCGTTCACGATCACGAATCTCGCCGTTCATGCGTTCCATCTTATTGTTGTGAACTGTGCCGTCAAACCGAATGTCGCGAATGTGTTCTGGTCGAGTGCCTACCTTGCTTGTCCACCATTCTTCCATAAACGCTTCATGGAAATTCGGAGCACCGTCTGTAATCAATGTCTTTGGCTGTTTCTCAGCAATCTCTTTCCCTAGCTTGAAGAGCGGTCTTAGATCAGCAGTATTCTTCGTGTCCGCAACTTCTTGGGCTATCCAGAAGCGGGTTTGATCATCCATCAGCGCATAGAGGTACTTCATGTTCCCTTTTACTTTCAGGAATAGTTCATCAGCTCGCCAAGTGTCACTGACTTGAGGTGTGATCTTGTCAAGGTATTTCTCCATTAGAGCGGTGTATTTCGCGATCCAGTTGTACACCGTTTGATGGCTGACCTGAGCACCGATTAATCGTAGCGTCTTTGCTGTGTTCCGTAGGCTCTCACCTGAGAAGTACATTTGCATAGCTGTCGTTATCGCTTGTGGGCTATGCTTCATTCTTTGGAAGCCTAGGTTCACACTGAATGTCTTGTGGCAGTCTAAGCAACAAAATCTCTGAATGTTACCGTATTTGTTGCGTCTTAACCCGAACTTCTTCAAGTGATTTGAACCACAAGCGAGGCATGCGGAAATGTCGATTGGCTCGATGACTACGTTCTCTCTGACCTTGTTTCTGATTTCGCTCGCGATCTGAGCCGCGATAATGTGCTTGCATCTAACTTGCCTGTAGTAGTGGTCTAGGCAGTTACAAATCCAAGAACCATTCTCTCTTCGATGAACATTATACATTCCATCTCCCGACTGAGAAGAAACCCTGTACGCATTCTCATCTAGTCTAACAACTTGGTTAGACTTCTCAGCGATCATTCGGCCCTTTTCTTCACGGGAGAGAACTGCTTGCATGTGTTTTCCCTGATGCTTTGATATTACAGCATAAGACGTATATAACGCTTACTGTGATATTACAGCATTGGGAACGAACATGGTTAGAACTCAGATTCTAGGTGATTGGGAGCGTAAGATACTCGTAGCCTACCTCAAAGGCGAACGGCTGAAAGGTTACACGGCTCTACTGTTCCACATCAGAAAGATGGGGCTTACGGCGATAATCAAGGGCTGTGAAGTCGATCTTGGAATCCTCAAAGAACTCGCGGTGAAGGAGAAGGAAAAGAAGGCATAAGAATTAGCGCGAGGACATTTATAGGCGACTAGCTACCGAGCAAGCCTCTGAGGGCCGACCAGTTCGAAGTTACTTAGACTCAAGATAACGGCAGCTGTTCCTCTTTTCATAGTGCTACTCCTAATCTACCTTGGCACTATTCCCGTCTTATCGCCAGTTTCTCATCCAATGGATTTGGATTATCCAGACCAAGCAATCTTCATTCACACGACAATCTCATCACTCTTCATTTTTGCGGAACGAGTGCCTGTCACGATACATGCTGTAGGCCACATTGGGATTGGAAATGAATTTCGGAATGTAACTCAACTGTCCAAGCGAATCGCGGCCATATGCGTTTGTTTTAGTGGTGCTTACCATCTCGATTCGAATAGTCAGCCAGTTCTTAACTTCGCCCAACCACCCCAAGGCACGGCTTTAAGCCAACAACAGTATGCAGGTGAATATCTCGATCTGACGAGCCATAAACCAAATGAAAACCTGACGAACATCTATGGTCCCGGGTGGTATCTTGTCGGGCAAGATTCGGAGATTGAATGGTTGTCTCCTATGGTGACCATCCCCTCCATAATAGTGACTTTCACGGGCATCAACGCGACCAATGGTTTTCATCAGGATTACGTTAGCCGAAGTTTTCCTTCGCAGAGTTTACCCATCCAGCCATATTCTGAATTTGCCCCAGAACAGACAAACAAGGAATTTTTCGTCACAACAGTAGTCCTTGCGGTGTTCGGTGTCGTTCAAGGCATACTTTACGCAATCGGGAAGCGCGAGCCGAAGCAACGGAAGATCAGCTAAGAGTGATTTGACAGCCAAGCAAGAATATGATGGCAGAAATCGAAAATGCTTCTATCAGATACCAATACATGTCTGGCATCATTATGCTGAAACCAAGGGTCAAACTGATTCCTATGCCACCGAACAGTATCAGACTCTGACCTACCTCATCTGACCGAACTCTCCAAAACTGGCCCAAACGCCGCGAAACGTGAACGGCGTTCTTACGACTCACCAACTTACCAAGGTTAGCAACCGAAAATTTACAGAACCGCCGAAATCGGTTGGCAACCGTTAACTTGCCGTTACCTCCCAAACGGTAACGGTACCTTCCCGTCAGTTGGGAATGGCTGTTACCGTTCGTCGGCTGTCATTCTTTATGATTTTTCATTTAGCCGCAAAATAAGTTTCTTCGCCACTAGATGTCTTAACTACTCTGCCGAAAACCGCCCATTTTCCTATCAAGGCTTCTAATGTCATGCGGACTGAGTTATAATCTGCGCCACGTTCAACCACGGGTGGATGAAGAACTGCTTCATAAATCTCCATAGCGGTGTAGGCCAACTCACGGTTCTTGCCGAGAAAGACGAGGATTTGATGTTCTAATGTCTCGCTTGGTTTTCCTTGATCAAACTGATCCTTAGGAATTGGCAACTTGACTCAGATTGAGTCAGTTGTAGTGGCTTAAGAAACTTTGCGCGAAGCGTTCTGAATTAGGTAACGTCAAGATGTCGTCACCTACCCTAGTCTCAATCTGCGCGTCAAAAACCGTCACTTGACATGTAATTGGGCGAACGTGACGGGGATTTTCTACTTCTCTTTGCTTGTTTTGCTAACGCTGGGCCAGCTCCATCGTGCTCAAGTGAAATCAAGATTAGAGGCAAATCCTCGGCTCTAGCCTCTCGCACATGCGTTCTGGCCACAGAAATGGACGGTCCTCGATCAGTGAGAAAGACAGCTAGTTTGTCAGATGGTGCAACTATCGCACCCACATCTATCTTGCCTTGAGAAATCGCCTTTCTCAAGTGGATCACATCCATAACCATAAGATCGCTTCTAGCAGAGAATTGAACTTCAACACCGAGACAGACCTTAGTTCCATTTGCCATTCTGCATTTCAGCCAGTCAATTTCTCCAGACCCGCCTTTCGTCCATCCCCCAAAAGATTCGAATTGCTGGTCTATGAGTTCTCGAACAGCCTTGCCGCCATTAGCATCCTTTTCTTCTTTCACAAGTAAGCGAAATCCTTTCAGAATCTTGCGAAGCTCATCAAGAATTGGACTAAGCCCTAACCGTTCAATTCGCTCGTATGCTCCGTTGTAAGGTGTTTCTTCCGATATTCTTGGCAAGTCTAATTGAATACCGAACGGAGAATCTTAGCAGGTGGGCATTTACCTGTTTCGTTCGGGAACGTATCCTTGAACCGTTGGACAACAGGTACGCAATCCGTAATCTCGCTGCCTAACCAATAGCGTTTCAATTCCTGTGCGGCTAGGTAAGTCGATCCGCCGCCTCCGAACGGATCCAAGACTGTTCCTTTCTTGTCGGTGGACATCTCGATACACCGTTTCGGGATTAATGGTTTCAGTTCGTTGACATGCCATCTTGTCTTGAACTTCTTATGTCTGGCTGGGGAGGTATCTTCCCAAATGTCTGTTAGGTTCAAGCCTTTTGGATTCAGCTTGTCCCTATGGCCGCCGTAGTCTTTGATCTCCTTTCCACAGTGACGGCACACAGGAATTGGGACACGTATCTTGTTGAATGTCTTTGGTTCGCCCTTGGTGAAATACAGTAGACCGTAGTGAGCGGGGTATAATTTTCGCCCTCGCGGGAAAGTCCCTTTCATTGAAACAGCAATCCAATGTCGAAACATCAAACCGTGATCTTCTAGGTGTTTCGCGAAATGATAGCCCCAACGCGGAAGAATGTAGATGAAAAATGCTCCACCATCCGCCAGTTTTTGAACTGACTGATTGATCCAAGAATAGGACCAAATCAAGTATTCTTCTTGAGCGCGTGCGTCATTGACCTCGCCATTGCCGTACACCTTGCCAAGATTAAACGGTGGATCAGCGAAAATACAATCGAGCGAATAATCCTTGATTGCGGAAAATAGGTTTGCGCAATCTGTCTGAAACAGTAGCCCGTAGTTGGTTGATAGAACGGGCTTGCCTAGTGATGGAGCAAAACGGGTTTTGCTGGCTAGAGTTTGCATGTTCCTTTCTCCTTTATCGTTTCGCTGGGTATTTTCGGCTTGCGTTCTGAATCAATGTCACCCATTTGTTCTCTCCCTCAACTTTGATCCCAGCGGCTTCCGCGGGGGTTCTCCCTTTCAGAGCCATATGAGGGCGTATGTAGTTGTGGAAGATTTCCATACCTTTTAGGATTGGTGTGTCAGTCGTTTCCAGCGTCCTCATAACCCGTTCCCGGTCCCTGATTTCCCCGTTCATGCGCTCCATCTTATTGTTATGTCGAACCCCATCAAAGCTGATTTCGCGGATGTGCTCTGTTCTTGTTGCGATCTTTTGTGTCCAGAACTCTTGCTCGTAGGCTTCATGGAAATTCGGAGCACCGTCAGTAATCAAGGTCTTAGGTTGCTTCTCCGCAATTCTCTTCCCCGATTGGAACAAAGGTCTGAGATCAGCCGTGAATTTCGTATCGGCTACCTCTTGCGCTATCCAGAACCTTGTCTGATCATCCATTAGCGCATAGAGGTACTTCATGTTCCCCTTGACTTTGAGGAACAGTTCGTCTGCTCTCCAAGTGTCCGAGACTTGCGGCGTAATCTTGTCAAGATACTTCTCCATTAGGGCTGTGTATTTCTTTATCCACATGAACACGGTCTTGTGACTAACTTGAACTCCGAGCAATCTAAGTGATCTCGAAGTATTCCGTAGACTCTCTCCTGAGAAGTAGAGTTGCATCGCGGTCGTGATACCTTGCGGATTGTGTTTCATGCGCTCGAACCCAAAGTTTACTGTGAACCATTTTCCGCAATCCTTACAGAAGAACTTCTGAATGTCACCGTACTTGTTGTGTCGTAGACCATCTTTCTTGATGTTCTCGGATTTGCAGAATAGGCAAGCGTGAACATCTGTTATGGGTTCAATTACTCTAGCCTGAACATGCTCCCTTAGCTTCAAACTGACTTGGACTGCGATTATGTGTTTGCATCTTACTTGCCTGTAGTGGTAGTCAAAGCAGCCGCAGATCCAAGCGCCATTCTCTCTTCTGACCACATCGTACATTCCATGATCAGATTGAGAAGCTACCTTGTAGAATCGTTCATCCATGCGTTGAATCTGGTTAGGCTTTTCTGCGATTAGTCGGCCTTTCTCTTCTCGGCTGAGAACGGCTGTTTGCATGTCAGACACCTACGACAATATAGTAGCATAAGTCTAATATAAGGCTTACGACAATATTGTCGTATGTGGGAGAATGGTTAGAAAAGAGATACTCGGAACATCAGAACGAAGAATCTTGGAGTCATATCTCCAAGGAGAACGACTCAAAAATTACACCGTGCTGTTACACCGGATACGCAAAATCGGACTAAAGGCGATAATCGAAGGTTGCGAACACGACCTAGACCTCTTGCGGAGACTCTACAAGCTTGATTTCAAATGAGTCCCACTTGTCAAAGCGAACTTCGACGCTAACGTACTGTTCTTCCTGCATGTCTCTTGCGTCGAGATATAGCGACAAATGTATGAGCCCCTTCTCGTGTCCAATTACTCTACCTCCGAACTGTCCTCCATAGATATTGTACCAAACCTTCGTGTGGGCTGGAATGTAGAGCCCGTCATCCTTTCCTTCTAGCGTGAAGAATAGAGCGAACGTCTCTCCGCTAGGATGTACGTGTTGAATCTCATCCTTCACCCTACGGTGATCTCTTAAGAGCGCAGTAACGAAACCCTCCAATCCAATCTGATCGAACTCCTCCGGCGACTCCGATCCATCAAAATCGATACCGAATGTAGCTTTGCTAGTCAATGGTATGAAACGTAGAGCATCAACATCACAGTGTGCAACGAAATCGTCAGCCGTTCTTCCTTCACTCTTCACCGTAACGTAGCAAAATCGAACCTTATGCCTTCGTTCCTTCCCATTTGGAAATCTTACTACAAGCTCTTTGATCTCTTCTTGTGACCTAAGTTCAGTTCGTACAATAGTGAGCCTCGGTGCTACAGATTTCTGTTTCCATTGTCCAGTGACAAGGAGCAGTAGCGTCGTCCCTAGTGATGTCAAAGCAACGTAAACTAAGACACTAAGAATATTGCTGAAAAGGTCAGTCAAAGAAATAGCTCCCCATAAGAATCCTACAAGTACGGGTATTCCAGAAAATAGCAGGGCGAGTATGGAAACCACAAACCTGAAGCGAAACTTGCTTTTGCGCATGATTGTTTAATCCACTCCCAGCAGACTATCAGGCGACGGTTTTTGATACCTTTCCCTACCCCATAAGCCCGTGCCAGCAGACGAAAAGTAACAGCCATTCCCAACTGACGGGAAGGTACCGTTACCTCCCAAACACTACCTTAAATGGCTCATTTACCGAAAGTAAAACTGAATCTCCTGAATCGAGCATTAGGCCACGGATTCTCTTGGTCAAACTACTACGCTTTGAAGTGAGTACGATCTGCTTATGACTCGAGCTCGGAAGAATGGTACATTTTTCGGATTGACTGAGTCAGACAACAAAAAGCATTTCATCGTCCTCGGAGTGCCATGGGACGGTACCTCTTCCTACCGG
>Ga0315280_10012376_pt1 | contig 10326 bp, 18 predicted proteins | sample YL17G06_40_MG_FD_203697 | JGI IMG/M metagenome (GOLD analysis project Ga0315280, IMG submission 203697) | Sediment microbial communities from Yellowstone Lake, YNP, Wyoming, USA - YL17G06_40 | ecosystem: Environmental > Aquatic > Freshwater > Lake > Sediment | place: USA: Wyoming | collected... | reverse complement strand
TCTTGCCTTTCTTGTTGACCTCTCCTTCGCCGCTCGCGATGGTGTAGTTTGATATTCCAATTTGTAGGCTGCCGGCAAGGTCATCCAGCTTGAGCGCTCCGTCGCCTTTCATCTGGACTGAGCCGTATAGTGTGAGGGTCGCGCTGGAGAAGGCGCTGCTAGGCTTGTTCTTCCCGTTGGGGAATGCTTGGCCGTCGGCTTTGATCGATACGACCGCTGATCCCTGCTGTGGTTTCTCGAGCGTCATCGTCGGGTAGAGTGCGAGCACTGATGCCGTCAGGAGGACAACAGCAAGTCCGAATTGTCGTTTCTTTGTCGTCATGGCTTCCACTTTTCGTGTAACTTAGTTGCATGGGCGTTAGGTATATTAGCGTTCCGTCAGTGAAACGTCCATGTACCATATGTGAGGACTTGGCCACGCCCCCAGAGCAGGCCGTCAGCTCCGAGAACATAGGACATGAGCAATACGGGCCATTGAGACAGGATTAGTGAGCACCAGAGCACACGTGGTGTCATACGCCCCAAGAAGGGTGTCATACACCCCATGCCACCCGGTGAATGCGTCGTCACATCGTCTGGAAGGAGCTGGCGCAAGTTCTTAGTTGCCATCAAGACGATTACTATGGGGCCGTTGCACGCATGCCTTGGTTCACCCCGGAGTATCTGGAAGCACGGCTGAGGGAACAGGAGCTCGAGAGACGGCTCGCCGAGTTCGAGACGCGCATGATGAAGACCCCGCCGCGCCCCACGCTACCCGAACTGGTGCGCCAAATCGCTCGTAATTTACTCAAGAGACTTTGATATTCAGGGATCCGGATTCTGGTTCGTGCGGAACCATGATTTATATTGCAGGTCTGTGTATACATGTATACACGCTCCTGCAGAACGCAGAGTACGTCAGAGTGGAGGGAAGGAGTCATTCAGACCGTTGGATCGAGAACGAATCACAGCCCGAGGCTGGATACGCAACTCATGGTAGAGAACTGCATACGCGAACACAGCACCTTTCCGTCGAGGCGCGCCCTCATGCGTGCCCTTCCCCGCCAAGTCGAGTACCCGACCCTGGTCAAGATCCTGAGCTATTTGGAGGCGTCGGACAAGATACTCATCGACGGGGACTCGATTACTTGGGTGTTCGCAGACAACCCCAAGCTCCTACGGCTGCTCAAGGAAAGCGTCGTCTTGAAGTCCGCGGACACCCCAAATTCAAGGCGTACCTAGATGAGTTGAGGAGTTCGAAGCGCAAAGAGGATGTAGACCTGCTCAAGCGAATCGAGGAAGCGATGTCTCTCCTGCAGCAAAACCCGAAGGCTGGCGAGGGTGTTACGCGCGATCGTTGGCCCAAAGAATACCGCAGGGAGTTTCCTGAACTGCCGAACTTCCCCCGTTACAGGCTCGACGACAGTCACAGAATGTTGTACTCGATTATGAAGACTCGTGACCTGCCGCTGTTTGTGTGGATCATCGAGGCAATGGATTACTCTAGATACCAGCAACTCTTTGGCTACGATTGATCTCCAACTCGCAACACAGTAGAACGAAGTCAGGCAACCTTAACGCATGGATGGATGGAAAACACAGAAACGAAAGACCAGCCTGTACTTGATCAGCGGTGGTTTGCGTGTCCTTCGCAAAAATAGGGCCAAGGTTATCCGATGTGACGCCTTGACCTTCTCACCCGATTCTACCGGCTCATTGCCGCCATCACTACAATGAAGATGACGAAGATGATGATCGCCCATACGAGAAACCACAAGGGATTGATCCTTACGCCACCTTCGGCGCGAGATTGATGCATTGCTCTCTCCTACTAACATAATCCAACACGTCGGACAATAATGTTGATGTTCCCCCACTGGGGACGAACCGGGGTAGCATCGGTCTCCCCTTTCGATCATGCTTCGCAGCAAGACTACGTGCTGCCGTGAATCTATTGGCTCAACCTAACAGGAGTGACGGACTCCGACGCCCACCCAGGACGCTTGAGGAATACGCGCATCGAATGTAACAGATAATCATAATAGCGGAGTTCTCATGAGGATCTGACGAGTGGCGAATCCAGTGAGCGGCAAACATGGAACTATCCCTCTTGCTTCGAGAATAGTGGCAACGATCTTGGCTGGGGCAGTATGGTTCGCGTTTATTGTGCTTTATCTCGCCTTCTACTCAGGAAATCTAGACTTCTGGCAAAAGTTGGCGGTATTCCTAGCCTCGGGGGCGTTGGTCGGAGCGGTGATTGCGGTCTTCTGGGTGACGTACAGCTTCAAGGCCATGGGATCTTCAGAAGACTGAGCTCGTTCACCAAGGTCTGACTGGGGTCCAGTAGATCCCCTTTTTTTTCATTAGGTGGGCGGAATGGAGGAAGCACACAGAAACGGAGCCAAGTTCGTGCAGGAGCCGACCGGCCGAATGACGCTCTCAATTCGAGATGCGGAAACCATTGCCTCAAAGGCTGAAACACTAATGCGCCACGGCAACGTGTAAGAAGCCTGCCTCGTCCTCGATCCGCGATTGTTAGTGTTGAGTAGTGTTGCCTACTACTGATTCGTCCCACACTTGTTGCAGAAAACTGCCTCCGCCCGCAGCTGAGCGCCACAGTTGATGCAGTACTTCCCAGCACCCGGGCTAGACGGAGGCGACGGCGGTGCCGGTCTCATCGCGGTGCCCTTTCTTCTGCTGACAGCCAGAACGATTGCTGCAACAGCAATCAGTCCGATGCCAGAAAAGAATAGTGGGCCAAACCCTGCAGGGTGTGAGGTGAAGCTTACGGTCCTTGTCACAAGAGTACTTCTCTGAGTCGAGTACCCAACCTGCTCTCTCGTGCTCGTAAGCACCATTGTCTGCATACCGCCGTCAACATGCAGGTTGATCGTAACAGAGCCTAGGTTCTTGTTCACAAAAACAAAGTAGTAAGTTGCAGATATCGGTATGTTAGTCGTAAACTCGTACGAAACAGAGTGTGGCTTGGAAACCTTGGAGGACTGGCTGATATCTTCGCAAACGCTTCTTCTCGCTGAATAGGCTGTCCATTGATCCTCGGTAAACATCCAGAAGTCCACTCGCTTCCCGTCAGTATAATATGAGACATTCACTTTCCCGGCATCCAGCGTCAAGCTCGTCCAGTGATAATAGGCACAGTACCTGGTGTCTTTGATGCCTGTGATGTCGATGTCCTTGTCCAAGATTGACAAAGTGCTGACAGTCGTGACGACGGTGGTCTCAGTTCTTCTTGAGGGAACGATATTTGTGAATGTACTGGTATAGGATTGGGTGTTTTTCACAGTCACGACATTCTGACTTTCGTTGTATCCTGTGTATGACAGTCCGGCTCCAAGAACCGCAAGCACTACCGCCAGCAAGACAAGCACGCTGCCGGTCTTCAACCTCAGAAACGCCAAGAGTGAGTCTGTTGCCTGACTACATAACGCTTGCGATTCTCGTTGCATGTTATGCGGTCGAATGATGATGACGAGTCACCTACGCGAGGAACGACGAAAGATGAGTCTAATGTCACATGTGGCTGTGTCAGTCGGCTTGCCCTTTCCCGGCGTCTCGTGACAAGCTCTTTTTGCTCATGGGTCCCCATTCTTCGAATGGAATGTGGAGAACGCGAGTAGCCAAAGCCGCGGCACAGGTGGGCCGAATGGAAGGGGTGCACAGAAATGGAATCAAGTTCGCCCCCTATCAGCCGGAACGAATCCTCAACGTCCACAGGCACGTGGACGGCGGCTGGTTCTGGACAAAGTATAGCGCTCACCCATACGTCGGCTGCCAGGAAGGATGCGTCTACTGCTACTGGCGTGACGAGAAGTACAACATGCTCGCACGCGACCCAGCTGCCAGTCACCTCCCCGATCCTTTCTCACAGTACATCAAGGTCAAAAGGAACGCGCCCGTGCTGTTGCGAAAGGAACTCTCACGGGCTCAGAAGGACGTGATCATGGTGGGCGACTACCAGCCAGTTGAGGGAAGGTACGGCCTCTCGCGTGAAATGCTCAAGGTCTGCGCAGAGCTGGGCTTCCCGACCATGGTCCTCGAAAAGTCTCCGCTTGTATTGAAAGATCTGGACGTAATCTCGGAGATCAATGAGCGTGCTTGGGTGTGCGTGATGTTCAGCATAGTACGCGGGGACTCGAAGGGATATGGCGAGGTTTTCGAGCCCTGCGCTCCGAGGATCGAGGGACGATTCCGAGCCATGAGAACGATAGCAGACGCGGGAATACTCACTGGAACCGCGTTCATGCCTATCCTGCCCTACATTTGTGATGATGACTCAAACCTTGAGGCGGTTGTGAGGAGGACTGCGGAGAACGGCGGGAAATTCGTGCTGGCCGCCGGACTCACGATGAGCGGCGCGCAGGCAACCTGCTTCACTGAGGCACTGAAGAAACATAGTCCCGAACTTGTCGAGAAGTACAACGCACTCTACAGAGGCGCGTACAGTCCTCTCGACACGAAGTACTCAGGCAGAATCGGACTCAAGGTGAGAGAACTCTGCGCCAAGTACGGCATCAGGGACAGAATGCCACGGTACATTCCCGATGGCACGTTGGCGACGAACAAGCGCGTTGCGGAAGAGATCTTCACCAAATGCTACCTACTAGAGCTGGAGTCTGCGCCGTCCTTCAAAGTCTGGGCGTACAGACGAGCAGGATGGACCGTTGACGAACTCGACCAAGACATCCTGGCGATCTACAAGAAACGAGGACTGAATGGATTGAAGGCACTTCCGAATATAGGCCCAAGCATAGCTGTCTTCATTGCAGAGAGACTCGACAGGATTTGAATGCGATCCCTGCCTTTCGGCGTCTTCATTCATCCGGCTCGTGTCCCGTTCGGTACAGGGGTTTCGGGCACTGCGAGCACGGGTCTGATTCTATCCGCGTATCCGATGTCGAATAGCATGCCTTCGGAGACCTGGCCCATCATCTTCTTCGGCTCAAGATTGACCACAAACAACGCCTGCTTCCCTTCGATTTCTCTCGGATTCTTGCGCTCTTGTTTCATTCCGACCAGCATGCGTCTCTTGTGATCACCGAAATCAACGGTCAGCTTCACCAGTTTCTTGGATCCTTCCACGTCTTCCACAAGCTCGATTGTTCCAACACGGATGTCGATCTTGTCGAGTACGTCAGGGGAAATTGTGGGTTTTATTGGCGCCACCTTGAATGCTGTCATGGTCATGACAACAGTCCTCGCATTGATCTGTGATCTTCACCACGATAAATCGACCGGTCGGCTTTCAAGCCTCTCGTCAAGCACGTAGCGAGGCTCGTAGTTCACGCTTATACGGTGGGCTCGTCTATCCTACATAAGAACGGTTCATGCCTCGCAAGTTGCCGAAGTCGTACATCGTGAAGCTGAATGAAGAGCAAGTACGCGTCTCAACCATGAAGAAGAAGAGCGAGGAGAGGCAGCAGAATCGAGCTGAGCAAGGCCTCTCAAGCGTAACCATGCTGAGGTCCTTCGAGGGCAACTGCAGCGCATGCGGTCAGCGGACATTGTTCGCTGTTGACAGCCTAGGTTATTGCAAGTGCAACAAGTGCGGTTCCCAAGCAAACTTCAGACTTGGCGTGGCGTAAGAAGACTAGCGGCCCACTTCTCTCACAAACAGGCGCAGGAATTCCTGCAGTCGCCTGGTTGGAACCATTGCTCCGGCAGCAATCCTGTGTCCGCCACCCTCGCCACCAACTCTGCGAGAGAGCACAGACAAGAGCTTTCCCAGATGTCGATCGCACTCATCGGTGCTTCGAACTGATATCCGAGTGTGTACCGACGATCCTGTCGTGCCGTAGACGAGGCTTGCAGCCACGTTTGGAACACCTAACAGCAACTCGGCGGTTGTTCCAAGCGATAGGCGGCCAGCTCGAACGATCGCCACTCGTCCCTTCACTTCCGCCCGATCATACAGCTGCTTCTGGATTCTCAGCATCCCGGCGGCTTGCTGATCAGCGAGGCGACGCACTTCGCCCATCTGGTGAGGCAGTTTGAGCGCCGCCAATTCCCGCACGATCCTCACTCTCAGTCCATCTGTGCACTTTGGCGAAGAGAGAGCGAGCGCCAGCAGGTGGCCCTCATACGCGTCGAGGTTCCAGCTCGTCTTCAGCATGACTTCACGGGTCAGGCGCCCTGATACTGGCGGATCAGTCACGGCCCCATATGCTGCCAGATTGACCGCTCCCTCAGGGAGCTGATTCCTGAATGCACTCCATGCTAGCACGCTTGTGCAATTACTCAGCGAATGGCGAACGATCACCTTCGCTTTCAGGAGAGCCCTCTTCGACTCCGTCGAGAGTAGATGATGATCCAGGTAGAGTACGTGGCTTGCAATCGTTGGGAGACTATGAATCAGTTCGGTTTTCTCGCTGAGGCCCAGGTCAGAGAGAACAAGCCAACCGAGATCGCGTGGAGCCTCTACCAGAACTTTCTCTAGATCCTCGTAACCCGTCAGACCGAGCAAACAGCGAGTTGCACAATGGACAAGGGCGGCACTGGCAAGTCCATCAGGATCGTCCTTGTGAGATACACAGAAGACTCTCGAGCCCCGGGGAATGTGAACTCGGAGTTCCTGGGATGCTGTGGCCCTCATCGAGAAAGATCCATCCGGCTTCGGCCTAGTTCTTCGATCTGCCGGAAGCACTTACCGGGCTCATAAGGGCTCTCATTCTGAATTCTCAATCTTTGCGGAAGTAACCAGTTGGTTTACCTATGACAAGTCGGACATCGCATCCGAGCCCAGGGCCGACATGCGTTGATACAATGCGACTCATTGACTAAGAGGTTTGGAGGATTCACCGCGGTCGACCAAGTGAGCTTCGAAGTGGGCAACGGTGAAGTCTTCGGCCTTCTCGGCCCCAACGGCGCTGGCAAGACAACCACCATGCGCCTTCTCAGCACTTTGCTGAAACCAACCAGCGGAACCGCTACAGTCGCGGGCTATGACCTACTGCGCGAGCCTCAGAAGGTGCGTGCCTCCATCGGCGTCTTGCCTGAGGACACCGGGCTGTATGACCGCCTGACGCCAAGAGAACATCTCCAGTACTACGGCAAACTGCATGGAATGCCCAAAGACGTGCTGAGGAAGCGAAGCGAAGAGCTCCTAGACATCATGGAGTTAGGCGACAGAGCGAACACGAAGGTTGGCGATTTCTCCAAGGGCATGAAACAGAAGGTTGCTCTTCTTCGAGCCTTCATCCATGACCCACCCGTCTTGCTGCTCGATGAGCCCACAGCTGGATTGGATGTGATGAGCGCACGGTCCATACGGGCTTTCGTGGAACGATTCAGGAAAGAAGGGAAAGCCATCATGATCTCAACGCATAACATGACTGAGGCTCAGAAGCTCTGTGACAGGGTGGCGATTATCGATCACGCAAGAATCGTGGCGGCCGGAACTGTGGCGGAGCTTCAACAGAAGACCTCCCAGAAGGACCTAGAGAGCATCTTCGTCCAGTTGGTGGCTGACTGAGGGACAAATGATGAACTTCGGAAGAATCACCGCAATTGCCGGAAAAGAACTCAAGGATGCATTGCGAGACCGACGCACAATCATCGCAATGATATTGATTCCCATCATAGTCCTCCCAGTCCTCATGTTCCTACCAGCCTTCCTGGCTAGCCCGCAAAGAAATCCAGTGCGTATAGCTGTGATTCAGAGCGACAGCACATCCGATGAATTCCTAGCGAGGCTCGCCTCAGATCAGATACGCGTGGTCACAATCGGGCGCGCGGAGAACATGACTAAGCTGATCCAGAACGGGGACTACGAACTCGGGATGGTGCTTCCGCCAGATTTCTCTCGAATACTCGAAGGGCCAGACCAGAGAGCAACGATAACGATCTTTGTCGACCAGAGCAGCACACGAGGCACGATCGCGCTCGCGCTTGTCCAAGACGCTATCACGAAGTACACTGACAGGATCGTCGCCGAGAGGTTGGCCAAAACGGGCCTGCCTCCCGAGGCCTTGACCCCAATTGAGACCGACCTCCACTCGGTCACGGTGACCGGTACGGGAGCGCTGTTCCTTGCGATACTGCTGCCGTTGTTTCTCGGAATCTACGCGGTAACGGGAGCCATGTACTTCATCATGGACACGACCGCCGGCGAGAAGGAGCGCAAAACCTTGGAGGCGTTGTTGACGATGCCAGCGACACGGACCGAGATTGTCGTAGGAAAGTTCTTGATTGCCGTTCTGATCGCCCTGCTATCATCCGTGCTGGCAATTATCGGAATGATGGCGGGCGTTGTCCTTTTTTCTGGCGCAATCGGTGAATCCTCAGTTCCCGGCCTATCTATCTCGGTGGGGAATCTGGTTCTCATCGGATTGGCAACACTTGTTCTTGCGATGACGAGCGCGTCGCTTGAGATGATGATCTCGATCTTTGCTCGAAGCTTCAAGGAGGCGCAGAATTTCCTTTCCCCACTCTCGATAGTCGTTGTGGTTCCTGCGCTAGCTATGCAGTACATGAGCGAGCAGACACTGCGTTCGTTCGCGATCGCGCCGATATTCAATGCCATGCTGATTATCAGAGACGCACTCCTCAACAGAGCCTCAGCCACTAGCCTGACGCTGGAGTTCCTGTCCGCCTTCGTCTACATGGCCATCGCACTGGCAGTCGCGATCAAGATATTCAACAGCGAAAAGGCAATGGTACGCTACTGAGCGCCGGTGCACCCGGACCGCGGCTCAATTGCCGCTGAATCTCGTAGGCAGAGATCTCCGCTTGGCTCTAACTATAAAGAGTTATAAGCCAACTATAACTGCACATAAGATCGATCGTTTATGGGCATTACGACAATCCCGGTGGCGAAGGAAACTAGAGAGCAGCTACGGTCCTTCGGGAAGAAGGGCGAAACCTACGATCAGATCTTGAGGCGGCTAATGTCACTCGCTGAATACGAGGGATTCATGGAGAAACAGTATGAGCGTCTCAAAGACAAGCAAGCCTTTGTTTCTTTGGACGAGCTCTGAATGCCGTACGAAGTGAAACTTCACCGGGAAGTCGCCAAGACCCTCGAAAGGATGAGCCCCCAGCTACGGTCTAGAATAATCCGCGGATTACGAGCGCTCGAAGCGAACCCGTATGATTCGAGGCCTGGCGCTGACATAGTGAGATTGAGAGGAACCAAAGGTAGAGAAGATCTGTTCCGACTAAGAATCGGCGACCATCGAGTAATCTACGCTGTGGAAGCAGAGGTAGTATACGTCACGGATATCTTCCACAGAGGAAAGGGGTACCAGCAACTTCCGTAAGGCTGCGATCAGATATTCAACAGCGAAAAGGGAATGGTGCGCTACTGACACTAGGCCTCAAGGGTTCGAAACCCACTCCGGCCGCTGAACCTTCAGTCAAGAACCTTGACCTCTCCCGCCGATGATTGTGGACACGAGACCGCAGTTGCTGTAAGAGGGTTTATCTATCGTTCCTACACTGGTTTAACTAGGATGTGAACGTTGACTACAGTGACGGTCTCCTCGAAATTCCAGGTAGTAATACCAGAGGATGTCAGGTCGAGGCTTGGGCTTCAACCGGGCCAGAAGGTAGTAGTGATCGAGAAGGATGGAGTCGTGCATATGATTCCTCTGAAGCCTGTAAAGGAGATGCGTGGTGTCGCGAAAGGCATTACGGCCAAGAACGTTCGGGAAGAGCTCGACAGGTTTTGAAGCTCATCGACTCATACGGTTGGATCGAATACTTCGGGGACGGCCCACTGGCCGACAAGTACGCCCCTCACATTGAGGGAGCCAACGCGAGCAACACGGTCACACCCATCATCGTGGTCCACGAAGTCTACAAGACGCTGAAGAGGGAGAGAGGCCAACAAGTAGCTCTGGAAGCCTATGCTCAGATGACCAGAACAAGGATTCTCCCCTTGGACGAGGCTGGAGCATTGAGCGCAGCAGACATTGCCCTCAAGAAAGACCTAGCCATGGCAGATGCGATTGTCCACTCCGCAGCGAGGACTCACAAAGCCGACCTTATCACCAGCGACCAGCATTTGAAGGACCTAGAAAGCGTGACCTTCATAGAATGATCGAACCGACGGCACTTGACCTTCGGTACAGCGCTCACCCTCGACGCCTGAACCATCAGGCAGGGATCCAGCCTGCTCCGCTGATGCATGAACGAATTGCGGAGCGTATGCTACATGCTTACTGGGAGACCAAGCCGCATACCGTTATCTTGCCAAACGTGCGTCAATACAGTGAGGTTCATTGAGGACCAGAACCCTGGCGCTTTCAACCCTCACCTTGACCCTCGTGGCGCTAGCCTATCCGGCATGGGCTTGTAGCAATGGCGACCTTGCTCACCAAGGCCTGCGCA
>Ga0315280_10012375_pt1 | contig 10327 bp, 10 predicted proteins | sample YL17G06_40_MG_FD_203697 | JGI IMG/M metagenome (GOLD analysis project Ga0315280, IMG submission 203697) | Sediment microbial communities from Yellowstone Lake, YNP, Wyoming, USA - YL17G06_40 | ecosystem: Environmental > Aquatic > Freshwater > Lake > Sediment | place: USA: Wyoming | collected... | reverse complement strand
GCGTGCTGGGTGCTATTCTTTGGTTCGGCATGGGTTGTTCCTTTCTGGCCTTCCCGGCCAATGGCTTTACTCGCCTTAAGGATAACCCATGCCAACCCGTTTTTACAGCATTATAGGGACATCACCTAACCCTGACAGAGCACTAGTGCACCGTCAGTCATGAATCACGGGATAAAGTCGCTTCAACTTGATACGGGCGTCTTGGGCGGGCGTGGGTCAGCTTGCGCGCCGCTGCCTTGCCGGCTTTCACCATCTCCCCCAACTGCTGTCGTTCGTCAACGGTCAGTTCTACGATATACTTCTTCTTCATGGGCTGCCACCTCGCTGCTGCGATGTTTGCTGCGTCGGTTGACGGCGATCTCAGCCATGGCAGCCCATTATACCTCAAATCCTGCAAATCACTGTTGACGGTGCACTAGTCTATAGTTCGGCCATTTTGCCCGCAAGGGCCTGATTTGGCCAGATTTGCCGAAATTGGGTACAACATCTTGTGTCTTATTCGGGACTCCCCCACAGGATTTAGTGCCCTTTGAAAAATGGCCGAACTATAGACTAGGTCCCGAAGGGACCGCCATCCCGGCCCTTCGGGCCTAGGGACGTGGCGGTCGAAGACCTATTGACGCTCGCGTAATAGGTTATACGTCAAACCGCTATTCGCGAGCGTCAAGTCCCATCGCTAGCCTCGAACGTAATATGCGAGCTTCAGTAGTGCTGTTTTGCAGGACTGTTATTGCCTGGCGACGCCTGATGCGGCCTGGCCGCATTCCGGAGCGGCGCTAGCGCCGCCGGCGTCGCTCCGGAGACGAGGCCTGAGTGCGGCTGCGCCGCACTTCCGGAGCGGCGCACCGCGCCGCCGGCCTCGTCCGGCGGTGACCCTCACCCCGCCTCTCCCTTGAAGCTTACCATTACCCACATCGTGCTCGCGGAACAGATCGAGAGGAGGTTCGCGGCAAGCGACGGGCTGGTCTCACCTTGCGCCAACGGGAATGTGGCGGCCGATTTGGAGTGCGGCGGCTCGCCGCCGCTTTCAAAGCGGGAGCGCAGCTCCCGCACTCCATAAGGCACGTTCCGCCGCCAGGCGAGATGTGGGTAATGCTAAGCCCTGGAAGGGAGAGGAGACCGCAATCGAGTAGCCATCACATCAACTTGGCGTCCTCTCCTTAGTCCCGCCTTCGGCGGGCAACCCCCTCCCTGGAAGGGAGAGGAGACGGGAAATCATGCGCGACCCGAACCCGCACACCCGAGGGCGGGTGTGCCGCATGGCACGCCAGGACTCCGAGGTAACACCCCCAACCTATGGGTATGACCTTTCTTAGTGGGGAGGGTTAGATGACGCACTGGAATGTGGCCCAGCCGCCCTCGGCTGGGAGTGGGCGCAGCATGCTGCGCCCCTACAAGTCTGCCGGCGATCCCCACTTTCCGAGGTCACACCCGCACGATTCCTTCTCTGTGCTGTCGGCGGCCTCGGCGGTTGGCGGAATCCGAATGCGCGCGCGCTCGTAGCTCAGTGGATAGAGCGTTGGGTTGCGGACCCAAAGGTCGGAGGTTCGAGTCCTCTCGGGCGCGCCAATTCCTCGCAGTGCTTCCCTCCGTAGCGCCGCGCGGTCGGGGGTTCTCAGTCGCCGCGCGTCAGCGGCCGAACAGGTGCGAGCCGAGCGGAGCCACCGTCGCCGCAGCTTGCCGGGCGAAGACACCTAGCAGTCCCGCATATAGCAGCACCGCGATCCATCCCCACCGCGGCCAACGCCGCCGGCCGACGACAAGCGCGGCCCAGCAGACAAGCGCCGTCATCGCCTGGCCGCCGGCAGTGGGCAGGTAGTAGAAACGGCGGTAGGGAACGACTGCGATCTCCATGCTCGCGGGTAGAATCGCCAGGGGATAGAAAAGCAGCAGCAGCGCCGCCGCCCGCGCCCTGAAACCGAACGCCAGCGCCAACCCCGCCGCCCACAGAGCCAGTGATCCCCAGAAGGTGATGAATTGCACCGGCTGCACGAGCAGCGCCGCCAGCCCCGGCGCCGTGCCCTTGAGCAGCGGGTAAACCTGCACTATCCACGGCGTCCACCACCAATCCGCGCCCATGAGGACAGCCTTGCGCAAGTGCAACTGGCCGTGCGTGAGCCCCGCGATGTGCTGCGAGCCCATCTGAGTGGCGTGAGAGCGCAGGATCCAGTAGCCGGCGATCATCGCCAGCATGAGCGCCAGCGTTACGCCGGTCCAGGCCCAGTGGCGCCCCGAGCGGCGGAGCGGCGGCGAGCTCAGCACCGCCCATGCTGCGACGATGGGCGGCAGGGCGAGCCCCATCTCTTTGGAGAAGAGCGCCGCCGCGGCGCACGCCAGGGCGCCGACCCAAGGGCCGACTCGCCACTCGCGCCGCGCGCGCAGCAGCAGCGCCAGCGCCGCGAGCACGAGCAGCGCAGCCAGAATATCGGCGCGCGCGCTGATCCAGTAGGCGACCTCCCAGTTGCCGGGATAGACCTCGAACAGGGTCGCGGCGAAGAAGGCGGCGAGGCGGCTGCGGGTGACCTCGTAGACGAGCCAGCCGAGCGCGGCGGCGGCGAGGATGTAAAGCAGGAGGTTGGTCAGACGGAAGCCGAGAGGATTGTCGTGCCACAGCAGGTAATCAAGATAAAAGGAGATGCGTGCCAGCGGGCGATAGAAAAACGCGGGCTGGTGCGCGAACCAACCCGGGAGGTCGCGCAGATGAGCGCCGCGCACCATCGCTAGCCAGACGAGATCGTCGTCGGGCGCGACCACCCAGCCGCGGCCGAGCGTCGGCCCGTAGACGGCACAGGCCAGCGCGACGAGGATCAGCGCGCCCAGCCAGGCGGCGCGCCGCGGGTGAGTCTCGAGCCAGGAGAGGGGTGAAGGCATGCGCGGAGGGCTCGACGTACACGGATTATAGCCCTAGCGGCGGCAGCATTTCAAGCGCAGGAGGCGGAAGGGTGCGAACGCTGCATGGTCGCTGGGAATCAGGCGCTGCGACGGCAGCGCCCCACAGCCGAGGCGGCTGTGCCACACGGACAGTGACCCCGACCGGCTGCGCGCGAGAAGGTTGACCGATGGGAAAGCGGAAACCGACCGGCTCTGATAAGGCGCCTGCGTTCCCCACCGACGCGGAGGTTCACGAGGCGCTGCTGGAATCGGGCTTGGGGGCGCTGGCGGCGGAGCGGGCGATGTCGCAGCTCATGCGGGTTTTCAGGTGGGATTTCTTCAACCGGCGCAAACGGCGGTTGTACAGCCTGGTGGCGATCCGCATGGGCATGGTGCAGCTCAAAGAGAAAGTGATGGAGATCGCTGGCCGCCATGAGAAGGAGACCCGCGGCCCCTTGAATGTTGACGACTTCTTCTTCGGCGCTTACCGGTATCTGCTGATGGACTATGGGCCCGGCGACGTTGACGGCGCGATCAAGGAGCTGGTGCGCGATGGCCTGCTGCGCCAGGAGACGCGGGCGCGCATCCAGGTTCTTCGGCCCACTCACAAGCGCGGCCACCTCGCCGCGACCAGGTTGCGCCGGGTGCTCGACCAGATGAAGGTTCACCTGGGAATCCGCTACGCGCAGGAGTACGACCGCGAGCGCACGTTCCGGGTGTGAGCCGAGCTTGCGGCGCGGCCCCGCACGGGTCGCCCCTATGGATAGCCGATCTCACGCCTCGCGCCGGCGCGCAATGTGCGTCGCCGGGCTCCATTCCCAACTGCTTTCGAGATTACCGCCCCTTGATTGTCCCGCCGTTCCGCCACCGCGCCCCAGCGTGTTGCCTGACGCTTAACTGGGGCAAACGTGTTCTGGGTAAACTGCTTATGGAGTCGACTCGAAGCGCTTGCGCACACCTCGGTGGACGCCATCGTTTTCCTGTCGAGAGAGAGGAGTGTCATGGCTGTAACGAAGTCGCGATTCTCCGGGGGCAAGGCCGGTAACTTCCCATCGGATCGCGAGGTGCGCCGAGCGCTGGTGCAAGCGGGCATGGGATGGCTGGCGGTGGAGCGGGCGATGTCGCAAGCGCTGCGACTGTTCCGATTGGACTTCGGCAGCCGCCGGAAGCGCCGGTTGTACGAGGTCGCGCTGAGGCGGGTGATGATGATCCAGCTCAAGGAGAAGCTGGTGGGCATCATCAGCCGCCATCAGCAGCAGGCCGGCACCCCGGTCAGCACCGATGACCTGTGGTCGGGCAACTACAAGGAGATGCTGGTTGATTTCGGGCAGGCATGGATCGATCGCGCGCTGACCGAGCTGGCGCGCGAAGGCATCGTGGCAAGGGATCGGCGCGGGATCGTCGAGGTGCTCCGCTGGACCGGCAAGCAGTATCATGGGAAGTCGGCGGCGGCGCTGCGCCAGGCGCTGGACACGATGAAGATGGATCTCAATGTGCGCTACGCGGAGGCCTACCACGGCGAGCGCACGTATCGGATGTGAGGGCCAGGGCGGCACCTTAGACCCTACCCCAAGATCGAGCGCCGATGAATGTCATTCCGAGGGAGCAGCGCGACCGAAGAATCCCCTACCGCTCGTGCAATCCCGATAGGGGACGCCTTCGTCTGCCGACGCCTTCGTCCGCCGGAGCGGAACTTCGTCGCCCGCGAAGGCGGATTCCTCGCTTCGCTCGGAATGACAGTTGCGCGGCCTCTCGGATAGGGTCTTATTGATGCTCGCGTAATAGGTCATACGTCAAGCCGCTATTTGCGAGCGTCAAGTCCCATCGCTAGCCTCGAACGTAATATGCGAGCTTCAGTAGTCGAACGCCCTCCCCCACCCTGCGGCGAACGCCTCGAGGTTGACCTTGTCGGCCGGCGTGATGTGCGCGCGGATCATCCAATCGGCATCCTGAAGGAACGGGCCAATACGCGAATACGGCAACCCCACGCGCGAATGGCCCGATGGCTTCGCCGTATCCTGCCCGACATACACACCCTCGTTGGCGGTGGCGTCAAAGCTGACGCAGATGTGAAACGCCGACGGCGCCTCAATCGGCTCGAACCGCATCACCACCCATTTCTCATCCCCGCGCTCGAACAGCGAGTAGGGCTTGCGAATCTCGGCCACGACGTTCATCAGTCGGTCGCAGATGAAAATGCTGAAGTCCCTTTGCGGCGGCGCCACATCGCCGTAGCGCGAGCCGAATAGCAAAACGGCGTCGAGCCGCCACTTGCCCGGCGGCATGCGGAACTGCACGATCTCGCCCGCGCCGCCGATGCTGCGCTTGCTCTGCATCGTGCCGTCGTCATAGTGGAGCAGCAGGCCGGTCGCGTCCCTCTTCACTTTCATGCCGCGGAAGCTGGCGAGGGAACCGAAATCGGGCGCACCGCCGTCGAACGTCGCGCGCGCCTCCAGCAGAGACGGCGGAAAGAGGTCGGCCGCCTTTGGGTCGCGCGTCACTTCGACCAGCTCATTGCGGAAGAGCCTCACCAGGTCCGTGCCGCGCGGATGAGCCGCCAGCGCGGATTCCATCGCCTTGCCGAGCGCCCGGCGGCCGTAGCGCTGCTCGACCCGGTACAGAAGATAGGCCGCGCGGTCTTCGGGGTTCGCGCGCGCGTCATCGAAAGCCGCTACCTGGCGCTCGAAGCGGCCGGGGCCGCCTTGCTCGTGGTAGTTGTGCGGCTGCGGCCAGGCGCGCTCGCCCAGCTTGTCCCAGACGTAGCCGCAGATCATCGAGCCGAAGTAATGCGCCCATCCTTCGCCGACGCCGTCGGGCAGGCCCATCATGCTGGACATGCGGCGGTAGATCGCAATGTGGCCCAGCTCGTGGCAGAAGCCATAGACGTTGAAGACGCCGCTTTGCGCGGGCGGGGCGAGCTGGCGCTTGCCGCTCAGCTCGAAGAAGATCGTCGAGTCGCCATCAGTCCACAGGCGCAGGCGCTGCTGCGGGGACAGCGAGACCCGCACCTGAATGCCTTCAGGCATTTGCAGGCCGTAGACCGTATCGTAGCCCGCAAGGGCCGTGTCGCAGATGCGAGCGATGGCCTTGGCATAGGCGGGATCCACGCCGGCGTAAGAGACGGCAGTGCGCTGCGAGGTAAACGTGCGATAAGCCGGCTCGTCGGCGGAAGCTACCGCAACGATGGCGCCGAGGGAGGCGATAGCCACCATCTCCCTGATCATGCGAACCCCCTAAACCTGAGCGCTCCCATCGCCTGCAGTGCGCGGGACTCACGCCCCTTGGGCGAGTTTAGCAGCCAAAGGCGACTGGCGCCGCGCTGCCTCGACGTACCACTGCATCATCATGCCCCAGACGCAGAGGCCGAAAAGCATGAGCAGCAGAGCAGCCGGCGCGTCCCGCAGCGCGTAGGAGGGATCAAACGACACCGGCGACGCGGCGATTGCAAGGATGAGCGACCAGACGAATGTCGCGGCCACCAACAGGACGACAAACGCCGGCAGGTGCCGCAGGACGAACTTGACGGACGTGGCGATGGCGCGGTGGATATGAACGCCCTCGACGACGACAGCACAGGGGGCCATAACAAAGAGCACGAGCATCAGGTAGGACCGAGCGACGGCGGCTGCGCTCGGCATCCAGGTCGATTGTCTCCATAGGCTGATCCATCCGAATAACAGGGCGGAGGTAACCAGCGTCAGCCCCGCCATGCGCGTGAAGAAACGGTCTAGCCCGTAGAGAAAAGCCTCTGGGGTCTCACCCGCGGTCAGCGACTTGAGGCGGGCGAACATGCCGGCATAGAAGAGGGCGACCGCGAGCGCGATGATGACAAACCACGCCGCATCCGCCGCGCGGCTGTCGAGCCACCGCGGCGCGGCGGGATTCAGTTGGCGAAGCAATCCCGGAGCAGGCAGCGGCACGGCGGGGAGGGCGTCGCGCAGCCAGTACCCGGCCTGACCGCTGCTCAATGCGTGAGCGAACGCAGCGGGCAACCCCACGACACGCTTCACCACCGCGGCGCGAATGTCTGGAGGTCCCTCTTCACGAGCGAAGGGTCTGGATTGCTCCTGGCGCTGCATCGCCGCAAGATTGCGATGCATCAGCCATTGGTTGCCAAAAAGAAGCACCAGCGGCAGCAGGTAGAGAACGGGATTGCGAAAGACGGTGGCCGTGCCGCGCGTGAAGAGACGCGGGAAGGAGAGGAGGTCGGCACGGGCGATCTCGATCCACGCCCGCCAGAACGCCCCGCGCGCGAACCAGTCCAGGACGCGGTCCAACGGCGCGAAACCCACGCGTCGCTCCTCGCGCGGCGCCTCGGCAATCAGCGGCCCGCCGCAGGTGGAGCAGCGCGTCGCGCCCTCGCGATAGTCGTATCCGCATTTCGGGCAGAACGGCATGGTTCACGCTCCTCGATGGCTGATTCCGCGATAACGCCAACATCCCTGCCCGGTAACGTGCCGCTGCCGGTCACAGCCGAAGACGGCTGTGCCACATAGGCCAGTGCATCGTCGAGCGGCGCCCGCCGTGTGTCTTTGCGCCCGCGCGTCTTGTCCGCAGGTTTACGGCTGCTTGACCGCGTCGAGGCCGAGCTTGTAGCCGGTGCAGGCCGGGTTCCTGCCGGTGATGCGAAAGATGATGTCCTTGTCGCCCACCGGCTTGGGGAACTTGATAGTGACCGGCCCCGCGCGCGTCACCTCCGGCGCGTATGCATCAACCGAGTCTAGCACCACCTGGTCGCCGTAGAGGACGCTGAAGATGCCGTAATCAGGCCCCTTGGTGTAGAAGACCCCCATCTGGGTAATGCCCGGGAGGCCCGCCGACGGAATATGCAGCTCGACGCCTGGCCCCGGCGCATCGAGCAGCAACTGCTCGCCGCGGCTCCACTTCGACCCCGGGTACTTCTGCATATTCTCGACCTTGAGCGCCTCCTGCGGCGCGCCGACGACCTTCAACAAACCGATGTAAAGCTCGACATCGGCCGCATTCGGCTCGACATAGACGTCGCGCTGCTCGGGCAGCAGGCGGTCGTCCACCGACGGCAGCGGCGGAAAAGGCGCGTGGGGCTCCTTCTGATACCAGTAGGCGACGCTGGCGATATAGTCGGGCCGCACCAGAAAACCGGCCGGCTTACCAGACGCGTCGGTGCCCTCGCCGCGGTGCTCGATGTCCACGCGGATAGACTTGGTGAAAGGCACCGGGTCCTCGATATGATAGCGATAGCAGTTAGTGATGGCGCCGACGTTGTAGAAGCCGTTGAGCGGCACTCCGGTGTAGAGGTTGTAGTAGGCGGTATTGGGGAAGCCCCACGCGCCGCCGAAGTAGTCCTCGCTGCCGGTGCCCCAGAGGGTGGGCTTGGTATCGCCGTCTATGTAGAACTTGTCGTCGCCCTCGCCCCACCAGCCGGGCCAGGCGAGCTGAATGGTGTAGTTACAGCCGGCATAGACGCCGCGGCCAGTGGCGTCGAGGATGGTGTAGTCCTTGTTGGGGTCGGGCGGGCGGCCCTGGCGATACTGGGCGTGGAAGTAGCCGAGCTTGCCGAAGTCCACCGCGCCGCGGTTATACTTGATGTAGTCAACGTAGAAGTAGATGCCGAAGCCGTCCTTGCACTCGTTGGTGAGGGTGACGCGGGCGCGCTTGAGGAAGGGCATGCGCCAGTAGCAGTTGAGGCCGCCGTAGTCGCCGATCTGGATCGGCGCGCACGAATAGCGATAATACTGCCCGTGGCCGAGGCCGAAGAAATCGCCGATGGGGCATTCGACGCTGGGGGTTTTCTCATCATCCCAGTAGATGCGGATGACGACCTTGCGATAGAAGCCGGGCTCGCGCGAGCCGAGGGTGAACCAGAGGTGAGTGATGGCGCCGGGGCCCTGGAGGTTGGCGATCTCGCGCATCTCGCCCGGCTTGAAACCCCAGGAGTCGCCGTTGCCGCCGGTGACGTCGTGGCTTGAGGCGCGCCCGGCGGTGAAGTCGGGCAGCTCGGGCAGCGAGCCGAGGGCGGTGGCGGGAGGAGCGGATGGGGTGGCGGCGGCGGCAATCATGGGCAGAGTCAGCACCCAGCATAGGCAGACGACGAATAGGAGTGCGTGGAAAGGACGCATGTGTCACACCCTCCGATGGCGATGAATCGCGCTAGTACCTCGTGACATAAGAACCGGCATGCGTTATTGAGCGTGGCAAGTGTCCGATCACACTCAGAAATGGTGTGCAGCTAATTCTGTCGCGAGGTACTAGCCGGATTGAGCCCCGATCTCCCCAATCTCCTCCAGCGCCTGGCGCAGGACGCGATAGCTGTCGGCGAGCGCCTGGGGCAGGACCTTGGTTTCGCCGATGACGGGCATGAAATTGGTGTCGCCGCTCCAGCGCGGGACGATGTGCAGGTGGAGATGGTCGGCGATGCCGGCGCCGGCGATGCGGCCGATATTCATGCCGATGTTGAAGCCCTGCGGGCTCATTGCGGCGGTGAGAATGCGCGTCCCGAGCCTGGTTTCGGCGATCATCGCTGCAAGCTCTTCGTCGCTGAGGTCGAGCAAGTCGCCGGTATGGCGATAGGGCGCGACCATGAGATGCCCGTTGCTGTACGGAAAAGCGTTGAGGATGGTAAAGCAGAGCGGGCCGCGGTGCAGGATGAGGGTGGCGTCGTCGTCGCCCTGCTGCGGCTTGGCGCACAAGATGCACTCGCCGCCGCTGTCAACTTTCTCGATATACTCCATTCGCCAGGGCGCCCAGAGGCGGTCCATGACTAGGCTTCCTTCCGCGACGCGCGATCGAGCAGGCGTCTTGCGGCCCGGTGCTCGGGGTCTATTGCCAACGCGCGCTGAGCCGCCGCGAGCGCATCCGCGGCGCGGCCCTGGCGCAGGTAAAGCGCGCCGAGCTCGTACTCCAGATCTGCGAAGTCAGCGGTCTGCCCGCGCAGGCGTTCGAGCTCGACTATCGCGAGCTGGTCGAGCCGCTTATGCTTGTACGCCAGGGCGAGGTTGAAGCGGGCATCGGCGTCATCGGGCTTGTGGTCGAGCTTGCGGCGATAGTCCTCGATCATGCGGTCTATCGTCTCGAAGGCGGCGCCGGCGGCCTGCCGCGCGCCGCACTTCGCGCAGAAGGCGGCGTCGGCGGCGATCTCCGCATCGCAGTTGCGGCAGCGCATGGGGATGGCCTCAGGAGACGGTTTCGCTGCGAGCAGGCGCGAACCCTGCCGGGGATGGCGGGCAGGCTGCTGCCCAGTGCTTTCTTGCAGGTCTGTTGTTACATTTCACCCTCACCTTAATGGCTAGGCGGCTAAGCGCGAAGCGCCGCCGTGGCGGTGGCGGAGCCACCTAGCCACCTGAAGGCCGCCACGGCGGCTCCGACTGCGTCGGAGCTTAGCCCCGGATTATGCGTAAGGCAAGGAAAATGTCATTCCGAGCCCTTCGGCTTCGCTCAGGGTAGACTCCGCGAGGACTCCGCCTTCGCGGGCGACGAA
>Ga0315280_10012373_pt1 | contig 10330 bp, 9 predicted proteins | sample YL17G06_40_MG_FD_203697 | JGI IMG/M metagenome (GOLD analysis project Ga0315280, IMG submission 203697) | Sediment microbial communities from Yellowstone Lake, YNP, Wyoming, USA - YL17G06_40 | ecosystem: Environmental > Aquatic > Freshwater > Lake > Sediment | place: USA: Wyoming | collected... | reverse complement strand
ATCGAGGGCGTTACCGCCATGCTATCTGTCTGCTCGGATGTGGTTCGCGTTACCTAAGAATGGGAGTGTCGTGATAAATGAACGAGAGAGAAGAAACGGCTGACGTGGGGGGTTCGAATGAGGAACCTGTCATCCTACCCTTCACACCCATGGCAGAGCTCGAGCATTTACTGAAAGTGGCTGGTTCAGTCACTAAGGATGCAAACAAAGTCTGGGCGGAGATTTGGGGGGAATTTAAACGAATTGTTACCGCGTCAGGCATGATTCTCGACGAAGCGAAGGACGGATTTGTCCCTTCCTGTGGATGGCCTGAGTTTCTAGAAAAATTCTGGTTGCTGAAGCACTACTTGGATTCCGTTCAGCGAATCTGTAAAAAGAAACATTAGGTCCCGTTGGCAAGGCGGAAGCAGCCGGCGCAATATTGAGTGGAACCTACAAGAGATTGCTTACCTGCATGTTGTGTCAATAAGAAGGAGAAAAGCTTATGTTAGAGTTCGTATCGAATAAAGTCAAGGAGCAGTCTGCTATTGAGCCTTTGATCAATTCCTTTATGGAACGGGTCATTTCCCGGTCGTCCGGCGAGACCGAATTCCATCAGGCTGCCCGAGAGGTTTACTTATGATACCAAGGAATATTATCGAAACCGTTTATGAACAAGTTTTAAAACGCAATCCAGGCGAGCCGGAGTTCCACCAGGCGGTAAAAGAAGTGCTCGAAGGCCTGGAGCCGGTCATCAATAGGAATCCTCAGTACGTCCGTGCGAGGATTCTCGAACGGCTGGTCGAGCCCGAAAGACAAATCATCTTCCGTGTCCCGTGGCAGGACGACAAAGGAGAATTCCAGGTCAATCGCGGGTTCAGAATCCAGTTCAATAGCGCACTCGGTCCTTACAAGGGCGGCATCCGATTCCACCCGACGGTTTATCTGGGCATCATCAAGTTTCTGGGCTTCGAGCAAATCCTGAAAAATTCTCTGACCGGACTTATGATGGGGGGCGGCAAGGGCGGCTCCGATTTCGACCCGAAAGGAAAAAGTGACGGCGAAGTGATGCGCTTTTGCCAGAGCTTTATGACCGAGCTTTTCCGCCACGTCGGACCTGATACCGATGTCCCTGCAGGTGACATCGGCGTCGGAGGGCGCGAAGTCGGTTATATGTTCGGCCAGTATAAGCGAATTAGAAATGAGTTCACGGGAGTCCTGACCGGCAAGGGACTCGAATGGGGCGGCTCACTGGTGCGGACCGAAGCCACCGGCTACGGCCTGGTCTATATAGTGCAGGAAGCGTTGAGGGACAAAGGAAAGGGCTTTGAAGATATGACCGTTGCCGTATCGGGCGCGGGCAACGTTGCCATTTACGCCGCCGAAAAAGTCCAGCAGCTTGGCGGCAAGGTTGTCACGCTCAGCGACTCCAACGGTTTTATATACGACCCTGACGGCATCAAGCTCAACACCGTCAAACAAATCAAGGAGGTCGAGAGAAAACGCATAAAGGAATACGTGGCGATTCACAAAAAAGCCAAATACACCGAGGGCTGCAGCGGCGTCTGGAACGTCAAGTGCGACATCGCTCTGCCCTGTGCGACGCAAAATGAGCTTGATGATGCCGGAGCGAAAGCCCTTGTGAAAAATGGCTGCATTGCTGTCGCCGAAGGCGCCAATATGCCGTGCACTCCGGAGGCTGCTGATGTGTTCCACGCCAATAAAGTTCTGTTTCTGCCCGGCAAGGCCGCGAACGCGGGCGGCGTGGCCGTCTCGGGACTTGAAATGGCACAGAACAGCCAGCGCATTCCCTGGACATTTGAGAAGGCCGATGCGGAGCTGAAAAATATTATGGTGATAATATACAAAAATGCCAGCCAGGCAGGCGAGGAATATGGCTGCCCCGGCAACTTTGTAGCGGGCGCCAACATCGCCGGGTTTATCAAGGTGGCCAACGCAATGCTTGCTCAAGGCCTTGTGTAAAAAGCAGTTGCTGTCTGATTTCCAGTGGGGCGCTTTGCCAAAAGGCGCCCTATTTTATTGCTTGATTTCCAAAATGCCTGTACAATCCATTTTCGTATGGATAAGGATGTGGACATCGCAAAAGCCGTTCGACAGCATCTCGAAATGGAGCAATTCTTTACCGGCTTTGCCGTCAAGGGCAAAACCGAAGCTCCTGAACCACGGCAAGAGCGGAGCGATTTCCCTGCTGCCAACTGTGTGGAGGAGCTTGAAAAACTCGTCAATGAGGTTCGACAATGTCGAAAATGCGAACTTGGCTCGCTGCGAACAAATGCTGTCCCCGGCGAAGGCAGCCCGAGGGCCCGCATAATGTTCGTCGGCGAGGCGCCCGGAGCCGATGAAGATGCGCAGGGCCGTCCCTTTGTCGGAAGGGCGGGGCAGTTGCTTGACAGGATAATCGCGGCCTGCGGCCTGAAGCGCAGCGACGTCTATATAGGCAACATCCTCAAGTGCCGTCCGCCTGAGAACCGTGACCCTCGCGCCGAAGAAACCATAAGCTGCCTGCCGTATCTTCAAAGGCAAATTGAGGCAATCAATCCTGAGATTATCGTGGCCCTCGGTGCTCATGCAGCCAAAATGCTGTTAAACTCCACCAAACCCATAGGCCAGTTGCGTGGTCAGTTCCACGAATACTACGCCGGCTTCGGGCGGCCGCCCATAAAACTGATGGCGACATTTCACCCCGCATATCTGTTGCGAAACTACGTACCGGAAAACCGCAAGAGGGTCTGGGAGGATATGAAAAAGGTCCTCGCCGAATTAGGCCTGCCGGTGCCGCAGCAAAGCAAAAACTAAATTCAAGTCTGCCGGAATTCCATTCGCTTCAGACATTCTGCCGAGAGAGTCTGACTTTCCGGCAAGAACATTGGATTTTTGCAGGTTTTTGGCCGATTTATTACTGTATGCCAATGGAAGTAAAAATGACGCAATCGCCGGTGGCCCTTGCCCGCCAGGCCCTTCGCATCGCCAAGGAAACTGTGCCGCTTTATGCACATCCTTTCGCCAGCAGGGATTTTACACAGCACCAGCTCTTTGCAATCCTGACGCTGCGGCAGTCTCTCAAGCTGGAACATCAGGGTATTATAGGACTTCTCGAAGATTCTCCCGAACTGCGTGAGGTTCTGGAATTAAATAAGATTCCCGACTATTCAACTCTTTTTTTCGCCGAGCAGCGCCTCATCCGCAAAGGTTTCCTGAAAAGCTCTTAACCACCCGACCTGTGATTCTCCCCGCCCCGACCGGCTAAATTCTCACTTTTTCCTTTTGCCTTTTAACTTGTGCTTTTGTGACTTGTGCTCTTGTGCTCGTGTGCTGTTTGTGTCTTTGTCACTTCATCTCTAACGATTACCCGTCAGCAATTCCTGTAATTTCTCAAACTCGCCTTTTTTCATATGGTAACTGTGTGCCTCATCTGGGAATTGGCCGCTCTGCACATCTTTATAGTAGCTGGTGAACGCCTTGATTGTTTCCTCTGCGAGATTGCCGTAGCTCTTTGCAAATTTTGGACCCGGCCCCTGTGTCAGGCCCAGGATGTCCGGCGCAATCAGTATCTGGCCATCACAGCCCGGTCCGGAGCCGCAGCCGATGACGGGCGCCTCGCAGCGTTTTGTGATAATCTCCGCCACCTCCGCCGCGGCGCCTTCGACAAGCAGCGAGCTTGCGCCGCTATCGACCATTTGCCGGGCGAGACTGATTAGTTCTGCGGCCATTTCTGCGGTAGTGGCCTCGGCCTTGAATCGTCCGATTTTACTTACGCTCTGCGGCCTTATGCCGATATGGGCCATAACGGCGATGCCGGCGTCACTGACCGCCTTGATTACGTCGAGGTCTGCTCCGCCGGCTTCGATTTTTACCATTTGTGCCCCGGCCTCGACCACGAATCGGCCTGCGTTCCTGACCGCCTCGGTCCTGCCGAGATGGTAGGACAGGAAGGGCATATCAGCAACGAGGAATACATTTGGGGCGCCTCGCCGGACCGCGGCGGTTATGGCCACCATAAAATTCATCGTTGCCGGCAGGGTCGAATCGAACCCCAGTACGATTTGGGCGGCTGAGTCGCCCACCAGTATCATTTGCACATCGGTCTGCGAGAGCAGTTTTGCGGTCGTGTAGTCGTAGCAACTGACCGCGATAATCCTGCGATTTTCGCGCTTGGCTGCGAGCAGGTCTGCGATTGTGATTTTAGTGTCCATATCGTGTATCTCAGAATAGTCCTAAAAAGTAACAGCCTTTTAGTTAAAATATGAGAACAAAGTTAGTTTATCAAGCGTAAACTAAATTAGTTTTTGAGCCTATATCAGCGGTTGTGCAAAAAAGTAAAAAAAATTTTAGATTTTTGCAACAAAAGACTTGATTTTTTGCGACAAACCTATACGCTCACGCTCCAGCATCGTTTTGATTAAAGAAATCTGTGCTGTCTGCTCGATGTTAATAAGGAAAGAGGGTTATCAGGAAGGTAATCCGGTTTTTTAGCGGTCATTATTTTGCTTTTCATCACCCTCCTCCGAAGCCAGATTCTAAACCAGAATCTGGCTTTTTTATCCGCGGGTCTGTCAATATAGGCAATATCCCTTCTCGCCATTTTCGTTAAGCTGGTGAATGGACGAAATACCTTACCCCTCTCATCCAACACTGTGGCAGCTCACAGCAGGTCTGTTCTCTGAAAAAGGTCTGTTTTTTCTGGTGGACTGTAAACTGATACCAACTATTAGGAAGTGAATGCGTCCGAAGAGGGAATCTATGCGTGTACACAAAAAATCTTATTGTCGGGGACCGTCATCGATTTCGTTATGCCGGGTTTTGAACCGGCTACCCCCCGGTTTCCGGGCAGGATATAATGTAGTTGATGCAATCGCTCAGCCGGGCTGTTGCGACTGCGACGGAGCTGTCGGCGGCGCCGTAATAGAGATGAAGCTGGTCGGTTTTTTTGTTAACGACGGCGCCGGTGGGGAAGACGACGTCGCTGACGCCGCCGATACGTTCGTAACGTGCATAGGGTCCCAGCACCCATTCATCGCTTCTGCGTAATAGTCTCCAGGGTTCTTCCAAATCCAATAGTGCCAGCCCGACACGGTATATCGCTCCTGCGACCGTAATTCGCACGCCGTGGTAGAAGACCATCCAGCCCTGTGGTGTTTCGATGGGCTGACAGGCCAGGCCTACGCGGTGACAGTCCCAGTAGCCTGCCCTGGTCATAATCACCGCTCTGTGGTCGCCCCAGTGCTTCAGGTCGGGGGAGAAGCTAATCCACATGTGGGCCTCGCCTCGGACGATTGGGCGGTGAATCAGGGCGAATCGGCCTCTGAATACTCTGGGAATCAGGCAGGCGTCTTTGTCCTCCGGCGGCAGGAGCGAACCTAATCGAGTGAATTGTTTGAAGTCGTTAGTGGTTGCCAGTGAAACCGTGGGGCCGCCTTCACTAAAGGACACGTATGTGATGGCGAATTGGTTTTGTTCCTTGAGCCAGACGATGCGGGGGTCCTCCAGACCCCATTTTTCTTCTCTTGAATTCGGGTCGGCCTCCAGCGTCGGCGTGCGGTCGATTTTCCAGTTGGTAAATCCATCGGCGCTGCGTGCGACGGTCAGGTGCGAAAAGCCCCGCATATCCTCGACGCGGACCAGAAGGACCGTTTCGGCGCTCATCCTGGCCGCGCCGGGATTGAAGACCGCGTTTGTCGGGTAAGGCCACATCTCGGGCGTCAATATCGGGTTGCCTTTGTATCTCTTAAAGAGTTCGTGCGCTTTGGGTGGGCGTGAAAGCTTTGCCATAGTTTAGAGTTTTTAGTTATTAGGGGTTAATAGTTGGTTTCCATTGACTGACGAATCATCATTATTTCGTATCATATCCGTAAATCTATAAAGTGAACTCAAACTGACAACCAAAACGGTGCAGGTTGAGACACAAAAACTTTTTGCCGGCGTCATCAACTTATCAAATTAGCAGGATAAACGCTTCTTTCCAAGTGGAAAGTTTAGATTTTAGCACAACTGTCCAAATATTTGCTGCCGCCTTGCATAAATCCAAGTAGCCGTCAAATCTGCGCATTGGGATTCGCCGTGCGAAAATCGCAGGTAGTTCATAATAAATAGGACAGGTTTCGTTCATATTTTTGCGCTATGCCTTTATTAGCTGGGTTTCGTAAAGGCTTCGATAGAGAGGACAGGTTGCCATAAGCTGTTCGTGCCGGCCCTGGGCGATTATCCGGCCGTCGTCCATTACTACTATGATGTCGGCGGTGATTATGGTGCTGAACCTGTGCGCGATTACGAAGCAGGTCCTGTTGTGTATAATTTCCTCGATGGCCTTGTGTATTTTTGCTTCGCTGTCGGCATCAATCTGGCTTGTGGCCTCGTCAAAAATCAGGATTGCAGGATTTTTCAGGATTGCTCTGGCTATAACGATTCTTTGCAGTTGGCCTCCGCTGAGGCCGGCGCCCTGCTCGCCGATGATTGAGTCATAACCATCGGGCAGCGGCGCGATAAATTCATCTGCAAAGGCAAGTTTGGCGGCGGCAGTTATTTCCTCCATCGCGGCAGTGGGCTTGCCATAGGCGATATTGGCGGCTATGGTATCGTTGAATGTCACCACGTTTTGCGTGACCATTCCTATTTGGTTGCGCAGGCTCTTTAGCGTTGCGTCATGAATGTCTTTCCCGTCTATTAGAATCCGACCGCTGTCGGGGTCATAAAATCTTGGTAACAAATTTGCGAGAGTTGTTTTGCCTGAGCCGTTCGGCCCGACTATGGCGACATTGTGTCCTGCCTTTACCGTCAGGTTGACTCCCTTCAGGGCAGGACCGGCGCTGCCGGGGTAGGTGAAGACGATGTTCTTGAACTCTATCTTGTCTTTCAGCGGCGGCAGTTCGATTGCATCGGGCTTTTCAAACTCGACCTGCTGGTCGGCGATGGCGAATACCCTTTCTGCGGCGGCGTTTGCCTCCTGGATTTTGTTCCATATATCGCTTGTTTTTCGTACCGACTCTGCTGACGCGCCCAGCAGAATCAACAGCGTGATGAATTCTGGGCTGTTTATCCGGCCCTGGGTGACCCAGTGCACGCCGACTATCAACGCCGCCGAGCCGGCGAGCATTCCGAGGACCTCCAGCGAGGGCATGGTGGCGGCATCAACCCTGGATATTTTCAGCAGTTGCTTTAACAATTTTTGGTTTATGGTCCGGAAGGCGTTACTTTCATATTGCTGTTGATTATAGACTTTCACGACTTTAAGACCTGCCATTGTCTCCTGGAGCTTTCCGAGCATTTCCGAGCCGGCAATGAGCTGTTTTCTTGTGGCCCGTTTCATCTTTTTGCCGAAGGATGCCACCAGGATAATTGTGAGAGGGGCACCAAACAGGAATATGAGCGTCAGTTGCCAGTCCAGCAGCATTGCGAAAGTCAACATAAACAGTGCGTTGAGCGGCTCGCGGAGAGCTTTGCCAAACATTACTTTAATCGCCTGGCCTATTGTGCCGGTATCACGGATGATTCTGCTGACGCTGTCGCTTGGTCGCTCATTTGCGAAGAAGGCCAACGGCATATTTATAACGTGTCCGAAGATGTCCTCCCGCAGGTTGTTTATTCCTATGTGCACTATTTTCTCAGCGAGGTAATCCTGGGAGAACTTTGCTATACAGCGGATTATCGTAACTATGACCATCGCCAGTATAATGAAGATGACCGCTTTTATCCTGTTTTCGGCGGTTTGTTCCCTCGGCAGAAAACCGACGACCCGTTGTGCGCATTCGACGAGCGCCATTCTGGCTGTCCATTCGATTCGGTCAATGGCGCTGCTATTCGAACTACTGGCATCGGATTTATTTTGGCCAGTATTAAGTTTCAATGTTTTATATTCTAAGATGTGGTCTTTGCTGAGCCGCTTTAGCTGGACCGTGACTTCGCTCTGGCTGGTTTTGGCCATTTCTTCGAGCAGGCGCGGGTAGGGTATTTGAGGGGTCTGGTCTGAGGTTAAGAGATTACCCACGCCGAGAATTTTATCTTCTCGCTGAAACCCCGCTGTTTGAGCGAGACTCTCTTTCTCGACGCGGTTCACAAGAAGGCAATATGCAATATCCATACCGCTGCTATCGGCGAAGTCTGTGGTTTCAGGGACATAAAACCCAAGACCATAACGCCACTCGCAGGTTTTTCTATCAATCCAGCCGTGCAGGCCCTCCTGGCCCATCATTACCTTCAGCAGCGGGATAATCGTCAGAAAGCTCAGTGACAGAAGCATTCCGATAATTATCGCGCCAACGACGACGACAACGATTCGGGGCCACTGCGGCCAGACATATTTGAATATTCGCTTGAATGCTCTCATTTCGAAAATCTTTTTGCTGTTGTGCAGGGGCGTTTGATTTGTTTTTCAGACGCCCAGCTACGGTTATGGTTCGAGCACGGTAACAGAATTGCTCCTGCCGGTCAAGTCCAAAGGACTTCTGGGATTTCGAGCGAAATTGCATAAGAACTTGGAACAGAAAACAGTTGTAAGTCCTTTTTCTGAAATGTCTTAAGAAAACTGGGCGGTATTGGACTTGAACCAACGACCTCCTGCGTGTCGAGCAGGCGCTCTATCCACCTGAGCTAACCGCCCTAACTGCCTTTGGGCAAAGACATTATCTTTATTACTCATTTACCCAGATTTTGTCCTCTCTACAACCTTGGCTACAACCAAATAGCGGGTTACACTACTACTGCCTTTATTGATTAACTGGTTGTAATTAAGGATATCTTTCATCGCAACAACTAGATCAAAAAGAAAAACTCGTTCTGACAAATTTCCTCTAACTTTACATCCCACGGGTCAATATTGCAAGAAAATTAAGGGCAAGTTTTATTATTTTGGAACCGACAAGAAAGCAGCTCTGGAACGTTATTTTGAACAAGCTGCTTATTTGCATGCTGGTATACTGTTAACCCCTACCCATTGTCAAGACCATTTTTTGCTCTGTATAAGGTGTAAGTTGTAACGCTTTATACGAACCATTCGCTTTGCGGAGCGAAGGCGTAGCCGGAGCGGAGCAAAGCGAATCACGCCCTGCAAAATACACCTCCGCCGGTGTCCTATAGCCCAGACTGCTGTGCGGACGGCGATTGTTGTAATAATCAAAATACTTTCGTAACAACCCTATCAAATCATGCCCATCTGCATACTACCTCAAATACACCTCCTCATATTTCACCGTCCGCCATAAACGCTCCGAAAAAATATTGTCAAATACTCGACCTTTGCCGTCCATGCTGATTTGAACTCCTGCTTCAAGCAATATGTCCGTAAAATCATCGCTGGTAAACTGACTACCCTGGTCAGTGTTTAAAACTTGCGGTCTGCCAAAACTCAATGCCTGCTTCAACGCCAAAACACAAAATTCAGATTCCAATGTTATCGATACTTCCCGGCTCAGCACATAACGGCTGAACCAGTCCATCACCGCTACAAGATAAAGCCAGCCGCGATACATCCGGATATATGTTATGTCCGCCGACCAGACCTGATCCGGACGGGCTATCTGCACATCTTTGAGCAGGTATGGATATATCTTGTGCTGCTTGTCTGATATGCTCAAACCACGCTTTCGACGCGGATAAACCGCTTCCAAGCCCATCTGACGCATAAGCCGCCGAACACGTTTGTAATTAATATGGTGTCCTTGACGGCGTAGGTATTCAGTCATCTTATCAATGCCATAAAACGGCGTCTCAATATATTGTTCATCTATCAGCTTCATTAACTGCTCGTTATATTGTGTATCACGGCAAGGCGTATAATACAAACTGCTGCGGTTCAGAGACAGCAGTTCGCATTGCCGATAAACCGGTATTTTCTTATGGCCCAGCTCAATGGCGTTGTGCTTTTGCTCAAGCGTCAAATCCAGATTTTTTTTGAGCCAGTCAAGTTCGACTTTTAACCGGCCTATCTGCTGATACAATTCAGCCGTCAATTCTGGCGACAAATCCACCTTAATTATGCGCCCGGTCTTTGGGGAGTATTATAAGTTAGAGGCTCTTACTTTCTTACCCGCCCTGCCCGGATAATCTTTTCTTTCTGGATTCTTCCGTCTCGCTGCGTTTACACTTGGGGCAGCGGTCCGAAAAATCTCCCCGAACAGAATCGGTAAAGAACACTATCCCGCACTGCGGATTGCCGCACTTCTCCGCTTTATAAATGCTTTTCTGATTGCACTTATTGCAGACTAAAGGCGTCGTAACAGAACTAAAAGGGTCGGCATATTCCTTCAGGATTTATAGTAATCGCGCATGCTAATCTGATACTCGGCCTTGCAGGCGTTATTGCTGCACTTCACCCAGGTCATTTCGTCCGCCGGAATAT
>Ga0315280_10012372_pt1 | contig 10330 bp, 6 predicted proteins | sample YL17G06_40_MG_FD_203697 | JGI IMG/M metagenome (GOLD analysis project Ga0315280, IMG submission 203697) | Sediment microbial communities from Yellowstone Lake, YNP, Wyoming, USA - YL17G06_40 | ecosystem: Environmental > Aquatic > Freshwater > Lake > Sediment | place: USA: Wyoming | collected... | reverse complement strand
TAAGGGAAGGATATAAGGGATATGCTTTTCTATGGCTTGCCAGACCATTTGCTTATCGATGCCGAAATACTCATGAATTAATTTATCGCGCATGCCCGCCATTTGTTTCCAGGGTATATTGGGGAAATTGTTCCTAAAGGACGCAGGTAATTTTTTGGTTGCTTCGCCAATTACCTCCAGACTCCGAATAACTGCATTAACTGTTTTCTTATCATCAGCAAAATCGGAATATGACATTCCCTGTGTAAAGGAAAGAATCTCTTCGCAGGATTCTATCAGGTCGTTAATGTAATCTCGTAGTTCTCTATCCTTCATATCAACTGGACTTCATTCAAGATGCGCTTGCCAATATAAGTTTTAAGGGCGTTGCGCGATACAAGGTCGATTTTAACGTGCAGCAATTTCGAAAGTTCTTCTTCCATATCAATGAATTCAAAAAGACTTATGGGAGCTGTAAAATCAACAAGGATATCGAGGTCGCTATCGCCGGCTTGTTCACTCCGCGCGTAGGAACCAAAGATGCCAAGAGTATTTACGTTATATTTGTCTTTAAGGACGGATTTATATTCTCTCAAAACCTTTTTAATCTCGTCTAAACCCATAATTGACCTCACGCAAATTATAGCATAAATTCTCACAGCATAGGGAAATAATTTATTCGCTGGTTTTGTTAAGGGCTATTAGTCTTTGGCTCTGCCCGGACATTGGGCACAAGGTATTATCTGCTTGCTTGTCTTCCCTATGTTCTTTTTTGGTGGATTGGCCCACCACTTGCCCTCTATCTTCGGGTTCTTTTTAATACTTATTGAGTACTGTTCAACTGGGTGAAATACAATGGCATCAGAACAACCATTTATGAATTTCTCTAAGAACATCGCATTCAACAATTGCTGTTCGTTCTTGTCCTTCCAATATTTGAAATCCTTTACTATCTTGTTTCGTTTGTTCGGGTCAAATATTTCCAAATTCTTACAGGAATCGTTAAATCTTTTGTGAATTATAGCTTTACCTGCTCTTAAACATTCCCACGCGGTGTTACAATATTTTATGATTTTATCTTCCGGTGCGTCTATCTCCCATAATAAACACCCCATTTTTTCGAACTCTTCAACGGATACGTTATCTATAGCAACTTCATATTGTGTAAAGCACCATAATATCTGATTCGTGCCGAGTCTTTCCCATACTTTTTGATAAGCTGCTTTGTGTCGATTTCTCTCTTTTTCCGGAATACACTCGTGGTTCAAATAAATTGAGTACTCAATGCTCTTAACTTCCTGTTGTTTGTCAGTGAGCGAAAATTTAGGGTTTTGCCACGTCCACAATCTCATATGTTGTCGTCAGTATTCAATCGTCAATATTTTAGAGCCGGGATAGTAATAGGTGAGTATTTGCTCTGCGGTTTTGCCCTCTCTTGCCATTGCCTGGGCGCCGCATTGGCACATTCCTACACCGTGCCCGTAGCCTCTGCCCGATAAAAACGCCCATTTATCACCTGATTTGATGATCCGGCAGATGGTGCTTTTAATCTTTCGGCCAGTCGGGTCGATGGTTAGCCGCAAGTCTTCAGCCTTCAAAAAATCGCTTTTTCCGGTTGAGCCAAGCAGTTTGACCTCCGTTAATCTGGAGAAATCTTCATAATTACTTTGCTTGGCTGTGGTAATATCTGCGATTTCTCCGAGTTGCTTTAGAGTAGGGTATCTTTGTAATAGCCTGGCTGTAATATCGTTGCTGTCAAATTGGACGTCGGACCAGGAAAAGAAGGTCGGTTTAGCTACATCCTTACAATAAGGGCAAGGGACACCAACAAGTGGTTCAAAGGAGTCACCGAAGACGTTGGAGCTATTTTCGGTGTGGCCGCCGCAGGTTGAGCTGTAGTAAGCGGGGAAGATGTCCTCGCTGCCATCTGAGTGCTTACAAACCAAAACTTGGCCTTGTGTTTGATTAACAGCATCCCAAACCTGAGCCGATTCAGCGCTGACTCCGAGATAAACCTGATGGGCCTGTGTTTTGCTCACATCCCAGGCGCGGTTGCTGCCGAACTGCTTTTTTATGTGCATGCAATAGGTTCTTGCAGCTATTGCCTGTGCCTTGAGGGCCTCCGGTTCCCAGTAGCCGGGCATCTCTGCTCCTACTACGCCAGCCAGATATGACTCCAGCGGAACAACATTCACCACATCGAAAGAGTTGCTGTCAGGATTGACTATAAGTTTTAATTTGCCACGGTAACTGTCGCCATTTAGGTTAAATATATGCGGATTATCAGGCAAAATAGTTATTTGGTCATTTGTAAAGGGCTGGCCGGCAATGGTGATTCTGCCGGCGGTTAGCTGGATGCTTACCGGAATTCCCGATTTGCGATTTTCGATTGTCGATTGAAAATCGTCAATCGACCCGATGATACTGTAAGGCGAAGAGGTTTTGAGCGTGCAGGCTGTAATATTGTTGAGCAGTAAGACTCGAACCTGAAACTGTGGCTTGGCATCCATTTGGGGGGTAGGGGCAGTTGGCTGCCTGACCTTGCAGCCGCCCAAGCCACCGCAGGCAGACAGCAGCACCAAAAAATCAAAAGTCAAAATGCAAAATTTTTGATATTTACATTTTGATATTAGCATTTCAATCCAGACTTCGCAGAGATAATCCGAGGTTGCCAAGAGTTCTTTTGATTTCGTTTAAGCTTGTCACGCCGAAGTTTTTACAGCCGAGAAGTTCAGCTTCTGTTTTGCGTGTCAATTCGCTGATTGTGCGAATATTGAGCCGTTGCAGGCACTTTCGCGAGCGTACCGACAATTGGAGGTCATCTACAAGTTTGTTGGTAATACCTTGGTCTTCTGTGGGACTTTGTTCGGTGGTTTCTGCCCCCCTGCTTTCTTGCGAAAGCAAGAAGGAAGGGGCGGGCTCCAAAGCCATACCGAGGTTCAATCCTTTTGATTCAAGGATGACCTTGATTTCCTTAAGAGAAGTTTCGCCGAAGTTTTTATATGATAATAGCTCTGCCTCGGTAGTTCTAACGAGGTCGCCGAGCGTTTGAATATTCGTTCTCTTCAGGCAGTTTCGGCTGCGTACCGACAGCTCAAAATCAGAGATTGGTGTTTCGAGGATCTGGTTTTTATGGGATTTTTTCTTTTCCTTTTCCTCGTCGTAGACCATTGTTTTTGAACTTTCGATATCTTTTTTGAACAGAATTGCTCTTTGATGATTTGGATGAGACTCCAGAACCAGATCCACGCATTGAGAGGCATTGTCGAACTCGCCCTTATCTTCATAAAGCACAGCCAAATTCAGCAGAGCGTTTACATAAACCGGCCCAGCCCGACCCGGCCCGGCATCACCGGAATCCGGCGATGACGGGTCTTGCCGGGAGGCGATTTGCTTGTAGTAATCAATGGCTGCTTCCTCGTCGCCGGATAGGTCGCAGCGATAAGCGAGGTGGAAAAGGGCTCTTTGATGATTCGGGGTCAGTTCCAAAGCTATTTTGTAATTGCCCACCGCCTGGTCATATAGTCCCTGGGATTCCTGAAGACGGGCAAGCTGGTAGTGATATTCGGCACTTACCTTTTCGAAATTTAATAAGTTTTTCAGCTCTTTAGCTGCAGCATCAAAGTTTTTTGCAACGCGATACGTGGCAACGATTTGCAAAGCTATGCTTAATGTATCGGCCCCGTAATCAAGACTTTTTTGCAGGTTTTCGATTGCCTGCTCGAATTTGCCCATTCGGCGAAGTGCAAAGGCCAAATATATATATTTTTCTTTGCAGTCCGTTGCTTTTTGCAGCATCTGCGCTGCTTCAGCAAATCTTGCAAGAATATAAAGGCCGATTCCCACTGATAGAAGGGTTTTTGGTGAAGATTTGCCCATGTTTGCCTCTATTTGTTGACTGAAGGAAAGCTCGTTGCTTTCGGTGGAGTGGACAAACTCCGAAAGTTTCCGGATTTCATCCATCGAAGGTAGCTGGTCGGCAAACAGATTTATCCGCTCCGGTAAATACGCTGCTGCCGGATATGGCGGATTAATTTCCCGTTGCGTAGTCGGTTCCATAGAATTTCCTCCCATGGTCTGTTATGAGTTTATAGTTCATTGTTCGTAGGATCAAACCCGCCTTCGGCGGGTCTGAATTCTTCATTCTAAATTCTGCATTCTGAATTCAATCTTACACAAGGTCAGACATTATAAGACAAGAGCGGAGATTTGCAATAGTTTTTTCAACACCCCAAGGGCAGGGGGTAGGCTGAACCTGGGCCTGCCAGCCCGATTTAGGTATTTCCTTGCTTTTGTACCACAACCTAACGGCGGGAAGACCTCCCCACTTTTTCGCCGGCATATAGGCTACTGTTTCAACTTTATCAGAGCGAGCCAGTCTTTATCGGTCTCTTGAGGCGGGCAGCCAATTGCTACGGCGCCTGGGCCGGTTATTTCTGCGATAGTCCCGGCCTGTAACGGGCCACCGATACGCGGGTTGAACCATTGAACAGAGAAGGTTGCGGAGCTGGCTCCCAGGTCGAGGTCTGTGATGCCGCCGGAGGGTAAATATACCGCGTAGATTTGGCCGGGTTTGGCGAAGCAATAGTTGTCTTTGCCGGAGGTCAGCTCATCGTGGTGGGTCATTTCACTGAAAGGCAGGTATTGGTGGAAAAACTCCAGCGCATATCGTGTCAGGTCCCATATATGGTCGCGGCTGCGCCAATCTTCGCAGGTAAGGTCGTTGTTGGGAAAGTTGTATCCGAAGTACCATTCGACCCCTGCGCCGCCGGCCATTAGATTGCCCCATAGATGCTTTTTGCGGACTTCATCGTGCCAGAAGTCGTCTTTGTCCGGCTTGACGCCTGTGTTGGCTGGGCCTATCTCGTCCAGGCAAACAAACCACTGGCGGCCTGATGAAGCCGAGCGCTCTATCCATTTGATAGTTTCGGAGTGGGTGTCGTTAGTTTGCAGTGATGGCCCGTCAAAATACTCGTATCCCAGCAGAGGAGTATAGACCTCATCGTATTTACCCGGAAATGTGTGCACAACAATTGGATGGTTGTATGGGTCGATGTCTTTGATATAGCGGGCAAAGGCCTTGCGCTGTTCGTCGGTGTTGGTGTTTTCCTCACCGAGGTTCCAGACTAACGCCAGGTGGTGGGCAAAGCGAGCGATAAGTTCACGGTAGTAAAGCTTCCGCTGGATGCCGAGTTCGCCGCCATCCAGACCCTGGTCGTTTTCCGTTTCCTGGGTAATTATGTGGAGCATTATTCCTAACTTGTCCATATACGAAAAGACAATCTCCCACTGGTCGAGCTTGCTGCAATCGAAGCGGTATTTTTCATTTGGGTTTGTCCAGGGCCAGACGTCTTTGCCGTCGCCGCCATCGATGTTATAAGTAAGAAAGTAAACGCTGTTCATACCTTTGGAGCCGAGGTAATTAAGAGCGCCGATAACGCCCTTGCCTTTGCCGTCCTTCCAGTTTGGATTGCCAGGTTCATAGTCCTGGATATGCGGCTGATATTTGTGCAGGAATTTTCTGCCGGCTGCCTCTCCTTCGCGCTTCAGCTCGCCGCTGTCGTAAGTGCCGTCAAAGTCAGCGTAAGCGAGGAAGTTTTCGGGGCTGTCTGCGCCGCCTTTCAGGAAATACTCGCCGGTTTCGGCAAATTGAAGATAACGCTTGCCGACATCTCTAAGTAATCCCTTGGCCCGGTAGTCTCTTCCGGTTTTATCGGTGGGGGCTACACTAAAGTCTCCGCGTAAAAGGAAAATTTCTGAACCGTCTTTTGAGTCATCACTTATAGCGACGTCAGTGCCTTTTCGAAATGAAACCGCCAAATTCCATCGGCCCGTTTCATCAGGGACAAAGTGGACTCGCCATTTATTGCCGGCGGATGCGCCGGTTTGTGCAGCGTTGCCATCGGCGGCGTAGTAGCCGGGAACAACGTATTGTTTTTGGCCTTTGGTGAACGTAACGTTTAGACGGTAGTCGCGGAAGGGATTGGGGTCGGCATTTTCATCGGAGTCAGGGCCGGTGAATGTGATTGTGATTGTATGCCAGGTTTTGGACTCACCTGAGAGTACAGCATCTTTTGTGGCACCCCGAAGAGAGTTCCCACTGGCGAGCAATAGACAAATTAGGAAGATTAAATGGGGAATTCCAGACCTCATTTTCTGTTCTCCACAAGCTACTATTTCGCGGCGCGTTTGAGTGCCTCTTCGAGCGCTACGTAGCCATCCTGCCATTCATTCAGGCGGGTAACATTCTTTTTCTTGGCGATTTGCACAAAACGGTCGTAGGTTTCCTGTATTGAGTCAGGCATAGGCCAATCGGCACCGGCAGCTTGTGCCTTTTCGCGCATTTCGGTCCAGCGAATCATAAATGTGTACATAATCGGCAACTGTGCTACCTGAACGCGGAAGAGAAGATTTGGGTCATTCTGGACGGCTGCTTCGGCGGCTTTGAGGCGTTCCATCGCTTTGCTGAGCGTCTCGAAGGATAGAAACTTCGCCGTATGCTCTGAGAAGCAGCCGAGCCAGTCGCCGCTTGTTTCGACGGCATCGTGGGTAACTTTCAGGTATTCCTCGATATGCGGGGCAGCAGACCCGTAGTAACCCTCGATGAATTCATCGATGAGCTTTTGACCGTCAATCGCCGGATTCCATAGCAGCTTGGCCAGCACCCACGCGCGGAGTTCAGCCATTTCGGCGCCATTAGTGCCGTAGGCGCCCTGCTCGAAGATACCTTTGACGTTGTGGTCTGCGAAAAACTTGACATTCGGCCCTAAGACACGCAGGTTTGGATGCGGCATTACGTAATGTCTGAAGTTGGTCGTATAGTCCCATATATAGAGCCGGTCGCAGATTTTCGACCAGCCGATAATATCATCCCGAAATGCCTTGTTTCGCTCATCTGTTAATGGTTTGCTGAAGGAGCACTCAATGCTGCAAAGCTGGACGATAACGTTGTAACGTGGTTTTGTCAGCGTGGGCGGCTTGCGGGTATATTGGTAGGCCAGTGTGCTGATTGCCACATTGGGGAATTCCTTCTCGATATCAGCGGCGATAGCATTGATGAATCGCAGCAACAGACCCGCGGGGCTGCCCTCCTCCTTTTCAATGGCCGAACAAAGACTGCACTGGCAGTTGCCGTGCCAATCGTTCTGCGAGACCGAGGCAATGGTTGCCGCAGGATTGTTGCGGAGACGCTCTTTGAGATTCTTGACGAGTTCCTTACGCAATTCTTCGTTGGTCAGGCACAGTTGAGCGTGCTCGTATGTACGTTTGCCGTTGATTTCGCTGAACCATTCCGGATGGTCTTTGAAGTATTTTTCAGGCGGGATTAGAGGATAGAAGGTGTGCACAAATCCTTCATAAATGTGTTTGTCGCCGCGTTTAGTGTCCAGTCGTTCAGCGTGGCCGTTGCATTTGTTGCGCACTGCCCAGTCACCGTCAAAGGCATCGAACCAAAATGGCTCGCGAAATTCCACTGGCGGCACATAGCGGATGTCGAGATTGCCAACTTTGACGGTTGGCTTTTTGGGTATAGTATTTTCGGTAGAGGACCACCAGCGGCAGCCGAGATGGTCTTCGAGGAAGGTATAAACCGCATAGAGTGTGCCGCGCGGATAACCGCCGGTTAAGATGAGGTCGTTCCCGGCAGTTCGGATGATTATACCCTCGATGCCGAGCCCATCAGTCGAGAAGTCGGGCGAGGCAAGTTTGGCAGCGATAGAGCCGACAAGCAGACGGGATTTATCCGCCACATGTCCGGCGGATTTACCTGCGGCAGGAGGTTGTACGATGTCAAATTTTGCACCGGTTATCTGTTGGAGGAAGTAGGCCAGTTCGGCAGCGGCGTGCCGCTCAGGTTCCGGGGCATCGGGAGCGATAACTATCACTGCTTTAGCCACCCCATTTTCTGCAATTTCTATCTGTGTTGTTGCAGACTGTCCGGAACCCTTGAACATTTGCTGACATCCGGTAACAAATAACAGTTCGGCAAGCACCAGTGCAACTTTGTCCTTTTGTAACATAGTATAGTTCCTCCTTAGTCCGCCAGAGGCGGATTATGTAGTTTGGTCCCATTTTTCAGTCAAATCCTCAAGATGCTCTATTATATGCGCATATTCAGGTTTGCCGTAAAGGTTTTTTGTTCTTGCGATAACCTGTTTTCCAGTGGGATTTAGTTGTAAAAAAAGATTCTTCGTCCGGTTGTGCTGTTTAGAGTTTTACCCCGTTAGAAAAAAACCTGCCTATTAGGCGGGGTAAAATATTATAGCGAGGGTGGGGTTAAAGCCCCACCCGAGCTTTCTAACGGGGTTTACTTGACCTTCTTATAAAATTCCGCTTCGCGGTCGGAAAGCCGCTTCTGCTCAATCATCGAGCGAACACGCTGTAAATCAACATCCCTCGGCTGGCCGGCAGAAGAGACTAAAGTAGCAGAGTAATCAACGCCAACGGGGACAACCTCCAGAAATCTGTCCACAGAAATCACCGATACAAAGATTGCCACCACAATAACACCAACCACAAAATACCGGGATAGCAGTTTCATCGGCATATAATCGCCGGCCGGCAAAACTTCCTCCTTCAAAGCGCCCTTTGCTCTGTAACGACATCTGTCGCAATATATGCAATCTATATGGTCCTTTGCCGTAAGGCCAAACTCACATCTGCCGAATTTTTTTGCCGGCAGATACTTTTTCAATATCACCACATTGTTGAATAGCGATAGAAACGCTCCCACAGGACACAAATAACGGCACCAGAAGCGAGGGTAGAAAATTGCGCCGGCCACCGCCACCGCTGTTATCAACCACATCGAGGTCTGCCAGGTTAATTGAAAATCTGAAATTGAAAATCTGAAATTGAAAATTGATATGAGGGGGTCTGCTGCCAGTGTCACCCTGTTTCTCGAAAGAAAGAACACGATTATAAAAACAAAAAGGACAGCGTATTTGACAAATCTTGCCTTCTGCATCCTTTCCGCCCCCTCCTGCTTTCTTGCGAAAGCAAGAAAGGGGGGCTTAAATCTTTCAGGCACAATGTAGCCAAGCAGTTCCTGCAGGGCACCAAAAGGGCAGATGTAGCCGCAATACATATTGCCAAAGATTATTATAAGAAGCGGCGCTCCAACAACCAGCAAAAATACACCTGTCAATCCAGGCGCAGGCGTATGCGCAGATAATAAGCTCGCAATCTGCTCACTGGAATACTGCGCGTTCAAAATAACACCCCCCACTACGAGATTAAGTACAAGCACACCCAATCTACTCCAGAATCCCCCTCGATAGGTTACAATCAAAGCAACTACGAAAGCACCGATCAAATATAGCCCCCGGGCATCCGGCAGATAGCCGGCCCAGCGAGCCTTCTTCTGCGGCCCTGATTGGATGGACCGGCCAAGAATCTGTGCTGCAAATCTCTGTCCCGATGTTTCCATCGCTGACATAATAGCTTTAGAGCTTATAGTGGCACCGGTTACTGCATCAACCCCCGCAAATGGCTGCGGCCCAAAAAGCCCGCGCCCCCCAAGCGACTGGCGCCACCGCCCAAGCAGTTCAAGGTATGAGGGTGTCTCGTTAGACCGGGTTATATAGAAGTTAATCAATCTGCCGGCAGCATCCACATAAATAGCAAGGTTCATCTTCCCGCCGAAACCTCGAACCTCTGGTGCCATGTCCTCGGAGCTAAAAATGTATCCACTTATATTTCCAGATTCATCTCGAACTGTAAAGTAGCTGACCTTTTGAGCATCGTCGCGAAGAACCGTGGAGGCACGCTCGATGTCCAGCTCGCCAGCGAGGGCTTGGGCCGCATACTGCGGCAGCGACGGTTTTAGACGCGCACCAGCATCTGCAAGCAGGTTCGAGCAGACAACAACAGAAACACCGGCTCCAAACAGGATGTACCCGAGCCTTCGTAATCTAAATGTCGTTGTACTTAAAAAGCAGACTCTTTCTGGCTTGTATAGTTTCAATACCACAAGCGGCAGATTAGCCAAAATAAGCACAATGAATACAAGTAATGTTCCCTCGGTCCCGAAAACAGGAACAAGCACAAGCCCCGTTAGCGCCCCTCCAAGCGATGCCCCGAGATGATCAGCAGTTTCGAGCTTGCTGCCGGCCTGTCCTGCCTCAAAACCTAAATCGGCAAGCTGCCTGGCAGCGATTGGAAAATAGCAGCCACTGCATAAACCGCACAGGATGAAAGCAATCGCAAAAATAAGGTGCATAGGTCCCCATATACCGCCTGCGTCAGCGTGGATTTGACCCCACTGCCCAGCCGACCAGAAAGCAATCCCGGCAAGAATCAGAATATGGACAAGTACTACTGCTACTAACAGCACTTCTACCGCTGCAGCTTT
>Ga0315280_10012371_pt1 | contig 10331 bp, 7 predicted proteins | sample YL17G06_40_MG_FD_203697 | JGI IMG/M metagenome (GOLD analysis project Ga0315280, IMG submission 203697) | Sediment microbial communities from Yellowstone Lake, YNP, Wyoming, USA - YL17G06_40 | ecosystem: Environmental > Aquatic > Freshwater > Lake > Sediment | place: USA: Wyoming | collected... | reverse complement strand
GCCGTCCACGCCCCGGACCTTGCTCACCACCAGACCGCAGAGCTTGTCCATGGTGTCCGCGTCAGCGGAGAGGATCACGTCCCAGCCCCCGAAGACCATGAACACGTCCGTCACCCCTGGAACGGCACGGATGGCCTGGATCGCCTTCTGCTCCTTGCCCGGACTCAGCTTGCACAGAACAAACGCTTTCATGTTATCTCCTCTTGTTCCAACCCTCGGATCCGTACTTCCCGGCCAGCTTATAGGCCTGCCTCAGCCATGCGGGATATAGCTCGCGGGAGGGCTCCCGCCCCCATTCGCGGGCCAGCCCCCTGGTCACGGCCGCCTCGAGTTCCTCTCCCCGCCGCGTCCATCCCTCAGGACGCAGGGAGCCTTGATACAGCCCGCGCTTAAGGCGTCGGCGCAGGGCCCCGCCCAGGATCTTCCGGCCCCGGCCGTCCACTAGGTCGCAGGGCTCCGGCCCGGTGAAGCATTGGGCTTGCCGGGACCGTCTCGCGCCCTCCGGGGGTTGCCAAAGGCGCGCCTCCACACCCAATTCCTGGAGCCCGGCCAGGGCGCCGCGATGCACCTTTTCGTAGACCCGGGCCGGAGGGCTCAGGCGCGGCCAGGGGAAGCACAGGGAGAAGGTCAGGTCTGTATCGTGGAAAACGATGCCCCCTCCGGTGGCGCGCCGCACAACGGCCGCAGCCGGGAGGCCGCGCGCCCGCGCCGCGGCCCAGGCTTGGGCGAAGGGCTGGCTGTAGCCGAAGGTGACGGCCGGGCCGGACCAGCGGTAATAGCGCAGGATGAGGCTCTCCGCCGGGGCGCAGACGAACAGCGCCTCATCGAGCGCCATCTGGCCGGGCGCGTCGAGGACGGGATCCAAGCGCTCTATGGCAGCCTGCAACGGAAATTGCGGTCGCCGAAGGCGTTGTCGATGCGGCCCACGGCCGGCCAGAATTTGTGTTCCCGCAGCCAGGGGGCCGGGTAGGCCGCCTTCTCGCGCGGGTAGGGATGGCTCCAGCGGTCCGAGCCCACGGCCTGCGCCGTGTGCGGGGCGTTCTTGAGCGCGTTGTCGCAGCGGTCGGCCTTGCCCTCCTCGATCTCGCGCGCCTCGGCCCGTATGGAGGCCATGGCCTTGATGAACCGGTCGAGTTCGGCCTTGGATTCGCTCTCCGTGGGCTCCACCATCAGGGTCCCCGGCACGGGCCAGGAGACCGTGGGCGCATGGAAGCCGTAATCCATGAGGCGTTTGGCCACGTCGTCCACGGTGACTTCCGCGGCTTTGAGCGGACGCAGGTCCAGTATGCACTCGTGGGCCACCAGGCCCGTGCGGCCTCTGTAAAGCACGGGATATTGCTCCGCGAGCTTCTTGGCCACGTAGTTGGCGTTGAGGATCGCGACCCGGGAAGCCTCGGCCAGGCCGTCGGGCCCCATCTGCGCGATATAGGACCAGGCTATGGGCAGGATGGAGGCGGAGCTCCAGGGCGCCGCAGCCACCGGACCGATGGCCGCGCCCCCCTCCGCAGCCAGGGGATGGCGCGGCAGGAAAGAGGCCAGGGCTTTGGACACGGCGATGGGGCCCAGGCCGGGGCCGCCGCCGCCGTGAGGGCTGGCGAAGGTCTTGTGCAGGTTCAAGTGGCAGACGTCCGCGCCCATGTCCGCGGGGCGGCAGAGGCCGACCTGGGCGTTCATGTTGGCGCCGTCCATGTAGACCAAACCGCCGTTCTTGTGCACGATGCCGCAGAGTTCCCTGATGCCGGGCTCGAAGACGCCGTGGGTGGAGGGATAGGTCACCATGACGGCGGCCAGGGTCTCCGCGTACGCCTCGGCCTTGGCCTTGAGGTCCGCCAGATCTATGTCCCCCTGCGACGTGCAAGCCACGGGCACTATGTCCAGGCCCGCCATGGCTGCGGAAGCGGGGTTGGTCCCGTGGGCCGACCCCGGGATGAGGCAGACCCTGCGCTGGCCCTGCCCCCGGGACTCGTGATACCGGCGGATGACCAGCAGGCCCGCGTATTCGCCCTGCGCGCCCGAGTTGGGCTGGAAGCAGAGCGCGGAAAATCCCGTGATCTCGCAGAGCCAGCTCTCGAGGTCCTTGATGAGCCTGCGGTAGCCCTCGGCCTGTTCCATGGGCGCGTAGGGATGGAGCCTGACGAACTCGGGCCAGGTGACGGCGAGCATCTCCGAGGCCGCGTTGAGCTTCATGGTGCAGGAGCCCAGCGGGATCATTGAGGTCGTCAGGGACAGGTCTCGGGACTCCAGACGCTTGATGTAGCGCAGCAGTTCGACTTCGCAGTGGTAGCGGTTGAAGACCGGGTGCTTCAGGAACCCGCTGCGGCGCGCCAGGGCCTTGGGCAGTCCGGGCTCGACGGAGAGCTCCCGCAGGGAGAAGCCGGTCTTCCTGCCGCCGTTCAAAGACTCGATTAGCTCCTCGACATCCCCCTCGTCGGCCGTCTCGCCCAGCGCGATTATCAGCGTTTCTTCGTCGCGCTGGCGCAGGTTGATGCGCCGCTCCCTGGCGGCGGAGAGCGCCGCCTGGACCTTCTTGGGTTCGGCGCGGAGCCGCACCGTGTCGAAGAAAGGCTCGGGCGCGGGTTTCCAGCCCAGGCGGCGTCCGCCCTCGGCCAGGAGCGCGGCCAGGAGGTGAAGGCGCCGGGCGATGCGGGTGAGGCCCTCGGGCCCGTGGTAGACGGCGTAGAAGGCCGCCGCCACGGCCGGCAGGACCTGCGCCGTGCAGATGTTGCTGGTGGCCTTCTCGCGCCGGATGTGCTGCTCGCGCGTCTGCAGCGCGAGCCGCAGGGCCGGCTTGTCCGCCGAATCCTTGGACACGCCCACGATGCGTCCCGGCATGTGCCGTTTGTAAGCGTCGCGGGTCGCAAAATAGGCCGCGTGCGGCCCGCCGAAGCCCATGGGGAGGCCGAACCTCTGCGCCGAACCCACGGCCACGTCCGCGCCGAACTCGCCCGGCGACTTGAGGAGGGCCAGGCTCATGAGATCGGCCGCGACCGTCACCAGGGCGCCGGCCTGATGCGCGCGCGCGCAGAAGGCGGCGTAGTCGCAGACGCTGCCGTCGCTCCGGGGGTACTGGACCAAGGCGCCGAACGCCTTCCGGGAGAAATCGAATTTGTCGTGCGGGCCGACGATTGCGTCCACGCCGATGGCCCGGGCCCTGGTTGCGACCACGGCGATGGTCTGGGGATGGCAGCCCTCGGACACGAAAAAGGCCTTGGCCTCGGGGGCCTGGCACACGGCATTGCTCATGGCCATGGCCTCGGCCGCGGCCGTGGCCTCGTCGAGCAGCGAGGCGTTGGCGACCTCCAGGCCGGTCAGGTCGGCGACCATGGTCTGGAAATTGAGCAAGGCCTCAAGGCGCCCCTGCGCGATCTCCGCCTGGTAAGGCGTGTAGGCAGTGTACCAGCCCGGGTTCTCCAGGATGTTGCGCTGGATCACGGCCGGGGTGACGGCGTCGTGATATCCCATGCCGATAAATGAGCGCCAGAGCTGGTTGCGGCCGGCTATGGCCTTGAGCTCGGTCAAGGCCTCGTGCTCGGGCATGGCCTCGGGCAGGCGCAGCGGCCGCTTTAAGCGGATGTCAGCGGGCACGGCCGCCTCCGCGAGGGCCTGCAAAGACGGGAAGCCCAGGAAAGCGAGCATCTCCGCCGCGTCCTCGGGGCTAGGGCCCAGGTGGCGTCGCGCGAACGAGTCGGCAGGCGGCAGCTCCACGGCCCTGGTCTCAGTGGCCGGCATGGGCTTCGGCGGTCTTCAAGAACTCCTGGTAGGCCCCCCAATCCATGAGCCTGTTCAACTCGCCGGGGATGGCGGGCTTGAGCTTGAAGAGCCAGCCGTCCTCGTGTGGGGACCGGTTGACGACCGCCGGATCCTTGGCAGCCGCGTCGTTGACCGCCGTCACCTCGCCGCAGACGGGGGCGTAGACGTCGAAAGCGGCCTTGACCGATTCTATCACGCAGCAGGCCTCGCCCGCCTTGACCTGGCGGCCGAGCTTGGGCGGCTCGACGAAAACTATGTCCGTGATCTCGCGCTGGGCGTGGTCGGTCAGGCCCACGACGGCTATTGCGCCCTCGAGGCAGACCCACTCGTGCGTCTTGGTGAAGCGGCAGTTCTCAGGCTTTGGCATTCTTGATCTCCTTGGAGAGATAAAACGGCATGCGCGCGACCTCGGCCGGGGCCTGGCGGCCGTGCATCTCGACCGCGACTTTGGTCCCGGGCCTTAAGTCCGGCCGGTCCAGATAGCCCATCCCGATGCCGGCGGCCAGGGTGGGCGAGAAAGTGGCGCTGGTGAGCGTCCCCAGGGGCTCGCCGCCTGCGCGGACTCTATGGCCCGGCCGCGGCACGCCGCGCTCCAGGAGGCGCACGCCCAGAAGGCGGCGCTGCCAGCCCTCCGCCTTCTGCCTGACCAGGGCCGGCTTGCCTATAAAATCGCCCTTGTCGAGCCTGACCACCCAGCCGTAGCCAGCTTCGAAGCTGGAGTGATCCATGTCGATGTCCGAGCCGTAGAGCAGGTAGCCCGCCTCCAGGCGCAGGGTGTCGCGGCAGCCCAGCCCGCAGGGCGCGGCTCCGAAAGGTCTTCCCTTCGTCATGAGGCGCTCCCAGACCCTGGGCGTGTGCTCGGCGGGCACTATGAACTCGCAGCCTTCCTCGCCCGTGTAGCCGGTGCGGGTGACGATGCCGGGCGCTCCCAAGACGTCGAGCTCGACCGCGCCGAAGCGCGGGAGCTTGGGCACCTGGGGGAAGTCCAGGCCCACGACCTCAAGGGCCTTGGGGCCCTGGATCGCGATCATGCCGTAATAGTCGCTCCTGTTCTCGATCTGGACGGCGAAGCCCTGGGCCTGCTTCTGCAACCAGGCGAAATCGTTCTCGCATGTCGCGGCGTTGACGACCAGGAAGTAGCGGTCCCGGGCGAAGCAGGAGATGATGAGGTCGTCCACCACGCCGCCCCGCTCGTTGGGCAGGTGGGAATATATCGCCTGGCCGGGCCCGATGCGGGAGATGTCGTTGGTGTTGGTCTTCTGCAGAAAAGCGAGGGCCTGGGCGCCCCGGACCCAGATCTGGCCCATGTGGGAAACATCGAAGAGCCCGAGCGCGGCGCGCACCGCCTGGTGCTCTTTTAAGATGCCTTCGTATTGGACGGGCAGCTCCCAGCCGTGGAAATCCACGAGCCTGCCGCCGTGCTTCTGGTGCGTCTCGTAGAGCGGAGTCCGTCGGAGCGAGGCGGCGGAGGTCATGGGGTCAAAATAGCAAATTGTCCGGCCGGCTTGCCACATTATCGGCCTCTTGACTAACCCCGGTCCACCTGCGATAATCAAGGCATGGAACAACGGGCGCCCAAGCGCAGCAGTCTCGGGCTGGCTTTCCTGGCGGCGCTGGTCGTAGGGGGCTCCGCCGTGGGCGTGATGATCTATCAGCTGATGCAGAAAGAGAAGCCCCCGGCCGACACCTCCGGCTTCGACATCTCCCAGACCCATGAGAACCGCAACGCCTCAGGAGGCAGTGCGGGCCCCATAGGCCCGACGCCGGCCCAATCCGGCCTGGGCATGCTTAAGACCGGCTCCATGGGCAAGATGAGCTTCGGGGAAGGCGGCGGCTCCCAGACGAACGCGCCCAGGAAGACGGCGGAAAGCTTCATCGCGGCGGTGAAAAAGTGCGAGGGGAAGGTCCAAGCCTTGGCCATAAGCTACACCAAGCGCTACCCCATCGTCGCACAATACGGCCGGGACTGGATGGGCTATCCCGACCTCAAGAAACTAAACGACGACTACATGCGCGACCACGACTCGGTCAAGTTCATGCACGGGCTGGCGCAGTCCCAGAACTTCGGCAAGATGGTGGACAAGTACGCCGGCAGCCCGGTCATACAGTCCTTCGTCAAGGAGGGCGTCAAGCAGGCCCCCGGCGAGCTGCCCTCGGCCGCCATGGACCTGCTCAAAGACGACGGCCTCATCAAGAACCTGGTCGCCAACACCGCCTCCGCCTTGGGCCTGCCGCCGGCGCTGACCGCGAACCTGCTCGGCGGGAGCAAGGTGGACGAGAAGCAGGTCATGGGGCAGGTCCTGCAGGGCAACCCCGACCTCCAGAAGGCGATGCAGGATCCCAACGTGCAGAAGACGCTGCAAAGCCCCGAAGCGCAGAAGATATTGCAGCAGCAGGGCGGGGATCCCAACCGCCGCCCCTAGGCCAAGACGGGGCCCAACGACAAGGGCCTCCCCCTTGGGGCAAGGCCCTCTGAACCTCCGGCAGATTTGTTATCCGCCGTTCACTGGGTGGCCGTGGTGGACGGAGGGGTAGCCGGGAATCTACTGTTTGGATCGTTGTTAACGCAGGTATTACCTACCTGGTGCGTGCCTTTGCCGCAGTTCACCTGGGTCTGGTTCTGCCCTCCGCCGCAGCCTGCCAACCCGCCCGCGGCGTTCGGATCGCTGGAGCAGCTTACCGCTCCCACGGCGAGGAAAACAAAGAAAAACAATGCCATGGTTCTGTTCATAACCTCCCCCGATTGACTCTTGACTTGGTACTAGTTTAAGACCGAAAAGTGCTAATGTCAATGGGTTTCTGTGATTTTTATTAAATCTTTATCTTATTGACGCGGACGCGGCAAATGAGTACGCTTTTTTCAGGCGCTTTTCCACGCATATTCCGGACGGGAGAACACCCAATCATGGCCCATGTCATCACCGAGACCTGTATCGGGGAGACCTACGCGCGCTGCGCGGCGGTCTGCCCGGTCGACGCCATACACCCCGGGAGCTACCAGAACGAGCCGTTCATGATCATCGACCCGGAGACCTGCATCGACTGCGACGTCTGCGTCCCGGAATGCCCCATCGGCGCCATCGCGGGATCGGTGGAAGCCAGCCCCCGCTGGGCCAAGATCAACGCGGAGCTGGCGCCCAAGTTCAAGAACACCCCCCCGCTCAAGCCGCGGCCGGCGGATGAGCCGCCCCGCAAGCCCGGCCACAAGCTGGTCAGGTAATCGCGCCTTGGCCGCTGGCTCCGCCTGGCCGCCGCCGCCGCGCTTCTGCCAGCCGCGGCATCTGCCATGAACCACACCGCAGTCCTGCGCACCCCCCTGGAGGCCGCCGCCTTCACCAGCACGGGGCTGGTGCGCCTGCCTTTCTGCGCAGGCCTCTTCCGCACGGCGCGCGCCGGCGCCGTCCTCGAATCCCCGGTCATCGAGCCGCCCGCGGCCTTCGACGACCTGGTCGGCTCCTGGAACGCGGACTTGCCGCCCGAGGCCCGGATCGATATGGAGGTCCAGGTCGGCTCCGGCCGAAACTGGTCCTCCTGGTACTCCCTGGGCACGGCCGTGGGCAGGCCGGGCCGGCGCCTGGTCCTGGCCTCGCCCGGACCACAGGAAGACTCCTACGGCTCGGTCGCGGTGGACACTCTCAAGCTCAAGTCCCCGGCGCTGGCCTTCCGGTATCGGCTGCGCTTCTACGTCCCCGGCCGGCCCGCGGTCCTGCGCCTGGCGGCGGTCACGGTCTCGGACCCGGCTGCGCCGGCCGAGCCTCCCCCCTCGCGCCCCGGACCCTGGGTCCGGGAGCTCAAGGTCCGGGGCAGGTCCCAGGCGCTCGAGCCCGAGTATTACCGGCACGACATCTGCAGCCCGACCGCCCTGGCCGCGGTCCTGGAGTTCTGGGGCGTGCGCCGGGACACCCAGGACGTGGCCGAACGCGTGCGCGATCGGACGACCGGGGATTTCGGCGACTGGACCTTCAACGTGGCCGCGGCCGCGGCTCTGGGCCTGGAAGGCTTCGCGGCCCGTCTCGAGTCGCTCGACGGCCTGGCCGCGGAGATCGCCGCCGGCCGGCCGGTCGTGGCGAGCCTCACCTTCGGACCCGGTGAGCTGCCGGGAGCGCCCCTGCCGCAGACCCGCGGGCACCTCGTGACCGTGACCGGATTCACCCCGGAAGGGGACGTCATCATCATGGACCCGGCCGGCCGTACGGCCCGGGAGACGCGCCGCGTCTACGGCCGCCGCGAATTCCACCGCGCCTGGCGCGTCAACAAGCGCGGTCTGGCCTACCTTCTGGGACCGCCGTTCCGGGACCGCCGCCTGATCGTGGGCGTGCCCGTGGCCGACCTTTGGTCCTCTCCCCGCACCAGGCGGCGCTGGAGCCTTGCGGACAAGGGTCATATCTCCCAGCTCCTCTACGGAGAGACCGTGACCCTGCGGGAGGCCCGCGGGGACTGGGTCCGGGTGGAGGCCGACGAGCAGACCCGTCTCAACCGCGGCGTCTGGCGGGGCTATCCCGGCTGGATGCGGGCCGAAACCCTCACCGCCGCCCTGCCGCCGGCGCCGAATGCGGTGGTGCGCAGCCGCCAAACCCTGCTCAGGACCGGAAAGGACTCAAACCTGCTCGCGCTCTCCGTGGGCACCCGGCTGGAGCGCCTCTCCGACGCGCGGGTGCGCCTGCTCGACGGAGGTTTGGCAGAGGCCTCCCCGGACGCGCTCGCCCCGCAGGGCGCGGCGCCCGACGAGGAGTGCCGCCCGCTCATACTGCAGACCGCGGAGCTTTTCCTGGGCACCAGCTACTACTGGGGCGGCCGCTCGGGCATCCAGCCGCGACCCTCCGCAGGAGTGGACTGCTCCGGCCTCGCGAGCCTGGCCTATCGCGTCTGCGGGCTCGACCTGCCCCGCGACGCGCGCGACCAGAAACTGCGCAGCCGGCCGGTCTCCCGGGGAGAGCTCAAACCCGGCGACCTCGTGTTCCTTAGCGCCGGACCCGCTTCCCGGCAGGCCACGCACGTCATGATCTATACGGGTGGCGACGGCCTCATAGAGAGCCGTCAGACCGCGGGCCGGGTGCTGCGCTGCACCTTCGCCGAGCGATTCGGCGTCCGGCTCGAGGGGCTCGAATCGGGGCAGGTCGTGACCGACCGCACCTTATCCAAGCCCCGGCCGCGGCGAATCTTTTTCGGTTCCTTCTTTTTGTAGAATAGCCGCATGCTCCTACCTCTATGGCTCGCCCTGGCCGCGCTCGTCCCAGCCGGCAACGCCGCCCCGGCCGGCAAGACCATTCCCAAGGCCGGTCGGGACGGCGCCCTGCCGGGAATCGAGTTCGCCGCCCCGGCGGGCGCCCTCTACCCGGAGCGCTCCACCGCGCCCATCGTCGTGGTCTGGCCCCCGGAGGGGCTGACCATGCCCGCCTGCGAAGGCGAGTTCATCCTGGGCTCGGTCTCGGACCCCTCGGCCCCCTTCGCCATCAATGGAACGACCGTGGCCGCGCACCCCAACGGCGCCTTCCTAGCCTGGCTGCCGGTCACCCCCGGGACCTTCGCCTTCCGCTGCCGCCTAGACCTCAAAGGGGGGACCACATCTTTTACGCGGACCATCTTCGTGACCCCCTCCCCGGCTCCCCCGCCGGAGAAGCCCCTGGCCATAGACTCCGACTCGCTTTGGCCCAATTCGGACGCGGAGATGAGGCCCGGGGACTGGCTGACCTTCCGGATGCGCGCCAGCCCGGGGCGGAAGGCGCAATGCCGACTAGGCTCGCGGCCGTGGCAGGACCTGCGCGAAGGCAATTCCGGAATCTATGACGGCATGCAGGCGGTCAACCCCGGAGAGAACGCGAAGCCGGCCGCGGCCGAATGCCGCCTGCAATCGGGCTGGTCTAAGGTCAGGGCCTTGAGCCGCGGGCGGGCCTCGATCTCCTCCGGCCCGCCGACCGTGGCGGTCGTGAAGAACAACGCCGTCCTGCGCACCGGATCGGGCGACGGCTACCTGGCCTTCCCCCTCCCCGGCACGCGCCTGGTCACGGCCGGCCGCGCCGACGCCGAGTTCAGGGTCAGCCTGGGCCCGGCGCTGGAGGGCTGGATCGACGCCAAGGACGTGGACCTGCTGCCCGCCGGGACTCCGCCGCCCCGGGCCGTGACCGGAGCCATCCACACCGCCGCCTCGGACCACGCAACCCAGGTCCGCATCGGCCTGACCGAAAGGACGGCGTTCACGGTGGACGAAGACGACGACTTCTCCTCCCTCACTCTGCGTCTGTTCAACTGCACCGGCCACACCAATTGGATCGTATACGACTCGAACGACTCCTTCGTGGAGGAGGTGCGCTGGCGACAGGAGTCCACGGGCGTGGTCGCGGTCACGATCCGGCTCAACCCCCGCATGACCCTTTGGGGCTGGCAAGCCTCCTACGAAGGCTCCGCCCTCCGCCTTGAGCTGCGTCGCGTCCCGGCCCTGGCGCCGGCCCCGGCCTCGCCGCTCAAGGGCCTCACCGTCGTGCTCGATCCGGGCCACATGCCTTCGGCCATGGGCGCGACCGGCCCTCTGGGCACCCGGGAGATGGACGTCAACTTCGCCATCGCGGCCGGCGCGGCCGCCC
>Ga0315280_10012370_pt1 | contig 10331 bp, 10 predicted proteins | sample YL17G06_40_MG_FD_203697 | JGI IMG/M metagenome (GOLD analysis project Ga0315280, IMG submission 203697) | Sediment microbial communities from Yellowstone Lake, YNP, Wyoming, USA - YL17G06_40 | ecosystem: Environmental > Aquatic > Freshwater > Lake > Sediment | place: USA: Wyoming | collected... | reverse complement strand
CAGAATATTCCACGTGATAGAATTACTCCACGACATAGTCGGACTCGAAGCTATCAAAGAGGAACTTGATCGATCCCTCTCAGGCCTGAGGTGCGCGCCGCAGTACGGCTGCCGAATACTGAGAGAGGACCTGAACCTCGCTCCAAAGTTCGACAGCCTCATAACGACCCTTGGGGGAGAGCTGGTTCACACAAAGACCGAGAGGCTCTGCTGCGGTGTTCCAGCGATGTATGCAGACCCAGACTTCTCCTTACACCAGAGAACAGAGGTGAAGCTCAAAGAGATCAAAGAGTCCCAGGCTGAGTGCATAATCCTCTTCTGTCCAGCCTGTGCTGAGAGGATCGAGAGGGCTGAGGTGACCCTTAGAAAAGAGGGGAGAGACTTTGAGATTCCAGTAGTGAACTACCTGGAGCTGCTGGCCCTGTGCCTGGGAGCCTCGTCGACAGATATCGGTGCCCATCTGCACAGGGTGTCGATCGACCCAATCGTTGAAAGGATCATGAAGGCCCCATGAAGAATAGAAGGCTCCCACTCAGCTTCTCGCTCCTGCTTCTCACTGCAGGGTCCATAGGGATCGCGGTTGCGCAAACCTCTATCGAGATCTTTCTGTGCGCCGAACTCGTCACAATATCTACCTTCTACATCTTCTTCACGGTCATCATCCCGGCCTTACACCCGGTCAGGGTCGACCCCAGCAGGATCTTTATCGGCGGGGTGGCGAGGCCACCATACATCTCAGCCACCGAACTATTCTCGCCGGGAATCCCACTCATCTCAGAAGAGCTCGACGACTCCTGGGAACTCTACTTCGACAAGAAGAGGCTCAAACCTAGGTCTGAGGAGGCCGAGAACAAAAGTTGATGAATGCGGCCTTTGCACCCCTTCTGGCTCCAGTCTTCTCCGCCGTGGCCTCAACAATCATAGGACGTAGATCAGTTAGGGGGAGGAACCTTACCATAGCCTCAGTCTTCACCCTCACTCTCCTAGTAAACACCTACCTTCTCATCCTCTCAGTCACCGGAAGATTCGATTATGCAAGACTCGGAGAGCTCACAGCCAACGCTGCTTCGATCTGTGTTTCTGAACTCGTCCTGCTACTTGCGCTGCTAGGAGCCCTGTACAGCTTCAGTTATATTGAGGAGAGGCCTGAAACTTGGGCCTACTATCTTCTCTACCAGCTCTTCATCGCCATGATGATCGGGATGGTTTCGAGCTTCAACATCCTTGTGATCTACATCTTCCTGGAGGCGAGCAGCGTCACTAGCGCGGTACTGGTCATGTTCAGTCGGAGGCGAAGCAGCATATTGGCGGCCTACCGCTACCTAGCGCTGAGCATCTTCGGCGGCATCATGATCATAGGAGGAATCTTCTGGCAGTACCAGGTGACTCACACCCTCGAAATAGCTGGCCTCGCAAGACTTGCCCAGTCTGACTTGAACGTCCTGGCAACAGTGTATTTGTTAGGGTTCGGAGTGAAGGCGGGGCTACTTCCCTTCGGGCTACTCTGGCTCCCCCCGGCTCACAGCGAGGCGCCGATCCCGATACATACACTCCTGAGCGCCGCCCTCGTTCAGGTCGCAGCCTTCGACATCGCAAGGGTTCTGGGAAGCATGGGATTAGTCAACCCCTACATTGCGAACATGCTCTTGACCGTCGGTCTGGCGAGCATGCTCGTCGGCTCGCTCTTCGCGCTCGTCGAGGCTCTGTTCGGGAGCAGGTACGCCAGGTTTCACGTGGGGCTCAGGCATATCCGAGGAATCAAGAGGGTCTGGGCCTTCTCAACCATATCGGAAGTGGGTTACATAGCGGCATTTCTGGGCTTGGCGGGAATCCTCGCGAGTCAGGGACCGAGACCCGAAGAAGCATTAGTCTTGGGCTTCGGCGGGGCGCTCCAACACATGTACAACCACGGATTCGCCAAATCCCAACTCCTGTTCGATTCAGGAATAGTCATCAAGCTGAGTCATGCGGAGGACCTCAGCTTGATAGGCGGCCTCGCAAAGCGGCTCCCCACAATGAAGGTAACGTTCACAATCGGAGCACTGAGCCTCGGCCTGTTACCCGGCACCCTAGGCTTCGTGACACTGAAGGAGCTGGTCTTCAACGGTGCCGTTCCCAGCCTGACAAAGATAACGGTCATAGCAACGGCGGGGGTGAGTCTGGCTGCGTGCATCTCGGTCTGGCACTGCGCCTTCTTCTCAAAGTCGAGCGGAGAGTCCAATGATCAGTCCAAGGTCTCGAGGTTGATGTATCTACCAGGCCTCATCATGGGCGCGCTGATACTGATCTTCGGGATCTACTTTACACTCGAGTGGGCTGGCATGATCCCTTCGGGCCCAGGCATCGCAGACGCTCTAAGAATACTCGCCGAGACGACGGTGAAGGTCAGCAGGGAGAAATAACATGGTGTCTTCCGAAGATATGCTCGCCGGCCTCAGAGAGAGGCTGGGGCCAGACCTCACCTCACAGTCCAAGGATCCCGAGAACACCTTCACCATCAACACGAGGAAAGAGAGGGTGAGGGAAGTGGCCAGGTACCTAATAGGTGAGGTTCAGGGAAGACTCATTCACGTCTCAGTGATTGATAGGGGCTTGGACGGCTATGAGGTAGTTTACCACTACTCCCTCGACCACCTTGAAAAAAACCTCCACATAAACGTCAAGGTCCTACTCCCTGCTGATGAGCCTGAGGTTGAGTCTGTCTCTCTTGAGGCGCCTGAGTCCTCATGGTCTGAGAGGGAGATGATGGAGTTCACTCCGGTGAGGTTCATCAACCATCCGGACCCAAGACACCTCTGGCTTCCTCATGAGTGGCCGAACCCCGTTGAGAGCGAGAAATACAATCCCGTTGAAAGGAACGGTGTTCTCCCACCCCAAGCAACCTACCCGAAGAACTCTGAAGCCTCCCTCATCCCGCTCGGACCCTACCACCCCTTGCTGATAGAGGGCGCATACTTCAGGGTCAAATTCGACGGTGAGGAGATCACAGACGCGGATGTGAAGCTGGGGTGGAACCACAGGGGGATAATGAAGCTCTTCGAGAGCCGCAGCTACACAAGAGGGGTCTCCCTGGCTGAACGCGTCTGCGGAATATGCAACGTGACTCACACAACAGCATACCTCAACGCCGTCGAGTCCCTCAGCGGGATTGAGATCCCTGACCGTGCACGATACATAAGAACGCTGATGGCTGAGCTCGAGAGGGTCCACAGCCACCTTCTCTGGCTGGGGGTAGCCGGGGACCTGATAGGATTCAAGACACTCTTCATGCTCTCCTGGAAGGTCAGGGAACAGGTTCTCGACGTCTTTGAGTCAGTGACTGGGAGCAGGAGGGCTCCAGCAATGAACCTGATAGGCGGCGTGAGGAAGGACGTCTCGAGCGAGAATATCAAGAAGACAGAGAGGCGCCTCGGGGGGATGAGGCGGGAAGTGGAGAGGCTTATCGATATAACCTACAACCACCCGGTGGTGAGGAAGAGGCTCCAAGACATTGGGAGGCTCGACCTCGCCGCGGCTAAGAACGCTGGAGCGGTCGGACCCACAGCGCGGGCCAGCGGCTGGAAACTTGACACCCGCAGTTCGAGCCCCTACGCCGCGTACGAATATGCGACGTGGGACGTAGTTACTGATGGCGGAGGAGACGCTTGGGCTAGGACGATCGTCAGGCTGAAAGAGATACTTGTATCGATCGATATCTCGACACAGTGCCTTGAGGCCCTGAATCACAGCGGCGGCCCAACCTCTATTGAGCCGGTGGACCCCAAGGACTTCAAACTGAGCGAGGCGCTAGGCAAGGCTGAGGCGCCGAGGGGTGAACTCGTATACTACATAGTCTCTGACGGTACAAACATCCCGCACAGTGTCCGTATCAGAACCCCAAGCTTCAGAAACAACGCTCTCATCCCAAACCTCCTGAAGGGCCATACCCTGGCAGACGCGCCCATCATAGTCGGCAGTATCGACCCATGCTACTCATGCACAGACCGCACAGTAATCGTTCAGGACTCAAGAAGAGGCACAATCTGGAAGACAGCTCTGATTGACCTGGCCTCTGTAAGGAGCAGATGACCCGTGACCCCCACAGTGACCTCATTTGAAGGCGCCTTACTCCTGCTACTGGTAAGCTTCTTTCTGGGAGTCTTATACAGTTATGAGGTTAGGAAGATCTCGGCGCGACTCCAGTCTAGGAGGGGGCCATGGCTTCTAGTTCCCAAGTCTCTGAGAAAGACCTTGGGCACAACCAGACTCTTCCAGCCCCTCTACGACATAATCAAACTCCTCTACAAACAATCGATAATACCTGAAACCGCTAGGACGAGACTCTTCAAGACTGCTCCCCTCATCGCTTTAACCTGTCTGGGAGCCGCCGCCATACTCACCCCTCTTGCAGGATACTCCCCCTTCGCCTCATTCGAACTCAGCCTAGTGGCCGTCCTCTATCTCCTCTTGGGTGTCCCACTTGCTTTCGTACTCGGAGGCGCTGTGAGCTCGTCTCCTTGGGGGGTTGTGGGAAGCCAGAGGGAGGCTGAGCTTGTCCTCGCCTATGAGACGCCCTTCGTCATCGGAGTCTTCACAGTCGCGGTTATGGCCGATACCCTCTCCATCCAGAGTATCGTGGCCGCACAGATCTCGCGGTACCCGTACCTGCTTCTTAATCCGTTCTCGGCAGCCGCAGTTTTTCTCGCGATCGTCGGGAAGCTCCACCTGAAGCCGTTCGACATACCCGAGGCTGAGGTTGAGGTTGTGGCAGGCCCCATGACAGAGTACAGTGGAAGGCTGCTCGGATTGATCGAGATCGGCAAGGTCCTCTTCACATCAATCTCCATCAGCCTCTTCATCGACCTCTTTCTCGCAGGAGGAATGATTCCTGAGCTGGGTTATCCGCTTGTAGCCCTCATCTTTATCCTTGAAGGCTTCCTGGTCGTCTCGCTAATTACGCTCGTCCACACATTGAACCCTAGGTTCCGGATCGACCAAGCCTTCAGGTGGTATCTCAAGGTTCCAACCCTTCTCTCGGCACTCGGACTCGCCTGGGCCTACTCGCTGCGATACCTGCACACAGCTATCTTGTGGGGTTGACCTGATGGTAGACGGCTTGGCCAAACTGACAAAGGAGCTTCTCCGAGGCATGCTGAAGCCCGTAACCGTCAATTACCCAGCCGAAAGGCTGCCAGACGAGTTCACTAAGACTCTGGAGGAGATTAGGGGAAAACACAGGTTCGACGAGGATAAGTGCGTCGGATGCGGCGCGTGCAGCCTCGTCTGCTCAAGCGGCGCAATCACAGTATCGGATTCTCAGGATCAGAGAGTCCTAAAGGTTGAGGTTGCCCGATGCATCTTCTGCGGTCGGTGCCGAGACATCTGCCCAGAGAAGGGACTCGAACTGACATCTGAGTTTGAGCTCTCCCAGACGGGGAGCAGAGGGGAAGACTGCGTCAAGGTTGAACAGAAGATCTCGATGAGAAGATGTGAAGGTTGTGGACGACCAACCTTTCCAACAAAACAGATAGACTCAGTCAAGACGAGAGTCCTGGATAAGATAGACCCTTCGAGCAAAGAGACCGCCAGTAGAGATCTGGAGGTTTACGTGAAGTACTGCCTTGACTGCAGAAGAACCCGCAGCTACGCCTTCAACATTCACCCTCGAAAATCATACTGAGCAAGGTGAGAACTTGAGACTCAGCTTGAAGAAGAAGGCACGCGTCTACTCGCCGTGGATATTCCACGCCCACGCGGGTGGATGCAACAACTGCGACATAGAACTCGCAGCCTGCTTTGCCCCACGCTTCGACCTTGAGAGAATGGGTGTCCAGCTGAGAAATAATCCACGCCACGCAGACATATTCCTTGTGACGGGCCCAGCGCCAAAACAGATCGCCCCAATCCTAAAGAGGGTGTATGAACAGGTGCCCAACCCAAAAGTCGTCGTTGCATGCGGTTCCTGCGCAATGACCGGCGGAGTATACAATCGGGACGACGGAAAGCCAAACTACGCCCTAGGAGGTCCTGTGGAGAGATTGATCCCAGTGGACGTCTTGATCCCAGGATGTCCACCAAAACCAGAATCTATAATAGAAGGCGTCCTGTTAGCCTTGGAAAAACTCAGGGAGAAGAATTCCTGAGCCGGGCAGACGAGTGATTTTTGTAATGGTCAAAGTAGACGAGTTTAATCTTCCAGATGAACTCTACTACCATGAGGAAGGGCGAACCTGGGCTAGGGTGGAGCCCGACGGCAAGGTACGTGTCGGACTCTCAGACGTAGCCGTCAAGTTGGCTGCAGAGATAATCTACATACGCCTCAAACCCAAAGGCGCGAAGGTGGAGCAGGGTAAAGGCTTCGGAACAATGGAGAGCGCAAAATGGGTTGGTCCCCTGAAGTCGCCGGTCTCGGGAACCATAGTCGAGACCAATGAGGCGCTGGCCAAGAAGCCGGAGATTGTCAAGAGCGATCCTTACGGTGAGGGTTGGGCCGTCAAGATCCAGCCCACAGACATGGAGAAAGACCTTCAGAGCCTCCTCCACACTCAAGAGCAGATCACAGCTTGGGCGACAAGAGAGAAGGCGAACCTTGAGAAGAAATGAGACTCAAGTGACTGGTACTTAGGCCAGCAAGAATGGGTTTTGCGTCAGCTGTCCAACATGGATAAGCAACATATAGATGAGCTAGCTGGGATCGTAGGTCCAGAAAACCTCTCAACCGAAACCCTTGAGTTGGAGGTCTACTCGCGCGACCCCACAGTCGTCAGGGGTCAAGCAGAGGCTGTGGTGTGGCCGAGGACCGCTGAGCAGGTCAGCAAGATACTGGTCTTCGCCAACAGGACCAAGATTCCAATCTACCCAAGGGGGGCGGGGAGTAGTCTATGCGGCGGCCCGGTCCCCCTAAGACCCGGTATAGTCCTCTCTCTGGAGAGGATGAACAGGATTCTAGAGATAGACGTTGATAACCTCCAGTTCCTGGCTGAGGCTGGAGTGAGCATCCGTGAGATAAATGACGCCCTCAAACCTCTCAACCTATTCATTCCACCTGACCCGGCAAGCGAGGTTGCGTGCACAATAGGTGGATGCGTCGCAAACAACGCCGGCGGCATACACGCGGTAAAGTACGGCACGTTCAGAGACTGGGTCCTGGGGGTCGAGGTGGTCTTGCCTACGGGTGAGATCATATCTACTGGAACGAAGACCAGGAAGAGCGTCTCAGGCTACGACCTGACAGGTCTCATCACAGGTTCAGAAGGGACCCTGGCAGTCATCACCAAGGTCCGCGCAAGGGTCATAGCGGTGCCGGAGACCAGTAGGGTGACGACGGCGTTCTTCAAGACTCCAGAAGATGCTGGCAGGGCAGCATTCAAGATAATGGTAGCTGGACTAAACCCCTCGGCGATAGAGCTCCTCGACGAGACGCTCATGCAGACCATATCACAGTACCTGACGATGAAGTTCCCCCCGGCTGGAGCGATGCTCATAATAGAGTTTGACGGTTCACGCGGCGAGGTCAAGGACCGAATGGATAGGGCAGAGGAGATCTGCAAGGGTGAAGGCGTCATCGAGGTTAGGGTCTCAGCAACAGATCAGGAGAGCCAGATGCTCTGGAGCGCGAGAAAGTCAGCCTTCCAGTCTCTTGCGGTTCTCGGAAAAACCTCCATTCAAATAGAAGACGTCACGGTTCCCATAAGCAAGATTCCGGAGATGCTCCGTCGCATACGCGAAATCGCGAGCAGGCACGGCATATTGGTTCCAACCTTCGGCCATGTTGGAGACGGAAACTTCCACCCCCACGTCCTCTACGACGAAGAGAATAGGGAAGAGTATGAGACGGCGATGAAGGCCACGGAGGAGATCTTCAAGGCAGCCATAGAGCTTGGTGGAACGATCTCTGGCGAACATGGGGTGGGTGTCCTCAAGAGAGAGTTCTTCTTGCTCGAACACGACGCCAAAGAGACCGCTGTCATGAGGAGAATCAAGCGACTCTTTGATCCAAACAATATCCTGAACCCGCACAAGATCTTTCCAGAGGAGTAGCTGGATGAGCTTCACGCCAACCTTCAACAAGGAACTGACCTACGACCTGAACAAGTGCTTCAGATGCAGCTTCTGCAGAAGCCAATGCCCAATCTACCGATCAAAGATGAATGAGACGTGGAACGCCAGAGGCAGAATGATGGCGGTCCAACTGTTGAGGGAGGGGAGAGTCGCGCTCGACGAGAAGGTTCTTGAGAGGATCTACACCTGCGCCCTCTGCAAGTCCTGCGAGGAGATCTGCCCGGGCCTGGTGAAAGTCACGGATATAATCAGAGACTTGAGACGCCAACTGGTCGAGGCGAAGAGAGGCCCGCTACCTGAACATCTGAAGCTGTACGAGAACATCACTGAGACGAAGAACGTTCTAGCGTTGAAGTCGAGACCCAGAGAACTCCAAGAAGCCATTGACAAGCTCCCCCAGACGGCTGACACGGTCCTCTTTATGGGATGCGTAGCACAATACGTCTACCCAAGGCACCTCACTACACTATTCAAGATCCTAGAGAAGACCGAGACTGATTTTGCAGTTCTGAAGGATGAGGTCTGCTGCGGAAGCTACCTAGCAGAACTCGGCCTCGCAAAAGAGGCTGAGGAGGTTCTGGCAGAGACGGCCAAGATGCTCAGAGAACAGGACGTAAAGAGAATAGTGACCCTATGCCCGATGTGTTACAACACCTTCAGAAATGACCTCCCAAGACTCAAGGTCACGCCGAAGATAGAGGTCCAACACTCCACACAGCTCTTAGAGGAGGCCCTCACCAGCGGAGTCATCAAGACTTCTCGACCGGTAAGGATGAGGTTGACCTACAAAGACCCTTGCCACCTTGGAAGGTACGCTGAGGTTTACGACGCGCCGAGAAACATACTCAGAATGATTGAGGGGGTTGAGCTCATCGAGTTGGAGCGAAGTAGGGAGTTCTCACGATGCTGCGGCGGAACAATAAGGGTACCCTACTCAGAATTGAGGAACGACCTCTGCAGAAGCTTCTTTGACGATGTTCCGAAGTCGAAGGTTGAGGGAGTCGTCACCTCGTGCCCAACATGCTTCCACAACCTCTACTCAACAGCACCCTACGAGATCAGAGGTGTATTTGACATTCACGAGATCCTAGGCTATTCCATGGGAATGATTGAGAGGATTGAGGACCTAACCGGATTTCTCGAATAGTAGGCCTAACGGAACTCTTCCCTTTTTCCTTCTAGGCCGCAGCAGCAACAGGCTTTTGCAGCAGCGAATATCTGGACATATATACATAGAATAGTATATAGTTATGCTCAATACTCCAGTGGCAGGCCACAGACATGAAGGTGCATTTTCAGTATCAAACAGGAATCCTGCTCTTGGTCATCTTCATAGTGGCGCCCTCAATTCTGCCAGCTTGTACTCGAGCCGGAGCTGCTGAAGACCTTCTCTCCAGATACGCTTTATTGCCGCCAAAACCAGCAGTGAGAAATGTTGATACTTGGTTCTATGAACATACAAATCCATTATTCTGTTTCAACTGTCACCGTATGTCGTATCCTCTCCCTCCTGAGACGTTACCTTCTCTACCAAAGACCTTGAGTGGGGCTCTTGAGATGGAGCTTGGACTGAAACGCCTTACCGACAGCCCAGGAAGAGATGTCGGAGCAGTATATAGTCCAAAAGGCGACAAGATAGTCTGGGTAACTGACAGTCTCGGCAACTGGACAATATGGATAATGAATGATGATGGAACTGGCAAGAAACAGTTGACCTCCAGTAATATGATTAGTGGCTGGCCTTCATTGAGTCCAGATGGTCAAGAGATAACCTACTGGGCATATGATCCCACATCAAAGACCTGTGATATTTGGAAGATGAAGGCTGACGGCGACTCCAAAGTGAAGCTCACAACGGATGGCACCTTGAAGGAACCACCTGCGTGGAGTCCAAGGGGCGATAGAATTGCTTACATTTCAAACAAGACAGGAAACATGGAGGTGTATGTTATGAACCAAGATGGAGGCGGAGAAAAGCAACTATAGTGACTAACATAAATAATTAATTAGATTTGGCTTGAATCTCTTGGTCCTCATCTTTTCTCTGATCGCCATTTTCATCTCTTCAAAGGTGGGATACAGCCTGTTGGCCTGAAGCTCGTCCTTGAGGAGGTTCCAGCACATTTCAACCGGGTTTAACTCTGGTCTCGCTGTTGGGAACCACCGCACCCATACGTAATGGCGGTTTTCACACAGCCACCTTCTGACCATCCGGTCCTTGTGGTGGGGCCTCGATTTGTCCAGAAAGAGCAGCATGGGGCTGAACTTCTTCTTTAACTCTTTGAGGTACT
>Ga0315280_10012369_pt1 | contig 10331 bp, 13 predicted proteins | sample YL17G06_40_MG_FD_203697 | JGI IMG/M metagenome (GOLD analysis project Ga0315280, IMG submission 203697) | Sediment microbial communities from Yellowstone Lake, YNP, Wyoming, USA - YL17G06_40 | ecosystem: Environmental > Aquatic > Freshwater > Lake > Sediment | place: USA: Wyoming | collected... | reverse complement strand
CAGCCTGAATCTCGGTTACCTAGATAAATGACTTGACACGCAATGGCTTCGGCGTGAGAACGCCCTCCTTGTTTGACTTTCCCGCCGCCCGGTGGTATACACGGTATTCCAGACTCATTCCAGGAGGAAAATCATGCTCCGACGTCCGGGCTTTATCGTCTTTTGTTGTCTTGGCGCATTCGTTCTGGCTGGGGCGTCCCCGAGGCTCCTTGCCCAGGGCATGTTCGAAGGGGTGAAAAGCAGGATCTACGCCGGACTCGCCTTTTCCTATTACAACATTATCGGCAATAGCTTTGACGGAACGTATGGCTTCAGCGGGCCGGGCGATTATCTCCCTGTCCCTAAAATGGAGGCGGCCAAAGGATTCGGTGTGGTGTTGGGATTCCGGGGAGAAAACGTCGGCATCGAGCTCAGCTATTATTATCATCGACACAACGGAACCTTGGAGGACCCCACGCCCGAATTCAGCGGCACCCGGGCGGAAAAAGTCAGCGATCACAATCTCAACATCGATTTCAAAGGACGCATTTGGCCGGGAGGCCGTCTAGAAGGTTATTATCAGGCAGGCTTAGCCGTCGTTTTTATCAGTGTAAACAAGGCGTTATTTGGAATAGAGAACGATGAATGGAAGGCCATGGGCGATGTGACCTATCAGGCCGCCGGCCTCAACATCGGTCTCGGGCTGGATTTCTGGCTGATCCGAGAGCTCGGCTTGACGGCCGGCGTTTTCTACCGGCCCCTGTTTTTTACGACGTTGAAGGAGAGCCCTTTTGGCTCCAGCGCCGAAGGGGGCACCTTTGACGTTGACGTCTCGGGCATGAAAGGACACGGCCTCGGAGTGATCATCGGAATTCTCGTCAATCTGAAATAATCAGGGCGAAAGGGCCTCGAGCACCTCTAGGGCCAATTCGATTTTACCCAGGGGCGGACTGATCTGCACGCCCCCAACCATGCCTTTGACGGCGGCCAGGATTTCCCGGGCAATGGCAATCCCCTCATTCCTGGCCCGCTCCGGGCTGATATCTTGGGCCTTCCTCATCCGCTCCATGATCTCCGGAGGGATGACGGCCCCGGGGACCTCATTATGCATGAATTCGGCATTCCGCAGGCTCCACAGCGGCCAGATCCCCGCCAGGATCGGGATGCGGCAGCCTTCTGTTCTTTTCAAGAAATGTTCCAGCAGCCGGAGATCGAAGACAGCCTGGGTAATCGCAAATTCCGCGCCGGCCTCGGCCTTCGACTCAAACCGGGATAGCTCATAGTCCAGGTTGACCGCGCCCGGATTCACCCCGACCCCGATCAGAAATCCGGTCGGCGGGTCCATCTTTTTCCCGCCGATATCCAGTCCGCAATTGAGCGCGCTCACCATGTGGGTCAATCCGATCGAATCCACGTCGAAAACGGCCGTGGCATCGGGGTAGTCGCCGAGTTTCGGCGGATCGCCCGTGACGATCAAGAGATTCCGGATCTTCTGGGCATAGAGGCCAAGCAAGTCGGACTGCATGCCCAAAAGATTCCTGTCACGACACGTATAGTGGAGAATCGGCTCGATCTTCGCCTGTAAATTGAGAATGACGGCCAAGGCCATGGAGCTCATGCGGGCGCTCGCTCTTGGACCGTCGGGGATGTTGATGCAATCGACGCCGCGTCGCTTCAATTGCCGGGCGGCGGCCAGCGCCCGGGCCGTATCGAATCCGCGCGGCGGAACGATCTCCACGCTGACGACGAATTTTCTCTCGGCCAGCTTCCGGCCCAGCGCCGACTTATCCTTTGTTTTGACTGTCTTCTCTCCTCGCTCTTCTTCAACCGGCCCGGAAACACGAAGGAGGGTCGTCCGCGGAGGCTGGAGGGCTTTGATGGCTCCGCGCATGGCTTTGATATGGGCCGGAGTCGTGCCGCAGCAGCCGCCGACGATTTTCACCCCGCTCAGAATAAACCGTTTGGTGTACTCGGCCATATAATCGGGCGAACAGAGATAGATATTCCGGCCGTCTACGGCCCGGGGGATCCCGGCGTTGGGCATGGCCGACAGCGGCCGCTCGGTCAGCCGGGCCATCTTTTCTATGCACTGGAGCATAGCGGCCGGTCCCACGCTGCAGTTCACACCGATGACGTCCGCACCCCAGGCCTCGAGCTTTTGGCTGAAGATTTCCGGCGTAGTCCCGTACAGGCTCACACCGTCTTCGTCAATCGTCATTTCCGCAATCAAGGGAAGGTCGGGGGCGAGCTTTTGGACGGCCAGGATGGCCCGGCGGACCTCGTTGATGTCCGCAAAGGTTTCGAGAATGAACAGGTCGATGCCGCCCTCCAAAAGTCCGCCGGCCTGCCGGGCAAAGGCCTGTTCGGCCTCTTCCACCGAAACCTGTCCCCAGGGTTCAATTTTGACCCCCAAGGGGCCGATGGATCCCGCGACAAGAACAGCCCGGCCGGCCTCCTGGCGCGCCAGCCGCGCCCCGGCCAGGTTGATCTCATGAACTTTATCTTCGAGCCCGTGTTTTTTGAGTTTGAAGCGGTTGGCCCCGAACGTGTTGGTCTCGATGATGTCCACGCCACTGCGAACGTACTCGCGGTGGACCTCCTGCACCAGTTCGGGACTGCGCAGGTTCAGCTCGTCAAAGCATGTGTTGAGGAAAACGCCCTTGTTGTAGAGCATGGTCCCCATCGCGCCGTCGCAGAGCAGGACCTTGTCTTTGAGCGAATTCAGCAGCTGCGTCTTCGTCATAGGCCGCCCTCTTGAAATCAATGGTCCAAAGATTATAATGTCTCCAGCACGGAGAAGTCAATTTTTTAGAGGAGTTAGGAGGAGCGATGAAGAAACTTTTGTCTTTGGGCGTGGTGTTTTTGGCGGCCGCGGGCCTCGTCTTCGGGCAAGCGGAAGACATTTTGAAACTGAAAGAAAAGATTATCGAACTCCAAAACAAGGGAGAGCTCGGCTTCCGGAACTTTACCATCTGTTCGAACATTATGGGGTTCGGGTCGTATGTTCCGGTCGCGGCTCCAACGTTCAAATCGGGTGATCAGATTCAGTTCTACTATGAGCCCGTCAACGTCTTCACCGGCAGGCGCGAAGGCCTGTACGAGATCTGGTATACCCAGGACATGATCGTCGTGGACGCAAAAGGCAAGGTCCTTATGGAGAAGGTGGACGCCATGGATCTTCATTACACGTCGAAATCACCTGTTTTGGACCTTTACGTGACAGGCTCGCTGGACCTCACCAGCGTTCCACCTGGGAAATATCAATATAAAGCCGTTCTGAAGGACAAACTCCGCAATAAACAAATCATAAAGGCGGTGGAATTCACGGTCAAGTAAGAAACGGTCCCGACGTCAGCGAATCTTTGAGCCGGGGAGGGTAAACTCCAGCTTATCAAAGAGCTTTAATTTCAACCGCTCGGCCGACCCGGCTTTGAGTTCCAGCACGTAAGAACCCGGCCGTTTGGGCGTGTAGGAAGGGCAGGGGTCGGCTTTGCACGGCGGCACATCCCGCTCGATATGGACGATTCTTCTCTCCTTGTCCAGCCAGATCATATCCAGCGCGATCAGCGTGTTCTTCATCCAGAACGAATAATAATCTTCGACGTCAAAGACGAACAGCATCCCCTGGCCGGGCAAGAGCTTTTCCCGGAACATCAGCCCTTTTTGCCGTTCTTCATCAGTGGCCGCCAGCTCGGCCGTGATCGATGGGCCGCCCGGCAAATAAATCTTGATAAATTTATCTTTGCCCGGCTGGGCCGAGCAAAAGAGCAGGGCGCCGGTCAGGCCGGCCATGAGGACGACAGATGCGATTTTTTTTAACATGGTTCCCCTCAATGAACAGAAACGAGCGGCACAAAACGGACAGGCAGGAGCCGCTTTTCCTTGAATAGATCGTGTTCCCTGATGATGAGGACCAGCTCCTGAAATTCGAGGCCGACGGGAATGATCATGCGGCCCGTGACGGCCAGCTGATCCTGCAGGGCTTTGGGCACGGAGCCCGGCGCCGCCGTGACTATGATGGCATCGTAGGGCGCATGGTCTTTCCAGCCCGTCGTGCCGTCGCCAATCTTAAATTGGACATTGGAATACCCCAGGGCCCTGAGGACCTCCTGGGCTTTGAGGGACAGAGATTCCACCAGTTCGATGGTATAGACATCGTTGGCGATTTCCGCCAGGACGGCGGTCTGGTAGCCCGAGCCCGTTCCGATTTCGAGGATTTTCTCTCCCCCCCGCAGTTCGAGGGCTTCGGTCATATAGGCGACAATATAAGGCTGGGATATGGTCTGCCCTTCTCCGATGGGAAGGGGCTCATCCTGATAGGCGTAGGACGTCATGGCATCCGAGATGAACAGATGACGGGGGATTTTCCGCATAGCCGCCAGGACTCTGGGATCGTAGACGCCGCGGGAGGCAATCTGGTCGTTCACCATCTTCTCTCGTTCCCGCGAAAAAACGTCCCGCATGTCATTAATAGGCCCGGGCAAAATAGGCCGCGGCTTTGGCCTCTTTCCGGCAGTAAACACAGGCTCCCGTAACCGGCTGGCTTTCCTTGTCGATGGGAATCACCCGGATGGTGGCCATCGTGTCGTCCTTGATCTTGTCCTCGCAGGCGTCACTCCCGCACCAAAGGCTTTTGACGAACCCCCGCTTGGTCTCCATGATGTCTTTGAATTCTCGGTAATCGCGGGCTTCGCGCGTGTTCTCCTTCAAGAACGCCGCCGCGGCCTGGAAAAGCGAGGCCTGGATATCCTCCAGGATGGCCGGGACCTCTGCCCCGAGACCATTCAAGGGAAGCGATTGTTTTTTCTTGGTGTCCCGCCGGACCAGTACGGCCTGCCCAGCCTTGACATCCCGCGGGCCGATCTCGATCCGCAGCGGCACCCCGCGCATCTCATACTCAGAGAATTTCCAGCCGGGTGTAAATTCCTCGCGGGCATCAAGCTGGACTCTCAAGCCGGCCTTCTTCAAGTTCTCTTCGACGGCAAGGGCCGCGGGAAGGACATTTTCCTTCCAAGATCCCAAGGCAATGGGAACGATCACAACTTGGATCGGGGCGACGTGCGGAGGCAGCCTCAGCCCCGAATCGTCGCCGTGGCTCATGATCAGGGCGCCGATGAGACGGGTTGTCATCCCCCAGGAGGTCTGCCAGACGTACTGAAGATTCTGGTTCCGGTCTTCGAACCGGATATTGAAGGCCTTGGAGAAATGCTGCCCCAGGTTGTGCGACGTCCCCATCTGGAGCGCTTTTCCATCCGACATCAAGGCCTCGATGGCGTAGGTCTCCTGGGCCCCCGCGAATTTCTCCCGGACCGATTTTATTCCTGAGATCACGGGGATCGCCAGCTCCGTCTCGACAAACTCCTTATACATCGAAAGGATGAGAAGCGTTTCTTTCTGGCCTTCCTCGGCGGTCTCATGGCAGGTGTGGCCTTCCTGCCATAAAAATTCCGTCGTCCGCAGGAAGGGCCGGGTGACTTTCTCCCAGCGGACGATATTGGCCCATTGATTGATCAGGACAGGCAGGTCGCGCCAGGACTTGATCCACTTGGCATACATATGCCCGATGATGGCTTCTGACGTCGGCCGGACGGCCAGCCGTTCTTCCAACTCCTCGTTTCCCCCCACGGTGACCCAAGCGACTTCAGGAGAAAATCCTTGGACGTGCTCCGCCTCTTTTTGCAGGAAGCTTTCTGGGATGAACAGCGGAAAATAGGCGTTGACATGGCCCGTGGCCTTGATCCGTTGGTCCATCAGCCGCTGGATATTTTCCCAGACGGCATACCCGTAGGGCCGGATGACCATCATGCCTTTCATCGGGGCATAGTCGGCCAGCTCCGACTTCTGGATGATCTCGACGTACCAACGCGAAAAATCGTCTGTTTTCGGCGTGATATGTTTAACCAATCGTTCGTCTTTACTCACCGTGTTCTCCGCAGTCCAAATTCGTGGTCATTCTATCGTCCACCCCTATTTTTGTCAACCCGAGAGGGGCAATGCCCCCACAAGAGGTCGTGCGGCAGAGGCAGAGGTGACGCCCTAAAAAAAAATTTCACCCCTTTATTCATCCAAAGGGGTGATTGACCGGGCCTTTCAGGCATGGCATCTTAGCCTCGACGTGTTAAGAAAAGGAAGCGGAGCATGTCGAGAAAGGTATTTGTGGATCGTGTTGACGTCTTAGGCCCACAAGACGAGGGGTTTACATTTCCCCTGCCCACCCTGGTCGCGGGTTTAAACGCCAGGGGCAAAGAATTCACCGAGGAAACGATCCTCTCATATATCAGCCATCAGGGTTCGTCTTTCTACCTCAAAAACCAGGTCAACATCGGCTCGCGGCTGAGGCTGGAGATCGACCTCCCGGAAAAGCTGGCGGAAGACAAGAACCTGAAGCTCGTCATCAAAGGTAAAGTGGCCCTCGTCGAGGCCCTCGTCGACCATAACGCCAGCCAGAAAGTCACCATCCGCTTCGACAGCAAATACATCATCAAACCCGAAGAATAAGGATTCCTGCCATGTATCAACCGTCCGGCCAAGGCCTTGCCAAATCGTTCAAGAGGGAGCGCCAGTTTGAGCTATCCCTTCCGGCCATCGTCAAGGGGGCAGATGCCCAGGAGAGGGATTTCTCGGAGGAAACCCAGATCTCGCATCTGAGCGCCAACGAAGTGACCTTTTGGCTCCGCGCCAAGGTCATGATCGGCGCCAGGCTTCTCCTCTTTCTCACCATCCCCAGGACCTTCCTTCTGGAATCCCCGCTGCAGCTTTCTCTTTCCGGAACGGTCTGCTTCGTCAAATCGGATATGAGCGTCGAGAAGAAAAACCAACTGATCTCGATCAAGCTCGACAAAAGCTACCAGATCTCGACCCTCCCCGTCTAAGCCTTTCCCGGCTGACCTCCCGACTCGATATTCCTTGACAATCGAATCTTGATTTTTATAAAATTCAAAATAAGCGTTAATGAATTGCCAAAGGGGCAAATAAAAGCATGAACAAGAAAAAATTCCAAGTTTCGGAAGATCCAAAAATCAAAGTGCTCATCTTCTGTCCTTCGGAGTTGATCCTGTCCGGAATCCTGAAAGCCTTGGAGACAGATTCTCAGATGGAAGTCGTCAATATCGAAAAGAACACGCTCGAGTCGTTCATGGAATCCATCCGGAAACTCCATCCCCATGTCATTCTTTTTGCCAGCACCGAAACACTACCCAATATGCGAGAGATTTGCAAAGCGATCCGGGAGATTTCCAAAGACCAGATTAAATCCCAGATGTTGCTGTTAGGCAACATCCCCTCGCACGAGGAGATCGTCAGCCTCATCAACGTGGGCGCCCGGGGTTACTTTGATTTCAACGACCCCTCGGGTCAGCTGGCGGAAGCCATCCGGGTCATTCACAAAGGCGAGATCTGGCTGCCGCGGGATAAAATGAGCAGCATCATGGACCGGATCATCTCCGTGGTCGGCCGGGACCTCAAGGAAAAAACGCTCGACCAGCTGACGCCGACCGAATTTCAAGTCTTGAAGCTGATCGGTCAGGGCAGGAGCAACGACGAAATCGCCGAGACCCTTTTCATCAGCAAGAACACGGTCCGGTCCCACATCAAGAGCATCTATGCCAAGCTGGACACCCATAGCCGGCTCCAGCTGGCGCTCTACGCCATCAACTCGGCTCTCTTCTAAAAAGGGTGAGATCGCCATGCCAAAAACAGCCACAATCAAAAAAGCAACGACAAGGAAATCCCAAAAGATGCTGATGCCTCCAATCAACCGCCGGAGAGAATGGCGGTTCGACCTTCCCCTGTCGGCCGTCGTGGAAGGCAGGCTGCCGCAGGGCAAAAGGTTCAAGGAAGTCTCGCTGCTGGAAAACATCAGTTCGGGTGGGGCGTACTTCTGCCTGGACTCAGGCGTTGTCGTCGGCTCCAAGCTCAACCTCTTCATCGATCTGCCCCATGAGCTCACCAAAGGGAAAAAGATCAAGCTGCGGGTTGGAGGGATTACGGTCCGCTTAGAGAAGCCCGACAGAACCGGCAAAAAGCAGGGCGTGGCCGTCCGTTTCAGCAAAGACTTCAAATTCGTTTCCGGCCGGCAGTCCAAATAGCCTCCCAAGATCCCGCATGCTCATCGTCGCCTTGACGGGAGGTATCGCCACCGGCAAATCGATTGTCGCCGAAGTTCTCCGCCGGCACGGCGGCTATATTCATTCTGCGGACCAGACGGCCCGCGAGCTCATGGAGCCCGGGCAGTCGGCTTGGCAAAAAGTCGTGGCCCGCTTCGGCAAAGCTATCCTCAATCCCGATCAAACCATCGACCGCTCCGCTTTAAGCCGGATCATCTTTGACGACGAGAAGGCCAGACTTTTCCTGAACCGTCTGATCCATCCGCTCGTTCTCGAAAAAAAGAGGGAATTGATCGATCGCCTGGCCAAGGAAGGTAACGTCAAGATTTTTATCTCGGAGGCGGCCCTGACGATTGAGGCCGGCTTCACCGGTTTCTTCGACAAGGTCATCGTCGTCCATTGCAGGCCCGAGATCCAGATTCGGAGATTGATGGAGAGGGACGACATCGACCGGGCTGAAGCATTAAAAAAAATCCAAGCCCAAATGCCGGCCGAAGACAAGCGCCGATACGCCGACTACGCCATCGACACGTCAGGAACCATCGAGGAGACGATCCGCCAATCCGAGCAGGTTTATGCAAAGCTGCTCAAAGACTTCGAACGAAAAAACCGGGCCGGGCGGCGAGAAGAGCCGTGAGGAGACGCCGTTAAAAACCCGAGAAGGAGCGAGACCGCACCCCAATCTTTTCTTTGAGCGCGGCGGCCAGCAGGGGGATGAGGATCTCGTGGGGGCCGACAAAATAAAACCCTCGGCCTTTTTTTCCCAAGGGCCTGCGGACGACATTCTGGTCAGGCCTGTAGTGATGGATAAAATCAAAAACGGCCGTCGAAAAATTCTGCAGCCGAAAGCCCTTGTTCCGGACCAGCGAAACCGCCTTGAGAAACACTTCGGGCAAAACGACCGCCGAACCGATATTCATAAACACGCCGCCGCCGTCCAGCCTTCGGACCAGGGCGCTGAACAGGAAAAAATCCCTCAGCGAAGTCTTTCCCAAGGCCTCTCCGCTCGCTTGAGGATGCATATGGATCGTGTCCGTTCCGATGGCCACATGCACGGTGGCCGGCAGGCCCAGTCGATAGGCGGTTCCCAGCAGGCTGAAGCGTTTATAAGGGAACTTCGAGCGCGCGATCATCCGACCGACTGCTTCTCCCAATCCCATGCCGCTCTCGGCTCCCCGACGGATGGCCTCGTTCAGCATTTCGCCTGTTTCCGCAGCCATGCCGAACCGGCCTTTTTGGATCTGGGCTTCGACATCCTCGGACGTCCTCCCGCAGAAGGCAATCTCAAAATCGTGGATAATTCCGGCTCCGTTAAGGGCCAGGCCGTTGATCCAGCCGTCTTTCATCCAGTCGATCACCACCGGTCCGAGCCCGACCTTCAGGACATGGGCGCCCATGGCCGCGATCACCGCTTTTTTGCGATTCCTGGCTTTCTCCAGCCGCGCCACGAATTCTTGAAAATCTTTGGCCGCTAAAAATTTCGGAAGGTTTTGGATGAACCGGGACACGGAATCTCCGGGCGCGGGCGGCTTGGCGAAATCCCGAATGAGGACCTTGCTCGGCCGCGACCGAAGCGAGTTCGTCTTTAGCCCCTGGGGAGAGATCGATCGAATGTTATTGGCCAAGGCCCGCCCCCCTTTTCGAGTCCCCTCGGTGATGCATCGAGCCGGAGATGATCAAGATGACGGCCGGTTGGAGATCTCTTTCAAATCCTGGCCGCAGCGGAATTTGATCCTCTTGCCCTGAGTGATGTGGATCTGCTTTTTTCGGCGGATGTCCCTGCCGTAACCCGTCTTTTTGGCGACGACCTTGAAGCTCCCGAATCCCCGGATCTCCACTTTTTCTTTGCGGGCCAGTGCGGCCTTAAGAGCTTCAAGGATGGTCTCCACGATTAACAACGACTTCGCCCCGTTGAATTCGGATTTCTTCTCGATCTCGAGGGCAATATCGTTCTTAATCATGGACAGCTCCTTCGTGATTATTAAAATTAATTTATTGAAGATAAAATGTCAAGATAATTTATTGACTTACCGGAAGGTCCTTTCTATAATAGAATCAACATGAAGAAAATACTTTTCCCGCTCCTGACCGTCCTGTTTTTGCCCCTCTTTTTGTCCCCTGCCATCCTCAAAATCACGGTCGATGCGGCCATTCATCCGGTGACGTCCCAATACATCCGCGGCGCCATCGACCGCGCCGACCGCGAGCAGGCGTCCCTCGTCGTCATGGTCCTCAATACGCCGGGAG
>Ga0315280_10012368_pt1 | contig 10331 bp, 7 predicted proteins | sample YL17G06_40_MG_FD_203697 | JGI IMG/M metagenome (GOLD analysis project Ga0315280, IMG submission 203697) | Sediment microbial communities from Yellowstone Lake, YNP, Wyoming, USA - YL17G06_40 | ecosystem: Environmental > Aquatic > Freshwater > Lake > Sediment | place: USA: Wyoming | collected... | reverse complement strand
GCGCCATCTGGTAGATGCGGCCGCGCGGCGAGTCCATCTCCACGCCCAGCTCACGGTACGTCGGGCAATGGTTCAGGCACAGCCCGCAGTGGATGCACTTCGAGTACACCTCCCACAGCGGGCGGTCCGACCCGGAGAAGCCGGAAGCTGCCGATGTATCGACCGTGTTGGCTGGCACCTGCATGAATTTCGGATTGCGGATTGCGGATTGCGAGCTTGAAATCCGCAATCCCCAATTCCCAACCCGCCCCCTAAATCATGAAGCGGCCGGGATTCAGAATGCCGTTGGGGTCGAAGGCCTGCTTCAGCTTCAGCATCAACCCGTAGTCGTCGCGCCTTGGTCCCCAAACGTCAAGCTGCGACTTGATTTCCGCCGGCGCGAGTTCCAGAACCACGTGCGCCCGAAGCGGCTCCGCGAATTCACGGATCCAGCGGCAAAATGCCGGCAAATCACCGCCTCGGGCGTAAACGTAGAGAATGCCGGAGCCGGCGCGGCCGGCCAGCGCCGTTTGCTGGGCGGGGTGATCCGCCTCCAGGCGCTCGGCGATGGCCCGCATCTGGTCCAGCGTCGAAGAGATCTTCAGGCGCACGGTGTGGGGCCCGGCCAGCGTAGCAGGCAAGTCGCAGACCGCGCGCCAGACGCGCTGCTCCTGCTCGCCGGCCAGCGTGGCGGAGGCCTCCAGACCGGCGGCGCGGCCGGCGGCCTCCACCTCCCGCCGTGCCCGCTCGATCACGTCGGCCACGCCCCCGTAAGCCACCAAAAGCACATAGCGGCTCCGCGGCAGCTCCTGCGGAGCGGCCCCAGCGGCGGCGGATGCATCCAGCAGGTCCAGCGCCAGCGGTGCCACCGGAGAGTTCAGCAACGCGCTTCGCGCCTGGAAGGCCCCCGCCGCCGTCTGAAAGCCGAGCGCGGTGGTCTCCGTCGCCGGGTGCGGATACAGACGAACGTTGACGTCGGTAATGATGCCCAGCGTTCCGAAGGAACCGATCAGCAGCTTGACCATGTCATAGCCGGCCACGTTCTTGACCACCATCCCGCCGCTCTTGATCACCTTGCCCTCGGCGGTGGCGAAGCGCAGGCCAATAACCATGTCGCGCGCCGTGCCGTAGAACAGGCGGAAGGGGCCGCTGCTGTTGGTGGCCAAGATGCCTCCCAGAGTGGCCAGTTCCGGCCGGGGAACGGCCAGCGGCAGCCACTGACGGTGGGGGGCCAGGACAGCGCCGAAGTCCGCGAGCGTCACGCCGGCCTGCACGCTGGCGGTGAGATCAGCCGGCTCGTACTGCTTCACGCGATTGAGGCGGCGCAGGCAGACCCGCAGCGCCCCGGCCGGCGCCGCTCCGCCCCGCTCGGGTTGCGACGAGTTGCCCTCGGGTATCACCGGCAGGCGCGCGGCGTTGGCCAGCGCCAGCACGCCGGCTGCCTCTTCCGCCGATCCGGGATACACTGTGCAGTCGGAAACGTTCTCGGCGCCGACCAGCTCGCCGAGCCGCCGCGCCATGTCGCCGGGCAGGACCATCGCCGCGAGTATAACAAGCCCAAGGTCCAAGGTCCAAAGGTCCAAAGGTCCAAGACAAAAAGGCCACAGATGTAAAGCAGAGGCGGCCGCAGAACGGCAAACACCGCGGCCGGTCTTGGCGAGTCTAAGAGTACGGGGGGATAATCAACGTTCATGCACCATGAAACCAGCAACGGCCGGCGGCGCGCTGCGCCAATCCCGGAGATCCTGCGACCCCATCTGTTCCGCCGAGGGGTGCACTGCGCGCCTTTGGAACTATCGCCGGCCATCTCCCGCCGGGGCCGACGCGTGCTGGAACGGTGGCTGCGGGCCATCCCACCGGATGTTGCCGCCCGCCTGCCGCGAATACGAGTGTCGGTATTCAACCACCGGAAGCTGCCGGCCGGCTCGGTGGCCCAAGGCGTATCGTTCATCCCGCAACGCTATTTGCTGCTGAACGATTCCCTGCTGTCGCGGTCCGCCGAACTGGGCCGCATCCTGTACCACGAGCTTTGCCACTTCCTGTGGCCGAGGCTTGGCAACCGGCGAAGAGCGCTGTTTGAAACGGCCGTGGGGCGGGAAGTGAAGGCCCGTGTGCGGGGCGAGTTGGGACATTCAGCGCAATCGGCCAAGCAATGGTGGCTGCGGAGCGAGCTGCCCGGGCAGCCGAAAGAACCTTCTGGCCTGGCTGGAGCCGACTGGCGCCACTACCTCTGCGAGAGTTTCTGCGACACCGGGGCCTGGGCGCTGCTCGAAGCCGCCGGCCATCGGCGCGAGCACTCCGAGTGCACGCTGAGCCGCGGGGCGCGTCCGGCCCGCCTCCGCGCCTGGAGGGCCGCCGTGAGTTAACTACCGCAGTTCGCAGTTGCCTGGCGAAAGTACTGGGCAATGCGGGCGGCTTGGGCCGGGCCGGTGACCCGCGCCAGGTCCTGTTCCGAGGCCTCGCGCAACGCCGCCAGGCTGCCGAACTCTCGGAGCAGCTTCTGCGCTGTCTTCTCGCCCACCCCGGGAATCCCAAGCAACTCCGTCGTAATGCGGCGCGATTGCCGGCGCTGGCGATGGAAGGTGACGGCGAAGCGGTGCGCTTCGTCGCGCACCAGTTGCACCAGGTGCAGCACCGGCGAGTGCCGGTCGAGCACCACCGGCTCGGCTTCCTGCCCGTGCACGTAGATGATCTCTTCTTTCTTGGCAAGGGAGGCCAGCGGCTGGTTGATGACGCCCAGCTCTTCCAGCGCCGCGGCGGCGGCATGGAGCTGGCCCAGGCCGCCGTCGATCAGCACCAGGCCGGGCATGGGCTTGCCTTCTTCCTGCACGCGGCGGTAGCGCCGCCCCACTACTTCCCGCATGGCCGCGAAATCGTCCACGCCCTCGACAGTGCGAATGATGAATTTGCGGTAGTCGCTCTTCCTCATCTTGCCGTCTTGCCAAACGACCATGGAAGCGACGGTGTCGGAACCTTGCACGTGGGAGATGTCGAAGCACTCGATGCGGCGCGGCGGCTCAGGCAGGCTTAGCGCCTCCTCCAGCGCTTCGGAAATGGCCTTGGAAGAGGGCTTGAGCACCCGGAAGCGCTGGTCAAAGCTGTGCCTGGCGTTCTTCCCGGCCAGCTCCAGCATGGCCCGCTTGGGCCCGCGCTGCGGCATGTGGATCTCCACCTTGCGCCCCTTCTTCTCCGACAGCATCTCGGCCAGCAGGGCGGCATCTTCGAAGTCCTCGGGAACATGGATGGCCGAGGGAATGAAGGCCTGGTCCAGGTAAAGCTGCTTCAGCAGCGTGGAGAAGAACTGGGAGGCGGAGAATTCGGCGTCGCCGGCCGGAAGGTCTTCCCAGAAAAACTCGCGCCGGTCCACGATCCGGCCGTTGCGTAGGTGGAACAGATCGACGGCGGCCAGCGCGCCTTCCCGGTAGAAACCGAAGATGTCGATGTCGTCGCCCCCGGCGGCGGCCATTTTCTGGCGCTCGCGCAGGTCCTCGATGGTGGCCGCCAAATCGCGGTAGGCGGCGGCCTGCTCGAACTGCTGGGCCTCAGCCGCCTCCTGCATGCGCTGCCGAAGGTCCTTGAGCAGCTCGCTCTGGCGGCCCTCCAACAGCAGCCGAAGCCGGCGGACGGCTCCGGCGTAGGTTTCGTCCGTGGTCAGCCCCGGCACGCAGGGGCCCAGGCAACGGTGGATGTGATACTGCAGGCAGGGACGCGCGTGCGGCCTGGTCAGATCCACCTTGCACGACGGAACCAGGAAACAGCGATGGGCGAAGTGCACCAGCCGATGGGCCGCGCCCCCGGGGAAATACGGCCCGTAGTAAACCGCCCCGTCCTTTTTCACCCGCCGTGTCACGTACACGCGCGGATACTTCTCCCCGGCTGTCAGCTTGATGTACGGGTATGTCTTGTCGTCGCGCAGCAGGATGTTGTAGCGCGGCTGGATGCGCTTGATGAGGGTGTTTTCCAGCGCCAGCGCTTCTTTCTCGTTATCGACCAGGATGCAGTGGACATCCACGGCGTCGTGCGCGAGCGAGCTGGTTTTGGCGTCTTCCTGGCGGGCCTCCAGAAAATAGGAGCGCACCCGGTGCCGCAGCGAGTTCGCCTTCCCGACATAAATCACCTCGCCCGCCTGGTTCAGAAACTGATACACGCCCGGCAAGGCGGGGAGCGCGGCTATTCTGTCCGGAGAGACCATCTCCTCCTATTCTACGCTTCCGATCTTCGCGCAATGCAGGAGTCGGGAGGGTCGGAAGCGGGAGGTAGGACTCAGGTCTCAGGTCCCAGGTCCCAGGTCTCCGGTCCCAGGTCCAGGAAACGCTTGGCCGAGCGGCGCGGTTGTGATTCAATGCTGCTGCCATGGACGACAACCAACGCTTCTCTCTGGCTGGCGGCTTGACGCGCCGCGACCTGCTGAAATTGGGCGGGGCGGTCGGGCTTGGCTCGCTTGTCGGCGGACGGATGGCGGCCGCCCCCAAATCGCCGCCCAACATCGTGTTCGTCTTCCCCGACCAGCAGCGCAACGCCTCCTGGCCGGGGGGTGGCGATCCGCAGGTAAAAACGCCCAACCTCGACCGCATGGCGCGCGAGGGCGCCACGTTCAATCACTGCCTCAGCACCTACCCGCTGTGCTCTCCGTACCGCGCCAGTCTCCTGACGGGGCGATACCCGCAGGCCACCACCATCACCTACAACGTGGGCCAGAACCGGGGCGGGCTGCCCACCACCGAAGTCACCATCGGCGACCTGCTGAAGAAGGCCGGCTACGCCACCGGCTACGTCGGCAAGTGGCACCTGTACCCGGGCGCGCCGGAAGGGAAGCTGGTGCCCGCCGGGCCGCACCGCCACGGCTTCGATTACTGGCGCGTCTGCCACAATTATCGCAAGCGGTACGACACGCGCTGCTTCGACGACGCCGGCAAGGAATTCGTGCTGCCCGACTACGCGCCCAAATGCCAGATGGACATGACCCTGGAGTTCATCGAAAAGAACGCGCGCCGGCCGTTTTGCGTGTTCCTATCCTGGCATCCGCCGCACGCCCCGTACAACGAGGCCCCCCAGCGCTTCGTGGACATGTACCGGGCCGAAGCTCTGAAGCTGCGGCCCAACGTTCCCGCGCAAGGGGACCTGCGCCGCATCCGCGAGGCCTACGTGGGCTATTTCTCGCACGTCTCGGCAATGGATGAGGAAATGGGGCGGCTGATGAAGAAACTGGCCGGCCTGGGGATCGCCGATAACACCATCGTCTGCCTCAGCAGCGATCACGGCGATATGCTGGGCTCCTTCAACCTGTGGGCCAAGCAGAAGCCCTGGGAAGAGTCGATCAACGTGCCGTTCATCATCCGCTGGCCGGCGGGCATCCCGGCGGGCCGGCGGCTAGACCACCTTTTCTCAACGCCGGACATCACCCCGACGCTTCTGGGCCTGGCCGGCATCCCGCTGCTCCCCCGCATGCAGGGCGTCGATTTGTCAGCCGCGCTGCGCGGCAAGGAGATGGCCGGCCCCGAGTCGGCCTTCATCATGGCCAGGGGCGCCGCCGCCGCGGAGGACAATGAAGCGCAGGGCCAGGCCGCGCGTCGCAAAGCCAAGAAGGCCGCCAAGAACCCCGGCGAGTGGCGGGGCGTGCGCACCGCCCGCTTCACCTATGCCCGGCACCACACCGGCCGCACCCGCGCTCCCTGGGTGCTTTACGACAACGAGAAAGATCCATACCAACTGCGCAACCTGGTGGACGATCCCGCCGCCCGGCAGACCCAAAAGGAGCTGGATGCGCTGGTCGATGGCTGGCTGAAGCGTCTGGGAGACGCGTGAGATAGGCTCCAGCCTCCGGTCTCCAGCCTCCAGCCTTCCTACGCCGGCGTGTCGTCCACTTCTTTTTGCAGGCGGGCCAGCTCCGAGGTCAGCTTGTCCACAAGTCCGCGGTAGGCCGTATCGTTATAGAGGTTCTTCATCTCCCGCGGATCCTTCTGCATGTCGAACAGCTCCCACTCCGGCGTGGTGGCCGGCTCATTGGCGCCCTTCATGCCCAGCGGCTTGCCGTAGTAGTAGATCAGCTTGTGCTGCTTGGTGCGGACTCCGTAGTGGGCCGGCACGTGATGGTCGTTGCTGTTGTGCATCCAGTAGCGGTAGTACATGGATGTGCGCCAGTTCGACGGGGTGCGGCCTTCGAGGTTGGGCCGAAAGCTGCGGCCCTGCATCTCGGCGGGCGTCTTCACCCCGGCGTAGTCCAGGAACATGGGCGCGAAATCCACGTTCAGGACGATGTCGCTGCTCACCGTGCCCGGCCGTATCGCGCCGGGGTAGCGCACCAGGAACGGCATCCGCAGCGACTCCTCATACATCAGGCGCTTGTCGTACCACCCGTGGTCGCCGAGGAAAAACCCCTGGTCGGAGGTGTAGACCACGATGGTGTTCTTGGCCAGGCCCTCGGCATCCAGGTAATCCAGCAGCCGCCCTACGTTATCGTCCACGCTCTGGATGCAGCGCAGGTAGTCCTTGATGTAGTACTGATAGGCCCACTTGCGAAGCGCGTCGCCCTGCAAATCGGTTGGTAGAGCGACCTTCACGTCGGTCTTGTTCATGTCCTCGCCCACGCGCATCTTGACCGCCGCCACGCTCCGGGCCTTGCCCTCGTAATGGTCGTAAAGGTTGTCCGGCTCCGGGATGGTCTGGCCGTCGAATAGGTGGGCGTATTTCGGCGCCGGGTCCCAGGGACGATGGGGCGCCTTGTGGTGGCACAGGGCAAAAAACGGCTTCTTCTTGTCGCGCTGCTTCAGCCAGTCCAGGGTGAAATCGGTGATCAGGTCGGTGCAATAGCCGGGGTGCTTCTTTTTCTGCCCGCCGTCGATGAACACCGGGTCGTAGTACACACCCTGGCCCGGCAGGATGTTCCAATAGTCGAATCCCGTGGGGTTGGTCTGCAGATGCCACTTGCCGATCATGGCCGTCTGGTAGCCGGCGTTTTTCATCTCCTTGGCCACGTGGTTGCGGTTGGGATCGAGCGCGTCGCCGAGCGTGTACACGCCGTTTTTGTGGCTGTACTGCCCGGTCAGGATGGCCGCCCGGCTGGGCGTGCAGATGGAGTTGGTGCAGAAGCAGTTATTCAGCCGCATGCCACCCTTGGCGATGCGGTCGATGTTGGGCGTTTTGTTGATGCGGCTGCCATAGGCGGTGATGGCATGGGAGGCATGGTCGTCCGCCATGATGTAAAGGATGTTGGGCTGCTCGCCGCCGGACGCGGCGTGCGCCGCGGCCGCCGCCGCGCCCATCAAGCCCAGGAATTCCCGGCGATTGTATTGTGACGTAGGCAAGTGACACGCTCCTTTCGATTTCGGATGAAGGGCCATGATAACCCCTCCTTGCCGCCCGTCAAGTAAGGAAAACAGGGGAACCAGTCCGCGTATTCTGCGAAATCTGCGGATAGAACCGAAACCGAACGCCGGCGGCATGCGTTTCTTTATGGAAGGAGTGTGTTTGCGCTTCACGGAACGCCAATCCCGCCGCACAATGGAAAATGGAGGCATCTGAGCATGCTTAGATTGGCTCGACTGCGGTTCCGGGCCCCGGTGGTTTCTCTGCTCGTCGTCGGCCTCTGGGCATTCGGCGGCTGCCCGCTGCGCGCCCAGGAGAGCGGTCAGATGGCGGCGCAGATCAAAGCTCTGGAGGCCAGGCTGCGGGTGCTGGAAGCCGAGGTGCAGGCGCTGAAGGGCGCGCCGACCGCGCCGCCGGTAGCGGCCGAGGCAGCGCCCGCGCCGCCGCCGGCGCCCTTGGCGCCGCCGCCGGTGGCGCCTCCCCCCGGCGCCGGCGCCGCTCTGGTCGGCCCGCTGCCGGTCTACGGCGGCGCGGCGGCCATGTCCAAAGTCCTGAACCCCGACATCAGCGTCATTGGCGATTTCCTGGGCTCGGCGGGACGCAATTCCGTCCGCCCCGTTCCCGCCCTCGAAATGCACGAAAGCGAAGTCGGCTTCCAGGCCATTCTCGATCCCTATGCGCGGGGCGATTTCTTCATTACCTTCGGCGCAGAGGGCGTGGGTCTGGAAGAGGGCTACATCACCTTCACTGCCCTGCCTGCCGGGCTGGTGGCCAAGGCCGGCAAATTTCGCTCGGCGTTCGGCAAGGTAAACGCGTTGCACAGCCACGTCCTGCCGTGGACCGACCGGCCCATGGTGACCGACAACCTGGGGGGCGGCGAGGACGGCATTAACGATGCCGGCGCTTCCCTGACCCGGGCCTTTGCCGGCCCACGCAACCTGTTCCTGGAAGCCACCGGCCAGGTCTTCCGCGGCGATTCCGAGGGACTGTTCAAATCCAGCCGCAAGAGCGACCTGGCCGTGGTCGGACACCTGCGCGCCTACAAAGACCTGAGCGAATCCACCAACTTGGATATCGGCGGCTCGTACGCGCGCGGCCACAACGAGCTGGGCAGCTCGTTCCTCACGAATTTGTACGGCATCGATGCCACCCTGCGCTGGAAACCGCTGCGGCGGGCCATCTATCACTCGTTCACGGCCCGCTCGGAATTCGTCTGGAGCAACCGGGAGGACACCGTCGGGGCGCAACACGCCTTCGGTTTCTACACCTCGGGCGAGTACCGGCTGAACCGCCGCTGGACCGTCGGCGGCCGCTATGACCGCACCGGACGCGCTGACAACGCCGCTTTCACCGATAGCGGCGCCTCCGCGCTTCTCACCTATTGGCCCAGCGAGTTCAGCCAGATCCGCTGGCAATACCGCTTCGCGCGGTATACCGAGAAGACCGACGCCAACGAGCTTCGCCTCCAGTTCCTGTTCTCGCTGGGGGCCCATGGCGCGCATCCGTTTTAACCATTGCGGATTGCGGATTTCGGATTGCGGATTTTAAGCATGGAGTGGGCAATCCGAAATCCGAAATCCGAAATTGGGAGTTCATTGTGCTTGCTAAATCGTTTTGGATGTGCCTCTCACTTCTATTCATTGCCGCGATGGGGAGCGAGCCGGCGCGCGCCGCCGGCAAGCTGAACGTGGTGGCCTCCACAACCGACATGGCGGCCCTGGCCCAGGAGGTCGGCGGTGACCGGGTCTCGGTGCAATCCGTGGCCCGCGGCTACCAGGACCCGCACTACGTCGAAGCCAAGCCCAGCTTCCTGCTGCTTCTGCGCCGGGCCGACCTGCTGGTCTTGGTGGGCCTGGAGCTGGAAATCGCCTGGCTGCCCCCGCTCATCACCCAGTCGGGCAACCCCAAGATCCAGGTGGGCGCCCCCGGCTATTTTGATGCCTCGCGCTTCGCGCAAATCCTGGAGATTCCCACCACCATCGTCACTCGCGCCATGGGCGACGTGCATCCCCTGGGCAATCCGCACTACTGGCTGGAGCCGGAGAACGGCCGCCGCATCGCCCGCGGCATTGCCGGCAAGCTGGCGGAGATGCGTCCCCAGGACGCCGCCTACTTCCAGCAGCGCTACCAGGCCTTCGACCAGAAGTTGACGCAGGCCGAACAGGCCTGGGACTCGCAGATGCAGCCCTTCCGCGGACGCAAGGTGGTCACCTACCATAATTCCTGGCCCAATTTCGCCCAGCGCTTCGGCCTGAATGTGGTCGGCTACATCGAGCCGCGCCCGGGCATCCCCCCCAGCCCCGCGCACACTGTCGAGCTGATCGGGCTGATGAAACACGAGGGAGTGAAGGTGATCCTGGTGGAGCCGTATTTCGACTTGAGGACGCCGAACAGTATCGCCGCGGCCACCGGCGCCAAAGTGCTGGTCATGACGCCCTCGGTGGGCGGAGAAAAACAGATAACCGATTATTTCGAGCTTTTCGATTACGACATAAAATTGGTAACGGACGCTTTCAAGGCCACACAATGAAGAAGTGACGAGTGATGAGTGACAAGTGACGAGAAAAGCTCAGGAGCCTGCTTGTCACTTGTCACTCGTCACTTGTCACTGTTCGGAGGAACGGTGGAAGTCCTTCAGTTCTTGCTGGCGCCGCTGGCCGCCAGCCTCATCCTTACGGGCATCCATGCCTACCTGGGTGTCCACGTCGTGGAGCGGGGAGTGATCTTCGTGGACCTGGCCCTGGCCCAGATCGCCGCCCTGGGGGCCATCATGGCCATCCTGCTGGGCATGAATGTGCACGGCCCCGCCGCTTACTGGTTCAGCCTGGGCTTCACGTTTCTGGGCGCGGTCATCTTCTCGCTGGTCCGCAGCCGCCGCACGCACATCCCGCAGGAAGCCTTCATCGGCATCACCTACGCGGTGGCCTCGGCGGCCGCCATCCTGGCCATGAGCAAAGCCACCGGCGAAACCGAGCACCTGAAAGACATGCTGGTGGGCAACATTTTGGCCGTCTCCTGGCACGAGGTGGCCAAGACCGCGACCCTCT
>Ga0315280_10012367_pt1 | contig 10332 bp, 12 predicted proteins | sample YL17G06_40_MG_FD_203697 | JGI IMG/M metagenome (GOLD analysis project Ga0315280, IMG submission 203697) | Sediment microbial communities from Yellowstone Lake, YNP, Wyoming, USA - YL17G06_40 | ecosystem: Environmental > Aquatic > Freshwater > Lake > Sediment | place: USA: Wyoming | collected... | reverse complement strand
TGGTTAGAGAGCGGGTTCCATTAAAACAAGGATTGAAACTACAGTTGAAATTGCCGATGGTTCAAAGTACAGCACGTTAGAGAGCGGGTTCCATTAAAACAAGGATTGAAACTCTGCCGGTAGGAGTTCTGCAAACCACCCCTCAGACGTTAGAGAGCGGGTTCCATTAAAACAAGGATTGAAACACGGAAAAAACTAATGCCAGCCAAACCACCCCCACCTAGTTAGAGAGCGGGTTCCATTAAAACAAGGATTGAAACTTCGGTTGGAAAAGAATATCTTTCACCCAGGCTTCGTTAGAGAGCGGGTTCCATTAAAACAAGGATTGAAACATCATTGCTCAATCAATGTCCAGCTATTCGACTTTGTTAGAGAGCGGGTTCCATTAAAACAAGGATTGAAAATAGGCGGGCACGGTGGCCCGCCCTACGAATGTTTCTGTACGAGATTAGGTTCCATTAAAACAAAGGATGAAGCTGTTTTCTCTTTTTCATATTTTGAGTGGCTGAATTTTTCGCTTACAATGGGAAGGGCTACCTTCATCAGGAGGGTGAAGACGAGGAGACCGACTGCCCAGATCCCAAAGGACACCATGAGTTCCAGGAGGTTCGGAACATAAACGTAGATTTCTCCAAGAGGATCCGGGACAAATCCTGGTATGACGAAACCCGGCCCCTTCTCAATCCAAACCCCAACGATAATGAGTATACAACCGAGGTTAAGGGTGCTCAACCGTTTCCGTGTATGAGGGACAAGGAAGAGGAAAAAGGCGATCACGTTCATTGCCATGGCTGCCCATATCCAGGGCACAAGCTGGTTGTGTCCATGGAGTCCTTCGAATAGGTATTTAAAGGACGCAATATGGACTGTTTGAGAATAATACTCTTTATATAACTCAGCAGAGAGAAGGAAAAGGTTGAGAAACATGGCATAGGCGATCAGCTCTGAAATCTTGAAGAGAGCCTCATCCTCGATCTGTATATGATATACGGATACCTTTCGGATGATTTGAAAAATAATAATAATGATTGCAGGTCCTGAACAGAAGGCACTGGCAAGAAACCGCGGCGCAAGGATCGATGCATTCCAGAAGGGACGGGCAGGGAGGCCATTATATAAGAAGGCCGTGACGGTGTGAATAGCGACTGCCATTGGGATGGAGAGTAAGATGAAAGGAAGGATAAATTTCCAGTTGGGCTCTTCCCGATAGTAGAATTTGATTAAGAGATAGACAGGGATAAGAAGATTCAAGAATAAATAGCCATTGAGGGCAAGAACATCCCAGGCGAGAAGCGATTGCGGAAAGTTCATCGATCCAATAAAAGGAATCATGTGCCAGACCCGGTCAAGCCTTCCGAGGTCAACCATCACAAAGAGAATGGCCATAACGATAGAGGACGCAGCGAAGAGTTCTCCGAGGACGACAATCTCTTTGATCGGTTTGAAATGGTAGACATAAGAGGGAATGACTAACAGAACCGCAGCCGCGGCAGCTCCGACCAGATATGTGAAATTTGCAATGTAGAGGCCCCAGGAGACCTGGTCATTCATATTCGTTGCGATTAGACCCACGTCATGCTGCTTCAGGTAGAATATGAATCCGATGATGATAATAGCGAGGAGTAAAAAGCACCACCCATAGTAGGCTTTGCTTCCGTGGGCAATGAGGATCAGTGTTTTTTTGTAAAAATGCCAAGTTTCTTTCAACGTTTCCCGCAAGGCTTTCATATGATGTATTCCTACGCTTCAAAAAAGTAATAGAATTTAGGCTCTGTATTTAAATCCTCTTTGAGCCGGAAAACCCGCTTTCGATCGATGATAGACCTGATTTCGCTGTTAGGGTCGAGAAGATTTCCAAATTTCCTTGTTCCTGTCGGACAGGCTTCCACACAGGCTGGGTATCTTCCATTTCTCACACGCTGAATACAAAAGGTGCACTTGTCAACAGCACACTTCATCCTCGGTCTATTTCCCAAGTAGTGAACAGAAGGGTTTATTTCTTCCTTTGGGACGTTTGGCTCCGCCCAGTTGAAGACTCTCCCTTTGTAAGGACATGCTGCAATGCAGTACCTGCAACCGATGCACCAGTTGTAATCGACCACCACCAATCCATCTGGTTCTTTCCAGGTAGCATGGACAGGGCATACCTTCACACACGGGGGGTTCTCGCAGTGCTGGCACTGAACAGGCAAATAGATGAAGCCTTTTTCTGGGACCGCCTCAGGATTGTAGTAATGCTCAGAGTTTTCAAGATTGATAAGATTTCCTCGCCTGAGCCTGAGAACCCTGATCCATTGAAGTTGAGGTTTATAGCGGGAATTATTGTTTTCTTTAACACAGGCATAGACGCATCGCCTGCAACCGATACAGCGAGAAAGTTCAAGGCCATAGCCCCAAAGGGTATTAGGGAGGGCTTCCTGTGTACTGATCTGAAATTTCTTCCCGTATTCTCGCGAGTACCTTTTTTCCAGTTTGGCGATCACAAGTTTCTTCTCCTCCTTCGTCATCTCACGAAAATGTTTTTGCAGGAAATCCTCGGTTTCCTGCTTTGTGCAGGAAGAGAGGATCGGCAGAGAGATGCCTGCCAGGGTGGTGAGGGAAAGATTACGGAGAAACTCTCTTCGCGTATACCGTTTATTGCTTTGATTTCGCATTCTGATTTTATTCCGGACGATAAGGTGGAGGCTCGGGCTTCAATGGCTTAAATTTCGGGTCATGGGGATTGTGGCAGTTGGCGCAGAGATAATAAATCCTTTTGCCTGAACCGGAAAAGTATCCCACACGTTTTCCGTGAATGCCAGCCTTCCAGTCCTTGTATTGTGGCCCATGGCATTCGCCGCAGAGCCGGTAGCTTTCCGTAAAGTTGATCAAATCTCCGTTATATAGCCGCAGCCTATCTCGATTTTTTGCATCATGGCAATCGAGACACCATCTCATCGTCTCCGCATGGTGTAATTTAATGTCGGTATGCTCTTCTTTTAATTCTCTCTTTTTTCTATTCACCGGCATGGAGCCATGGCAATTGCTGCAGGGGAACATTCCCTCGGTCATCGGAGGAGGAGTGTATTCTTCAACGACTGCTATGGCAGAGGAAGCGAAAAAAAGCAGCAGAAACAGTAAAGTAACTGCTGCGTAGGATACTCTCATGGCCGTTCTGTAACCTTCCTGTTCACCCAAAGAGATCTGTGACATCCCTATCTTACGAGACAATAACTTTTTTTAATAACATCTCCTATGAAAAATTTCAACCCCCTGCAGGGAAATTTCTGCCCAGGTATTCCATGGGCAGGTGCAAAGGTTTATATTGCCAGTGATCCATCAAAGAACTTGCAACCGTATGACAGGTGTGATAATTTTTCCCTATGCGCATCGATATTCAATTTGTCCCCTTTCCTCTAAACGCCAACTTCCTTTCGAATCGAGCGGTCGTTGTCATCGATGTCCTCAGGGCAACTTCAGTGATAGTCCATGCGATGTCACAGGGAGCTATAGAAATTATCCCCGTCGGTACAGTGGAAGAGGCTTTCCAAATGGCAAAGACTTTTCCTCGAGGCACTACCCTCTTAGGAGGTGAGAGGGGAAGTCGAAAAATCGAAGGGTTTGATTTAGGAAACTCCCCGAAGGAGTATGTTGCTGAAAAAGTGAAAGGCAAAAGATTGATTTTGACGACGACCAATGGGACAAAGGCATTTCGTCTCGTCTCCTCTGGCAGAGAGATAATGGTCGGAAGTTTTTTTAATATTGGGGCAACCGCACAGAGATGTTTTGAGCTCAATAAGGACCTTCTCATCTTCCCATCGGGAGACGAAGGGAATTTCTCTTTGGAAGACACGGTGTGCGGAGGGATGTTGATCGACGTGATCTTAAGAAAAGGGGAGGAAACGATTGGATTGACAGATTCTTCCCGTGCTGCCCAGCTTCTTTACCAGCGATTTAGAGCGCATTTGGTCGAAGCCCTTCGCCTTTCCAATCATGGTAAAGACTTGATCGATTTGGGACTGGGAGACGATCTTCCATATTGCAGCCAAACTGATATCATTGATCTCGTTCCAATCTTCAGGGAAGGAGTAATTAAATAGAATGTGAAGTGTGGAATGCGGGTTGCGGAATTCGTAATTTTGCAGAAAATAAACCTAAGTCACAAATATATTCTTTAAGAAATTTTACGCTTTGCGCTCTGCGCTTTATGGAGGAGAATGATGCGTCGCCGAGAGAGGGAAATAAAAAATAGAGAAACCATCACAGCCATTCTGGAACAGTCTCCGGTTGGAAGGATTGCTACCGTCAATCGAAAAGGATTCCCTGTTATCAAGCCTGTCAACTTCGTTTATTGGGATGGGAAAATCTACATCCATTCTTCAAGGAGAGGAGAGAAGATGACGGATATTCGTCGGGGAAGTTTTGTCTGTTTTGAGGTGGATGAACCCATTGCTTATGTAGCGGCCCAAGGGCCTGCCTGCCAAGCCAGTTATTATTATCGGAGCATCGTTGCCAAGGGGAGAGCTGCTTTGGTGAGCCACCGAAACAAGAAATTGAAAATTCTCAAAAGAATGATGGAAAAATACCAACCCGAGGGAGGCTATGAAGGGATACCGGAAGAGCTTCTCATAAAGACAGCGGTGATCGAAATCGTGCCTTCTGAAATAACAGGTAAGGAGAATCTGGGGTGACCCACTTTCCCCTCTCCCTTGGAGACTGTGTCGCAATTACTATTCTGTCACCCTGAATTTATTTCAGGGTCTCGTAACTCTTTGATTTTGTTAGATGCTGAAACAAGTTCAGCATGACATTTTTGACCATTCAACCCATTACGACACAGTCTCTTGACGGGAGAGAGAATGGGTGAAGGTGAATCATCTATATGAAGTCTACTGTCTCAATTGTCAGGTGCCGAAGTTATGATGAAGCCGAAGTCCTGGAAGGGCTTCGACAGTCTATTGACCTCATCGGAGGGATCAAAAACTTCGTAAAGAGTGGCGATCTCGTTCTTCTCAAACCTAACCTCCTTTATGGAAAAGCTCCGGAGAAGGCAGTGACGACCCATCCCTCCATCGTAAAGGGGATGATTCAGATCGTTCGAGAAGCAGGGGGAATTCCTTCCATCGGAGATAGTCCCGCGATCGGAAGTTTAACGAGAGCTGCTGAGAAGGCTGGGATCAAAAGAGTGGCGGATGGAGATAAATGCCCTCTGATGGAGTTTAATAAGCCCATCTTTCCTCCGAAAAGGGAAGGGATATTGTTTAAACAATTAGAGATAGATCAGAGAGTGTTGGAGGCAGATGTCGTCATCAACCTTCCAAAATGGAAGACCCATGGAATGATGCTCCTCACCCTTGGGGTGAAGAATCTTTTCGGGTGTATCCCCGGTCCGAGAAAAGCTCTATGGCATCTTAAGGCAGGAGAAGATCGAAAGGTTTTTGCTCAAATGCTGATTGATCTATATCAGATCATCCAACCTTCACTCACCATCCTGGATGGAATTGTAGGCATGGAGGGGAATGGCCCTGGAAGCGGGGACCCCGTCGAAATGGGTTTGATCCTGGCAAGCAAAGACGCACTCAGCCTTGACCAGGTCGTTTGCGACCTATTAGGTATTTCGAGAAAGTCTCTTCTAACAAACCGGATGGCGTTCGAACAGGGGATAGGAAAAGATGAGATTGATGTCGTTGGAGAAAGGTTGGAAGAGGTAAGAATTCCACGGTTCAGATTTCCTCCCCCTTCTGAACCTGCCTGGAACCTTCCAAGGTTTTTGCAAAAGACCCTTAAAAATGCCCTAACCTCCCAACCCACATTTGAGGAAGATTTGTGTAACCATTGTGATCAATGTGTCGGAGCTTGTCCTTCAAGGGCGCTATATAGGAAGGGGAAAGATATGGTTTTCGATGGTGGGAAGTGCATTCGCTGTTTCTGCTGTCAGGAGGTATGCCCAGAAGGCGCCATCTCGATCAAACCAGGATGGGCCTTGAGATTAGTAGGCAGAAGGCAGAAGGCAACTAACTAATGACAGTGACCAGTAATCAGTAATCAGCTATTAGTCACTGCAGGTGAAGGTTGGGTTAGCGATTACTGATGACTAATCACTGATAACTGATTACTTAGAATTCAGTCGATGCGTAACATTAGGCTCGTGATTGAATACGATGGAACGAATTATCAGGGATGGCAGGTCCAACCCAGGGGCTCGACCATTCAGGGAACGATTGAAGAAAAATTAGCCCTTCTCACAGGTGAGACCATTTGTTTGGTTGCTTCCGGAAGAACGGATGCAGGGGTCCATGCCCTCGGCCAAGTGGCCCATTTCAAGACAAAGAGCAAGATGGATGTCCAGTCAATACAAAGGGCACTCAATAGCCTACTCCCTCCCGACATTTTGATCCAGAGGGCAGAAGAGGTCGAGGAAGGTTTCCATGCCCGAAAGCACTCAAAGAGCAAGGTGTATGAATATCGGATTTTAAATCGAAATCTTCGGTCGGTCTTTCACCGAGGGTATGCATGGCATATTCCCCGGAAGTTAGATTTTGAAGAGATGGAAAAGGCGGCTCGAAATCTGATCGGCGAACATGATTTTTCATCGTTTCGATCAGTGGGATCTCCAACTCGAACTGCGATTCGAAGGGTGATCCGGGTTGAGTGGAAGAAGGGGCGAGATGGTCTCATCCGATTTGAGATCGAAGCCAATGGTTTTTTAAAACAGATGGTGAGGGCAATGGTTGGGACTTTAGTCGAAGTGGGAAAAGGTAAGATGAGTGCCGAAGAATTTCGGAGGATCCTTTATTCCAAAGATAGAAGGAGGGCAGGTCCAACAGCACCCGCCCATGGCCTCTTCTTGAAAGAGGTAAAATATGACTAGATCAAAAACAAAATTTCAAATGTCAAAATCCAAATGCCAAATGAATGTCAAAATGAGTCAATGTCAAAATATTTATTTGGCTCATCTCTAATCCCCCCCCTTTATAAAAGGGGGGTTGGGGGGGATTTGAAAGCTATTTTCTACGAAGGAAATAGGGTCAAATCTTTATTCTTGACAAAGCTAATTGGAGGAGAGCTTGTACTTGAGGTAAAGTCAAAGATAAAGATTTGACCCCAGTCTTGCAACAAAACCTCATCCCTGCTTCCCTCCCTTTAGAAAAGGGAGGAATTACCCCTCTTTGGCAAAGAGGGGCTCGCCCCGTGGAGTGGGGAATCCTACTCCACAGGGCGAGGGGAGATTTTTTGAAGAATATGTCTACTCTTCAATTATGGACTCCTTATTAAATCGAAAACACGCCCTCAATTCTGTGGTTTTCAGCAAAAAAACAGCTTGACACTCTTCTTCCATGTACATATAATTCAACCAATTATAGAATAAACTTAAAAAATAATGTTATGGGAAAAATGAAAGGAATAAAGAGATATGGATACTGAGATGCCTCGTCTGGATAAAACCCGACTTACTGTCTCTTCCCTTGATGAATTTACGGAAGAGAAACAATATTGGCTATCCCGTGGAAAGGCTGACCGCTTGAATGCAATCGAGATTAACCGAAGGATGGTTTATGGCACAGATCGAACTACATCCAGACTTCAAAGATTTCTTGAGACTGCTGAACTCACACGGCGTTAAGTACCTTGTGGTTGGAGGATATGCTGTGGGTTATTATGGTTATCCGCGGGCCACTGGTAACATGGATATATGGATCGCGATCAGCGAAGTGAATGCCGAAAAAACGGCCCAGGCGCTTCGTGATTTTGGTATGCCGGAAAAAGAGGCGATTAAAGACTTATTCATCAAAAAGGACAAGATTATCCGAATGGGTGTTCCCCCCGTCAGGATCGAAGTGATAACGGGAGCCTCCGGTGTAACCTTTGAAGAATGCTATTTGCGGCGAGAGGTAATAGACATAGATGACATACCGTGAACTTTATTTCGCTTGAGGATCTTAAAACCAACAAGCAGGCATGCGGCCGGTTTAAGGATATGGAGGATCTGAAACATCTCCCATAACAATCGCATCAACGCGGACTGGCAAATCCGGTGAACTTCATTGCCAGCCGGTTATGCGCAGCGGTCGGCATATCAAATTTCTCTCTCCTTTCCTCAGAAAAGCCTTGACATGTATATTCGTGCCATATACAATAATATCTGATGGAAAATGTTTTTGGCAGTTTTGTAGGTTTCCAGTGGGACCGAGGTAATAGCAATAAGAACCTCGTTAAACACAATGTCCAGAACTGGGAGTGTGAGCAGGTATTCTTCAACAAGCCACTCCTTGTTCTCGAAGACCCAGGGCACTCGGTTGCTGAAAAGCGATGGGCCGCATTTGGCAAGACAGATTCAGGTCGGATCCTTGTGGTGATATTTGCGAAGAGGGACAACTTACTCAGAGTCATCTCCGCACGGGACATCAACAGTAAGGAGAGGAAATTTTATGAAGAAAATCAAAAGAAAAACTCCGACTTTTAAGAATGAAGACGAGGAGCGAGAATTTTGGGCTACTCATTCCCCTCTTGATTATTTTAATTCAAAACGGTTCAAAAGGGGTTCATTTCCCAATCTGAAGCCCTCGCTCAAATCCATCTCTATTCGTCTCCCAGAAGATTTGCTGGTTGAACTCAAAACCCTCGCAAATAAGAGAGATGTACCTTATCAAAGTCTTGCAAAACTTTTTCTCGCAAGGCAGATCGTCCTCGAACGAAAGTCCTTGAGTAGCAGTTCCCGATGATGGGAAAGGAAATGGTTCGGCGTATTCGCGATGAATTGTCGGATATCTTGAAAGGTGAATCCCATCCTGAGATTATAGAATTCTTCAAGAAGACGGGAGATGTAGCACGCAAAGAGTGCAAACGCCCCGAGAGAACTCGACCACAGACAGGGTCACATGGCTAACACTGGCATGTGGAATCTTAATAAGAAGGAAACGTCTTAAATCCTAATCAATTCATATTCTCTTGTTCCCATGCCAATCTCTTCCCCGTAGGCCAGTTGAATACTCCAATCCACTTCGGGATACACAGCACGAAATTTGTCCTCCCCAGGATTCCAGTTCTTCGAAAGTTTTGATGATCGATTTCCAGCCTCAGCATTGACTAAATCCACCGAGGCCTGATCGATGGCAACGGGATCTTCGGAGGAGAGAATTCCAATATCATTGACAATCGGTGTATCGGAATACCCGTAACAGTCACAAGCCGGGGAGATCTGTGTGAGAAAGTTAAGGTAGAGTACCTTTTCTTTTTTCTTCTGAACCGCTCCGTAGGCATGTTCCACCATTTTCTTCTGAAAGATGGGAATGCTTTCATTCCATTGGATTTGAATGGCTCCGGAAGGACAGGTGAGGATGCATTCTCCACACCCAACGCACTTCTTAGGATCGATCGAGGCAATGCTCTGCTTGGCTTCGACTCCCGATTTCAGTGGCACCATAGAAATCGCTTCCTGCGCGCACCAACTGAGGCAGACCTCACACCCTTTGCAAGCTTTTCCTTTCACTTGGGGTGAGATATTTGAGTGTTGACTCAACTTTCCTTCGCGACTGGCGCATCCCATCCCTAAATTCTTCAACGCTCCTCCAAATCCGGACAATTCATGACCCTTGAAATGGGCCACGCTGATGAGGACATCCGCCATATAGATCTCATGGGCAATGGAAACAGTTTTGAAAAGAGGTTTGTCAATTCTGACCTTGATGGCACTATTCCCTCTCAGGCCATCCGCAATAAGGAGCGGGGCACCGACGACTGACTCAGTGAATCCATTCTCATAGGCAGTTGTCAAATGGGAGATGGCTTCTGATCGGGTTCCGGTATAAAGAGTATTCGTGTCAGTTAGAAAAGGCTTTCCCTTACATCCTTTGACCCGATCCACCACCCTCCTCAAAAAAATGGGCCGGACAAAGGCCGTATTGCCTTTCTCGCCGAAGTGGAGTTTGATGGCCACCAGATCCTTCTCCCTGATCTTTCCTTTCAGATCAGCGCGGTCTAAAAGTCCATCCAATTTATCAAGGAGGGTCCTCCCAGAACCCACCTTCAGATCCGAAAAAAAGACATCGCTCTTCATTTCGTTCCTCCCTGCTAAGGATTCTAAGTGAATCGAATTAGGGTGTCAAATCCCCCACCACACCCTCTGTTGCAGGAGGCTGAGGGCGGATGACTTTTTTTACCTAAAATTGCCAAGAATTTGACCCAAGCGACCACACCAAGCCTCAGCCTTTAGGCCAGGGACGAAAGGTGTTAGCTAAAGTTGAAAAGTGCATAGTTTAAAGTTCAAAAGTGCATATCTTCTCATCTCCTCTCCCCAAGGGGAGAGGATGAAGGTGAGGGGGATATATTTAGACTCCACCCTCACCCCCAACT
>Ga0315280_10012366_pt1 | contig 10333 bp, 5 predicted proteins | sample YL17G06_40_MG_FD_203697 | JGI IMG/M metagenome (GOLD analysis project Ga0315280, IMG submission 203697) | Sediment microbial communities from Yellowstone Lake, YNP, Wyoming, USA - YL17G06_40 | ecosystem: Environmental > Aquatic > Freshwater > Lake > Sediment | place: USA: Wyoming | collected... | reverse complement strand
AACAAAGATTAGAAAATAAACAACTCCACCCTAAAGGGTGGAGTATTTGACACATCATCACGTAAAATTCAATAGGCTAGTCTGGGCGCAACGCTCAGCAGGAGGTTGAACTTCCTCTTCATTGAGGACGCGACTCCAGTCGCCATGCGACTTGGCAATGTAGTGCTTGATAGTATCGGCAGTCACATTGCCAACAGAACGGTAAAATTTGCCACGGCTCCATAAATGTCCACGTGTGTAAATCTTGCGTAGATGTGGGAATTGCTGAAACAGCAGTCTGGCTGAAATGCCCTTGAACAGATTCACTACGTGTGAAATACATATGTTAGGCTTGAATCCCACAAACACATGCACGTGATCGCTCATCACCTGTAGCTCGTGAATCACGAAGCCATACTTGCGGGCAATCTCGCGAAGAATGCGCTCGCAAGAACTCTTAACTTCATCAGTCAAAATCTTATAACGATACTTCGGGCAGAACACCACGTGAAAACTGACCTGCCCAAATCCATGGCTCACACTAAACAAATTCATTTTAAGACCTCCGAGACGGTACCTAAAGCGCCCCGTTGGGGCGCGCCGTCCCGGTAAGAATATTAGAAAACACAAATCAAAATTGGAGGTAGAAGCAAGGATAAAAATTAGACTACGCAATTCCTCTGCGACCTAAAGGTCGCAGTATCCTTGCGTGATTGTAATGAAAAACCCCAAAGTAAGAATAAGAAATTTTCAGCGAGAAGATGCTGAACATATAGTTAAAATTCATGAGATAGCAAAGGAGTCTTTTGAAGACATAGAGATGAACTCAGAGTTTATAATCAATTCTTCTCTTAGGAATGATTTCAGATTCTTTATTGCCACGATAGATGATGAGGTTGTTGGATTCATAGGAACTCTGTTTTATGGGAATGTTGGCAGAGCTGAAATTGGCCCAATTGGAATTGATGATAAATATAAAAATCTTGGCATTGGAACAAATCTTGTGGAACATGCTCTGGAATTTTTAAAAGAGAAGAATATACACCGAGTTATCGCTAGGGTAAAAGCTGAAAATAAGATTGGGCTGAAGTTCTTTGAAGAACTGGATTTTAAATTTGAGGCTTATCTTAAGAGATACACAAAAAAATGTGAGGATGTTGTGCAGATGGTTAGATTCCTACCGCCCCATCTTTGAACTTTTTGAAAAAAAAAGTTCACAAAAACTTTTGATGACCGAAAGTTGCTTTGCAACTTTGGTCCGAAAAATCCCTTAGGATTTTTGGCCCAACGAACATTAAGTGTTCGTTCGGTCCAACGAACCTTCATGGTTCGTTCGGAAACTTTTCAGTAAAAGTTTCAAAGGAAGGGGTCAGGAGGAACTTGGAACTGGGGGAAACCTTGGTTTCCCGCGGTTCAGTATTTAAAGATATAAAATAAATTAATAGCCAGAATGTCAGCCAATGGGATTAAAGTTTTGCCTCTCTATTTAGTAATTTTGCTAGGCTTAGCAGCTATTGCAAGCGGCCAGACATTGACGATTACAAGCATAAGGTCATCTCCAGAGACTATTGACTATGAGGGAGCATTTTCTATAATCGTTACTCTGAGTGGTGAAAACACATGCGATTCTGTAGTAAGATTTTATATGGACAATTCTACAAACGAATTCTTTAAAAGAGATCCTGTTGGCTGTGGTACATATGAGGTACAATCTTCCAATTGGAACTGGGATGCTAGTCCACTTGTATGTGGTCCACATACGGTAAAAGCAGTAGTAACTATGGCGGGTGCCATAATGGACACAAAAACTCTCGACATAAATGTAGGTAACTTTCCGATTTTTACACTAATACCTGATAAGCCAATTGTAGGAAAAGATGTTAAGATAGTATTGAACAATACAAAAGGGGAATTTCTTTCTAACATTAGGCTTATAGTCCATAGCATTAAGGGGGAGAAGGATACGACAATATATACTGCTGAAAATGGAGCTGCAACTTTCACTACATCATCAGTGGCAGATAGATATAGGGTAACAGTAGATAATCGTAAGTATTGTGGTGAGATTAAGTTTGATACAAAAAAGAATATGATAGTTGATGGCCCGCATCCATCTAATCCTGTTGTCGGAGAGATTATAATGGTAGCTATTCCTCCAGGAACAGGAGCTTTGGTCTATGATCAAAATGGAGCAGTATACCTTAGAGCATTCACTGACATAAGTGGAGCGGTCAATTTTACGATAAAAGATCCCGGAACATATACTGTTGTTATGGAGGGCACTCACTACTGGCCAGTCAATATAACATTTACAGTATCAGAAAAACCCATTCCGGAAATTTCAGTAACTCCTGAAGAGCCAGTAGTTGGAAATGCAATGTCTATTCAAGTATCATCTAGAGGTTCTGCATTAGGAGCTGCTAGAGTTACAATAACAAAACCTGATGGAACTCCAAGAGAATACTTAACTCCAGAGAGCGGTCGTATTACTTACGATGATGTAAGTATTCCTGGAGAGTATATAATAAGAGTTGAAAAAGACCGCTATAATCCGGGAGTAAAAAAAATTAACGCCAACAATAAATTTAATGTTGAAATCACACCAAGCATACCTACTATAGAAGATATTATAGCACTTGTTGTAAAGAATCAAAAGAATGATGTTGTGAGTGATGCATCATTTTCAGTTGAAGGTACAAACATTGTTGGTTTAACAGATCCCAGCGGTAAGTTTACATTGAAATTGACTCAGCCATTGGCATATAATCTACAGATTACAAAAGACGGATACTGGACATTTAAGAAAACTATTACTCCATTAGGAATTTTATCAATGTCAATAAGTAGTGATGATATAGAACTTTCTGAAAGTGCTACAATCAATGTCTATGATGGTAAGGGTAGTCCACTTACAGGTATCATTAAAATAACTAAGCCGGACAATACAGTAGATTCATTTGAGTCTACAAATTATAGTTATACTCCGCAGAAAGCTGGTGTGTATAAAATAGTGGTTGGTAAGATGGGCTACATAGATGTAAATTCAACACTTAACGTAAGAACCCATCCACTGGGAGTCAATCTGAGTATGACAGATAAAAAATTAATTTTAAATGTTACAAGCCACGAAAATCCAGTCTCTGGTCTGAATGTATATGTATCAATGCCAAGCGGCAATGAAAAAGTGGCCGTTACAGACAATAGCGGAGTAGTTAGTATAGAGACAGAAGGTAGGGGTTTGGTTAAAATAGGCATAAATGAGAGAAATAAAAATGTTGACTATGAAACCATAACGATGGACAAGCTTATAGTAAAGAGCTACAGATACTGGCTATTGATAATACCTGTTGTTTTAATATTGTTTATAGCTATTGGCCTAATACTTATAATCCAGATTCTGAGGAGAAGCGTTTCTAGAAGGGAAACCCAGTTCAGGAAACCGAGAAGGACTTCACTGGGTGGCAGATAAACTCTGATTCTTACTATCTCTATTTTTATATATACTGTTAGACTAAGATATAATGTACGATAGAATGAAAATTAATGCTCATCTTATAGCTTTTTTGATTTTTGGACTTATGATTAGTACCGTTTCCGCTGTATTTAATGTAAATCTCGATGTCTCTCTGCCAGACAGTACCATCAATGTTGGCAATAGTTTCAATGTTCAGATTGAAATTGCAAATACAGAAAGCGAAAATTTAACAAATTCTGACATCGATGTTGAAATATATGTTGCAGGAACAAAAGTTTATGAAGATACATGGGATAATATTGACATTCAGGCAGATAGTAGCTATATAAGAAATGTATCTTCATCAGATTTTGAAGATGTATGGAAAGAAAATCTGATGGATTATGATTGTGGTACTAGTAAAGAAATAAAAGTATCAATTTCTGGTGATGACATTAGCAGTGAAACCAATACAGATGCTGATTTGGAAATAAGTGGTGATAATTTTGATTTAGTTGATATGGAACCAGAAAATCCAACCAAAGATGACAGTATAGTCATAACGGTTGAAGACAAGGATGGTGATGAATTCAATGGCGCTAAGGTAAGATTTACAAATCTAGGTACAGATAAGGAATGGGACCATGATGACTATGATGACAATTCCAAGGAGATGACAACAAACAGGAGTGGTGAAGTATCTATTAAAATCTATGACAAATTCAAGGATAAGCCAAACGGTGTATATGGAGAATATCAAGTTGATATATGGGCAGCTGGATATTGCAAAAACACAGAAACTTTTGAAATAGGCCACAATTTAAGTATAGGAGCACCAAGTCCAGAAAAACCTATAGTAGAACAGCCTATAAGGGTAGTAATTACAGACGAAACTGGCAAGGGAGTTCCTAGCGCTAAAGTAACGGTAAGTGGTGGTGGAATATCAATGACTATGACAACTTTAACTGATGGTTCGGTAACATTTACATTAAACAATACTGGCGAATATACAATATATGCAGAAAAGGAGGGGTTCTCAACAACAAAAACTATTTCGGTATATGCAAAACCAACTTTAGAAATTACATTCATACCAACAAATCCGAGCATCAATAATGTTATGACAATAGCTGTTACATCATCTGGAAATTCTGTTGGTGGAGTAACTGTAAGAATAACACAACCTGATGGAAACACTATAACATTGCCGGGAACAACTACAAGCGATGGAAAGATTACATACAAGCCATCTTTAACGGGGTCGTATGTAATAAATGCATCGAAGTCTGATTACAGTGATGCTATAAAAATATTCCAAGCATTTAATACATTTAGTGTAACATTGCCTGATGTTTCGTTATTGAAAACAAACAATGATGTGACTGTTATAGTAAAAGACCAAAACGCTAATCCTGTATCTAGCGCTGTTGTATCTGTCAGTGGGACTTCTATAAGCGGAACAACAGACTCAAATGGAAAATACACATTCAATCTGAAAGAATCCGGAAGATATACAATGACTGTTAAGAAGGATGGATTTGGAGATTACAGTGTAGAGATGACAGTCCAATGTACTCTATCAACTAGGTTGAGTTCTAAGGAAGTTGAAACAAAAAGCAATATAACAATAACTGCTATTGACGAAAATACCAAAAATCAAGTATCATCAAATATAAGAATTATAACGCCGGATGGAAGTGAAGAAAAGATATCTGCAGCTAGCTATTTCTATAGTCCAAAGATAGCAGGTGATTATCAGATTTTATTAAGTAGAGATAGCTGCACTGATGCTAGTGCTAATTTTACAGCAATTGCAAGGTCATTAAATATAGAGCTTTCATGGATTGATGACACGCTATCAATAAGCCTTAGAAGCCATAATGAGCCAGTTTCTGGCGTTATTGTAAAGGTAAAAACACCTACCGATGAGGAAAAATACCTAACTACTGATGAAAAGGGAATTGCTACATTAAATGCCACTGAAGATGGCTCATATACTGTATCAGTCAGCGATAAAGCATATATCCAACAGATAGAATCAACAAGTAGATCCCCAGTAACTAGCTTTTTAAGAAGACACTTGTTTGCTATAATAGTTGTGATAATCCTGATAATAATAGTTATAGTTGTAATAGCGATAGCGGCTTATTTTATATACAAATGGGGAAAAGGCAGGACGCTCTTTGAGAAAGGAAAGTCCAACCTATAGGTATATTTCTGCTAATGGGCGATTTTTATTCAAAATCAATATTTAATCCGACAGAACCTATTTATATTAAGAATGATAAGGCTTGTGACAAATATTTTAGGCGTATTTGCCCTGAAGGATGACAGGATAATAAATAAAAAATTGTTCTCACAAGATCCGAGCGATATCGCAGAACGATTGGTCAAGATAGAGAATGATGTTTGTGATGAAGAAATCCACTTGCTAAAAGAATTACGAAAGACAAACGTTAGGGAAATTTTTGTAAAGAATCCTTCTAGATTTTGGGGGCATAAATTAGATATTGAGTTTAAAGAAGATACTGAGCACGTTGATGTCTTTAGAATAGCTGATGAAATTGGAGCTGACAAAAATGAAGTTAAGGATCTCATCGCTAAAGTAAATTTGGAACTTACAAGGGAAAAATTAAAAGTAGTCAGCAGGGATCAAATTGTCATTCAGGCAGTTGAATGCTTAGATGATATTGATGAATCCATTAACACATTGATTGAAAGGTTAAGGGAGTGGTATTCTATACACTATCCTGAATTAGATAATATTGTAAGTGATCATAGGCTTTATGCGAAACTTATTAATGACCTTGGTAATAAAAAGAATTTCACGGAAGGGAAATTAAAATTAGAATCAAATCTCTCAACGAGAGTTTCAAAATCAGTAGAAGAATCCCTTGGAGCAGATTTCAATGAGAATGACATAGAGGCTGTTAAGTCATTTTCAGATATAATATTGAATCTATACGAAGTGAAGGAAAAAATTGAAGAGTACATAGCAAAAATTATGAAAGAAACTGCTCCGAATATTTCTGAGCTGGCAGGTCCTGTTTTGGGAGCAAGGATAATATCTTTAGCTGGCGGTTTGGACAGATTATCAATACTGCCTGCTGGAACTATACAGTTATTAGGAGCGGAAGATGCGTTCTTCAGATTTTTGAAAACAAAAAAAAGGCCTCCAAAGCATGGGATAATATTTCAATTACCAGAAATAAGAAGCTCACCAAGGAATATAAGAGGAAAAATATCAAGAACATTTGCAGCTAAACTAGCATTAGCTTCGAGGGCAGATAAATTCAAAGGCTCTTTCATAGGAGATAAACTCAAAAAGGATTTTGAGAAGAGAGTTCAGAGTTTAAAATGAGGGGGGATATAAATACTTTTGGTGAAACTCTTTGGTAAAAGTTTCTTATGAAGAGAGTTCAGAGTTTAAAATGATAGTGAAACACATATTGCCAACATTTATATTGCTAGTCATCCTTGCCCAGATATCTTCAGCTATGCCTGCCCTTAATGAACCGTTCATTCTAACACAGCCAGACGGTTATTCATTCAAAGCTCGCCTTATAGGGGATGAATATAATTACAGGATAGAAACAATCGGCGGCTATACTATAGTTCAAGATTCTGACAAGTACTGGACATATGCGATTAATGCCAACGGAAAACTAAGGATGTCGTTGTACAGAGTAGGATTTGTCAATCCCAATACTGTCGGAATTGATAAGCATGCAAGACAAGCGTCCTCGAGAAGAGATTCTATGATTAAAGTGATTGATAACTATACAATTCCTGAAAGTTACCCTCCTGCCATAAAATCTGTTGTCAACGGCAGCAGGTCTATTATTGTCGTGATGATAAATTTTACGAATAATCCAATTCTAGACGGGTCACATAACAGCAATTATTATGGAAATCTACTCTGGAATTCATCAAATAGCAGAAGCATGACAAACTATTTCAATGAAACCTCTAGAGGCATATTTAGAATAAATGGAACTGTTGCGGGGAGCAAATGGTACACCAGCAACTATAGTGAGAGTTATTGGGGTGGAGATGGCGCTAGTATTGATGACGCAAACGATTGTATATTCAATCTAGCAAGAGAAGCGCTGATAAAAGCCGATTCTGACATTAATTATGCGCAGTATGATGCAGATAACGATGGTATACTTGAGGATAATGAAGTTATTTTTGTAATAATACATGCAGATTGCCCACAGGAAGATTCTTCTTGCTCAGGTGGCGATTCCAATAAAATATGGTCACATAGATGGACCATCTATGGATCTGGCAATGACTGCAGCCAGTGCTCTACGTATAAAAGTGGAGCAAACTGCCAAGACACTACTCTAGATGGAGTGAGAATATCACAGCATTCTGGAGAAAATTCTGGCACATATATAATGATGGGTGAGGTGTCACTGGTAGGAACATTCGCCCATGAGATGGGACATTCCATTGGCCTGCCGGATTTATACGATACTGATTACACTTCCCAAGGAGTAGGCGAGTGGGACATAATGGGGAGTGGTAGTTGGCTGGGATCCCCACCGGGCAATACACCGGGACACTTCGGAGCATGGTCAAAATACTTTTTGGGATGGACTACTCCGGTAAAGATTAATAGAACTACACAAAATGTACAGATAAATCAAATAGAGAGTTATGATAATGCATATCTTGTGATAGATAACCCTGGCGATAGTCCTGGAAATCTGGATTGGACTGATCAAGGCACTGGAACGGGAGAATATTTTTTAATCGAGAACAGACAAAAAGTTGGATTTGATTCTTACTTACCTGGAGCTGGTTTGCTAATATGGCATATAGATGAAACAAGAGCAAACAACAATAATGAAAATCGTAAGTTAGTTGATCTAGAGGAAGCCCATGGCGGAGTTCAGAATTTGGATGATTACGGACTAAATCGTGGTGATTCTGGAGACCCTTATGCAATTCCAAAGGAGTTTACCTGCAGCTCTGATCCAAACAGCAATTTCTACAATGGCACATGTAGTATAAACATAACAAACATATCTGCATCAGGCTCTGCAATGAATTTTAATGTGTATATTGCTGGCACTACGACTGTATCAAATCCAATATCTCTTAGTGGTACCGTAAATCCAAGCTATGGAAATCAAACAACGCTATTTAATTACACTTTGATTTATACGAATTCAAACAACACTGCTCCAATATATGTAAATGTAAGTATAGATGATGTGCCAATGACTATGACAATAGCAAATGCATCGGATACAAATTATACAGATGGCAGAATATATTATTATAATACTACCCTCTCACTAGGCACACACAGGTATAGTTTCTCGGTATTTGATGGTAATTACACACAGACGATTGCCATAAAGAATGGTCCTTTGGTTTACAATTCAACAACTTCCAATATGCCAATTATAAAACTTTTTGAATTTGGAACTTACGGTTCTGCTAATGGTTCATTTAATAAGCCCATTGGTGTTACAACAGACAGATCTGGAAATATTTATGTTGCTGATACAGATGAATCCGACTCTGGACATGGCGGTAACAATAGAGTTCAGATTTTTACATCAACTGGTTCTTTTTTGAATAAATTAGGTCGTGGATTTGGTGATGGTTACGTTGATGATTTTCAATTCCCTGTAGCAGTAGTGGTTGATAATAGCAGCTACATTTACATTTCAGACAAAGAGAATGACAGAATTGCCGTATTTGATTCAAATTATTATTTTGTTAGGAATATAAGTCAGTATGGTAGCCTATCAGGATATTTAAATTATCCATATGGCTTATCGATAGACGCCGAAAATAAGTTATATGTAGTCGACAAACAGAATGATAGGATTCAGATATTCTATACAAACGGTACTTTTGTCTCAGGATTTGGAAGTTACGGTAATCTTAGCGGACAATTTAGCGATCCGAGAGATGTAGTAGTAGACTACTATTTTAATAAGGTATATGTGACAGATACACTTAACGATAGGGTACAGATTTTTACATTGAATGGCTCTTTCATTTCTATATTGAATGGTAGCTTCAGCGGACCGATGGGCATTGATACAGATATAATCGGGAGAGTCTATATTGTAGATTATTACAATAACAGGATACAAGTTTTTCACTCAAATGGAACCTACCTTGGTAGTCTTTATGGCAATTTCAGTAATCCAACAGACGTATTTGTTGATAACGATGGTAAGATTTATATAGCCGACAGGGATAACTACAAGATTCATGTCTATCAGATTGCATTTCCAGAACAAGCTGAATTATATACAAGTGCATTGGATATGTACTTCAACAACTCTAATCCGACTGAATTGGATTCAGTTAATTTGGACGTTGTGATTTATAATGTAGGCAATTTAGATGCAAATAATTTTACAGTATCGTTCTATGATGGAATAAATGGAACAGAAATTGGATCCTCAACTATATCTGCTGCTAAAAATTCAGTGATAAGTATGTCTATTGTATGGATGGCATCATTAGGGAAACACAACATTACTGTTGTGATTGACTCTGGAAATGTAATAAATGAATCGAATAAGGTCAACAATATGGCATATAAAGCTATTTCTGTTAATCCATTAACTCCACGTATTACTTTTGGTGGATCTGGTACAGGAAATGGGCAATTTGATAGTCCAACAGGAATAGCTGTCGATACTTCAAGGAATATTTATGTGGTAGATAACAACAGCAGGGTACAGGTATTTAATTCTAATGGATCTTTTTTAAGGATTATTGGAAGTGGAATGCTAGGTCGTAATCCATCGGATGTAGCGGTTGATCAATTGGATAGAGTATTTGTAGCAGATACATATAATAGTACTGTACAAGTTTTCAGTTCTAATGGCTCTTTTATTGGCATATTAAATAGCAACTTCT
>Ga0315280_10012364_pt1 | contig 10334 bp, 9 predicted proteins | sample YL17G06_40_MG_FD_203697 | JGI IMG/M metagenome (GOLD analysis project Ga0315280, IMG submission 203697) | Sediment microbial communities from Yellowstone Lake, YNP, Wyoming, USA - YL17G06_40 | ecosystem: Environmental > Aquatic > Freshwater > Lake > Sediment | place: USA: Wyoming | collected... | reverse complement strand
AGCTTTCAATTGGTCGATAATTTGGGTATCCATAGTTTTGCTCTCCATTATAGGTTATTTTTCAAAGTTACTTTATTTTCCTATATGGAGAGCAACTTTTATACCTACAAACGTGAAGCACACCCCACCGGAGGTTTCCTGATGATACCGTGTTTAATAACTGCCAAATTGGCACATTCTGAGGATGATGAGAGAGTGTAACTTCTTATTATTAGGGCAATTACGATTCCGTCTTGTTCGGGCACGCCGTTTGCACTTATCAAGTTTAAGTGTACACGTGATTTACTGTTTGACTATATAAGGTGTAAGCAATGAAATTCGACAAGTTCACATTGAAAGCTCAAGAGGCATTAGCAACTGCCCAGCAGGTTGCAATGGCTAAATCACACACCTTTGTTTCGCCGTTGCATCTATTGAGTGCTCTCTTGAGTGACGATGCCGGCGTTGCGTTTATGATTCTGAAGAAAATCGGCGCCAATATCTCTCGGATTAAAGAGATGACAGAGAGTGAGCTTCGTCGGCTGCCGCAGGGTGCTGCCGGCAGCCAGCTTATGCCTGACCCGGCTTTCAGCCAGGTCGTGCTCGGTGCCCAGAACCAGGCTGATGCAATGGGTGACGAATACCTCAGCGCCGAACATCTTTTGGTTTCGCTCGCTTCGGTACAAACCGATGCGAAAGAAATTTTACGTCTTAACTCAGTTGCGCCAAAGCAGATTGAAGATGCTTTGAAGGAAATTCGCGGCGGCGGAAAGGTAACCGACCAGAATCCCGAAGATAAATACAAGGCGCTGGAGCGATATGGCATCGACCTTCTGGAGATGGCGCGGAAAGGAAAGCTTGACCCCGTTATAGGCAGGGACGAAGAAATCCGGCGATGTATGCAGGTTCTGAACCGCCGGACGAAAAATAACCCGGTGCTAATCGGCGAGCCGGGTGTGGGCAAGACCGCGATCGTTGAGGGTCTTGCTCAACGGATAGTTGCGGGTGACGTGCCTGCCGGCTTGAAAGATAAAAGAATTATCGCTCTGGATATGGGGGCATTAATAGCGGGGACAAAATTCCGGGGCGAATTTGAGGACCGGCTCAAGGCGGTGCTCAAGGAGGTCATCGGTGCCGAGGGACAAATCATACTTTTCATCGATGAGCTGCATACCGTGGTAGGCGCCGGCAAAGCCGAAGGTGCAGTTGATGCAGGCAATTTGTTAAAGCCATCACTTGCTCGGGGGGAGCTGCGTTGTATCGGCGCCACTACAATCGACGAATACCGAAAGCATGTGGAAAAAGATGCAGCCCTCGAGAGACGTTTTCAGCCGATTCTGATTGACCCGCCGAGCGTCGAGGAAACCATAGCAATCCTCCGCGGCCTGAAAAACCGCTATGATACCCACCACGGCGTCCGAATCACGGACGCAGCGCTCGTTGCCGCCGCAACCTTGTCAAACCGGTATATCCCGGACCGATGGCTGCCGGATAAGGCGATAGATTTGGTTGATGAGGCGGCTTCAAAACTGCGGATTGAAAATGATTCGCTGCCTGCCGAACTGGATGAGGTCCGCAGAAAGATTGTTCAACTTCAAATAGAACGGGAGGCGTTGAAAAAAGAAAGCGACGCCGCCAGTAAAGAGCGATTAAATAAAGCTGAAAAGCAACTGGCAGAATTAGAGCAGCAGGATAAATTGCTTACCTCCCAGTGGGAAGGGGAAAAACGCCAGATTGACGAAATAAAACAACTGAAAGAGAAAATTGAACAGGCCCAGAACCAGTTTGAAGATGCGCAGCGGAAAGGTCAACTGGAGACCGCTGCCCGTTTGAAATATGAAACGATTGCAAACTTGAGGAAGGACCTTGAAAAGAAGGAAGCCGAGCTTGCAAAATCCAAAGATGCCAAAATGATTGAAAATGAGGTAACGGAGGAGCACATTGCCGAGGTTGTGTCTAAATGGACGGGTGTTCCGGTTGCACGACTACTCTCCGGCGAGCGGGAGCGGCTGATGAAGATGGAAGAGGCGATTCGGATGCGGGTTGTCGGGCAGGATGAGGCGGTTGTGGCCCTTTGCAATGCGGTTCGCAGAAGCCGGTCGGGATTGGCCGACCCGAATCGGCCGATAGGGACATTCTTATTTTTAGGGCCGACCGGCGTGGGCAAGACCGAGCTTTCTAAGGCGCTGGCGGATTTTCTGTTTAACGACCCGAACGCTATGGTGCGGATTGATATGAGCGAGTTTATGGAGCAGCATTCCGTCGCCCGGCTTATCGGCGCACCACCCGGCTATGTCGGTTACGAAGAAGGCGGAAGACTGACCGAAGCTGTCCGGCGAAAACCATATTCGGTGATTTTGTTAGATGAAGTTGAAAAGGCCCATCCGGATGTCTTTAATGTGCTGCTGCAGGTCTTTGACGATGGGCGGCTGACCGATGGCAAAGGCAGAACCGTGGATTTCAAAAACACCGTCATCATTATGACAAGCAACATCGCAAGCCAGCAGATTCAAAAGCTTACCGAAGAATCCGGCGCCGACTGGGAAATCGAGGCCCACGTAAAAGACGCACTCAAACTGGTCTTTAAGCCGGAGTTCCTGAATCGCATAGATGAGATAATCGTCTTCCACATGCTTACCAAAGACGACCTGCGAAAGATTGTCGATATCCAGCTCAAATACCTCGGCGAGCGTCTGAAGGCCCGCAAGATTGAACTTGACTTCACCGACCGTGCCCGCCAGCAGATTATGGATGAGGGTTACGACCCGGTCTTTGGCGCAAGACCTTTAAAGCGGACGATTCAGCAGCGATTGGAGAACGCCCTGGCCTCCGAGCTTTTAGCCGGCAAATTCGCCGACGGCGACAAAATAAAAATCGACGCCTCCAGCCACAAATTCACATTCGAGAAAATCTGATTTGGGTTAAAACGGTGGAAGTTGGCGTGGTTTCTTGGTAATTTCTATTTCGATTATTGTCGATAATGTTTAGGGGCTTAAAAAGGCGAATGTGGCCTATCTGCTAATTTTGATTTGGAAAGGATAAACAAATGGAATTAAGAAAGAAAGATTTTCGATTAGGGAAAATTCACGGAAAGACTTCTCCCCAGAAGAAATGTTCTGAGGCAACTGTGCAGCGCAATCTATTTTTAGGACAACGAATTACCATTGTGCGCAAGCGAGACGGTCGGTCCAATCCTGTGATACGTATCTTTGCCTACGAAACGCCTCTGGAGAAAGTTAGTAGAGGGATGTGTATTGATTTGCTCGGATACGACCAAGACAAAAACCTCTATATCTTTGAGCTTAAGATTGAAAAAAGCACAGAGAAGCTTTCAGAGGTTAACGGTCAGATTAACGGTTATGCGGATACGCTTGCAAATATCAAGGAAGATATCAAGGAAGATATTGAGAAGGAGTTTAGCGAGGAATTTTTCTTTACGGTAAAGTTCAAAAAAATTAAGAAGATAGTGGTAGCTCCTCGTGAGTTCTACAAAAATAAGGGGGATGATAACTATGAAAGTGATATCGAATATTTATATTATGCCGACCCAAGCGTTTTTAAAAAAGATGACATTCCACCCGATGTTAAACTGCATGTTTGGAAGAAGTAGGTTTAAACAAAAATGCGACTGATTATTCATCGCGGCGCAAAACAGATAGGCGGGACTTGCATAGAGCTTCAATCAGAGCACTCAAGGATTTTGATAGATTTTGGACTGCCTTTGGTTGACAAAAATAAGAAGCAGTTTGATTTTAAGAAAATCAAAAATAAGTCACAAGAGGATTTAATAAAAAGCGGTGATTTGCCAGATATAAAAGGGTTATACAAGGACGAGCAGCCTGCTATTGATGCCATTTTGTTAAGTCATCCTCACCAGGACCATTATGGTTTATTATCTTTTGTAAATCCCCAAATTCCGGTTTATCTTAGTCACGGATGTAAGAAGCTTATCGAAGTTTCCTACTTTTTCGGACAGACTGCTTACGACCCCAAAAACGTCAAGACAGTAGAAAAGTGGAAACCATTTAAGCACGGGGATTTCACAATAACACCATACATGGTTGACCATTCCGGCTTTGATGCCCTTGCGTTTTTGATTGAGGGCGAAGGCAAGAGAATCTTCTATTCAGGCGATTTCAGGGGGCACGGCAGAAAGAGCGTTCTTTTTGAAAATATGTTGAAAAATCCTCCGAAAAACATTGATTATTTAATTCTAGAGGGGACCACACTTGGCAGACAAAATGGCCAATACCATTATGAGACAGATATAGAAAATGAACTAATTCGACTCTTGCGAGATAATCGCAGTTTGTTTTTCATAGCTTGTTCTTCGCAAAATATTGACAGAATCGTGTCTATTTATCGCGCATGTAGGAATACCGATTGTATTTTCGTAATTGACCCTTATACAGCTCTTGTCCTCGATAGTCTCAAGAAACTTTCACCCAAAATACCTCAGTTTGATTGGGGCAAAAATATAAAGGTGTTTTTTGCCCCCAGCAGTTACACAAACAAAATGGCCAAAGACAAAACTCTATTTAAATTCAAATCGGCAAAAATAACCTACGAGCAAATTCGAATCAAAAAAAATCAAATAATCATTAAGGACTCGTATTCCACTCGAATGTATTTCACCAAAAAGAATGGCTTGACAGGCGCCACACTTATTTACTCGATGTGGGATGGATATTTACATGAAGTAGAGCCATTCTGGGATAAATATAAGGTGCCGATTGTTAAACTTCATACCAGCGGTCACGCTTATATTGAGGAACTGCAGCAATTTGTGAAAGCAATCAACCCAACATATATAATTCCTAACCATACCTTTTACCCTGAAAAATATCTTGAACTCTTTGGAGCTAAAACCAAGATTATTAACGATAAGGAAACGGTTGAGATTTAGAGCAGTTACAATGAACCACAGGGAATTTGTCAAATCATTGATCTTAGGAGCGGCAGCGTTGGTACTGCCGGAACTTCTTGCCGGCAAATTCACCGACGGCGACAAAATAAAAGTCGATGCCTCCAGCCACAAATTCACGTTCGAAAAAGTCTAAACCCGACTGAAAAAAAGTTTGATTACAGCAGATTTTTTGGTAAGATACATGTATGGGACATTCGTGGGTTGACATCCAAATTAGCGATTTAGAAAGAAAGCACGCCAGGAAGGTCAAGGCCCTGGTGGATACCGGGGCTACTTTAACTACGCTGCCCAAGAAACTGGCAGACGAATTGGGAATCAAACCAACCAGCGAGGAGAAGGTCTCTACAGGAGCCGGAATTATAAACATCACAAGAGGTGAGGCCTGGATAAAAGTCAACGGCAAAGAAGGGCCGTTCAATGTCTGGATTTCTGATTTTGTAGATAAAGTTTTGCTTGGTGTGGTGGTTCTCGAATCGCTCGGCTTTAAGGTTGACCCGACAACCGGAACATTAGAGGAAAAGACATTACTTTTATATTGAAATTTCACCAAGTATTAGGGTCATTTGTATCGTAAAACCATTCGTCAGAACGCTTACATTTAATTCAAATCGGGGGTTTGCCAAAATAGGAGAGTTGCCGTAGAATATACATCGTTGGGTCAGTTGAACCGTAGCTTCAAGATAGGGTGAATATAAGTTGCGTTTAATACTTACACAGAAATATTTATGAATATGGGTCTATTTCTTAAGGGTTTGGCTGTCGGCTTTCTGATTGCGATGCCCGTGGGACCAATCGGCGTGCTGTGCATACAGCGAACCTTAAACAAAGGAAAACTTCACGGGATAGTCTCGGGGCTGGGTGCAGCTACGGCGGATGCTATCTATAGCTTCATTGCTGCCTTCGGACTGACAGTTATTTCAAATTTTTTAGTCAAAGAGAAAATGTGGCTTCGCCTCATCGGCGGTATCTTTCTTTGCTATATGGGAGCGAGGGTTTACCTATCCAAATCGCAACAGCGAACGGCCACAGTGGATAGCACCAGTTATGTTAAGGATTATGTGTCCGCGTTTATTCTTACCTTTACAAATCCAACAACATTTCTTGCCTTTGCAGCAACATTTGCGGGCTTGGGATTAGTAAGAGCAGTAGAGCATCACGTTACCGCTTTATTATTGGTTGCCGGCGTATTTGTTGGCTCCGGACTCTGGTGGTTTGTACTGAGCGGCCTTGCCGCCACATTTCTGGGAAAACTTCTTTATAGCAGACCGACCTGGCTAAATAAAGTCTCCGGAATAGTAATCATAGTTTTCGGCCTGTTTGTCCTTTTGACTCTAATAATATGAAGCATACACTGCCCTGGGGAATTGGACATTGCCGTTATTCGAATGATATGCGTGAATCTTCCTATATGACAATGTCAATTAAAAAGGTTAAGCAACCTTTTTTATCGATAAATTTGCTTAACCGTGGGCGAAGAATCATTTATCTTATACGGGGAGGAAAATGCTCGAACGCATTAAGGACAATGCAAGATGAATCGCAGAGAATTTGTTAAGTTGGTTGGATTTGGTGCGGTGGGAGCGACACTTCCAGAATTCACAACGGAGGTGCTGGCGATATCAGCAGGACGTCCAAAAGAAAAGATTAAAATGAGGCCGAATTTTGTTTTTATACTCGCTGACGATTTAGGCTGGTCGCAGGTGGGCTGTTATGGCCCCGCCAACGGCGGGTTCTACGAAACGCCGAATATCGACCAACTGGCAAGCGAAGGGATGAAATTTACTGATGCCTACGCTGCGTGTCCGGTTTGCTCGCCGACCCGAGCAAGCATTATGACGGGAAGATACCCAGCCCGTCTGCACGTAACGGATTATATCCCGGGAGATACTTTTCCTTATGAGAAACTCAAGCAGCCCGAGTGGCAAAAATACCTTCCGCTGGACGAGGTAACAATTGCGGAAGTCCTTAAGGATGCCGGCTATGTCACCGCCAGTTTTGGAAAGTGGCACCTTAGCATCACAAAAAAACCGCCGGAAAGCGAGCAGTATGACCCAGACAAACAGGGCTTCTGTGAAACTCTGATTACTGAAAAGCCGGCACCAAAGCAGGACCCTGAAAAAGATGCACACAATGTGAATTTGATTACAGAAAGAGCACTGGAATTTTTAGAGAGGAACAAGGACAAGCCATTTTTCCTTTATGTTGCTCACAACACTATCCACGCCCCGATTATGGGGAAAAAGAAGCTGATTGAAAAATACAAAGGTAAGAGCGGCTCTGATTTGCCTGAGAATAATCCTGTAGTTGGGGCGATGCTTGAAGAGTTGGATGGCAGCATCGGGAAATTATTGAAAAGGTTAGATGAACTTAAAATCGCAGACAAAACCATTGTTATCTTTTTCTCCGATAATGGCGGGCTGGAAGCGGTTTCTAAACAAACTCCTTTACGCAGCGGCAAGGCCAATCTATATGAAGGCGGCATCAGGGTGCCTTTTATTGTGCGCTGGCCGGGGGTAACAAAACCCGGCAGTGTTTGCAGTGAGCCAGTAATCAGTATTGATTTTTTCCAAACCTTTGTGCATATTCTCGGTATCCGACTCGAGCAGCGTAGTCCAATTGATGGGGGTAGTCTGCTGACGCTTCTGACGCAGAGGGGTGTATTTAGCCGCCAGGCCATTTACTGGCACTACCCACACTATCATAGCGCCGGTATCGGTCCTTGCGGGGCTATTCGCAGCGGCGACTATAAGCTGATTGAGTGGTTTGATGAAACTATCTGCGGCCCCGGCAACAAATTCGAGCTTTACAACCTCAAAGAAGACATCGGCGAGCAGAACAACCTGGCCGGGCAGATGCCACAGAAAGTTGATGAGATGAAAAAGATGCTGGCGAATTGGCGGGATAAGATAGATGCCCAGATGCTGACGCCAAATCCGGGTTATAATCCGCAAAAGGCCAAAAAATCAAAGAGGCAGGAATAACCCGTCGTGCAACAATAGCGCCTATTAAGCAATCACAAGAGCACAGGTCCGGCGCACTTATGCACTTATCGCTGGGCACAGCAAAATATCTGCCAGCCACTTTATACTTGCCTCAGCGCTATTAAATACCGGAATATCGGTGAACGCGGAAAGCTCCCGCACATGCAGAGGCGAACTTGAGCATAAGCCGGATAACGCATCGGGTATTAAATTAAATTTTTCCTTCAAGGTCCGCAAACCTCCGATTGCGCCGAAGGCATCATTTGCGCAGAAAATAAGTTTGTGAATCCTCGATGTCACTTCCGGGGAAATCAGCAGGAGCGCCGTTTCGCGCTGGATGATACCATCAGCAAGTTCCACCACCCAGAAATTTTTAGGGTTATTTGCGTATTTGAGGTCGAGGTTATTGAAGATACCTAAGAGCTGGTTCTGAGATAATAGATATGTTGACGGGTAGCCGAGGTATGTAAAATCGGCATAAGGATTTGCACCTGCATCGTTCATAAGAAGAATATCTTTGAGACCCGCAGTTCCGGTGACTTTCGAGGCCCTGACGTTATGGCCCATAGAGGTTAAGGCCCAGCAACAGGCGGCGGCAGCCATACTTTTGCCGGAGTTCATTGAGGTCCCGCAAACTAAAATCATACGTGACCGGGGCTGTTTTTTTATTGTGTGTTTAGGTTTTATGAGAGGAAAGTTCTGGGTATTCAAGACGTTGCCTGCTTCATCACAGACATAGCCCAGTATTTTTACTTTCGTCGGGTCTTTTATCATTGAGTTTTTGGTTTTAACAACACCAATTACTCCTGAGCGGGCTATAAGGTCAATTTCATCCGGGAGCTCATCGGGGACCAATCCTTCATAGAAATCGGGGGCGTATCTGTTTCCGAATACAAAGATGGATTTTGTGCCATCGTGAATTATGTGTATGCGACCAAACGCATTCTCCAGAGAGGAGTGCTGGCCGATTCGACTGACTATTCCATAAACAACGTCACCCGGCAGGGGAGGCCTGTCAAGAGTTTTGTAAAGCTTGAGCTGGCTATGTTTGATAGTGAACGCAGCACTTGGAAAAATAAACCCTCTGCTGATTTTTTTTGTAGATGATTTACTTGCTGTTAGAGTCGTTGGAGTCATTATCTTGCTCCTCATTGTTTGATGGTAAGATAGATTCTTTATTGGTGAGTGATACTTATTCAGACACGCTGTGGTTCTAAGTTTTCTTGCACGGTCTGTCTAACAATGTCTTTTGTATATATAACCCACAAAATAAATGAAGGGATTTCAAGCAGCGTTGAAACAAACGGCATCCAGGTTATTGTCCAGCCACAGATGAAAAGTACTGCAATGGCGATTCCCATACGGCGGTAATTTTTTCCACCTTTTGCTTTATTGAGGTCTTCTGCGAGTCCCTGGTAGCTCACAAAGGCCCAGTAGAAACTGAAGAACGGTATGAATAAAAATCCCACAGCTTTTCCTGGGGTTGTGCGTGCGATTTCCGTAGGGACCGCCTTCCAGCATTTATAGTGAACGATACAGGAAAGCACAATCGCCGGAACAAGAACGGGCAGGGTAAGCACAAAAATCACTATAACTGCCTCAGGACTTTTCGCGGCATCCGCGATGTCCAGAGCGATAATCACTGGAATAAGCAGGGCATTAAATATAAGGGCTGGAATCCAGTTTATTGACTTTTGCTGATCCATCTTATTTTTCCTTTTAATCTTTTTTTTATTTTCTGGGTCCTTCTGTGTGTTTGAGTCGTCGCGGGTGCCGAGATCTTTACACTAAAACCCGTGCATTTAGTCATTTTTTGACGGGATAGTCAAATACAAAATTGGATTCCTTCTGCGAATTTTTGACTTTCGGTTTGCCGACAAGAGGTTTGTGTTTTACCGGCGGAAGTAGTGGATAAGCCACAGGATAAGCGTCAGGACAATGGAAATTAAAATGCAGCTTGCGATGGGGAAATAGATTCGCCAGTTTTTGGAGCTGAATTCCAAATCGCCGGGCAACCTGAACAGGCCGGCTTTACCGAGCAGCACCATCAAGCCGCCCAATATCGCCATGATAATACCCAGCGAGATTAACCACTTGCCGATTTGTTGCGGGCCCAAATCCATCTTCGGTCTTATGATACTCGGATTCGGAGACTCTATGTGATTACACTTCAATTTTCCAAGCAGACAACGGCTGAAACACCTATACAAGTATCAATAAAGATTTTGAAAACTTAATACCTTTCATTGCGATTTCCTGTCTTGGCGGTGGAGGAAGGCCACGGAGGCAGCGTCGTATTGACAACATCCTTTGAGACGCGGTCTAGGAGTCTGTCCGAGTAATTCCTTCAAACAACATTTCTTCCTTTCTTCGTAGCTGGTATTTTTCAACTGGCAGGCTGAATCATCTCACCAGTCTCACTGGTGTTTATTTTTTCAGAGAATTGG
>Ga0315280_10012363_pt1 | contig 10335 bp, 4 predicted proteins | sample YL17G06_40_MG_FD_203697 | JGI IMG/M metagenome (GOLD analysis project Ga0315280, IMG submission 203697) | Sediment microbial communities from Yellowstone Lake, YNP, Wyoming, USA - YL17G06_40 | ecosystem: Environmental > Aquatic > Freshwater > Lake > Sediment | place: USA: Wyoming | collected... | reverse complement strand
CTGGTCCTCTTGCGAGTCACCCGTGGGCTCAAGATAGTCGTGGTAGGGCAACAAAAACCCTTCAGCCTTGTCGGGCCGGACCGAGTGATGGACCAGCCGGTCCCACATGGGGTAGGTATCGTCTGTCTGGGAGAGATACCATTGCAGTTTGTGAATCTTCAGAATTCGACCGACGCCCACCACCAGCCGTGAGATAGATTCGTCGAGTGGCTGGCCGACCTTCACGTAAAAGATGACCAGAGACGCCTCGCCCGACTTCTCGCCTCTCAACCGGTCATCAAAGAACAACTTCACCAGGGCTTCTTGCCTGGCCTTTCCGAAGACCCACGACGAATCGAAGGGTGGTTTCTCGTCCTCGGGAAGTGGTGTTGATAGCGACTCTTGGATCGCCTTCTGATTGCCGCGTAGCATCCAGCGGAAGGGCACAGCAAAAGTTGAGTAGGGCAGAACTTTGACGGGTGTCGGCTTCAGGTGGCCGTGAGTCCTGGCGGCCTTCTCGATGTTGGCGTAAGGATGTTCAGAGACGCGGGTCCATTCCCGCTCGTTCATGAAGGCGCCGGATTCGGCCTTGCATGGCGGGAGCTGGTCGGCTTGCAGCTCACCCCACCAGATCCGGCCCTTCTTTACGAGCGCCTCTTCCGCCTCGGGTTCCTTTTTTTCGCGGATCCTGTCGAGCGAGGTGCAAAAGGAATTCAGGATGGGAAACCGGCAGATCGTCCCATTCCAGCGATTGTCATGCCAGGGTACACGAAGAGTCAGATGAAACATGGCCATTGCACCCTCGGAGTGGATTCTCAGGGGCCGAACGCCAGCCGGCTCAACGCCCACACAACTGCTGCCGGATTACTTCGTCACGGCGTTCTAGCTGCGCCCGCATTCCCGTCAGCTCACCGGAACTGCAAGCCGGACCAGAGGTACGTGGATTTGCCGCGCAGGTGGAAGCGCTCGCGCGGCACGTTGAGTTTGCCGCGAACTTTGGTGACTTTGCCGGGAACCGGCTTCTTCAGCTTCTTCTCGAGCTCCTCATACGGCACGGCGAAGGGGATGCCCTCGGGGACGGTCTCTTCGTCGATGATCTGCTTGAAAGCCCGTCGGAAGGCTGTGAAGTCGGTGGCGGGATGCACAGGTTTTGCTGGCTTCGTCTCTTCTTCTTGCCGGAGGGCGGACCCCTCCCCTACATCCGCCTTCCCCCGCGCCTTTTCGGATTCCAGGTGGGCAGAGTTCTCGGCGGCGACGGACCAGGCCGCGAGCACGCGCGGGTCTTTCCACAGAGCGGCGGTCCAATCATCGATTTCCACCCGGCCGCCCGATTTCTTATGTTCGAGCCACCATTCCGCCTTCTCTCTCAACCACCACTCGAAGGCGTCAATGAATTCGGCGGCATAGGCCACCGGACCGCAACGCCAGCGGCCGCCCACCTTCCATTGCTCGTCCCAGCGACGTTTGTAAACCGGCTGCTCGATGCGCCGGATATGTTCGCTATCGCGAATGGCGGCGAGGCGGGCTTCCCAGAGCTTCTTGCGCCAGTCGGGCCAGTCGCAGGGAATGAGTTTGACGGCGCGGTCGTAATCGCCTTCTGCCGCCGCCCACAGGCGGAACGGGCGTTGCTCACGGTCGAGTTGTAGCGCCGGCATCTTGCCAGCGTCTGCCGCCGGGACGGCGGCGCCACCCACGGCGGGATGGTCTACAGGCAGCAAGCCGTAGGCGGCATAAACCAGCCAGTCCATCTCTTCCTGGAGCGCGATCATCTCCGCGCGGAGCCTTTCGCGGGCGGTTTGGGCCCGCGCGTACGCCTCGCGAAGTTCAGCCGAGATTTCAAAATGCTTCCCAAGAGCTTTGTTAAGTGGGACGTGGCCGGGCAACGAGCTGTTCCACTCGTGATAGGCTTCGCCGGGCTTCTCGAAGAGCTTTTTCACCGCGAGGCTGGGCATCTGCTGGCCGTGCTCCCAGCACACCTGTGAAAGCTCCCTCACGCACTGTGCGAAGGAATTGGTTTTGCCCCTCAGCGCTGATGCCACGGAGTCAGGCACGGGCAATTGCTGAATCTTACCGCCCGCGTATTCAAAACGATCGAGGTGCTCATCCTGGCCTGCACCCTTGTTGAAGCACTTTTGCTTGAGCCAGAAGATCGCGGCACTAGAATTGAGCAGCGCTCCTGCAAGGAGGTTCGGGTTTCTAGAGTCAGCCTTCAAACAGACTAAAGGTGCAGTCTGTGTGAACAGTGTCCCTTGCGGCTGGACAATGAAGTGACCGTGAGTGGATATTTCTGGATAAACAATACAGAACGGCGCAGTAATATGCCCTTTTGTCAGTTGGTGATATCGATACCAAGGCTCACCCGCTTCATCATATGTCCCTCCGCCGAAGGTTGCTCTTCCGCCGAGTTCGTGTCGAAAATTCCGGAGGTGTCTGAACAGGTGAGATTTTGGATCTTCTTTTCGGAGTGCCCACGCTTTATCGTAGGGCTTGAGAACCAAGTCAGATCCGACCAGTTGCCAATTGCGGATTTGGTCGCCGATGGCGAACGGCGCCAGATCGTCTCTCTCAATGAGGTGACGGCGTGCGCTATCACCAGTAATCATAAAGACATCGTCTTTATGGGTGTCGAACATACTCCCGAAAGATTGAACAAAAACCGAAAACGGTTGCGCCCCCGCTTCAAGGGCCTGGACTGTCAGTTCCGCACTAGCATCAAAGTTCCACGGCCACTTTGCCATGTGAATGCGGAGACGATCTGAAACCACGATCTTCGAATCTTCATAGCCGGGTCGATCATGATGTTCCGAAATCGTGTTCCACAGTGGGCTCTCCTCCGGTGGCGTACGCAGGTCGCCACCTCCGGGCAATATTCCGACGACGCGTATCGGCAACTCCTTCTTAGGCTTGGCTGGTCGGCCAAATACAAGGCAAGTCGGTGTACCGTGGCCTGGAAATAACAGACCGGAGCAATCGACAATCTTCTGGAGTTCTACGGTAGGAAAGAAAGCTTCCACTAAAGGCCTTCCAAACTCACGCTTGGCGAAAGCATTAGAAACTATAAAACCGAGCTCACCTTCCAGCCGCAGCAGGCCAAAACCGAGTTCAACGAACGGGCACACGAGCTGGTAAGTGCCCACACAAACCCGCGGCCAGCGCTCCCGCCAGCGCTCGCGCTTCGCCGGGTTCCGCGCGGTCACAAAAGGCGGGTTGCCGACGATGATATCAAAGCCGGGGCGCGAGGAGTGCCCCACCCCCTCACCCGTCCCGCTCTGCGCGACACCCTCTCCCCCAAGGGGGCGAGGGCTGTGATTTCCTGAAAAGATGTTGGGGAAGTCGATGGTCCAGGCAAAATTGAACGGGCTGTCGAAGTCGGCGCCTTCGAGCTTTCTTAGCCGGGCATGGAACTGGCTGTCAAAGGCACGGCTCTTGAGTTTTTCAAGGCTCTCCCGGTCCTTCTCCACCTTGTTGAGTGCTAATTCCAGTTGCTCGATCTCGCGGGTCAGGCGCTTGCGCTTTTCGGCGGCGGATTCCGCCAAACCGAACAAGCCATCCAAGGCTGAATCCTGGCTGCGAAGGGCGCGGAGCTCGTCCTCCACGATGCTTCGGCTCAGGTCCAGGCGCTTTCCCAAAATCTCCAGGCGCAGCTTGCGCTTTTGCTCGCCGCTCTTAGCCTTGTGCAGCCGCTCGCCCAATTTCCCGATCGCCTGGAAGGAATCGAAATATTTCGAAGCGCGGTCTGGCAGGATCACGAGCGACTCGCCGCAGATGTGGTCATGGAGGCTATCGCCGCGATGGAAGTTCATTTCCAGGTTCGGCAACTGCGAAATGCGGCTGATGGCGGCCCTGAACTGGTTCTTCTCGGCGGTAAAAGGATCAAGGCCCAGGTCGTAATCCACCACCAGCGTCAGCCACAGCCGCAGCCGGCAGATTTCAATCGCCTGCTGCTGAATGTCCACGCCGAAGAGGCAGTTCTGAACGATATCGGCTTTGGTTTCGTGCAGCCATGCCGAGCCCTGGCTGCGGACAGGGTCCACGTAGCCGTTGGCGGCGGTGGTGAGGAGGCGCCGCAAGTTGACCAACTCGTGCAGCAGGCCTACGGGAAAGGCTCCCGAGCCCACGGCGGGATCGCAGCAGCGAAGCGGCTTGACCATATCAAGAAGCCTGGCGGCTTCCTGGGGCGTCACGGTTTCCCGAAGCTGCTTTCGAAGCTCCTCGTTGATTCCATCCGTAGGGTCGATCTCCAGAAGCGTCCGCAACTTCTTCGCCCAGGCCTCACCCTCCAGGCGCGCACGCAAATACTGGTAAAGCACCTCGCGGCAGATAAAGTGAACCACGATGCGCGGCGTGTAGTAGGAGCCGGTGGCCTTGCGCTTGTCAGGCGCGATGGCGTCCGGGTCGGCGGCTTCGGCGTGAAGGACGATCGACTCAAACACCTTACCAAGCATCTCCGGGTCAACGGCCACTTCCTGGTGGAGCGGCGTGTCTTCGGTGACGGTGAAGTTGAAGGCTTCGAGGAGCTCGCTGAAGACTTGGCGAAGCGTCCTGTTGCGCACCTTAAGAGGGGGGTTGGTCTTGCGCGTCTCGACGGGCTGGGCAAACTCATCGTCGTCAAATAGGCCGCCGTTCAGGAAAGGAATCCCCGGCAAGCGGCCGGGAGCGCCAGGCGGAGAAGCGAGCGTCCAGAAGAGCTTGTCCAGGAACTCGCGCGAGTAGGTGAACTCGTCCGGCCAGCCGGCGTATTCGGCGAACTTACTCGGCAGGTATCGCCGGTCCTGGTTCAACCAGCCCCGATTTTGAAGGAAGTAGAGAAAGAGCAATCTTTCCAGCAGGAGCTGGGCCTGAGTATAAGCCTCGGCAGAGGGAAGCTTCTGGTATTCCTGCAGGTCGGCTTTGACGGTATCCAGGGCATCGTCGAAGCGACGGAAGAAGTCCCTGGTGAGCGGCTCCTTGTCGAACGCCTGGGCCCACTGCGCAACCCAAGCGCTGGCGTTGGTCGGGTCGTCGGGCCAGACGAGCTCCGGCAGGTTGAATTCACAAACCGTGCGGTTGGGGGCGTCGGGCTCCCAGCCGAAGGTCGTCAGACGCGAGGCCTTCGGGTCGTCGGGTTTTGACCGAAAGTACGCGAAACGGAAACTCTGCCAGCCGTAGGTGCAGATGAATAGCAGGTGCTCGCGCTTCCAGGAAGGTAGAGTTGAGTCTTTGCGACGTGAACCCACCAATCCGCGCAGCACGGCTCGCAACACACCCGCCATGCCGCGACGCGGGGAAAGCAGCTCCGGGCGCTTGAACTCCAAGACGAAGATGCCCCAGGGCTGGCCCATGTGCGCGGGCTGGATCTGCCAGATGGAGCCGTCCATCACGGCCCGGTCCAGATCAACAGCCTGCAGGTCTTCGGATGACCACGGAAAAGAAATCTCGTCGATCCGGCTTGCCTCCCCAATGGGCCAGGCGAGCGTATCGCCGAGAACGAGTCCGAAGAAAGAGGGCTGGTCGCGTACTCTCGATAGAGATTGCTGGATCTTCTCTTTGAGACCGGACGGCATAAGCTTTCTGCCTTTTTACCTCACAGCACAAAACAAGGACCTGGACTGGATGAACTCAAGACAGCTCCATCCAGGCTTTGAGCGTTGCTTTGACCCCGATGGGGGCCTGGATTTGTTTCAGGTACGTGCCCCTAATATGCTTCTCCACGTTGGCGCGGATTTCAGAAAGCGTCTGGTTGGGTACCTCGTGCCGGCGCGGAGTCTCGGGCGTGCAGCGAATCAGCTTGACGACTTCCGTGGGTTCGTCGGTGATTCTCTCTGTGGCGAGGTCGAACAGGTACCATTTGATGTCGCCGGCAGCCTCGGTCCACTCGCCCGGCTCGCCGTTTTTTTCACCCTCGGCAGGGCTGGGAGGGGAGGGCATGGCAAAGCAGAGGAAGACCGCCTTGGCCCCTGGCGAGGTATGCGCCTTTCCGCTAAAGACCCGATTCGGCTGCTGGGTGATGCGTTCCAGAAGGTCCGGATAGTCCTTCAGCAGCCGCTGGTATTCCAGGTGCATCTCCTCGAGCGGCGTCGTCGTACCCTCATAGGCTCGCGTGAAGTCTCTTAGGGCTTCGTAATCATCCTGGGGCGTCAGCAGCTTCTTGCCTTCAATTCCGAAGGTCTTCGAGATGCGAAGTACCTTGTGGGCCACCCGTCCGTACAGGCGCAGCAACTGGTCCAACTCGTCGGGAGGGAGAAAATTCCAGAACGCTACGTTGCCGCGGAGGCCATTCTCCTCCGGGTGGTCGGCCAGCAGCCGGGCTTCCACTTTCGCGTCCATGCGGCGGTCCACGCGCCCGATTCGCTGCATCAGCCGGACTGGGTTCCAGTGCAGGTCGTAGTTGATGATGCGAGTGGCGTCCTGGAGGTTGAGGCCTTCGGAGAGCACGTCCGTGGAGACTAGGACACGGGTTTCGGTCAGTCCTTCGCTCTGAAGCTCGGCGCTGGAAGAGCCGTTGTAGTAGGGCGAAAACTGGCAGATGATCTCGCCCCGGTCCCGCTTGGAGGCGCTATCGACCTCGTCAACCCCGTCGATGCGTGCCGCCTCGAGCTGCTGCTTCAAGTAGCGAGCGGTGGCCATGTACTCCGAGAAAATCAGTACCTTGTGTTTCATGAGGACCGGGTCTGACTTAAGCAGCTTAATGAGAGCCTTCAGTTTGTCGTCTTGTTCGGGCTTGAACTTCCTCAGTTCGTTCAGGAATTCCGCGATCTGGTAGAGGTCGTCTATCGTCTCGTTAATGATGTCGTCGACCCTGTATTCATCGGGGGACAGCCTCTCGGCCTCCTCGATCAACTCCTGAGAGACGATGTCCTCGTCCTGCTCCTCCTCAGGTTCCTCCCCCCAAAATTCCTTTTGGCGATGATGAAAGTAATCGACAAGCTCGCCATGCTTCACCTTCCAGCGCTCGAACCGTTTCAACTGTTCACCCTGGGGATTGTTACTAATGATCCAGGCCAGGAGCTTATCCAGCAGCGTCTCGCAGGACATTTCAAACGCTCGGGCGGAACTTTCGAATCGTTTAAGGAACTGGATTTTGATCAGGGCGACGACCTCCTTCTGTCGCCCTTCTTTCAGAGGGTCGATGCTCGTGTCAGGCCCCTTGTAATAGGCCAAGGGGTAATAGGCCGCGAGTGAGAAAAGCGGCTTCTGCTTGTTGAAAGCCTGGTCCACCATCGCCAGCAGGTTGCCGTAGGTCTTCCTTACGGAATAGGGCTGGACTTTCGGATCTTCTCTCTTCGGGAATATCGCCTGATTTCCGCCACGCTGTTCCTGGCTCTTCTTTACATAGGCTCGGCTGCGCTGCACTACCAGAGTTCGGAACAGACTATCGTTTGCGAGTACCCTTTCCGCCTCTGCTTCGTTGGTCTCCGCGGGTTCTCCATCGCCGCCCGACGTGCTTTCGATCAGCTTTTCCAGCTCTTTCTCCATCTTGCGGAAATGACCGGGCAAAGAGTGAATACCCAACGGAGCGTCTTTGAAGTAATTACTCTCGCGTCGAGAGAAAAGCTCCATCATGTGCTGGAGGTCCAATAAGCGGTTATTGATGGGAGTGGCCGTGAGCAGGTACAGCTGCTTGCCCTCCACGATGTCGTAGAGCTGCCAGTAGCGGGACTTGCGCTCGCCCTCTTCGCCTTTGAGACCGGGATTACGGAAGTGGTGCGCCTCGTCAATCACAATGGCGTCGGCCATCTCCTTCACCCTTCCCAGTCGCTCGGGATACTCCCCTCCGCGTAACAGGTCGGTATGGTTGAGAATGACCAGGTTGCTGAAGTCGCCGAAGATGTTGGGCAGGTAATCGCGAAGCGCCTTTTCCCACACCGGCTTTCGAGCAGCCTTGGGAACAAAAAGGGCCACGCGCCTCCGCTGGCGTTCAACCAAGTACGCGATCACCATAAGTCCGATGAACGTCTTGCCTAAGCCCACTCCGTCGCAAAGAAACGCGCCGCGATACTTCTGGGCGACGGCCATCAGGTCATGGAAGCCCTCTTTCTGATATTGGTCCAAAATGCGATATACACGAGACTCGTTTTCGAGCCACTCCTTGTCGGTCATCTCGTACCGGCGGAAGAGTTCGTGCAACGAGCGGGCGTAGACTTCAAAGGGTGAGTATTCACGCGTGTGGCCTTCGATGACGCGCAAAACCTCCGGGGTTACATCCTCAGCCTGTGCCCAGTGCTCCTCGTACCATTCCTGTAGAACTGAGACGGGTGCACCAGTGACCTGAACGTTCAACTCGACGTTTTCTGTGAGGCCTGGATAGGAAAAGTTGGAAGACCCGACAAGGGCTGAGGAACCGACCACTTCCATGCGGGCGTGAGTGATGTACGCCTTGGCGTGGAACTTCTCCCTGCGATACACGCGGCAGGCGATTTTGCCGGAGCGGATGGCTTCGACGATGGCGGGCACGCCGACGAGAAAGTCGTTGGTCAGCTTCTCGCTCTCCAGGCTCTCGTCAAGCCGCTGCTTGACTCGCGCAAGACCCTGGATGAAGGCGTTTTTAGTCCGGAGGGAAACCGTATCGCCCATCAGGATGCGAAGTCGGTCGACCTTTTGCCACTCATCCTTGAGGGCCAGCAGAGCACCGATCTCAAAGTGGCCGGTTGCGCAGTCGATTGCCTTGGATATCTGACACCAGTCATGGAGGTAACGCAGAACCTTCCATTCTTCGTCGCTGTTGTCGACGATAAAGAGTTCGCTTCCGGTTACGCTCGTGCGTTTCGGCATATGAGATAGAAACCTACAAGCTATCCGCCGGGCAAGAGCCTGCGCCACTGCACCTGCGGGCGCATTCACCCAAAGCCCGGTGCCGCTAATTCTACCGCACTGAAGACCAGCAGGGAACCACTCGTATCCGAGTGGGTCATGGGCCTCGGATTTCGCATGTTTGCCACAGCTAGCGTGTATCGAGAGCATCAGGCGGAAGTCGTCCGAAATGCCGACCAGCATTGGAGCTAGTTCAGGCGCCTCGGGAAGCTTTAATGTTCTAGTCCGCGGCCTGCCGAGCCGGTGCTCTCCAGTTCAGATAGTGCGGGGGCGTGGCGACCGTCTGACCAAGCGGGGAAAACGCAGTTCTCGAAGCGTTTGGCATTGAGGTTTTCCTCTCGGTCGGAAATGGGTTCAGACGCTCGCTTCGCAGCGGGCGCGGACCACATCGAAGGCGTACAGCCAAAGCTGCTCGTCGGTGTCGTTACAGCCGTGCCGCTGGTTGTGGGCCTTCACGCGATGTTAGGCTCGTAGAACCTCGTCCACACGCATTTCAAACTGGTCGATTGCTTCCGGGCCGGCGCTGGTGCCGGAGGTTTCGAGCACGAGGGCGGGGGCCACCCCGCCGGCGATCGTTGGGTTGGAAGCGTAGGCTTTGGCATGGACGTTGCGATCGAGTCTGTCGGAGTGGCAGCCGAGTAGCCGCAGACTCACATCGCTTCTTGGTATCGTTCGCAAACCCGCCTAAACTCCGAGGCAATGAACATCGAACGGCTCAAGAGGATTACGGTCGAAGAGGGCAAGTGCGGGGGCGTCCCGGCATTCGCGGTCTCCGTATCCGTGTGTCAGACATCTTGGACTTGCGCGCGGCGGGGACTTCTTTTGAGGAGATTCTTTCGGATTATCCGTTCCTCGAAAGAGAAGACATCCTTGCGGCGATTGAATACGCCGCGCGACAGGCCGACCATGTGGTGTTGCAGGCCCTGTGAAGTTCCTCATTGACAAGCATTTTCTGTAGCGCCGGTGTCCTCACCGGCGTTTTCGGCGCTGAAGACAGCGCCGCTACAGCAGGCGAGCGTCAGCATATTTCGTGAACCTCAAAAGTGTCGCGCGGCTGTGATTGCCTGCACGTGATGGAAGCAGGTCTGGCCGAGGCATCGGATGCGGAAATCTGGCGCGGGTGGCGCAGCTGTCAACGAACTACAGCCCGACGGACAAACGAAGCTTTACCGGTCTTGTGGAAGTGATGAAATTCGATCTGGCACTCCGTCTCGTAACGTTTGCCGTTCACATCGGAATACGAGAGGATAACCGGAATCACTATTGGCGTGAATAACTCGTTTAGGTCTCTGTCTTGGTAACCAGCCTCCAAAACACGAACGAAGTCGTCGTGGAAAATGGGGCTAATCCCTTCAGGACTTTCTACATGTGCCGTTGCTGGAGCGGACCTGCCCTCTGGGATGTGGGAAATTGGCTCGAACTTGGCTGTTAGATTGCCGTTGTTCACGTTTCTGATGTGAACCTGGTACGCCGTACCACCGCGGAGGTTCTTTACAGTCAGTGGCTTGCTCCTTGAGCTACGATCAGCCTTCGCATCACATTCGTATTCGATGACCACCTCGGGTC
>Ga0315280_10012362_pt1 | contig 10336 bp, 7 predicted proteins | sample YL17G06_40_MG_FD_203697 | JGI IMG/M metagenome (GOLD analysis project Ga0315280, IMG submission 203697) | Sediment microbial communities from Yellowstone Lake, YNP, Wyoming, USA - YL17G06_40 | ecosystem: Environmental > Aquatic > Freshwater > Lake > Sediment | place: USA: Wyoming | collected... | reverse complement strand
CTCGGGCGCCTGGTAGTTGTGTGCCAGGATGTAGGCGCGCCGCTCCTGGCGCAGGCGGTTGATGCGCCCGACGAGTTCCGTTGCGGCAGGCCGCTGGAGCGAAGTCATCTTGTGCTTCCGTTCATCACGCCGGCGCACCGAGCGCCGGTGAGCGCGACATTATAGGGCCGCGCGAGGGCGGCCTCAACGTCAAAAGGTTGGCAGTGACGCCTTGGGCACAGGCTGTGATGAGCCCGACGCGGAAGCGTCGGGTGGCTCTCGCCTGTCGTGGCGCGCCCGCGTCGGGCTGACGCCACCAACTACGCCTTGCGTAATCGCCCCCCGCCCGCGTATGAATAGGCGGAAGGAACGTCACCCTATGCGCCCATTTTCAATCGGCCTGCTGACGGTCGCTGCCGCGCTGGCGGCAAGCGCCGCTGTCGTTTGGTCCGCCGAGGCCCCCGCCAAGACCCTTACGCCGCAGGAGCGCGAGCGCGCGACCGCGCTCGTCAAGACCGTGGTGGGCGGCGACAGCGCCGCGGCGATGAAGGCCATCCAGGACCTCAAGGCGATGGGCGACGCGGCCAAGCCGCGCCTGGCAAATGCGGTTCGCGACCGGCTGGTGCGCGACCGCGACGCCGCCATGGCGGCCGTCCGCCGCATCGGCGACGCCGCCCAGGCCAAGGCGATGGAAGAGGAGATGACGGCCCTGCGGAAGGCCGCCAAGGCGAACATCGAGATCCTGGCCAAGGACGACACGCTGCGCATCGCCCACGAGAACTACGACAAGTTGATGAAGATGAACGCCCTGTTCAAGGAGGTGGTCACGGCCCGCGAGGCCATCTGCGCGGCCATGGCTCACCGGGGCGAACTCATGGCGATCTGGCAGGACACGGGGCCGGCCACCGAGAACCGCCTGAGCCTCGTGGCCGAGGAGAAACTCAAGACCGCCGCCGAGGCCGCCCTCGGCATGACCGTGGAGGCGATGCGGGCCATTCCGGAGTTCGGCGACGGCAAAGAGCCCGCCGAGCCGGCCCAGTGGAACATCTGGTTCCTGCGGGCCTGCCGGCGCATCGAGGCGTATAACGCCAAGCAGACCGCCGCGACGGGCGCCGGCGAACTGGAGAACATCACCCTGCTGAACGCCTACCGCGAGGCCCTCGGCACGTTGCCGGTGGAGATCGACGCGCGGCTCCAGCAGAGCGCCCGGCGGCATTCCAAGGAGATGGTCGACCTGGGCTACTTCGCGCACGAGTCGCCCACGGCCACCGAAAAGACCCACGCACAGCGGATGAAGAACGCCGGCTATCTGGTGGGCGCCTACAGCGAGAACATCGCCGCCGGCACGAGCAGCGGCAGGGGCGCGTTCGAGATGTGGTTCGACTCGCCGGGGCACCACAAGAACATGGTCCACGCGGGGAGCACGGGCATCGGCGTCGGACGCTGGGCGTCGACGTGGACGCAGAACTTCGGGACCGCCAAACGCCTGATGCTCGCCGACGACGCCGAGCGGGCCAAGGCGATCGTGCTGGGCACGGTGCTTACGCCGCACGGCGGGAAGTGAGCCGGCTTTCGGAGTTGTGTGGCCGTGAGCGATACCCGCGAGGAGGGTGGCATGGTCACGCTGTTGCGTGACCATGTGCTCGGAAGGGCGGCAAGCGGTTCCCCCCGACTGATCCCGGCGCTCGGACATGGGCATGGGCTGCGCGACGAAGGGGCTTTCGTCCCGTATCAGGTAGCATGGTCACGCAACAGCGTGACCATGCCACCCGGCGATTGGACATGGGCACAGGCTGTGCCACCCGGCGAGCGACGGCGCCGGCCTACAGCGTAAACGCCTCGCCCGGCGCGGGGATGCGGACCATGGGGCAGCCCGCGTCGGTCAGGATTCCCTTCATCGCCTCTGCCTGCGCGGCCTCGCCGTGGACGACGAACGCCGCGCGCAGGCCCTTGGCCAGGGGCGCGAGCAGCCGCCGGAAGTCGTTGGCGTCGGCGTGGGCGGAGAAGCCCTCGAGTTTCTCGACGCGGCAGCGACGCGTGTAGATGTCGCCGAATATCGTGAGGTCGCGGCGTCCCTCGGCGATCCGCCGGCCCAGCGTGTTCTCGGCCTGGTACCCGGCGAGGATGACCGTGTTGCGGTCGTCGCCGACGTTGTTCGCGAGGTGGTGCAGGATGCGGCCGCTTTCGCACATTCCGGACGAGGCGATGATGACGCACGAGTCGCGCCGGCCGTTCAGGCGCTTGGAGTCCTCCACGCTTGTCACGTACGTCACAAGGCCGCGCCCGAAGATGTCGCCTTCCTGGTGCCAGAACGCCTTGGCCTCGGCGTCGTAGCACTCCGTGTGTTTGCGGAACACTTCCGTGACGGCCGCGCTCAGGGGGCTGTCGACGAAGATGGGCAGCGGGTCCAGCAGCCGCTCGGCCACGGCTTGCTGAAGGTAGTACACGAGGGTCTGCGTGCGGCCGACGCTGAAGGCGGGGATGATCGTCTTGCCGCGGGCCCGGCTCGTCTCCTTGATGATGGCCACCAGCCGCTCTTTCATCTGGTCGGCGTTCTCGTGCCGGCGGTTGGCGTAGGTGCACTCCGTGATGAGGCCATCCGCCTTGGGCAGGGGGCACGTGGGGTCGCGCAGAATGGCGGCGCCGAATCGCCCCAGGTCGCCCGTGTAGAGCAGCCGCACGGGCGGCGGGCCGGCGATCTCCAGCAGCACGACGGCCGAGCCGAGGATGTGCCCGGCCTCCAGGAACGTTGCGGTGAGGCCGTCGATGATGGGCGTGGGCCGGCCGTACTCGGCGCCCGTAAACTGCGCGGCGACGGCGGGGATGTCGGCCGCCGTGTAGAACGGCTCGATCGGGTCCTCGGGATGCTTCCTGTTCCAGAACCTGGCGTCTTCCTCCTGGATGTGGGCCGAGTCGGCGAGCATGACCGCGGCCAGGTCGCACGTGGCGGCGGTGGCGGTGATCCGCCCGCCGAAGCCGTGGTGCACGAGGCCCGGGATGTTGCCGCTGTGGTCGATGTGCGCGTGCGAGAGGACCACGGCCCGCAGGTCGGCGGGCGGCAGGGGGAACGTCTCGTTCTTCTCGCGCGATAGGCGGCGGGCGCCCTGGAACAGGCCGCAGTCCAGCGCCACGGGGCCGCCGCTCGTCTCCAGGATGTGCATCGAGCCGGTGACGGTCTGTGCGGCGCCGTGGAAGCGAAGTTTGGCCATCCGGGGTCCCCTTTAACTCTCAGCGGTACTCGCGTATTATATATGAGGGAGGGGGGATGAAGGCGCAGAAACAGGCGCCGTCGATTTTTGGAGAGGTCATTCGCCGGCGGACGTCGCGGAAAACGACGGCCCGGAAAACTTGCCCGTAACGCCCCGTGTTCCTGCACGGGTCACCGTTACCCCTACAGCAGGGCGTGTCCCCAAGGCGCGCCCTGCCGCCTTTGGGGCTCCTGCAACGCGCGAACCGCTCTGGCCAATGAGTTTCCTCATTTGACGGCGTGCGGCCACCTTACTTTCCGGCTGCGGTGGGCGTCCTTGCGGGTGGGCTGGCCGCAGGGGCGAGCCGAACGTCCTGCTCGCCCGCCCGGACCTTTGCCTGGGCCCAGCCCTTGCCATCGGGGAACGTGGCGCCTACGGTATAGGACTTCCTGACCAGCCCCTTCAGTGTGAACTTCCCGTCCGCCCCCGAGAAGCATGACGCGACAACGCAGGTGCTGATCGTGGACCCCATCGACACGGGATCGGAGTAGGCATAGACTTGGGCTCCAGCGACGGGCTTGCCCTCGGCATCGACCACGATGCCCGAGATGGTCTGATCCGCCGGCTCAAGCACGATATCCGGGGCCTCGGTAAGGGCCTTCCCGTCCTCCAAGGCGACCTTCACTTCGTTGCCCAGCATGGAGCCTCGCGGGCCGTAGCCCTTCTTGGAGAGCGACAGCGACACCTTGCACTTCGGCTCCGGCGGAAACGTCTTGAGCACATAGCGGCCGTCAGGGTCGGTGGTCGCCGCTCCCCTCCACCAGGGCGCGTGCCAGTACTGGCTGACAACGGCCGTTGCCATGACATCGACGCCGGGAACGGGATTACCTTCGGGATCGACCACGCGACCCGCCAGGTTCCGGCCGGCGTGCACGGTCACGGTTGGCCTTCGGTCTTGCGGCACGGCAACCGCTGCCGCCAGGCCGCGCTCTTCCTGATACACCAGGGCGATCTCATTCTGGCCGCCGGCTCGCTCCGGTGACCACCAGATCGCAAAACGGCCGGCCGCATCCGTCGTGTCGCCGAGGCGGCCGCCGTGGACGAGCGTGACCCTGGCCCCCTCGACCGGCCCGCCGGCCTCGTCCAGAACGGTCCCCTCAACGAGCACCAGCCCGTTCAGTTTCACCTCAAGCCGCCGCGTCTGGCCCTCGCCGACCTCCACAGGCTGATGGGTGTTCTCTCGGACGTACCGCGGTGCATCGACGGAGTTCATCGCATACTTGCCCGGCATGACCCGCGCCCGCCCGACGCCGTCGCTGCCCGTGACGGAATCGGCCCGCTCGAGCCCCGGCTGTTCGGGCAAGATTTCGACAGCGGCGCCGGCGATGGGGCGGCCGGTCCGCTTATCCGTTACGGCGACCTCGATGACGGCGCCTTTGACCACTTCCATCGTGGCCGCGCCTGCGGCCGGCGCCGCCGTGGCCTTGGCCATGATCGGGGCGGCCGCCCAATCCGGCATCCTGGCCCGGCCCGCCACGCACACCCGGTAGTCCCCCTCCAACAGGCCGCCGACGGCAAACGTGCCGTCCTCGCCCGTCACCGTTGCCACTGTCGGCGACCGCGGTCCTTGCTTCGCGCGATGATCGGCAACGAGTTTGACGCCGCCCACCGGCCGGCCGGTCGCCTTCTCAACGGCCTTCCCGCGCAGCGTGGCCTCGCGCTGCAGAACGACTTGCTTGACGGCCTCATCGGCGCGGAGTGCGGTCTCCGGATCGAAGATATCGCCCGGAACCTGCATCCGTGCATAGCCGGGGGCGGAAAACACCAGGAAAACGCTCGCGTGCTCGGCAACCTGCGAGAAGACGTACCGGCCCTCCGCATCCGTCCGGGTCGTAAGCCAGTCGGGGCCCGTATCCCAAGCCAACGAAGAATAATAGCATTGGTGTCTGATCAGGCCCAACCTGAGAAGGACTTCTGCGCCGGCCGCCGGCCGCCCGAATTCGTCCACCACGCGGCCGGACAGGGTCCGGGCCTTGTCGAGCACGATCTTGCGGTCCCCCGTGTCCAGGAGCCACCCGACCGCCAGGCCGGGCTTCCGAGCCACCGCGATGCGTTGCGGCCGGCCTTCCCGGTCCGGGGCGGCAAAAGTGAACCCTCCGTCGGCCGCCGTTGTGGCCCGCTCGATTACTTTGGCCTCGCCACTGAAGGTATCGGGATCGAAACCGTAGTCGACGACCGCCACTTCGGCGTCCGCGACGGGCCTGCCGTCGGCATCAACCACCTTGCACTTGATGCGCGGCGTCTCGGCGGTTGCGACACGCTTCGGTTCGGCTTGGAATGGCTCCCCGGCGCCGCCGGCCGGCAGAACGGCCGTCTCCGAAGCGGACGCGAGAGATGCAGAAGGCGGGGGCGCCGGCGCTTGCTTCGCACCGATCGCGGCCAACCCCGGCATGGCCAGCGCAAAGAAGAGCGGCGAGCCCAGCCGCAGATGACGTGAAGGGATCGGATCTCGTCTCATGCTGAGTTCCCCCAGGCGGACGGTGACATTGTACTGCGCCTCCAGTCTCCGGCAAGCGTGCTTCCCGCCAGTGCCGGTTGCTGTTGCGGCGAAATGTTTATCTCTTTGGCCTGGCCGGTCCAGGCCCGGTCTTCGGGGGCGAGGCAACGGAAGGCTCTTACGCCAAGGCGCCAAGACCAAGCGGCCAGACGCTGGCCGTTCAAACGGCAACACGCGGCGAGTAAACTCGCCGGCTAAATGGGCTTGCGAAACCCGCGGGCGAGGCATGCCTCGCCCCTACAGGCGCGTGCCGCACGAACGCCGGGGCGCCCGGCAAAAAGAATGGGCCGGGGATCGTCCCGGTCCACGGGTTGGCTCAATTGCCCAGTACCCAGTTGCTCAGGTACTTAAGTACTCCTGTACTCGCCGTTACGCTTCCGGCGTGACGAACTCGTCGCGGGCGTCCTCCAGGTTGGCCCGGAGGCGGTCGAGGATGGCCGAGTGCATCTGGCTGACGCGCGATTCCGAGAGGTCCAGGGTGGCGCCGATCTCCTTCATCGTCATTTCCTCATAATAATAGAGGATGAGGATGAGCCGCTCGTTCTTCGAGAGCCCCTTGGTGACGATCCGCCGCAGGTCGTCCTCGTGGAGGCTGGCGAGGGGGTTCTCGGCGCGGGTATCGGGGACGACGTCCATTTCGCGGACTTCGCGGGCGGAATCGTTGTCGGAGAAGTGGCGGTTGAGGCTCGACACGCCCACCGCCCGGGCTTCCTTCATGAACCGGTCGAAATCGAGTTCCGACAGGCCCATGTGCTCGGCCAGTTCGGTGGCGTTGGGCATGCGGCCGAGCCGGGCTTCCAGTTGGCGGCGGCCCTCGGCCAGTTGGTTGGCGCGGGCGCGGACGAGGCGGGGGACCCAGTCGCGGTTGCGGAGGGCGTCGAGGATCGCGCCGCGGATGCGCGTGGCGCAGTACGTCTCGAACTTCACGCCGCGCTCGTGGTCGAACATCGCCAGGGCGTCGCGGAGGCCGTCGATGCCGGCCGAAATCAGGTCGTCGATCTCCACCTCGTTCGGCAGTTTCGTGGCCAGGCGCTCGGAGTTCGCCTTGACGAGCGGCAGGTAGTGTTCCATCAGCACGTTGCGGGTCGATTCCGACTGCGTTTTGCGGTACTCTCCCCACGTGGCGGCCAGTTCCTGGTCGGAAAGTTGGACTGTGCGCTGCCACGTACGAAGGCCGTCGGGCGATACTGCCATCGCAAGTCTCCTTCTCGTCCTCTACGCGAGCGGTCGGGTCGGTCGCGGCAGCGACCCCGAAGGGCGCTGCACCGGGCCGCAAGCACCTATATCGTTCATCCAGCGGCAAAAAGGCGAGCCAATCTCCTGAAGAAGGCGAACCGCGAGGCCAGCGGCGACTCGCGGGCTTCCACCAAGGCGCCGCCCAGGCGCTTCATGCACCAGGCGGCTTGCGAGTGCGGATAGGCCAGCAAGAGCGGCTGCTGTTTCTGCACGGCGCGGCCGACGTGGCCGTCGCAGAACACGTAGCCGAGCATGCCGACGTCGAGTTTGAGGAACTTCGCGGCGGTCTGGGCGATGCGGCGGTGGGCGTCGTCGGCCTGCTTCCGCTGGCCGACCATGTTGACCACGAGCCGAACGCGGCCGACCGCATCGGGTCCGCCGGAGGCCGCCGCGGCCTTCAGCAGGGCGTAGGCGTCCATCAGGGCGGTGGGCTCGGGCGTGGTCACGAGCACGAGTTCGTCCGCCTGGCGTGCGAGGTGCAGAACGCCCTGGCCGATGCCGGCGGGGGCGTCGATGAGCACGTAATCGTGCTGCGTTTCCAGGGCCGTCAGGCGTTCCAGCAGGGCCTCGCGCCGGCGCTCGCCGATGCGCGACAGGGCCGGCATGTGGCTGGCGCCGGGAATCCAGCGGATGCCGGCGGGGCCTTCCTGGATGACGTCGCCGAGGGCGAGTTTTCCTGAAAGAACGTGCCCCAAGTCGCCGTGCGGACGCTGGCCGAGCACGAGGTCAACGTTCGCCAGGCCCAGGTCGGCGTCGACCAGCAGCACGCGGCGACCGGCGGCCGCCAGCGCAATCGCCATGTTCACCGCGACGTTCGTCTTGCCGACGCCGCCCTTGCCGCTGACGATGGCGATGACGCGGGCGCGGCTGTTTAAGTCGCGGACGATCCGCTTCAGCGCTCCGCCGGCCTTCGCCGTGGAAAGGGTTGCGGCGGACGGGCCGGTCGGCGTTGCGCAGGCCCTCTTCGCCCTGGCGAGCGGGCCAGGCCGCGCGGCGTGTGCGGCTGCGGCCGCCTTTGCGGCACATGTGGCCAGGGCGGCAAGCGCCTTGGCGGCGGATGCGGCGCGGGCGCCGGCGGTGGCCGGGTCCGGCGCGCGTGCGGACTGGCGGTCCGTCGCCGACGGGGCGGCGAAAACGGGCCGCGCGGCCGACGCGGGCAGGGCGTCGGTCAGCGTTGTCGCGAAGGTTTCGGTTCTAGCGCTGTTCATCCGCAGGGGTCTCTCTCTCGCGATGCTCGGGTGACGGTTCGTGTGATGCGCCAGAGACGACTTCGGAACTTGGGGCAACCTCTCCCTCACGCAAAGAGGTTGCGGGGTTACGGGTTGCGTGCGGCGTTTCGTCGGCCAGGTGCGACAGCGAGACGAGGTCCTGCGACCGCTCCATCATGCTCCGCGCGCCGGCCGAGGCGGGCTCGGAGGCTGCGGCGGGCAGGGAGGGCGGGGCGACATCGAGCAGGCGGCGGATCTCGTGCAGGAGGTGCGTGCGCTTCAGACGCTGGATGAGAACGAGCCGCTCGAAGACGGACTCGTCGAAGAGCCGCTGGCCACCGTCGGTGCGGCGTTCCTCGGTGATGAGGCCGATGGTGGCGTAGTTATGTAATGTCTGGCGCGTCAGGCCCATGTGATCGGCGATCTCAGAGACTCGATACAGTTTCCGGGGGACGGCCACGGAGGCGCCATCGCCGCCCGGCTCGCCCCATTCTTCCGACTCGGTTATGAGCGACAGGTACGCATTCAATTCTCGGCTGTTTTTCATTTGGCTACACCCCGAAAGTGATTTTGACAGTTTGTATAAACCGCTTTATCGGACGCCTGTCAACGGGAATCTTGCGGCCCGAGAAAGAAATTCTTTGGCGAAACTAACGGTTGGGGATGTGGCTAAGATGGGCACTATGGGTTGGGGTGGTTTGGCGGGGGCTGGACGACCGAGAATCCCGGTTGTTTAGAGCAGTTCACGCATGCTTGTCGCCCCTCGCGCGGCGGGCAGTCTTGCCCGCCGCGCGGAATGTCGAGAGGCGGCGTGGTGGGCAAGACTGCCCACCACGCATACACTCGCCACAGTCAAGCGTGAACTGCTATAATGGTGTCAGGATAAGCCCTGGAACTCCTTTCATGTCGTAGGCCGTGACGCCGTCCAGCCCAAAGGGCTGGGACGTAACAGCCCAGGGGCAACGCCCTGGGTGCATGGATATACCGATGTATTGTTAGATATTGGTTTCGTTTAAGCCCTGAAAGGGCGCTACGGGGGGTGGCCATGCCCAGTTGCCGGCCAGGATTCACGTTCACCGCCGCCAAGGCGTGCCGGTTGACGAGCCATCCGCACGGGACTGACCGTCGCGCCCCTTCAGGGCGAACGGTTTGAGAGGAAAGGGGACCGGCCTCCCCGTTACCCTGGGCGTTGCCGCAGGGCTGTTACGTTTCAGCCCTTCGGGCTGGACGGAATGAAGGACGCTTTCGGCGGCTCGTCTGGCGCCCTGATGGAAGGACCGCCAGGGCGTATCCGGATGCCATCAGGTGCGCGGGCCTTATTCAGGAGGCATGACATGAACCTTTTTCAATCGCTGGTCGGTACGCGGGCCCCGGCGGCGGCCGTCCTCGTGCGGCTGATGGTGGGCCTGGTGTTCCTCTCGGAGGGGCTCCTGAAATTCATGCAGCCGGACGCCCTCGGCGCCGGGCGGTTCGTGAAGATCGGCATCCCGGCCCCGGAGATCATGGGGCCTTTCGTCGGCGTCTGCGAGATCGTCGGCGGCTGCCTGGTCCTGGCGGGCCTGCTCACGCGCCTCGGCTCGCTGGTCCTGGCGATCAACATTTCCGTGGCGATCCTCTCGACGAAAATTCCGATTCTCCTCGGCCACGGGTTCTGGATGTTCCAGGCGCCCGCCCTCGCCCATTACGGGTTCTGGAGCATGATGCACGAAACGCGCACAGACCTTTGCATGTGGCTGGGCACGCTCTTTCTCGTTATTGTCGGTGCAGGGCGGCTGTCTGTCGACGCGCTCATGGCGCGGCGAAGGGCGAAAGGTTGAGCCGCGGAGAGCGTAGAAGACGCAGAGAGAACTTGGCAAACGGCCAGCGGTGTCCGCTGGATAGTGCAACGCCTTCAACAAAGTCGCGGGTGTGTGCTTGCCCGTGCGCCCCTCCTGCTTGACCCATCTTCGACAGTGCCTTTTTGTAACTCTTGGCAGATCAAGTAGTTAAAGATTCAGCGGCACGCCGTGGCACTACACCCCCGATCCGGCCACGTCGGCCCGCCGCCATCACTCCTCCAAGAACCTCACCGATGGACCTAACGCCACGCCGACCGCCTGGAGCACCTGGCCGGCCACGCCCTGCGGCATCGTACGCAACTGGCACGTCGCCCCGGCCGTCCGTAGCGT
>Ga0315280_10012361_pt1 | contig 10336 bp, 11 predicted proteins | sample YL17G06_40_MG_FD_203697 | JGI IMG/M metagenome (GOLD analysis project Ga0315280, IMG submission 203697) | Sediment microbial communities from Yellowstone Lake, YNP, Wyoming, USA - YL17G06_40 | ecosystem: Environmental > Aquatic > Freshwater > Lake > Sediment | place: USA: Wyoming | collected... | reverse complement strand
AAGTTCTCTTACTCTAACGGCTGATGCGCTTTTCGGTAATCTCACCGATAAGCAAGCAGATTCATTGGTGACAGCTTATAGATACGGCTATTATAGACTACCGAGAGCAGCTGATGTTAAGGCAATAGCAAGTAAGAAGCGAATCCCAAGAACAACCTTTCAAGAACATCTGAGGAAAGCCGAAGGCAAACTTATCACATCCCTTATTCCATATATACAACTATTCAGACAAGCCCCAGAAGAGAAACGAAGGAGCCTAAAAATCATAGCGAAGTAGCGTTCCGAACATTACTTGCGCAAGTACATACTCGAAAAAGATGGCAGAAGACTATGCAATACCCCTTGTCATGACGGCGATGCAGTCAAATGCCAGCTCAACGTTCTTAAGAAACTCGAAGAATAGATGAAACGTTGCTGAGTGCAAAACATGATCGACCATGAATCTGGTCAAAACGGCGGATGCATACGAAAAGGTGATAAAGGTTGAAGTCTCTTTCGACTGATGTTCTTATAATCGGTTCTGGTGGGGCTGGATTAAGAGCGGCGATAGAAGCTAAAAGAAGCGGAGTCGATGTCTTTCTTGTTTCAAAAAGCAAAATGGGTCTTGCAACATGCACTGCGTGTGCCGGCGGAATTTTCCGAGTATCACGCAAAAAAAGAGAAATGGCAAGACATTTTCAGGAAACCATAAAGGCGGGTAGATTCCTTAACAATCCAAAACTTGTCAAGACCATGGTTCTCGAAGGATGGGATGCTGTAAAGGAACTGAAGAAATTCGGAGTTAATCTGTCATTCGAGAAAAATAAGGCAAGCATTGTTTCTGGAAGGTTACCTGCCGGATTCGATTTATCGAAAGCGCTAAGCAACTGTGTCTCGAGTTTAGGAATTAAAACATTGGAAAATGCTATTGTTTTTGAATTGATAGTTGAGGACAAAAAGTGCATAGGGGTTCTTGCCTTTAAAAGAGATAGTGGAGAAATTATTTGCATATCTTCAAAAGCTGTGGTACTAGCAACTGGCGGTTATGCTGGCTTATACATGCGAAATGATAACCCTCAAACAATAACAGGGGACGGACTTGTCTTAGCTTTTAAGGCTGGAGCCAAGATGCAGGATTTAGAGTTCATTCAGTTTCAACCAATGTTCACTGATGCGGGAGTGCCGAGAGCACCGATTTTGGATTTGCTAATTGAGGCCACCAAAAACCTTGTTCTTGGCGGTCCCCTTCTAAACAACAAAGGAGAACGATTTCTAAATAGATACGGGTTGCTGAAAAATCAGATCTTAAGAGATAACTTCATTGTTGCCATTGAACGGGAAATCTTGCGAACCAATGCTTCTAAAGATTCAGTAATTTTGGATCTAACTGCACTATCTGCGAACGAGATTGAAGAAGCACTTAATTTTGATTATCAGAAACGCCTTATCCAACCTCTTAAACACGTTTTAACAGCAAGAAAACTTCATCTAGCTTCAACCGCTCACTACACTATGGGTGGAATACAAATCAATGAAGATTGCAAAACTAACATCGATGGACTTTTTGCAGTAGGCGAAGTTGCCAGCGGCATTCACGGCGCAAACCGACTAGGTGGAAATGCATTAACTGAAATAATTGTATTCGGAAGAATTGCGGGACATAAAGCGGCAGAATATGCAAAAAATACTCGTTTGGTGACCATAGATAAAAGGTATGTCAATCATGGAAAAAATATGCTCCAAGAACTGCGTAAAACGACCGGAAACAAAATAGTGAATCCATTTTTGATCAAGTTAAAGGTGAAACATATTGTCTCGAAGTTTTGCAATCCCGTAAGAAATAGAGAGGGGTTGAAGTCTGCTTTAGAGGAGTTGAAGCAGATAGAAGAGCAAAGCTCTTTTATGTTTGCTGAAAATGTTCTCAACCTAAAAGAAGCAGTTGAAGCAAGGTCTATGCTATTGCTGGCAAGGCTCATCGTGCATTCTGCCCTTGCAAGAGAAGAAAGCAGAGGAGCGCATTTTCGTTCAGACCACCCTGAGAGCAACGACAAAAACTGGCTAAAAAATATAATAGTAACGCAGGAGAATAGAAAAGTAAAAATTCAATATGAAGCGATTCCAAATAACAAGATGAATTGCTTAGAAGAGTTAGATAGACAAATCTCTTCTGCGATGTGAAAATTTTGGGAAAACAGAGGAGATGAAAAGATGCCAAAAATACTCGCTGGAAAGACAGAAATTGAGTGTCGCTTGATTATTTTTGACCGAAATGGAACTCTCGTGGACCAGCAACATTTTCTTTTGAATTTGGCGAAGGCTCGATTTCAGAGTCTATCTAAAATTGCTGGTGTTCATGTAGCTAAGCTCTGGGAGAAAGCCGTTGGAACAGACTTAAAGCACGGATGCGTCGACCACAATGGACCATTGGCTACTGCACCCCAGCGAGAAGAGCTGTTAGTTGCCGCGTCAGTGATATACCAGTGTGGGCACTCATGGAGCGAGGCGAAAAAGATTGCTCAAGAAGCATATGATCAAGCTGACGAGTCTTTAAAGCCAACGTATGGTTGCGTCCTCTTTGAAGGGGTATCTGATATACTGAGAGAATTAAAGTCTAATGGTGTGAAACTTGCAATTGCAACAACAGACAGCCACAAGAGAACAGAAGAGTCATTAAATTCCCTTGGAGTAGCGCAGTTTTTTGATGCGATCATTGGCGCAGACGACGTAGAGAATTCCAAACCAGCGCCTGACATGGTTTTAGAAGCATGCAGACAAACTGGTTGCAGACCTGGCGACGCGGTGGTTGTAGGCGACTCCTCAAGTGACATGATGATGGGAAAAAATGCTAAAGTAAAGAAGTGTATCGCTGTCTTAACAGGTTTTACCCCAAAAGAGAAACTGCAAAAAATCGCAGATGTGGTTATTGAGTCAGTCAATGAGATCAAATCCAAAAATGACCCGTGATAAAAGGAAATTGCCCAATATGAGCAACGCCGACAAATTCTTGGAAGGAATAAAAGCTGTGACACCATTAACTTTGGGAGTGGCCTCTTTTGCCATAGCATATGGGCTACTAGCTAGAAAAGCTGGTCTTTCTCTTTTCAGTTTAACTTTAATGTCTCTTTCGGTATTTGCTGGCGCCGCGCAGTTCTTGACAATTTCAATGCTGATTTCTGGCACTCCATTCATTTTGATTCTTTTCACAACATTCGTGGTAAATTCCAGATATCTTCTGATGAGCGCTTCTTTAGGATCATACACTCGCAAATGGGGGACTGGATGGCAGATTCTTTTATCTTTTTTACTAAGTGACGAGTCATACGCGCTAACCATATCTTATTTTATGAAGAATGAGCCTAACAAATACTATCAACTAGGGGTTAGTTTAGGGCTCTACATAAAGTGGGCTATATTCACTTTGATTGGAGGTCTCTTGGGATCATTTTTGGGCGGTCCTCAAACTTGGGGATTGGATTTTGCTCTTCCGGCAACTTTCATCGTTATCATTTTGCCTATGATAACGACTTGGAGGCACGTCACAGTATGCCTTGCCACCGCGGTTTTCTCCACTATCGGTTTGGTATTTTTACCAACGAAATGGTACATCCCATTTGCTACTGTTCTAGGAACAATTGTTGGAGGGGTGCTTGAATTTTGGAAACGGAAATAGTTGGATTAATTATAGGAATAGCAGCTTTAACCTTTTTTACACGGTTCGCTTTTGCTGTTGTACTTAAAAAAGTCAAAATCTCGGAGAAATGGAACAGATGGATAGTTTACATTCCTATCGCAGTCTTTACAACAATTATAGTTCCCAGTTTACTTGCGCCAAATGAAGAGATTGAATTATCTATTCAAAACGAGTACCTGATCGCTGGAATCGTTACACTCTTAATAGCGTATAAGACGAAAAATCTTGCAGGAACTGTGATAATCGGCATTTCAATTATCCTTTTACTCCGAGCTTTGCTTGGCTTTTAACCAAAGAACAATTGAAAGTTTGAACAGTAAAAAAGAGGATATTAGGTGGTCTTCTTTCGTGATGTGAATAGATAGAAGACATTGCCGAAGATATCTTCAAATAAGGCATCCCATCCTACGTCAGGAATTTCAGTTTTTCTCTGCAAGATTTTGCCACCTGCTTGTTCGATTTCTTTCAGTTTCTTTTCAATGTCATCAACAGCTATGTAAAGAAGACAACCACCACCTTTAACCGCGTCAACTTTGTTGAAACTCCCGCCGATTTGTGCCCCTGACTCAAATAGGGTGAAACCTGACTTTTCATAGATTTTCCAACCGAAGACTTTAGAGTAAAACTCTTTAGCCTTTTCCAAATTGGTTACTGGTATTTCAACATGTACTATTGCATTTCCCATTTTCTTATTCTCCAAGTATTTGGTAACAACCGTTAAACAAATAACTTATAAGTGTTCCACTGTCAATTGACGGTTTACCTGTTAAAAATGAGATAAAATTAGGGGTTCGGCATGCCACTAACTGAAGTCTTACTCAGAATGTCATACGAGCATCCTTTCTGCGCTATTTCAAAGAAATTCCCATCTCTCAAAATGTTCGTCTGGTGTAATGAAGAGTATGATGTTATTGAAACTATTGCAGAAAAACAGGAGGAGTGTGTAGATGCTATTAAGGAATTGTCAAAAATCAGTGAGATAGTTGACGTACTGTCTGATCAACATAAAGCGCAATTAATAACGAGGAAATGTCGCTGCAAACAAGAGAAATGGATGGGCAGTGGTCTTGGATCATTCAACCTTCTATATCTGTCACCGATAATCTACGAACAAGGTTGGGAAAACGCTCGTATCATAGCGTTTCGACACGAAGACATTAGGAGATTCTTGCAAGGACTCGAAGAGAGAGGGTTTATAGTCGAGATTTTACGCAAAGTTCCTTTTGACGGACTCCTTGCGAGCGCTTTGACACTCACTGCGGATGCGTTATTTTCAGACTTAACTGAAAAACAGATAGACGCAATATTGAGTTCCTTTAACTTTGGTTATTATCAATTGCCCAGAAAGGCTGACATAAAAACAATAGCCAGCAAAATGAAAGTGCCGCGGACGACATTTCAAGAACATTTGAAAAAAGGACAAAACAAACTCATTGTGTCTCTGGTTCCTTATCTTCGATTGTTCAAGCAAAGCACAACTAAAAGAAAGGGATAGAACTTCATTTGTTTGATGTTTTTACGGCGTTATATTCAAGTCTCGAACGAGTCTTGTAGAGCTATTTTGCTTGCTGCATATCTGTCTTTGACGAGTTCTTTTGTTTCTTACGTATCATTAAAATGGTGCACGAATCTATTCAAGCCCTATCTCGCAGTCAAATGCCGTCAGAATGCTTATATAAAGTGAAATTGCCATTGGTGTGAGTATAATCTTCAGTAAAAAAGAATATGAGGCGGCTAAAATATGCAGTTTCTGAAACCGCCAAAACTCAATGATGGTGACACCATCGGAGTGATTGCACCTTCTTATCCGGTCTTGCCTTTCAAAGAGAAATATCTCAAAGGGATTGAAAATCTTGAAAAGTTTGGTTTTAATGTGAAGGAAGGAAAGACCGTTAAGCTTCAATTTAATGAGTATATGGCTGGAACAGACATTCAAAGAGCAGAAGATATCAACAGCATGTTTGCGGATAAAAATGTGAAGGCAATCATTTGCGCACTAGGCGGTTTTGTCGCAATTCGAACTCTACGTTATCTAGATTTTGATTTGATTAAGGCTCATCCAAAAATATTTGTTGGGATGAGTAATATCACAGTTTTTCACTTGGCTTTTTTGGCTAAGACTGGATTGGTTGGTCTTCATCAAATGGACATCGTCTCCGGGTTTGGCGAAGACATAAGTAGTAAAGAAGCCAAGTATGAGATGGATCTTTTCTTTAAAGTCACCAAGATTGCTGAGCCATTAGGGTTGTTGCCTGCATTTACACATTGGGAAGTTTGGCGGGAAGGCAAGGCTGAAGGTAGGTTACTAGGAGGAAATTTGCCCGGTATGGAAGAGTTGCTCGGAACACCATATTTCCCCAAATTTAAGGGAAACGTTATTTTCTTTTGGGAATGCATGGCCAGACCGTTAAGAGAAATTGATCTTATGCTGGTTCACTTGAGAGAAACTGGTTTATTTGATAGGATAAAAGGTATGTTAATTGGTAAAATAAGAGGTAAAGAGACTAATACAGTAAAGGATATGACGAACGAGATCAAAGAAGTTGTTTTGGATGCGACCAGAGAGTTTGATTTTCCAATAATTGCGGGCATGGATTTTGGGCATTACACTCCTAATCTGCCTTTGCCTATGGGACTTAAGGCGAGTATGGACACTGATAAAGTGAAGGTTTGGATAACCGAGTCATATGTAAGGTAGTGCTGAAAACAGAGTGTAAAGAAATGTTGAAAATTTCAACTTACAGAGAGTTGGAGTGCAAAAATGAGCTCCTGCCGCTGATGGATCAAGCTTTTCACCTGCCCTTCAACCTAAAGGAATTTGAAAAGACTGTAAAGATTGATCCGCGGGTAAAGAATGGCCCAATTGGCTTCTGTGCAATTGAAAATGAACATTTAGTAGGGTTTGTCGGTGTTTGGGATTTGCCTACTCGAAATCTGGATGGAGATCTGGAGTACATTGGCGGTGTATACGGCGTTGCAACTTTACCTGGTTATACGAGAAGGGGAATTTGCACTGCTTTAATGAGAACTGCACATGAATATTTCAGGCAAAAAGGTTACTCTTTCTCATTTCTAAGCACCGTACCGACATCAGTAGCCTACGACTTATACAAGACCATGGGCTACAAAGATTTAATAGAATTTCCAAGCGCATACAAAATAATTCCAAGCAACCACGCCAAAACGTATAAAGAAAAAACAAGGGAACAGCCCGATCTTGACAAGATTCTCAAAATCTACAATGAATATTCAAAGACGAAGACTGGTTTCGCAATCCGCGATGAAGAGTATTTGAATGCTCTTATGAGAATCGAAGGCATAAACGCGAAAGGATGTATAGTGGAGGAACAAAGTTATGTTATATTCAAAAAAGACAAGAACGGTACACAAATAAAAGAAATTGTGGCGTTGTCTGCAAAATATTTGGAAAAGCTTGTAGAGAAAGTGGAAAATAATGCAAGAACCGCTGTTTACGACAAGGCTGTTATGAGCAATGAAGTATGGCAGATTTATCGAAAACGCAAATACATGCTGCTTTCCCGAAGTAATACAGTCGCAATGATAAAACCATTAGCCGCTGCGGTCTCTTTTAAGCAGAATTATGGCGACAAATTTCATGTAAGCGGATTAGATGTTGGCTGCTAATTTTCGCATTTCTGTTGGGATTAAATCTCAAAATGAATAGGCAATTATTGTTATATGCCTTGATATATGCTTTTGATGAAGTGTATGGCACACCCTTAAAGCTAAACTGATTCTTTTCCACCTAAGTAGGCAACAAATTGTGATACCATTAAAAAAGCATGACATGCTGCTTGAGAGTAAACATTTAAAGCAAAAACGGACGTGATGTTGAATAGAAGCTTTATGTGACAATGATGTGAAGGTTATGCCAGAACTACCAGAAATAACAATAATTGCCAAACAAATGAATAAGGAACTTGCTGGAAAACGTATAACCGAAATCGAAGCAACACAACCAAAAAATCTAAACATTCCAATTTTAGATTTCAAGAAAAAATCTTATGGAAAAGTAGTTGTTAACATATCCAATAAAGGAAAATGGATTTTCATAAAACTTGAACCCACTTATTACATGCTCATAAACATGGGAATGGGCGCAGAAATATTCTACTTCATTTCTGATCATAAACGTTCCGAAAAATATCAATTTAAATTGACTTTTTCTGACAAGACAGGTTTTACGATACACTTCTGGTGGTTTGGGTATGTTCACCTCATCCCTGAAAGCGACCTTAAAACGCATAAACTAACTGCTAATCTCGGAATGTCGCCAACCGAAGAAACCTTTACACTGCAATACTTCCAAAAACTATTAACGCATAAAAGAGTAGCAGTGAAAAATTTCCTCACTAATCAGAAAAATATTTCAGGTATCGGAAACGTTTATGTGCAAGATATTCTATTCAAGGCTAAACTGCATCCAAATCGAAAAATTTCCGATCTTTCCGAAAAAGAAATACGCGACCTATATTCTGCGATAATTAATGTGTTAAATCGTAGCATCCGCTTAGGTGGATTAGCTTATGAGAGAGACTTTTACGGACGAAGAGGAAAACTCACTGTAAACAAGTTTCTTGTAGGCTACAAAACAGGAAAACCATGTCCCATATGTGGCACGCTTATAGAGAAAATAAAAACAGGAAGCACGCACTCTTACGTCTGCCCTAAATGCCAATTACCATAAATGAATAGTATTCTTGATAAAGATCAATAACTTGCCGAAAGGTTTTGTATTGTAGTGCAATGATTAAACCACTAACTGCTATGATTCCTTTAAGCAAAACTTACGGTTACAAATTTCGTTTGGATCAGTTTTCAAAAGGATAAAATTTCATCTTTTTAAGATACTCTATGGATCTTTTGATGTTTTCAAGTTTGGAGCGGTTTCCGTAGGCTTCGACTTCTAAGCATATACGCGGCTTAAGTCCATAAGCTCCTAATGCGTTAAAAAACTCGTTCCAATTGATGTTTCCGTCGCCTGGCGCAAGATTACTATCGGAATCTTGATTATTATCGTTCAAGTGCACGTAAGCCAAATGGTCTGCAAGGGTTTCAACCCATCTTTCAATTGGCACCTGAGAGTAAATGTTAACGTGACCGGTGTCAAGCAAGGCTTTAAACTTTTCATTGTTAACGCCGTCTATAATGTCTTTCACAAGTTCAGGTTTGGGATCCCAAAGGTTTTCAAAAACTAAAGTAATCTGATTATTAGTGATTGAATCCAATATTTGAGTCCAGAACTTGATCTGTCTTTGCTTGTATCCCTCTACATATCCCGTTGCGCTCATGGCAATAGATGGATTAAAGCATGAACAAAAAGTTACTATTTTCGCTCCAAGTTGCTCTGCAATGTTAATATCGTTTATAATACGTTCTCTTACTATACCTAATATTTTATCATCTCTGCTAACGGTAATCATGTCCATAAAAACTCCATGAACTGATATTTCATTGTCAAAATCTTTCAAAGCCAACTTGTAAGATTTAAGGAGAGTTTCCCAGTTGCCGTCAAGTATCCAAGGCAACGCAAAGGAAGTGATTTCAAGTCCATAACGATTAAACTTCAAACTCTATGGAATCATACGCTACTTTGTCATGCGTAGTTTGCACAAATAACTCATTCATTGATTACAGCACTCATCGTATGAAAAGTCGTTCTAACTTCAATAAATTGATTGTGCCGTCGTCTGACTAGAAAACTGATAAATGCAGGCGGTCTAAAAATAAACTGTCCAAGGGAAAGATATGGATATTGAATTAGAAAAGAAGCTGGTGGGCGCTTGTGGGCTTTACTGTCGACTTTGTCCGGAGTACGAAGGTTTTCATATGGGTTTTGCTGAGAGTGCAGAACGGCTTCTATATCTTGTTACTCAAATGGTTCAAGTTGACGCTTGGCCATGGAACATCAATGACCCAGAATCAAATAGGAAATTTTTTAACTACCACGAATTCATCAGAGGATTGCAGTGGCTTTCCAGTCAAAAACCTTCATGTAAAGGGTGCACCTTTGAAGTTGTTCCTTCCGCATCGTTGCTTTTGCCTGGGCAGGATCCAGAATGTAAAATAAAAGATTGTTGCTTTGGGAAAGGTTTCCGTTTTTGTTATGAATGCCCTGAGTTTGCATGCAGTAAATTGATTAAACTTAGGGAGCACTATCCTTATTGTTTGAGAAATCTAAGTCGAATTAATAATGTGGGAATTGAAAAATGGCTTAAAGAACAACAAATGAAAGTGCGTGCAGGGTTAACGAATCGCAAGTGAACAACTGATCTGAACTGTTTAAAGAAGTTCCGCACATCAGAGTTCGCGATTGCTATGCTTTCTTGCGATTATTCTGTTGACCGCATGCTTGTGAGGAATGCCACTTGACATGCAATCAAATATTTCTTCCGTGCAGAATAAAATCTCCCAGTCCCAGTAATAACCCAGCAATTCTCCAGATTTAAAGAAAAAAGCGTTTTCATCGGCGTCTGGCGCTCTAGGGATGAATGGTTTCTTGACGAAGACAGACATAACATTTATACCGTTTGGTGAAGTGTGACTTTTGTAATTTTGGAATTTCTGCCTCCTAATCTTTGGTGACAAATAATGTAAGGTTCCAGTTGAAAATATAACGTCATAAACCTCTGTTAGTTGATAATC
>Ga0315280_10012358_pt1 | contig 10337 bp, 3 predicted proteins | sample YL17G06_40_MG_FD_203697 | JGI IMG/M metagenome (GOLD analysis project Ga0315280, IMG submission 203697) | Sediment microbial communities from Yellowstone Lake, YNP, Wyoming, USA - YL17G06_40 | ecosystem: Environmental > Aquatic > Freshwater > Lake > Sediment | place: USA: Wyoming | collected... | reverse complement strand
GACCTGCGGCCGGCCCGGCATGGGCGCGTAGCGGATTCGATCTCCGGACATCGTACCGCGCGATACCTCCCGACAGGCAAGGCGTGCGACAGGTGTGGATCCCTGAATTGGGACGATTGGAGTTGTATCTCGGCCCAGTCGATATCGGATATCTCGTGGCCAATGGCACGCAGCGCGACCTGCCGGCAGGCTCGCACCTCGATACGACCACCGGGCTGTTCACGTGGATGCCCGGACCTGCTTATGTGGGCTCATATCGACTGACGTTCGTGCGCGGGAGCGAACAGGTCGTCGTGGACGTGAGCGTCGGACCGCCTTCACGCTCAGCGCCGCAACGCCCCGACGCCGGCAGACCTCGCAGAGACCGCTCAATGCGTCCTCGCGGTTGACCTTCGCAGCTTCGAGCGTGTTCGATGAACGCCACGCAGACAGACACAGCCCTTTCGGCCGGTCCCCGGCTCCGGCACCATGCGGCGGTCGCGCTGCTCTATTGCGCGCTAACCGTGATCATGGTGTATCCGGTCGCCAGGGACCCCTTCGGTCGGACTGCCGGGGGGGAGGGCGACAACACGTTCTGCGTCCACCAGTTCTGGTGGATGAAGCGGGCGCTGGTCGATCTTCACACGACCCCGTTCTTCGATCCGTCGACGTACTACCCGGTGGGTCGGGCCACGGTCAACGGAGAACTGGATCTGGCCACCACGATTCCGGGCATCCCCCTGACAGCCGCAGGCGGGCCGGTGTTTGCGTACAACATGACGTTGCTCTTCACGTTCGCGATGACCGGGCTGGGCACCTACCTGTGGATGCTCAAGCTGACACGCAGCATGCCGGGGAGCATCATCGCGGGCATCGTCGCAGCGTTCCTGCCCTACCGGTTTGCCCACCTGGGCGGGCACTTGAACATGATGAGCACGCATTGGGTGCCGTGGGCCCTGTACGCGTTCGAGAGCTTCCTCGAACGGAAGCGCGTGGTGCGGGGCGCGGCTCTCGGGGTGTGCGTCGCCCTGGTGGTGCTCTCATCCTGGTACTACGGCTACGCGACGGCGTTGATGCTGCCCATCTACGCGCTCGTGCGCAGCCGGCCGTGGCGCGAGAACTGGGATGCGGCCTGGTGGCGGGGGCTTGCCGCGGGAGCCCTGGTCGCGGCCGTGCTGGTTCTGCCGTTCCTGGCGCCGTACCTCAGCCTGCGCGTCCACGGCGGCCTGACGCGCGGCATCGACGAGATGGACTCGTGGTCGATCAACTTCTACGATTTCTTCCTGCCCAACCGTTTGAATCCGGCATTCTCGGCGTTCGCCATCAAGTGGTTTCACCATCAGGCCGCGCAATGGGTGGAGTGCGGCGTGGCACTCGGCTACACGGCGCTGGGACTATCGCTAATCGGACTCACGAGACGAGGTCGCAACCGGCCGATGACGGCGCTGCTGGTGGTGTGGGCGGCGTCGTTCGCGATCGCGCTCGGGCCCACCATGCACATCGGCAATCGGCAGGTGCTGCTGCCGGTGCCGGTGCCGATGGCGGCCCTCGCCGCCAGGATCACCGGGATGTTCGGGTCGCTGGCAACGGTGCACAACGACATCCTGGCCAGCCAGTCGCTTCCGATCCCGTTGCCGGCCATGTTCATGTTCCTGTTCGTGCCGATGACGAGCGGCATGCGCGTGATGTCACGCTTCGGAATGTGGACCGGGCTGATGACGGCCGGCCTGGCCGGCTGGGGCGCTGCCCTGCTCGTCGAGGCCGTGCGGAGGCGCGCAGCAAACCGCCCCCTGACCGCCACGGTGCTGACGGCGATCCTGGTCGCGGCGCTTGGCGGGCTGGTGCTCGCTGAAAGCTACAGCAGCATTACGACAATCGAGCTCCGACCCCGAGAAGTCGATCGATGGCTCGCGCGACAGCCAACAGCACCAGTGGCGGAGCTGCCGGTCGAGCAGGCCCTTCGCCCCCTGCAGGACTATTACCTGACGGTCCACGGTCAGCCCACCGTCTTCGGGTTGCAGGGGGACAGCTTTGCTCCGCCGATCTTCGCGCAGCGGCGGGCGGCGCTGGCCGATTTCCCATCGGACCGCAGTGTCGCGCTGCTGCGCAGCTGGCACGTGCGTTACGTGCTGCTGACACCCGCGTCCATTCCCGGCTGGCCGGCCCTGAAGCGGCGCGTCGAAGCGCAGCCAGGGGTGCGCTACGAGCGGGAGATCGGCGGTGTCCTGGTGTATGGCCTCGATCAAGTCAACGGCGCGACGGCGGCGCCGTTTGGCCAGATCGACACGCCCGCGCAGAACGCCACGGGCGTGCAGGGCGCAATCGGGATCGCCGGCTGGGCGTTGGACGACGTCGGTGTGACGGACGTGAAGATCTACCGCAACTGCTTCGCCTTCGAGAACCAGGCGAACTGCCAGACGGTCGGCGGACACAGCGTTGCCTATCTCGGGGACGCGACGTTCGTGCCCGGCGCGCGGCCCGACGTCGAAGCCGCTTTTTCCAATCAGCCGCAGGCTCATCGCAGCGGGTGGGGCTACCTGCTCTCGACCAACATGCTGCCGCACGTGCCGCGTCGACTGGCTTACGGCGGACAGGGTCAGCTGACGATCTACGCCTTTGCGACAGACGTCGAAGGCCACCTCACGCTGCTCGGCCGCTCGCAGGGCGATCACACGCCAACGACGATCGCGATGGCGAACGACACGATTGCCAGACCGTTCGGCGCGATCGACACGCCGACCCAGGGCGGGACCGCCAGCGGCACTTTTGCGAACTTCGGCTGGGCGGTCACGCCGGACGATGGCGGCGGCATCGACATCCCGACCAGTGGCTCAACGATGCGGGCGTTCATCGACGGCGTTGCCGTCGCGAACGTCTCCTACAACCAGTGCCGCGGCAACGTAGGCAACCCTGTACCGGACGGCCTGTACTGCAACGACGATGTGGCGAGCATTCTGGGGAACGCGACGCCGCAACCAAGTTTCACACGGCGCACCTCGAATCCGACCAGGTACCGGAACCTGGACGCCGGGCGGGCGGCCATCGGCGCCTGTGTCTTCGACACGACGACCTTCGCGAATGGCGTCCACACGATCGCCTGGAGCGTGACCGACAGTGCGGGGCGGGTGGAGGCGATCGGCAGTCGGTACTTCACGGTCTTGAACGGCAGCCACAGCCCCGCGATGACCGGGTCGCAAAGCGCGGTTGGACCTCTCAGGCCCGCCAGGGTCGTCCGCGCTCGCACCGGTTTTGATCTTGCCTCGGGCTGGGACGAGATTCCGGCCGACAAGACGGGCATACGGAGGATCCGCGTTCCCGAGCTCGGACGGTTGGAACTGTCGCTCGGCCCGGTCGAGACCGGGCATCTCGTGGCAAATGGCACCGGCCGCGACCTGCCGGCGGGCTCGCGCCTGGACCCAGCGACCGGGCAGTTCACTTGGATGCCGGGACCCGCCTACCTCGGCACCTATCGGCTGGCGTTCGTGCGCGGGAACGAGCAGGTCCTCGTGGACGTCACCATCGGACCGCCTTCACAATCGGCGCCGCGACCCGACGCCGACAAACATCGACGAGAGCGCGAAAGGCCGGATGAGTAAGTGCCCGGCGAGCGGCATCCTTTCGAACGTCACACGCGGACGAACGATACGCGGACGACCCTGATACGCGGACACGAACCGGGACGCAGCTTGACAGCGGCTCGGTTTGGGCTCAGATTAGGCGCGAAGCTCAACGATTCCGCCGGTCGCTGGTCGCCTCCGGGTCGGCTCGCTGTCCCACGGCGTCCGGAGTGGTAGTTAGGCTACAGGCGGAACACACTTGCCTCGACTGGTGGCGCCGTGCCCGCACATTGGCCTCGGCGTCGTGTCACCGCGTTCCCGCTTCTCCTCGATCGGTTTGCGCGGCGGCAGATCAAGGGTCGAACTGTCGGTCCGAGCGTCATACCGATGGTGCTCGCCCTCGCGCTGTTCCTTCCTGCCTCCTGTCCTCAAGGCACGGGTCATCGCGGTCATCGGACCATCTCAGGCGTCGTGCTCAGCGACGGCCGTCCGGTCGAAGGCGCGGAAGTTCGAATCCAGGCAACACCGATTACCGCGCGAACGGACGCTGCCGGCAGGTTCACTCTCGTTGAAGTCCCTGACAACGTGCGCGTCGCGCTGACCGCCTTCGCGCCGGGCTACTACATTGCCGGGCCGATGGCTCCCGTGCAGGGCGGCCCGGTCGTCACGTTTGCGCTCACGAGACACCCGGTCGAGGACGACCCGACTTACAGCTGGACCAGCGCGTTCCGCGATGCCGGGCAAGCGGCCAACTGCGAGAACTGCCACTCCGATCCCCTCGACCCGCAATCGAGGTTGCCGTTCGATGAATGGCGGCGCGATGCGCACGGGATGTCCGCCTCGAACCGGCGATTCCTCTCGATGTACAACGGAACCGATTTGAGTGGTGCCCATCGAAGCCCGGACACACGGTACTTCGAGCGCCGGGATTACGGCGTGATGCCGCAGCCGCCCGATCTCAGCGTGCCGTACTACGGGCCGGGCTATACCCTCGACGGTCACAAGGGACCTGGCAACTGCGCCGCCTGCCACATCCCGGCGGCGGCGGTGAATGCGCCCTATGAGACGGACCCTAATCGGACGACCGCCGCACATCGCGAGTCCATTGCGTGCGATCTCTGCCACAAACTGTGGGCGGTGAACGTGGACGCGGCGACTGGCTCGCCAAGGTCGAACATGCCCGGCGTGCTGTCCATGAAGTTCCGGCGGCCGCCTGCGGGACGCCAACTCTTCCTGGGACCGTATTCGGATGTCGCGCCAGGCGAGGACTCGTACTCGCCACTTCAGCGCCAGAGCCGGTTCTGCGCCCCCTGCCACGTGGGCGAGTTCTGGGGCGTGATGATCTACAACTCGTTCGGCGAGTGGCTTGCCAGCTCCTACTCGGACCCGAAGACGGGCCAAACCTGTCAGGACTGCCACATGCCTCGACGAGGCGCACGGCACGTGGCGTTACCGGCCAAGGGTGGGCTGCAGCGCGATCCCGGAACGGTGTTCAGCCATCTGATGCCGGGAGCGTCCGACGTCGCCCTGCTGCGCGATACCGCAGTCGTGGACGTTGAGGCGCAGGCGCGGGCGGGGAGGATCCTCGTCGACGTCAAGGTGACGAACGAGAAAGCAGGCCACCATCTGCCGACCGATCATCCTGCGCGCAACGTCCTGCTTGTCATATCGGCCGTCGATGCGCACGGACAGGAGCTCGAGTTCCTCGGTGATCAGAAGATCCCCGAGTGGGGAGGCACGGGTGACGATCCGAGCGACTACGCCGGTCGGCCCGGAAAGGGCTATGCCAAGATTCTCGAAGAGCTATGGACCGGCGTCAGTCCGACGGCCGCCTACTGGCGTCAAACCCGTTTGCGATCGGATACACGGATTCCTGCCAGGGGCGTTGACGTCACCCACTACGAGTTCCGCGCGCCTACCCTGGCGGGCCCTGTGGTGGTTACGACAAGGTTGATCTTCAGGCGCGCGTTCAAACGGCTCGCAACCGAGAAGTCGTGGGACGTGCAGGACATTCTCATGAATGAAACCAGACGGACGGTGGCAGCGCGGCCACGGTGACGTTGGTCGAAGGCGCGCGCACCCGTTCCTCGGCGAGAGAAGTCGCCCGCGAACCCGGGCTGCCGGTGCCGCACGATGTGCGGGAGGCTGAGATGCCAGCAACACCAAACGATCGTCTCAGGTCGCCGTCAACGGCGAGCGTCCTTTCGACAACCCTTCGGATCGTCTCTCCGATCGTCCTGGCTCTTCTGCTCGGCGCGATCGACGCGCGGCCACCTGCTCGCGCGCAGACCCAGGGACTGCCGGCAAGTCCACTCGTTGACAAGACGTGGGTGCGCACTGGCGGACCGATGGGAGGCCGAGGCTACGACATCCGGATGCGGCCGGACAACCCGGACATCATGTACGTCACCGAGCAATTCACCGGCATTCACAAGAGCATCGACGGCGGGTACACGTGGTTTCCGATCAACGAGGGTATCGATGCCCGCGCTGGAAGTTCGGGGGACGGCATTCCCACCTTCTGCCTCACAATCGATCCCAACAACTACGACATCATCTGGGCGGGCACACTGGGCTATCGCGGTGTCTACCGATCTGCGGACGGGGGCAACACCTGGGAGAAGCGGACGAACGGCATCGTGGAGAACATGGACCTGACCCTTCGCGGCTTTGCCATAGAGCCGGGCAACTCCAACGTTGTGTACGCCGCAGGCGATGTCAACCTCGGAAAGCGATGTTGGTACGACGCCACCAAAGGGGTCGTGTACAAGACGACGGACGCCGGCCTGCACTGGGAAGCCATCTGGCGCGGGGACAACCTCGCGCGCTACGTGCTGATCGATCCGACGGATGTGAACACGCTTTACATGTCGACAGGGCTGTGGGATCGAGAAGCGGCGAACTCGGACCTGGCTGCAAACGTGCCAGGCGGGGTGGGCATTCTGAAATCCACCGACGGTGGAACAACGTGGAGAACCATCAACAATGGGCTGGAGAATCTCTACGTGGGTTCGTTGGCCATGCATCCGACCAACCCAAAGATCCTGCTCGCGGGGGTCGGGTTCGGGTTCTGGAGAATCGGCAACGGCGTCTACCTCACAACCGACGGAGGCGAGCATTGGACCCACGTCCTGGAGACCGGTGATGCCACCACCTCGACGCCGGTGACCTCGGTAGAGTTCTCGACGAAGGATCCAAATGTCGTGTGGGCTGGCGGAGTCGGGTTCTGGCGGAGCACCGATGGCGGATGGAATTGGACGCGGTTCGAGGGCCAGAGCATGGGGTTCTGGGGGCCGCCCGGCTTCCGGCTCGGCAACCCGATCGACTTCCAGGCAGATCCACGCAACGTCTTGCGCCTGTTCACGAACAACTACGACGGCGGCAACGTCCTGTCGGAGGATGGCGGCCAGACGTGGATCGAGTCGTCCACCGGCTACACGGGGGCTACAGTCAACGCGTTGACGGTCGTGCCAGGCAACTCATCTGTCGTCTTTGCCAGTGGCAAGAACGGGCCGGCGATCACCGAAGACGCCGGCGCGCTCTGGCGCGGGATCAACGTGGTTACCAACGCGTTCCCGGTCCCCGGAGCGTACCGGATGGCCATCGATCCTACTGACCCGCGCCACCTTCTGATGGCCGAAGGCAAGGACGCAAGGGTGTACGAGAGCTACGACGGCGGCAGCCGATGGACCATGATCATCGACTACCGGGACGAGCTGTGGGCGAGGCACGGAGACGGCGCGGCCGAAGGAATGGTGGCGATTGCGTATGCGCCGTCGCAACCACGAAAGGTGTATGGGGGATTCGCCTGGTCAATCTGCGGACAGCACTGGCCGGAGGGGATGAACAAGGCGCCGATCGTGAGCTTCCTGACCTCTGAAGACGGCGGACACACCTGGACTCGCCGGACTGGCACAGCGCTCGATGGGTTCTCCGTCGAGGACATCGTCGTGCACCCAACCAACGCAGACATCGCATGGGCCGCGACGGGTAGCGGAGGCGTCTTTCGAACAACCGATGGAGGGGCGACGTGGCAAGCGGCGTCGAACGGCTTGACCACTCTCGTCGAGACGAGCCTGGCGCTCGATCCACACAACCCGAACGTGCTGTATGCAGGCAGCGTGCGAGCAGGCGTGTTCAAGACCGATGACGGCGGCGCGACGTGGCGGTTGCTCACTGCCGGCATCAATCCGAACGAGAACATCATCTCGGTCGTGATCGATCCCGTTCGGCCGAATGTCGTGTACGCGGGAAGCGAGTTCAGCGGCGTCTACGTGAGCGAGGACGCAGGTGCCACGTGGAGCCCGCTGAACAGAGGCCTGCGCACACGCGCCGTGCACGCGTTGGCGATCTCCGCGGACGGGATGGTTCTCTACGCCGGAACCGACGGCGAAGGCGTGTTTCGACTTGGAGATGTGACAGCGCCGGCGGTGCTGGGTGCGGCTCCAGTGGCGGGATCGATCGCTGGTGGGACCACTGTCACGATTACTGGCACGGGGTTCGTCGGAGGCGCCACGACCGTGACCTTTGGGGGGACGGCAGGATCGGACGTAAACGTCGCGAGCAGCGCCTCGCTCACGGTTGTCACGCCGCCACACGCCGCGGGTTCCGTTGCCGTGATGGTAACGACGCCAAACGGCAGCGGCAGCCAGTCGAACGCGTTCATGTACGTCGCTCCACCGGGGGTGAGCGCCACGCCCTCGGCGCTGCGCTTTGGGGCAAGCAAGGCGGGTGCGAACGGCGACCTGATCGCTGTCACGGGAGCACAGACAGTGACGGTTGGATTCACGGGTGCGAGCAGTGCGTGGACCGCTTCGGCAAGCCAGCTTTGGGTCCAGCTGAAAAACGCGTCCGGCACCGGCGCGGGCCAGTTCACCGTGGAAATCATCAACCCGGGCAACGTGCTCGGCGGCGCGACGAGCCTGACGGCCACAGTGACCATCACGCCGACAACGGCGGGATTGACAGCGACAACCGTCAGCGTCGCGCTCACGATCGACCAGACCAACGGCAGCGCGACGGCGGGGCCGTTCGGCCAGATCGACACCCCGGCACAGAACGCGAGTGGAGTGGTGGGCGCGATTGGAGTGTCTGGCTGGGCGCTGGATGATGTGGGCGTAGCGAGCGTGAAGATCTACCGCAATTGCCTCGCGTTCGAGAACCAGCAGAACTGTCAGATGATCGGCGGCAACAACGTCGTCTATGTGGGGGATGCCGCGTTCGTCGCAGGAGCGCGGCCCGACGTCGAGGCCGCCTTTCCCGACTACCCGCAGGCATATCGCGCCGGCTGGGGCCACCTGCTGCTGACCAACATGCTGCCGCACGTGACGAACCATCTCATGTACGGCGGGCAGGGCACCCTGACTTTCTATGCGTTCGCGACCGATGTCGAGGGGAACGTCACGTTGCTCGGCCGGCAGGCCATTCCGCCCGATCACACGCCGACGACGATCACGCTGGCCAACGACACGCTGGCCAAGCCATTTGGGGCGATCGACACGCCGAGCCAGGGGCAGACAGTCCGTGGGATTCTCCCGAACTTCGGCTGGGCGCTCACCCCGGACGACGGCACTGGCATCGAGATTCCGACCAACGGTTCGACGATGGCGGTATTCATCGACGGGGTGGCCGTCGCGAACGTGTCCTATAACCAGTGCCGCGGCGACGTGGGTAACCCGGTACACGCGGGCCTGTACTGCAACGACGATGTGGCGAGTATCTTCGGCAACGCGACGCCGCAGGCGACTTTCACGACACGCACCACGAATCCGACGATGTACCGCAATCTCGACATCGGCCGTGGGGCCATCGGCGCCTATGTCTTCGACACGACGACCCTCGCGAACGGCGTCCACACGATCGCGTGGGGCGTCACCGACAGCGCGGGGCGCCCGGAGGGAATCGGGAGCCGCTTCTTCACCGTCCTGAACAGCAGCAGTGACACGAGCGCCACGGGTAATCCCGTAGTTCGCTTGAGTGCGCGTAGGGATCAGGGGGCAGGAATCAGGGGAAGCGCCCCCCGACCCCCGATCCCCGATCCACATGGCGCCAACGCAGGTGAGCACCCGTATAGGCCCGCCGGCGCCGTCCGGGCCCGCACGGGATTCGATCTCCAGACGCCGTACGACGAGATAGAAACCAACGGGGCGGGCATACGACGGGTGCAGATCCCTGAATTGGGACGATTGGAGTTGTATCTCGGCCCAGTCGATATCGGATATCTCGTGGCCAATGGCACGCTGCGCGACCTGCCGGAGGGCTCGCACCTGGATACGACCACCGGGCTGTTCACCTGGATGCCCGGCCCCGGTTACCTGGGAACCTATCGCCTGACGTTCGTGCGAGCCGGACGGCAGGTACAGGTGGAGGTGACGGTCGGGCCACCCACGGGCGGGACAGACCGTGAGCGCCCGAAGGTGAAGTGACCGGAACGCCGGGAGCGTTGAGGCTGGCTCGTTCTTCCAGCGCAGCGTATCAGTCGCAGCGAAACATCGTCACCGCGCCGCGGTCGTCGGCGCGGCATCGCCGGCGGAGCAGGGAGAGCATCTCCCGGTCATATTGCGAGTTCCAACTCATGTTGTGGTAGGCCACGACCACACGCGGGAACTCGCGCAGGCGAGCATCGAGATCTGCGGCGAAGTAGAGGACGGCCATTTGCGGGCCCAGGTAGTACCTGAACATCTCCGAGTCGCCGCCGATCGCGAACGCCGCAGCGCGATCGTCAACGGGCCGCCGCAGTGCCTCCCGATAGCCCGGGTCCGGTGCATACGACAGATCGGCGCCCAGCCAGCGAGCAAGGAG
>Ga0315280_10012357_pt1 | contig 10337 bp, 9 predicted proteins | sample YL17G06_40_MG_FD_203697 | JGI IMG/M metagenome (GOLD analysis project Ga0315280, IMG submission 203697) | Sediment microbial communities from Yellowstone Lake, YNP, Wyoming, USA - YL17G06_40 | ecosystem: Environmental > Aquatic > Freshwater > Lake > Sediment | place: USA: Wyoming | collected... | reverse complement strand
GCAGTGCGCCGGTCTTGTGAGCCGTGATCTCGTCGTTCACCACGTCGGCGCCGACCAGCTCGGCGATCAATTCCCGGCCCGAGCCGGTGGTGCCGACGCCCTGAATCGCCAGACGCCGGCCCCATACCCGCTGGACCTCCGAGAGGCCCTGCTGGACGGCTTCGATGGGGCGCCCGGCGGTGCGCAGGTAGATGTCGTGGATGACCGCGCCAAATTCATCGGTCACCACCACGTTGGTGGAGACCGAACCGACGTCGATGCCCAGGTAGGCGGGGATGGGCGCGTCGCCAGGGGGCGGGACGTATGGGGGCACGCGGTCGCGCAGTAGCACGACCTGCTCCATCCAGAGCGGCCGGGTATCGGTGACGAGTTCTTCCGTCTCGTGCTGGCTGAGCCGGTGAATCTCGCGCAGCGACCGCTTGCGGCGCTCCTCGGTCTCGAGCATGGCGGCGCCGATGGCCCCGCACCAGGCGTACAAGGGCGGCACGAACAGCTCGCTCTCCGGCAAATGGAAAACTTCCCGCAGCGCCGCGGTCACCCCCGAGTTCTGCGAGACCGCGCCGATCAGGGCCACCGGCGCGGCCACCGGCCGGCCCTTCACAATGCTGGCCTTGAAGTTGCGCGCCACCGCATCGCACAGCCCGCGCAGGATTTCTTCGGGCTTGTAGCCCTTCTGCTGGGCATGGATCATGTCGGACTTGGCGAAGACCGAGCAGCGGCCCGCAATACGCGCCGCGCAGCCGGCCGTGCGCACTACCTCGCCCATCTCTTCGACCGAGTAGCCCATGCGCGAGGCCTGCTGGTCCAGGAAGGAGCCGGTCCCGGCCGCGCACTCGCCGCTGCGGTCGTAGTCCACAATGCCATGCGGCTCGCCATCCGGCTGCCGCTCCAGCCGGATGTATTTCGAGCTTTCCCCGCCGATCTCGAACACCGTCTGCACTTGCGGATAGAACCGGGCGATCATCCGCGCGATGGCCTTGAACTCGTTCTCGAAGTAGATGCCCATGATCTTGGCAATGGTGCGGCTGCCCGAGCCGGTCACCCGGATGCCCTCGATGCGGGTCTCCGGAACCACTTCGTAGAATTCCTGGAGCAGATCGTAGGTGGATTGGATGGGGCTGCCGGCGATGCGGTGATACTCCGAGATCACCAGCGGGACCCGGCGCCCGGCGGACTCCCACTCCAGCAGCCGGAAAGCCGGCTTTTCGGCACACAGCGCTTCCAGCGCCGGCCGGTCTTCCGGTCTTCCCAGGGCCGCCAGCTTCAGAGAGATGGCGCCGATGTCCAAACCGAGGTTGACACTCATGGGCGGCTGAGTCGCCTTCTATCGCTCCATGATACCTGGAAACGCGGGTGTTTGAAGCGCTTCAGGCTTGAAAGGCGCGATTTGCGCATCCGGCGAGGCAGTTCCGGGGTTGAGTGGGACATGCTTCAGCTTGTCAGCTTGTCAGCTTGTCAGCTCGTCATCCAGGCACAATCAGCCGCGACCCGCCGCCGGCCTGCCCGCCCTTTCCCTCAGCGCGCACCGGTTCGGAGAAATTGGTTCGCAGGAAGCCCAGGAAGGCGCGCCCGCGTTTGCGACCGTTGGCGCGCCCCATCTCCAGGCGCTGCAAGAACGCCAGCACGCCCAGGATGGAGGCGTCGCGGAAGGGGGCGGCGGCTCCCTTCTCGACCGCCTGCCGCTGGAAGGCCTCAAGCTGCTGCTGAACGAGCTGATGGATGTTGGCGGCCAGCGGGTTGGTGGGCCGGGTTTCGTAATACAGGCCGCTTTCGCGCGTGCGGTAGGTGCGCACCAGGGACTCCAGCGCTTCGCGCACGTCGGAATCCACCGCTCCGGGAGTCCGCTGGGCGGCCTCCGCCAGAGTGGTCCCCAGAAACGTCAAGAGCAGTGTATTGTCTTCGAGGAACTGCTCGCTCACCCGGATATCCGGGTTGGGCAACTGTTTGGGGTCCAGCTCCGGGAGCTTTTCGTGGTCGCGGGCATTCTGGAGATGCGGGCATTCGAACGGGCAGCTCACGGTCACTTCGCGCTCGGTGCCGCAGCAGACCGAGCAGATGTCGCCGCCCACTCCGGGGCAGTGGCGGCGGGGGCGGCGGCTTTCACAGATTTGGCAGGTCATGTTCTGGGGCGGGTGCTGCGAACAACTCCTATCGTATCATTGGCTTCATGCGCCGCACCGACCTGTTCCTGAAAGTGGTCATCGATCACGACCAGCAAGAAAAACCCGAGCGGCTGGCCGAGGAAGTCTGCCGCCACATCTTGAAGATCTACGGCGTGCGCTCGGCGGAACTCTCCAGCCTGGTCACCCACGCGCAGGAGGAATCGGTTTAGGTGCTGGCAGCCTCTCCAGAAACTTGACCAGCAACTCCTCGGTTGTCTCGAAGATGCCGGAACATAGACAAGAATGTCTGTGCCACGTGGCACAGCTTTGACCACTACGGCCGATCATTGACAACTCCTGTGGGGCGGTCCCCCTGGACCGCGCCGGACGCCCCCGTCCGGCTTGGGTTCGGAACCAGGCCAAACGCTAGTGCCCCACGAGCTGCTCGCGGGTGCGCAGGAAGAAGCCGTCGGTCATACCGGCGATGTAGTCGCAGACCACCCGGTGCGGGGGCTGCCCGGCAGTTTCCCGCAGATAGGAGGCCGGGAGGCGGTCCGGGTGGTCCAGAAATAACTGGAACAGCTCGGCGATCAGCGCCGCAGTGCGCTCGCGCTCCTCGACCAGCGGTGGTGAGAAATACACGTGCTGGCGCAGGAATTGCTTCAGCGCCAGGGTGGTGGATTGGGCCGCGGGGGTGAAACGGGCCAGGCGCGCCGGAAGCCGGCGAACCTCTTCGACGTTGGCCACACCCGCCTCCCGGACCGCCGCCCGAGTCCCGTCGATCAGGCCGGAGACCAGCAGGTCGATCAGCCGTCGAAGACCTTCCTGGAAACGAATGCGCTCCGGCGCCTCCGGGAACTCGAGCTCCGCCGCCTCGCGGATTTCCGCATATGCCGGGACGCTCTTGGCCACTTGCGCGAGATCGAAAAACTGAGCCGAGAAGGCATCGTCCAGATCGGCGGTGTTGTAGGCGATCTCATCGGCCAGGTCGATGAGCTGGGCCTCCAGGGGCGGGCGCAGTCCGGGGAGGTACTCATCCAGTTCGGGACTCTCGCCTACCCGGATGTCCCGGGAGTGCTTGACGATGCCCTCGCGGACCTCGAAGGTGAGGTTCAGGCCCGGGAAGTGCGCATAGCGCTGCTCGAACTGCTCGACGATGCGCAGGGCGTGCAAGTTGTGATCGAAGCGGTCACCGAAGCGTCTCATCAGGCGGTCCAGTTCCACCTCGCCGGCATGCGCGAAGGGCGGATGCCCGATGTCGTGGGCCAGGGCCAGCGCTTCGGTCAGGTCTTCGTCCAGGCCCAGCACCGAGGCCGCGGTGCGGGCGATCTGCGCCACCTCGATGGTGTGGGTCAGGCGGTTACGGAAGTGGTCGGAGAGTCCTGCCGTAAACACCTGGGTCTTGTCCTCCAGGCGGCGGAAGGCCCGGGCGTGGACGATGCGGTCACGGTCCCGCTGAAACTCGTTGCGGTAGGGATGCGGGGCTTCGGCATAGCGGCGGCCCCGGCTCTGGCTGACCGGGAATCGCAGCTCAGGCAAGCTCGCTTCCATGCGCCGGGCAGCTATTTTGCGGGCAGCTCGCTGAGGGCGGTCAGGGCGGCCCGGCTGACCACGCTGCGCGCCGTACGCAAAGGTTCCAGCAGTTTGCGAGCTTCCGCCGGCCGGGTCGGAGCCAGCAAGCGGGCCAGCGCGATGGTGGCGTGCTCTTTGGAAACCAGCGCGCTGGGCTTGTCGATCAGCGAGCGCACCAGTTTCTCGGCCTCCGCCAGTTTCCCCTGCCCGGCACAGACCTCCGCCAGGCACAGTTTCGCCAGCGGGCCGTAGGTCGCGTTCCCGGAAGCGATCACGTCCCGGAAGGCTTTCTCCGCCTCGGCGGTCTTTCCCTGGTTGGCCGCCTCGGTCCCCAAATAGTAGCGGGCGATGGCTCCCTCGTCGCTGCCAGGGTGCTTGCTGGCCAGGTCCGTGAAGGCTTTCAAAACCGCCTTGTCCTTCTCCGCCTGAGTCGGGAAGCCTGGGACAAATTCATTGCCCGCCTGTCCGACCTGCCCTTCCTGGATGCGCAGAGCGACGTTGAGCGCCTCCTCCCGCAGGTTATGCTGGTAGCGCCGGTAGGAGAGAGAACCGGCCACCAGCACCAGCACGATGGCGGCGGCCACTCCGTAACGCGTGCTCTCGCGCTGGTGTTCGCGCAGATAGTCGAAGATCTCTCCGACCTCCAGCGCAAACTTGTCGGTCTTCAGCTCTTTTCGGGTAAGCCTGTCCACGGAAACCTCGAACGCCTCAGGAAGACTTCTGATTGTAACACAGCGCGGCATGGCGCGAAGAAAAAGAAATGGGTGAGCGGCGCCGGACCGGGCGCAGCCGTGCCATCTCGCGCTACAATTCGAGGGATGGGAGGTGCCACGCTCAAAGGGCTGCTCAAGAAAATGGAACGGGACTGGGACCAGCGCGCCCAGGAGAATGCCCGCTACTACGTGGCCACGGCCCAGGAGCACTGGACCGACGAGGAGTTCTTCCGCTCCGGGCAAGCCGTGGTCCAGCAAGAGATCCTGAACGACATGATCAACATCTGCCAGGGCAAGGACCCCAAACAGATGCGGGTGGTGGAGATCGGTTGCGGCGCCGGCAGGGTCACGCGTGCGCTGGCGGAGGTCTTTGGGGAAGTCCACGGCGTGGACGTCAGCAGCGAAATGGTGAAGCTGGCCCGCCAGGCCCTCTCCAGGCAGCCGAACGCCTTCATCCACAAGAACAACGGAATGGATCTCAGGATGCTGGGAGACGGGCAGTTTGATTTCGCATTTTCCTGCATCGTCTTTCAACACATTCCCAACCCGAAAGTGATCGAGAACTACGTGCGCGAGGTGCATCGCGTGTTGCGGCCCGGCGCCTTGTTCAAATTTCAGGTGCAGGGGTGCTGTGACGTGGAGACCACTGCGGAAGACACCTGGCTGGGGGTCGCCGTTTCCGACGAGGAGGCCGTGGCCATGGCCCTGCGTTGCGGCTTCGAGCCCCGCTACCGGCACGGAGCGGGCGAGCACTATTTCTGGCTGTGGTACTTCAAGCGCTAGCGCGCCAGGAAAGGCCACTGCCGGATGAAGTGGTAGCCGTACCTGGTGACGGCGATCCAGAACACCCCGGCAATCAGCACTGCGGCCACTAGCAACCAATAGAGCGCCTTCCGCCACGGAAAGCGCCGCCCTTCCCGGTGCAGGATCAGCAAGTAGCTGGCGAAAATCCCCACGAAGTACAGCAGGCACATGGGGGTGGCGAACAACATCAGGTTGAAAACGTCCGGGGTGGGCGTGATGATCGCCGCGAGCATCACGATGATCAGGATGGCGTAGCGGCTGTGGCGCAGCAGGAAGCCGGGATTCACGATCCGCAGCAGGGTGAGAAAGAAGATCAGCACCGGCAGTTCGAAGACCAGCCCGATGCCCAGCATGACGTTGACGAACAGATCGAAGTATTCCGACACCGAGACGATGGGCTGGATGCGGATGTCCCGGCCGATCCCCAGCAGGAAGACCAGCCCATAACGGAAGGCGATGAAATAGCCAAACAGGCCGCCCAGGATAAACAGGCCGGCCGAGCCGAGCACGAACGGGCCGGCCCAGCGGCGCTCCTTTCTGTACAAGCCGGGCGCGATGAAGCCCCAGACTTGGTAGAGCACCCAGGGGGAGGCCAGAAAGATAGCCGCCAAAATGGGAAGCTTGATCCAGACGATCTGGAAGACTTCCATGGGGGTGATCTGGGCCAGCCTGGGATCTTTGATGCCGAGCTGCAGAAGGGCATCGTGAGCTGGTTCTTCGACGATCAGCCACAAGTTGTTGGCGAAGATCAGGCTGAACAGGAAAGCGACGCCGATGCCGGCGATGCTGCGGAGAAGCCGCGAACGCAACTCTTCCAGGTGCTCGAGGAAGGACATTCGGAGCATGTGCTCCTCTTCGTCGTCTTCCTCGTCCTTGGGCGGGGGGGAGGAAGGCGGGGGGGGTCCGCCGCTGCCGGCGCCAGGGGCGGGCGGTGGGGTGGCGGCTACCTCGGCCGCGGCCTCCTGGGCGGAGGGGTCCGGGTGCGAGGTTCCATCCTCCGGAGCGTGCGCTCCGTTATTGTCTTCCTGAATCGCCATTGGTCTTAAGCTTTAGATATCGAAATCCGCAGCCGGCCCGGGTCTGGCCACCTCGGCATCGACCTTGGGACCTTCCGGGAAAGCGGAGGGCTCGCCGTTGGGAGCCTCTGCCGTCCCGACCGCAAGGGCGGTGGCGACCGCGCCCTCCGGTGCTTCGCCGGAGGTTGACTCAGCGCCCTGACTTGCGGAAGCGCCTACTGTGGACGTGTCCGTCGCGGTGGAATCATTCGAGGCGTAACTCTGGTTTTCGCCATCGTAATAGGAGGAGTCGTAGTTGTAATCGTAGCTGTTGTGGATGTCGCTTTGATAACTCGCGGTGACTTCCTTCAGTGATTCGTGTTCCCGCTCGATGCTGCTCATTTCCCGGTCAAAAGTCGCTTTCAGCTCGCTCGATGCCCGGCGAAACTCGGTCAGCGCTTTGCCGATCGTCCTCCCCAGTTCAGGGAGTTTTTTCGGCCCGAAAATGAGCAAGGCAAGAACGAAGATGAAAACCGTTTCCTGCCAGCCCAGGGGACCCATGGCTTTCCTCCTTCTCAACAAGAGACGCTTTCATGATATCGGGCGGCGCACAAGCCCGTCAACCGGCGCCGGGCGCCGACCGTGGAGCAGGCCTCTGGCCGGCAACGCCGGCATCCGTGCCGGCGTCAAACCCCATGGCGGCACGAATGCCGCCATGGCCGGCTGCAAGCCCGCGCCACGTCGGATGCTGAGGGCTTTTGCGGCCTTGCCGCATTGTGCTACCGTGTCGCGGGCTTCCAGGCGGCGGGTTTGCGGAAGGGGCGGCGGGCCTGCTCGACCGCATTGCCGCGGGTCCAGATCAGGTCCAGGTCGCAGCCGCCAAAGCCCTTGCGCTCGGCCAGTTGAAAGTGGCGGATCTGGGCGGGGTTGAATCCCATGACGGCGGCGCCGACGGTGTCCACCGCCACGGCGTTGGCGCCGGCGATGATCAGGTTGTGGTGTACGCTCTGGGCGCCGTCCCCTTCCACTCCCCAGCCGCCCCCCAGGATGGCGAAGTCGGCAGGGTGGTAGCTGAACAGGTCCGCGATGACCTCATCGGCGGCGCCCAGCTTCAGCAGGCCGGACTTGGGGAAACCGTATTTGGCGCCGGGGCCGATGCCCAGGTAGTTGGCCAGGGAGAGGGCCACTCCGGTGAGGGCGTTGGTTTTGAGCGGGGCCACGCTGATCAGCTTGTCGCATTGCTGGATGGTCTTGGGCAGATGATAGGTCCCCTCGGGATTCTGGCGGGCGAGGGCGTCGCCGGGCACCGGCATCTGGACGGTCTCATCGAAATTCAGGTCCAGCAGCTCGAAGCGGATGGAGGGATGGCGCTTGGAGAAATCCTCGACCATCTTTTTGTAGCTCAGTCCTCCGAAGGCGCCGCCCCAGTCGCTGGTCCAGCCATCCACCGGGGCCTTGGAACGCTCGATGGGCCGCCATTCCGGGCTTCCTTCGGCGATGGTGATGCGCTGCCCGCATTTGTGCTCGACCAGGAAAGCGATGAGGGCCTGGATGATGCGCAGGTCGGTCACGGCGCCCGGCAGGTAGCGGGACTCGGGCCCCAGGCCGGGGCAGGACTCGATGTTGGTCTTGATGACTACCCAATCATCGGCGGCGACGATGGTTTCGAGGCCGCCCGTCCGCCGCACGCCGATCTCGAGGGCCTTGCGCAGCATGGCCTGGATTTGCGCTGTGGTCAGGTCTTTATCGACCGGCTGGGGATCGGCCAGGCCGGGGATTTTGGTTCCGTCGTGATCCTCCGAACCCTGAAAGCTCGACAGCACCAGGCCCACGCGCGGGGTCTGGTCCTGGGTGGCGGTGGCGGTGACGGCCTCTTCTTTCTCCTTGGGTTTCTGCTCGGCGGCGGCCAGGGCTGCGGCCGCCACTCCGAGTTCTAAGAATTTCCGGCGCTGCATGGTGTGTTCTCACCCAGTCTAGCAGGCGGGTTGTGGTCTAATGTGAGGCATGCCGACCATCTCACGCAGAGCACTTTTAGGTTCAGCGGCGGGCGCGGCGGGACTGGGGGCAGGGGCCGCTCCCAGTTCCGGCAAGACGCGCGCACACCCGCTGGAAGGGATCGGACGGGAGCAGATCAAAATCACTGACGTCAAGGTCACGCCGGCATCGTACGAGCTGAAGGAGAAATCCTGGCTGACGGGCCGGCAGCTTATCTGGAAGGCGGATGCGGTGCTGGTCGAGGTATTCACCGACAAAGGCATCGTGGGGATCGGAGAGTCCAGCCCCTATGGCGGCCCGGAATTGATCAAGAAGTTTGTCGAGGAGAACATCCGCCCGGGCCTGATCGGGAAGAATCCGTTTGATGTCGAGCACCTGACCGGGTGCTGGTCGCGCTCGGCGCGGGGCGGGCAGGTCTCCTGGGCGGGCGTGGACGCGGCGCTCTGGGACATCATCGGCAAGGCCAAGAACAAGCCGGTCTATGAACTGCTGGCCACCGAGGGGAAGGCCAACCCGCACATCCGCATGTACGCCAGCGGCGGGGTCGAGTACGCCTGGTACAAGCGCCCCGAAGCCCTGATCGAGGAAGCCGTGCGGCACAAGGAGAACGGCTACACGGCCTTCAAGTTCCGCATCGGCACGGAGTGGAAACCGAGCGGCATCACGGTGAAGACCTACATCCCTTACCTGTACAAGCTGCGGCAAGCCGTGGGGCCGAACTTCGACCTGATCCAGGAAATCAACATGCGGCTGAGCCTGGCGGAGGTTTTGGAACTCTGCCCGGTGCTCGAAGAACTGAAGTTCCTGTGGCTGGAGGAGCCCATCAACCAGCGCGCCGAGGGCGCCCTCGAGGGCCACCTCAAGATCAAGCAGGCTCTCCCCACCGTGAAGGTTTCCGGCGGCGAGTCGCTCACCACGCGGACCGATTTCAAGGAGTGGATTGACCGCGGGGCTTACGACATCGTTCAGCCGGACTCGAATTCCGCCGGGGTCACGGAAAGCTGGCACATCGCCAAGGTGGCGGCCCTGAAGGGCAAGCTCTGCTGCCCTCACAACTGGCACGGCGGATTGACCACCATGGCCAATGCCGCCCTGGTGGCCGGGATTTCCAACCATCTGATGCTGGAGTTGAACCAGACCTTCAACCCGCTGAAGGAGGAGGTCTTCAAGGAGCCGCTGGTGGTCAAGAAGGGTTACCTGGATCTGCCGCGCAAGCCGGGATTCGGGGTCGAGGTGATCCCGAACCTGGCGCAGAAGTTTCCGTATCTTCCGGGGAACTATTCGAAACCGAACCCGGAGCTGAGTTAACACATCAAGGAGATCGACATGAGGATCATGTGTGCAGTATTGGTGTTTTTGCTGGGGGCGGCGAGCGCGCCCGGACAGAAGGTCACCGCCCCGCAGGGAGTCCACATTTTGCAGAACAAGAGCTTCGATGACAGCGCGGGGGCGCGCAAGGAGCTGCTGGATCTGTACAAGGATCTGCGGGTCACCGATGTGCTGGACGGCATGGACCTGATCGGGCTGCAAGACATCGGGCTGATGGACAACGACATCCGGCCCTTGTGGCGGGACACGGAGAAATTCACGCACCGGGTGGTGGGCTTCGCCATCACGGTGCGGCACGTGCCCACGGATGTGCGGGTGGGCCAGAACTCTTTCCCGGACCTGGCGGGGTTCGAGAAGTTCAAGTCGGACCAGTACCGGCGGGCGCCGGATGCCTGGATGTCGGCGGTGCGGCCCGGGGATGTCGCGGTGATCGATGCGAACGGGGTGTTCGAGACCGGATTCATCGGGTCCAACAACAGCCTGGGATGGGCGGAGAAGGGAGTGGCGGGCGTGGTCACCAACGCGGGGGCCCGCGACACCGACGAGATCATCAAGGTGAAGAGGATTCCGGTGTACTGCAAGAACGGGTACAGCACCCGTGGTGTGCGGCCGGGCAGGCTGATTGCGGAGTCCTACAACTTCCCCATCAATTGCGCGGGAGTGACCGTGTTTCCGGGCGATGTCATCGTGGCGGACGGCGACGGAGTGATCGTGGTGCCGCGGCGAGATGCGCTCCAAGTGGGCAAACTGGCGCGGGAGATCAACGAGGGCGACGAGAAAAGCCGCGGCCAAAGGTTCCAGCGGCTGGGAATCCCCCTGGACAGCAC
>Ga0315280_10012356_pt1 | contig 10337 bp, 13 predicted proteins | sample YL17G06_40_MG_FD_203697 | JGI IMG/M metagenome (GOLD analysis project Ga0315280, IMG submission 203697) | Sediment microbial communities from Yellowstone Lake, YNP, Wyoming, USA - YL17G06_40 | ecosystem: Environmental > Aquatic > Freshwater > Lake > Sediment | place: USA: Wyoming | collected... | reverse complement strand
GGTTCTAACAGCCCCTATTCTTTAAGCTTCAGATGAAGGCTTAACCGTTAAATCTTTTGGGTCTTCTGAAGAGCATGATAGCGTTTTTCTCTGTGATGTAGTCGAAGCCTGCTGCCAAGAGCTCCTTCGCTTCTTCAATGTTTGTTGCTGTGGCCACGTCAAACTCGTCATCTTTAAACTGGACCAGCTGCGTGTACTTCAAAGTGTTCTTGATATTCTTATGCCCCAGCAATTTCTGGACCAGTAGAATGTTTTTGGTGTAGTGGTATGTCATGGTCGCTCCCCAATGTCGAAACGTGTTCAGTTTTATGCTTTGAATCCGTGGGTTGCTCGTGTTGTGAGCTACCCGGCGCCTTATTCTCATGAAGCTTTTGCAGACTGCCCGGTACGTTGTTGGAAAGATATGTTCTGAAGTCTTAGGTAAACCGTTAAGCATGGCGACCAGTTTGCTTGAGATTTTAAGTTGTCTTGGGCTATGGCGCTTCACTGGCTTGTTGATAGTTATGACGCTGTCCTTGTCTGAGAAGTCTATCCATCGCAGCCTTAGGCCCTCGCCTGGATCAGCAAAGGTTTCTTTCAAAGTTTGAAGATATGCTGCCATTCTGCGGCTTTTGCAGGCGGCGACAAGCTGGTCAAGTTCCGTTTCTTCAGGTATGAAGGGCAGGATTTCTTCCTGGACGTATTTGGGTCTTGTCCATTCAATCTTTAGAATGTGCTTTGCCATAATGTCATAAGCGTAGACTGCAAGAATCTTTGTTCCGTCTTTCCAACGTTGCTGTTTAGATATTGCTGTCTTTATGGTTTCAGGGTCCAGAAGGTTTGCGCCGCTTCTGATAAGCTGGCGGACTAGACCAGGATATCTTGAACCTTCATAGTAGCCTTCTTTTTCAAGCCATGCCATGTACTGCGCCATTAATCCTTTAATGGTTTCAGCGTCTGTTTTTGTGGCTCCCGCGGCCCTTTCCTCTCGGGTTTCTACTTTGGCCAAGTTTTTCGCGCCTCTTGTCAAGGCTACGCATACTTGACGAGGGCTATGTAGGGCAACGCCATTATTTAATGCCCTCTTTGAAGTTTTTTGTAAGGGTTTTTCCCATTGCCCCCGGTCCTTTTCCAGACTAAAACGATATCCACAGCTTCGGCATAGCAGCCGTTGAATTGGAGTTCCATCGTAGAGATAGCGGAATCCGTCCTTGAAAAGCTTGGAAGAACCGCATTCTGGACATGTTAAGGCTTGGCTGTTACTACGAGGATCCTGGGGGGCTATGATGTCCGTAATATTCCCAGGGCTAGGCTGTTTAGGAGACTGGGCGGCTGGGCTTGAAGCGTGCTCTGAGCCCAACTTCCCCTTGTTTAAGCCGCTTTTCTGAAGTGAAGAGGCGCGAACTTCTCCACTGTGGAAGCCAGCCTTTTCCCCAACCTCAGCCCCAACCATTTTCCAAATCACCTATTGTTTCTTGCTTCCCCTCAAACCCAAGTGTTGGACTGCATTGCCTCGAATGATGCTTATTCCTTCCTTGGTTGAAAGAATCAAGTTGCCAATGCCATTATACTCTAGGTTGCCATCTATTCCGAGCAACTTTCCCTCAATGATCATGCTGTCAATTAGTTTGACTTCAACATTGCAACCCTCAAAGAATCTATGGAGAATTCTATAAAACGACTCTTCAGCCGTACATGAACGAGAGCCTATTTGTGAAGGGTTTAGCCTAGTTTCTTGCGAGAAATGCCTACTCATTTTATGGATATGATAGCGCAGCCAAGCCAAGGCAAGCAGCGCCGCCATAACTGGAAAGCCAGCGAGAACCATGAAGGCGAAGCGAAAGTTAGGCTTAATCATGCTCATTTACCTCTCTTTGTTTTTGGAAATCGTTATAGCAGTCCTCGCAAAGCCAGATCTCCGCACCCCGGCAAGTCTTAGCTTTTTTACTGGTCATCTTTTCGTAACCGCAGACTCCGCAAACGTGTTTATCGTACAAACTGTCATTCCAACTGATGCTGGTTTCAACAATGTCTTCGAGTTTAACGGAAGAAGTAGGAGATGAAATAACGCCAGAAGGCTTTAAATTCGGAAATTGCACGATTTTCTCATTATCTGTTTTTTTCTGTTCGCTTTCGGCTGTAGGGCTTCCTTTTGGGCTTGGAACGATAACCGCAGAATCTTTGTTTTCACTATAGAAATATTTAGCGAATATGGCTTCAGGCATTGCCTCAGCGTCAATGATAAGATTTTCTCTAAGTGAGATATGGTTTTCCACGGTTATCTGTCTGACCTCATTTAGCCACGCTTTAAACGAATCAAGCGTGAAAAATACGGATAAATCGTTTTGCGTGTAATTTCCGTTTATTTTTTCTTGTATAACCTTCAACAGGTTCTGGCGTTTGTCGTTCGGGTCAGCTTCCTTAGTCATATAGCCTATATCACATAGAAAATCAACCCAGTTTCTAATGGCGTCGCTGCTCTTACGGTCTGGAAACTTTGCGTTCCAATAATCCGTTAAATCATTGACTGTGAACCTTGATTTTTCCTCTGCAACAGGTTCTACGACTTGATGAAAGAATGTTAAATGGTGTCCCGCCGCGCTTGTCTCTGTAGTTTCCCTTATCACCTTCCATAAATCCATAACATTGTCGTAGTCTTGCTTTACTGCAATGATGTAGACATGCTGTTCCTCTCTATACTCAGATATCGCCGGGTCCTTTCCTGCAACTTCAAACTTCAACTTCCTAACTAGAATGGGCCTTTGCGCAAGATGAAACAACGCGCTAACCTGAATTAGCCCTAACACATGCTTGAAATCTCGCATACTCCTAGGAAACTTCGCAGGAAACAACGCTCCAAACGTTTCGGCATATGGAATTATGGCTTGCAGTTCCTTCATGTGGTTCTTGAAATAACGGATATAGCTTTCTAAGAGTCCTTGGTCTAGGTCTCGCTCAAACTTCCATGGAAAAGCAACTTTGGAACCAGACAGTATGTTAGCGTCTTTGTACTTGGCCTCTGTAGTTTCTGGCGTGAACGTGAAAGACCTGGTAGCTAAATCTTGAACAAATCTCTCGCTAGTGCTGCAGAAAATCGTTGCTGGCCACCCTCTGATAATAACGTGCATGGTTTGGAGCGGCCCACCTTTAGAGGTCTTGTCAGTAAATTTGTAGCTGATCTCCCAAACGTCATGGCTTAATACTGGCCGGAGCTTGTTGAATGTTTCGGGGTTTGGAGCCTCTAAGAAAACCAGAATTTTGCCTTGAAGGTCAACTAGATAATGCGCGGTTTTCATTTTCTCTCTGTATGTTTGATATGCCTCTTTTTCTTCTGGTGTTGCGTCTTTCTCTGGTTTGCTAACAAAGGCTATGGGCTCGTTGTTCGTGTCGACAAGTATGCCTCTGTCATGAACGAGAGCTGTAGGCGATAAGCCGCCAAGGAACCAAACGTCCTCTTTCGGAAAGACGGTTAAGCTGTTGACTACGACATAGGTCTTTCCGATGCTCGACTCGCCTCTCAGGAACACGTTTAAAGGTTCTTTCGTGTACGCGCTAAGGCCAGCTTTCATGATTAGGTTGCTTGTCATTTTGTCATGCTTTATCGTCCGTCCATTATACAGCATGAACTTGGCTTCTAGCTCCGGGTCAACGGCGAGAAGGTCACCCGCCTTGAAGCCTCCGAGCTCCTTCAACCTAACCAAATCGAACAAAGATTTTTCATTTGGTTCAGCCATACTTTAATTCCCCCTAGTTTTGTGGGCGCGCCTTCCGCACCCTCTATTTTGCGGTTTCCATTTTCACAGGTTTCCTTTGGATAAACTGTTTTTTGTCGCCTGAGAAAACATACTCCATGTCGCCAAGGACTAGCTTCTGATCTGGGTCCCTCTTCATGATTTTTACAAGCTCTAGCAACACTTTAGGCATGTCTTTCCAGCTTGTAAACTCCACTGGGTTTTTAATCCATGCCGCGTGTCCAGGTTTCGCCGGTTGTTTATCCTTAAAAGTTACCCATAGACACTCGTTGAGTTCTGCCATGTCGATCTGAGGGATCTCGGCAGGGGGCAACGATGGTTCAGCAAGCAATGACCGCACAAGTTGTTTGGCTTCAGCATGGGTTTTCTCCACAATGTCTCTGACGTCTGAGTTTACTTCGACTTCTAATCCGCAGCTTTGTTTGGTCCATTCTTTTTCGCTTTGTTGAATTGTTGTTCCAAGAGCAATGGTTAGTTTGGTGACTTTGAAGTGGAGATCTGTAGGGGGACTTGCGGGAACCTTTTCGGGGACTTGTGGGGGCTTTTCCTGTGTAGGCGTTGGAGCTAGGGGAATTCTGAAATGGCTTCCCTTTCCAGCGCTTACATAGTCCCCACCTTGGGTCTTGACTATGGACGCGGTTTTAGCAAAGTTTTCAGACCCAAGGAACTGTTTGGGCTTTATGATTATGGCGTTGGCTTGGCACTCGAAACTTAAGATACCCCTTAGGTCTTCAGGAAATTTCTCTGCGATATTCTGAGCGGCTTGGCTGGCTGGAGCCTTCGCACTCATGGCTTCTCAGCCTCTTTCATTTTGGGAGCGTCCTTTTTCAGTTCAAAAATTAGGTGAAGTCCCTGGAAGCTATTGTATCTCCAAACTCCAACTAACTTCTTTACAGCTTCCTCTTCTGAGACACCTAGTCGCCTAGCTTCACGTTCCACGGCATCCTTCGGAAGAGTAATTTCGATAGTTGCGTTCTGCGCTCCTGCTGTCCTCAGTTTGTATTTTCTAGTGATTACTTCTTTATCATCAAGTACTATTTTACTCAATTCTTTAACACCTTTTTTAGCACAAAATATATATTCGCAGAACTATACGGGGTATTTTTTGGTGGAAAATGTCACAATTAAAGTTTCAAAACATGTATCGCGCTCAGAACCTCGATTATGAAGCAACCTACGAAAAGTTATGTGGGGTCTTTCCTGGAGTAGACAAAACACAAAAAGGGCTTATCTCATTTTGCCTTTCGCAGAAGAAAATTGCAGTGCTAATTTCTCCAAAGGGTAATGTTCAAGTAGCATGGGAAAGTGTAGAAGAAAAAGAGAATTTTCTACCCATCATTGAGAAATGTTTAGTGGGGGATGGCGGCCAAAAAGTTGTTCTAAGTCCTCTTAAAAGCAACGTTAATAATATTCCATATCCGCCGCCTGAGAACTTCAGTATCGCTTGGTGTGCGCAAAGTTTCATTTACGGAGTGGATGCTGTGCGTGATGATGATGAACTCGCAGCATTGCAAGCTGTTATCAAGTTATCCTCATTGCCTGAGAATAAACCAATGGCAAGGTTACAACCAACGTTAAAAGTTCCCATGTATTTGGAGAAATTGTTAGAGCATGTTAAAGGGAAGAAGAAAGAATACTCGGCCCAGTGATCGAGTGCGCCTATGCAGCTCTAGAAGAGCAACTTAGGAAAACAGCAAAAAAAGGGGGAAAGTTGAAGATCTTCTTGTACGCCGCCATAAAAAGGCTTAGACCTTGATGATGCCTGTCTTGTCTATTCTCTTTCCCATTGCTTCATCTACGAAAACGCGCTTAACCGTGATCTCTGCAACGGCGCCGTCTTCGATGTCTCCAGGTCTTGGAACGCAAATTTTCTTTCCTTTCACCTTTATCAAATACGTCATGCCATCGCTCTCCTATAGAACTGTCTTCTATGCGTGGGCTTTTCAATTTAAAACTTCCGAAGCACAAAATAGCATAAATGATACAAAACAGCACAAAAGTCACGAAACAGATATCCTATTCTTTTTCCACATCTTCAGATGATGTTTTAGTATGATGTTAGGTTCGACGCCCAGGACACCGAGGATCATTCCAGCACTCATCGCATACTTCTTGAGTGACTTTATAAATGATGTTTTTCTTTGCTTCATCTTTTTTGCAGAGAACCGAATCACCTTCAAGGGCGTGGAATGGGCATAGCGGTGTTCTTTCTATAGGGGTATTATCAGAACCTAATGTAAGGGCCTGTATATTCATAGGTTTTGACGGTGTTTCTGTGACGCCTTCGATGCGTTCTATCTTTGGAAGCCTTTGGATTCCCTCAGTCTTAAGAGCTCTTTCTATCATCTCGGCATGTTCAATAGGAATAGCTTCACCTTGTTCTTTAGAAGCGTCAACAGTTCCGATCCTTTTTTGTATGTCCAACACAGCTCCTTCTATCCATTTAAAGTCTAGTGAGAGGGAAGTGTCTTTTAATTGTTCTTTCCAATCATAGCCAATGTAATGCTTCACGTGCTGCACGTCTTGGATCTTCACAAACTTTGCCAGTTTGATTGAGTCTGGCAACAAGAAGTGTCCGTAGAATTGTTCTGCTTGCGCTCTAAACCAATGGGGAAACATGTCTGTCGTTTGTCTTATAATTTGGTACGCTCGAGTGTCCTCGTATGGAAACAGTTTGCCCCTCTTCGGTGCATGGGCCGTCAAGTACTCTAGGATTAGCCATCCGAAGGGTACAAGTTGATCCCAAAAGACATTACTAAATAAGCCACGTTTCAACGGTATAACAAAGTCGTCTCTCGTGGCGATCTGATCCCCGTATTTTGTAAGGAGTTTCTGGCTGCGCTTCACTACCTTCATGCCACTAACTGTGATGTAGTTTTCGTTGACCACCAAGTTTTCTGCTTGCAAGCCAGGATGCTTTCCCACTTTTTTAACTATACGCTTTCCTTCAATCTTTTCAGTCTGGAACCGTGGGCCACCAACAACCTCGGAGATCCGCCCGGCGCTTGCGAAACATGTAGCCATCATTGCTCTGTCTCTACATCCATATTCGCTTTGAATCAAGACTGAGTAATCATACTCTTTCTTTATAATTAACTCAAAGATTTCTTTGGGTTCCAGGTACTGAGTGATCAAGTGGACAACCCTACGGGAAAGCGTTGATCCCTGTTTAGTTTCCAACACTATTCTCCCTAAGTGTATAAATGAACGCTTTAACTATTCAACTTCAATAATTAAATAACCATCGCTTATAATTAAACAATGCTCAGTCCCTTTCACTTTTTCTCTTTTTCTATTATTGAGGAAGATGAAGTAGACCATATGTATGAATGGTGAATAGCGTGTAGACAGCCGAATTCTCAATGAAGTAAGGCTTGCCAGCAATTTTTATGATAGAATTTCTTTGTTTTGCGACTCAGTCCAGTTCTATGGTAAAGGTCGCCTACTTCTAGCGGTTTATCACACCTTCGACAAACTAGGTCGAATCCGCGAGTGTGAAGGGTTTTGTTCATTCTTTCAGTAAGCAGCTTGAAATCCTTAGATGTCTCGAGACGATGAAGTTCTTGCATAAGCAACGATTATGTTCAGAAGCATATTAAAGATTACTCATTCAAACGAAGGTCACATCTTCAATGATTATCCGACTCAATGGCGCCAAAGGGGACGTTAACCCGCCGCATAGAGCTGTGGATCCCGCTGCCAGGCAGCTCTCGAAGTGACGTTTAGGTGCCGTTTGCGAGATCTGATCGGCTGTCCTGGCTGCCCGGTAGAGGACGAAAAACAACCACTTATGATGAAGCGGATCCTAAATTCATAATCTAAAAATAAACAGAAGAACAGCGGCAATTATGACGCTTAACAGAAAGGTTCCAACACTGACAATCAGAGCTGTCTGCACGTCACCATGAGCGACCGGAACGAACGCAAGGGTCATAGTTAGCAACAAAACGAAGACCATTGCGCGTAAGATTTCAAACTTTTTGCTCAAGCCATCACTCACTTGAAAATACGGCGCCTGGAAGATAAAAGCCTTCCATCGTGGCATGCTCCACGTGTTCTCTTCGCAAGTTGTAAGGGGCTCGGCTGAAAACCCAATAATCCATGCATGAACTGATGGAAACTTAGCAATGGCATTGCTAAATGCACGTGGTAAACTAGAAACAGAAAAAAAGGGGAAAAACAGCCCGCAGGGGCACTAGGGCGCTGTACTCTCTATCCTGGAACAAGAGAAGAAACGTAGTCCGTAACATCCATGTTTTTCTCTTCCGCTCTCAACTTCAACTTCTCATGCACATCTACCAAAATGCGAATCCTTTGAACTTTCTTTGCGCTCCACTTGGCAAGCCCAGCCTCATTTATGAAAAAGACTTCTCCGTTTGGAGCTAGGGCAATCTGCGGTGTCTCTTTCCTTTTAATCCATTCATCAAGTTTCTGCCATTCATGTGATGGTAGAGCAAATAGAATAAAGCAGCTTTTTGGGATGCTGAAATGGCGCTTCTTAAAAAACTTGTCTTTTCCCTGTCTCTTCAACACTTCTGCAAGAATCAGGTTGCGGATGGCTTCGCTGCGGTCTCCAGGATAAGAAGGCTTAACCACTAAAATGTCAAATTTCTCCATTAAGGCCTCAGGAATATTGCGTATATTGATGTCAACGGTTTTCTCTTTCTGCATACGTAAACTCACCCCCTTTTCCTTGCTTCATTCTTATTCAGAAGTTTGCGGAACTCGACAGCCAACTCATGAAGAAAGATGTCAATTCTCGTTTTGTTTTCCATTTTTACGCCTCTAACCTTCCATTTGTTGCAGAAAAGCATATAAAGTTATCGAGAGTATTATAGAATTGCATAAAGTAAATGAGTGAATGGTGATATGCAACATGGTAAAGCCTTTGGAAGTTGAAAAGGAAATGCCGAGAATAAGAGTTTTTGCAACCATCCGCGAAGACGTCATAAAATGGGTCGACCAACAGGTGAATAAGGCCCGGTTCAGAAACCGCAGCCACGCCATAGAATACGCTTTGATTAAGCTTATGGAAGCTGAAAAGGAGAAGTGACAAATGTCTCTCAGATCATTCCTTGCCAAAATTAGAAAGCAGGAGCCTAGCCTTCCTAACCTCAAACCCACGGTGAAACGCGAGCTCAGAAAAGGTACTTTTTTGTGTTCTAAATGCGAAACTCTTGAAAAGGTTGAGGTCAGCGTTTCTGAGGATTGTCCATTGTCGTCTTGTGAACTGTGCGAAATTCTACAATCATTCGCTCAAGGTCTTTCATGCCTAAGCGACAACAAAACTTGAACAGATGACGCTTTAAGCTGGAGCGACATAATTTGAACGATTTACGCAGCACCCCATCTTCAACAGTTATGCCAGATAGCTGGATGCCTAAAACTTTCTGTTCTAACCCTATGAAACTTGACGAAGCCAAGCATGCCGAAATGTTCTCTTTTTATAGTGAAAATCACGTAAAAAATGAATGGGGGGATGGACTTGCATATTTGCGGGTTGACGCATAACGAAATTAAATTGTTAGAGAAGCTGCTGGAACTCGTTGAACGTGGCTTCAAAGAAAACTTGGCGGAAAAGGCTGCCATTGAATTGAGGATCAGCCCCATAACGGTTCGGACACGTTTCTATCGACTCCGCAACAAATATTCTTCAGCAAAAGAGTTCACTAAAACATATTGTGGATGGCAACAGAAGCTCTTTCAAAAAACAGGTGGAAAATTCAGAAGCCTATGAAAAACAGCAAGCTCGAGGAAGAGGAAGAGCAGCAAAAACGCAAAGATTTCTAGGCCATGCCCTCAGGGGTTTCTATTGGTTGAAATTTTAAGCAATACGGACCTATCCCTATCCCCTAGCCTTTTTGTATAAAAACCTAGCCTTTTTTCGCTTGCTTCTCTGGGGTCTATTAAACCAAGCATAAACTGACGGAAACTTACTAATGGCATTAGTAAATTCCATGGCGGAGTACATCAACCGCCAGGGTTCGAATCCCGCCCGGAGCCACCATCGGTAAATCAGAAGCCTCACCCCCCCTTATATATAGAGGGTCCCGGCGCCCCGCCCTTAGCTAGGCGTGATCATGCCACGTGGCATAAACCTCAAGCTCTTTTCGACAAAGTTTCTTGCTGGCAAACATTGGACTTGGTTAATAATGATGTTGCAGTGGAAAAACTCGTGGTTCTTGTTAAATCCCATGGAAATAAACTTCCCACAATACGGATTGTGAGCGGTTCAACGTGTTTTCTTCAAAGTTTTTCTGGCGACTCTGAGTTAGATAGGAGAAAAAAGGGGGAGTTGTGCGGGAGATATCAAGTGGAGATAGGCGTTACAGCCTTAACAACTGGCATGCTATTCCTTCCTAAATTGCTCCTTAAGAAGCTCTTCTAGGCTTAGAAGAGGCTTGTCTGGAGCGGGCTCGACTTCTGCTGGGATTCCCTTAAAGGAAGGCATCCCGATACTATGTGTTTCCGGGTCAACAACAGCATTTGCCCATGGACCATAAGGAATAAAAATTATATTTAGATGTGGGCCTCTCAGAGATTTTACGGCTTTGACGACTACTGAGCCATGTTCTGTTGAAACTTGAACGTTAGTTTTCTCTTTTA
>Ga0315280_10012355_pt1 | contig 10337 bp, 9 predicted proteins | sample YL17G06_40_MG_FD_203697 | JGI IMG/M metagenome (GOLD analysis project Ga0315280, IMG submission 203697) | Sediment microbial communities from Yellowstone Lake, YNP, Wyoming, USA - YL17G06_40 | ecosystem: Environmental > Aquatic > Freshwater > Lake > Sediment | place: USA: Wyoming | collected... | reverse complement strand
GAAGAGGATGCAGTGAAGGGGATCGAGGGAGATAAGGTGAGGAAGGGCGACGTAGTGGTCATAAGGTACGAGGGACCAGTGGGCGGACCTGGCATGAGAGAAATGCTTGTTCCCACCTCGCTGATCGTGGGTATGGATTTGAGTGACAAGGTGGTCCTTCTCACTGACGGAAGATTCTCTGGTGCAACCAGAGGCCCATGCATCGGCCACATTGCGCCCGAAGCCGCTGCGAAAGGCCCCATTGCTGTAGTTAAGGACAGGGACATTGTTCAGGTAGATATTCCAAATCGACAGCTTCACCTTGCGCTATCTAGGCGAGAGATTAGGCGGCGCTTGAATAAATGGAGGCCGAGAAGGCGCCAGAGCAAGGGGTGTCTAGCAAGGATATTCACAGCGTCAACTATCTGACATAGCCAGTCTACCTTTCATTTCCCGATTTCTTCAATGACCGCCTCGGTGACTTCAGCGGTTGTGCTCTTTCCACCTAGGTCAGAGGTCAAGGTCTTTCCCTTTCTTAGCGTCTGAAGGATTACATTCCAAAGCTCCTCAGATGCTTGCTTCATGGCAGCATCGCCGTATTTCTCTCCCACCCAGTCCAGCATGAGTCTTGAAGACATGATGGTCGCCAATGGGTTTCCAGTTCCTTTGGGCAGATCTGGAGCTGAGCCATGAACGGGCTCGAAGAGTCCGAATCTATCGCCCAGATTCATTGAAGGTGAGACGCCCAAGCTTCCGACGATGCCGGCCGCCTCGTCGCTCAAAATATCTCCGAACATGTTTGTTGTGACGATTACGTCGAATCGTCGAGGATTCCTGACGAGTTGATATGCAGCGTTGTCGACATACATTTGCTCAGTCTCAATCTCAGGATAATTCTTCGCAACTTCTAGACAGGCCTCGCTGAAGAGCTCACAGGAAGACAGCACATTGGCCTTGTGCACGATAGTCACTCTTTTTCGTCTTCTCGCAGCCATGTCATAAGCGATCTTGGCGATGCGTGTTGAAGCTCTCCTTGTGACTACTCGAACTCCGAACGCATACTCAGACGTCTTGTCCTCGATCCCTTTGTAGAGGCCCTCAGTGTTCTCTCTGACGACGACAAGATCCACATCTCTATGAATTGAAGGTATGTTCGGTAGGGTGACAGCAGGGCGAATGTTCGCGTACAGATCGAGCCGTTGCCTAAGAGGGATTATCACTTGCTTTGCACTCTCTCCCACAGGGCCTTTCAGACAGGCGTTCGACGAAGCGATTTTCGCGTATGCTTCGTCAGACATGGCAATGCCATGCTTCATCTTCGCAGTATCGCCGGCCTCCACATCTACAAACTCAAGATCCAACGAGAATCTGCTTGCCAGTCTTTCCAGTACTTTGAGAGCGGCCTGAACCACATCGGAGCCAATTCCATCTCCTGGAATAACGCTTATCACATACCTCAATCAGGATCAGCTACCATTCTCTTCGTTCCTTCAAGTAGCTGACCAATCCTCCTGATTCCAATATGCTCATCATGAAGTCAGGAAGCGGCCGTAGCCCACTTGACCTTGCCTTTGTCAAGTTCCTTACTGTCCATGATTTCAGGTCTACCTCCAATTGATCTCCTTCGCCGAAGCCATCTGACGTTCCTTCAACTTCAAAGGTCGGGATGCCTTGATTTATCGCGTTTCTGAAGAAGATTCGCGCATAGGACTCGGCGAGAATAGCCTTTATCCCAGAAGCCTTCAAGACCAAGACCGCATGCTCTCTGGAGCTGCCGCAGCCAAAATTCTTGCCAGCGACAAGGATGCAGCATGTCGCAGCTTTCTCCCTGAACCGTGGATCCAAATCCTCCATCGCGTGTTCTGCTAGGATCGACGCGTCTGTGATATTCAAGTATCTAGCCGGAATGATTAGGTCGGTGTTGATGTTGTCTCCGTAGTGCAGAGCTTTGCCAGAGATGTCTTTCAACTCCAAACCCCTCTGGGGTCAGCAATCCTTCCGGCAAGAGCTGATGCTGCAACCGTTGCCGGGGACGCCAGAAAGACCCGGGATGACTTATCTCCCATCCTGCCCACGAAGTTTCTATTGCTTGATGAGATACAGACCTCATCGGCAGCGAGAACTCCTTGGGACATCCCCAGGCAGGGCCCACATGTCGGATTAGATATGACCGCACCAGCATCAAGTAGAGTCTCCAGAATTCCCTCTCTCATTGCTTCTCGGTAGATTTCCGTGGACGCCGGGATCACTATGAATCTGACTCCGGAATATATATTTCTGTTCTTAACAATCTTGGCTGCGATTCTCAGGTCTTCTTTGCGTCCGTTCGTACAGGAACCTATGAATGCCTGATCTATCTCTGTCCCTTGCACTTCGTCTACTGTTTTCACGTTGTCGACTTGGAAGGGCGCTGCAACCATCGGTTCCACTTCTGAAGCGTCAAATTGCAGCTCCTCAGCATATTCTGCATCAGGATCGCTCTTGATCAGAGGAACCGAGTGACCTGTCTTTGCTTTCAGATAATTGATCGTCGTCTGATCTGGTTCCACAATACCTGTCTTGGCTCCCATTTCAATGGACATGTTCGCTGTGGTCATCCTGCCATCAATGCTGATCTTTGAAATTCCTTCGCCACAGAACTCAACAGCCTTGTAGGTGGCACCATCAGCTCTAACTTCGCCTATGATTTTCAAGATTAGATCTTTGGCCATTACTGGCTCCTTCAAGTGACCTGTGACCTCGATCCTCATCGTCTCTGGAACTCGGAACCAAAGCTTTCCTGTTCCCATAACTGCGCCTGCTTCTGTAGATCCGACACCTACACTGAGTGCGCCGACAGATCCGGAGGTGCAAGTGTGACTGTCTGCTCCCACTACAAGCTTTCCCGGTCCGACGAATCCTTTTTCTACAAGTAGTTGGTGTGCAATTCCTCCTCTCGCAACGTCATAGAAGTTCCTGATGCCATATGCTCGTGCGAACATTCTCATCTTCTTCATCAAGGTGGCTGATTTGATGTCAACGGCAGGTATGGCGTGATCGTTGACAGCCACAATCTTGTCTCGATCCCACACTCTATCAAAACCCATTTCTTCAAAAGCTTCCACTGCGAGCGGTCCCGTTATCTCGTTGATCATCAAGAGGTCAACATTGGCGATGACGATGTCGCCACGTGAGACAGATGCTTTGTTTGATGCTCTCGCCAGGACTTGCTCGCTTATCGTCATCATGGTTCTGAGCTGCCTCTTTTTGAGAGCAGAAGTAATCGATTCGCTGCGCTCACTATTGCCGTTACACCTGCCATGACTATGTCCTCATGGACGGCGCGGGAGGACACGAGCCTTCCCTCTTCGTTCTCGAGTTTCACCGTTACATCGGCCAAGGCATCGGTTCCTCCTGACATAGCATCAAGGCGGAACTCGACCAGTCGGAACTTCATGATGTCTCCAATACTTCTTTGAATGGCCTTGCTCACAGCGTCTATTGGCCCTACGCCTGTCTCCTTACTTTCATACTTCTTACCGTTGATGAGGAGCGTTAGCGTTGCTGTGGGAGTTGCGTTGCTGCCTGTGACAACCACGAGGTCTTCTAGCTTGATCTTCTTCTCTTCTAGGGCCAATGCACCAGCAACATCTTCGGCTATGCTGTAGAGATCCTTGTCCGTCACCTTCTTTCCCCGATCGCCAAGAAGCTTGGTCCTTTCGAGAACTTCCTTCAGCTCCTCTTTTGTTAGGCTGAAGCCCATCTCTTGGAGCATGACATCTAGGCCATGTGATCCTGCATGTTTCCCAGCAACTAGTCTTCTTGTGCGCCCCACGATTTCAGGTTGAATGGGTTCATAGGTGTCCGGTGAACACATGACTCCATGGGCGTGGATTCCACTTTCGTGAGCGAATGCGTTATCTCCCACTACGGCCTTGTTCGGCGGCACAATTACACCAGTCAGCTTCGAGACAAGTTGCGAAGTTCTCCAGACCTCCTGAAGGTGAATGTTTGTTGGAACATCGTAGAGGGAATGGAGACTCAGAGCGAGTTCTTCCAAGCTGGCGTTTCCAGCTCTTTCGCCTATCCCATTAACGGTCACGTGGACTTGCTCAGCCCCGGCCTCTACCGCAGCTAAGGAATTGGCCACTGCAAGACCCATGTCATTGTGGCAGTGAACAGAGACTGGCACGCTGATGGTGCTCTTCACTTCTCTGATGAGATTGAACATCCCTCGCGGTATCGCTACACCAACAGTGTCAGGAATGTTCAGTGTGTCTGCTCCTTCACCCACAGCGACCTCAAGGACCTGAAGAAGAAAGGGCAGGTCGCTTCTCGTGGCGTCTTCAGCAGAGAACTCAACTTTGACACCATGGGATTTGGCGTACCCGACCGATTCCGCGGCCTGAGTTAGGACTTGGTCTCTGGTCACTTTGAGTTTCTTCGTCATGTGGATGTCTGAAGTCGCTATGAACACATGGACACGGTCCACATTGCAGACTAGTGCTGCATCAATGTCTTCTCTTCTTGTCCTGGCCAGTCCACAAATCTCCGCTCTGAGCCCAGAGCCCGCGATCTTCTTGACGCCTTCTCGTTCGCCCGCTGAAGCTATAGGAAATCCTGCCTCTATGATGTCTACTCCTAGAGCGTCAAGCTGCGTCGCTATCCTCACTTTGTCCTCAGGGGTGAGAGCGACTCCAGGTGTCTGCTCTCCATCTCTCAGCGTTGTATCAAATACCCGTACTTGAGCGGGCAGAAAGCACTCACTCGAGAACGCGATTCCTCCAAGCCATCTTCTTATCTCTCCAATATTGCCTGCCTAGCTCTATGGATCCTCATCTCTGGGGGCGCGTTTCATGCCAGAAGCTCATCTCGAACTTCTCCCAGCTAGGATCCCGCTTAGTTTTTTTCTTCTTTTTCACCATCTTTGCTCAACACGTTCGCTTTTCCATTGGACTTCTATCATTTCTGACAGAATCTCAGTGATCATCAGACTGCTCATTCCTTACTTCTCCAGACCAGCCATCTTCCGGATCTTCTTACCAACGATCTCTATCTGGTGGCCCTCCAACTCTCTCATGAGCGGCTCCAGGGCTGCAGAGCTTTTCTCGAATTTCCCAATCCACTCGGCTGCGAATTTCCCGCTTTGAACATCCTTCACAACCTTCTTCATGTTGGATTTGACATTTTGATCGATGACGCTTGACCCCACAGTCAATCCACCGTACTTCGCTGTGTCTGAAACCGCCCTCAGCATCCCGACGAGCCCTCTCTCATAGACCAGATCCATGATCAGCTTCGCTTCGTTGCAGGCTTCAAAATACGCAAGTTCCGGTTGATATCCGGCCTCGACCAGTGTCTCGAATCCCTTCTTGATGAGTTCTATGAGACCGCCAACAAGAACGGTTTGTTCCCCTATCAGATCGCTTTCCGTTTCATCCTTGAATGTAGTCTCAAGAACGCCTGCCCTAGCGCATCCCAAAGCCTTGCATATTCCGAGCGCTATCTCCTTCGCCATACCAGAGTGGTTTTGCTGCACTGCGATGAGGGCGGGAACGCCGAATCCTGCGAGGAAGGTTTCTCTGACTCTTTGTCCCGGGCTCTTTGGAGCGACCATGATCACGTCTAAATTCGCTGGCGGAACAATCTGTTTGAAGTGAATGTTGAATCCGTGCGAGAAGCCCAGTATCTTTCCTTCGCTCAGGTGATCCCTTATCTCTGAATTGTAGACCGAGGGCTGAGCTGGGTCTGGAATCAGCATGTGCACCATGTCGCCTTTCTCTGTGGCTTCCGAGATCGTCTGGACCTTGAAGCCATCAGCTTCAGCCGTCTTCCATGAGTTTCCTCCTCTTCTCAAGCCAACGATGACTTGAAGGCCTGAATCTCTCATGTTCAGTGCTTGAGCTCGGCCTTGACTTCCGTAGCCAATCACGGCCACAGTCTTGTCTTTCACGTTCTCTAGATTCGCATCGGCATCGTGGTATACTCTAACCATTTTGGTATCCTCTCTTTTCCGAGTTTATTGTCCTCGGCCCTCTCTCGAGAGCCGTCACTCCAGTCCTCGATGTCTCCTTGAGGCCTACGCCTTTCGCTAACTCGATGAAGGCATCGATCTTGTCTGGAGTGCCTGTGACTTCGACGATGATCGATTCTGGGGAGGCGTCAACTACTTGACCCCTGAAGATGTTCGCCCAATCGATGACATCAGATCGGGTTTTGGAGTCGGCAGCCACAATCTTCACCAGCGCCAACTCTCTCAGGACGGTTTTTTTCTGATCCAAGACAGTGACAGAAACAACATCAATGAGCTTCTCCAACTGCTTGACGAGTTGCCTGGCCGCCCATTCATTTCCGAGGAGGGTTATCGTCATGCGTGCCAGTTCCTTCTCCTCAGTTGGGCCGACTGAGATACTTTCGATATTGAAGCTGCGTCTTCTGAACATGTTCGAGATCTTGTGGAGTACGCCAGGTTTGTTAGCCACCACTGTCCCGACTATGAACGCCTGCTCTGTCACATCTTACACCTCCAGAACCTGCTCCAAGCCGTTTCCAGGTGGAACGATGGGTAGCACATTCTCTTCGGGAGAGATTGGAACGTCGATTACGGTTGTGACGCCATTCTTCAATGCGTTTTCAAGGGCAGAGGTGAACTCCTCAAGCGATTGTGCCCGCAGGCCCTCAGCACCGTAAGCTTGAGCCAGCTTCACGAAGTCAGGAACATTGCCAAGCTCAACGGCTGAGTACCGTCCATTGAAGAACTGTCTTTGCCACTGTGCCACCATTCCCAGCATACGATTGTTCAGGATAACGACGATAACCGGTATCTGTTCTGAGACAGATGTCGCAAGGGAGTTCTCCGTCATGATGAAGCTGCCGTCACCTGCTATGTCGACAACTGGAACATCAGGTCGGGCGATTTTGGCGCCAATAGCGGCTGGAAAGCCGAACCCCATTGTGCCGAGTCCTCCGGAAGTGATGAAGGTTCTTGGGCCAAGTGCGGAGAAGTGGAGCGCTGCCCACATCTGGTTCTGACCCACCTCAGTTGTGACGATCGCGTTCGCTGGGAGGATCTTTCTCATCTTCTTCAAAATGGCAGGAGGCGCCAACCCGTCCTCGTGGTTGTTGTTTTTCTCTCGAACGACTTCCTTGAGTTGCTCGACTCTCGTGTGCCATTCGCTTCTTTTTTCCTTGCGAAATCTGTGAACCAGCCTAGATCGAATTGCACACATCACTTTGGAAGCGTCGCCTACGATCGAGACGTTTACTTCTTTGTTCTTCTCTATCTCTGCGGAGTCTATGTCGGCGTGGACGATCTTGGCCTTCGGGCAGAACTTATCGACTTTGCATATTGTTCTGTCAGAGAATCGCACTCCAATCGCGAAGAGCACATCTGCCTCAAGGATCAGTCTGTTTGCTTCGGTCTTCCCGTGCATTCCCACCATTCCAAGGGAAAGGGGATGATCTTCCGGGAAGCATCCCTTTCCCATGAGGGTGCTCCCGACCGGAGCGCACAGGAGCTCTGCCAGCATACGCAGCTCCTCGCAGGCATTGGAGATCCGCACTCCTCCGCCGGCCAGAATGAAAGGTCTCTCAGCATCTGAGAGAAGCTCAACAGCTTTCTCTACTTCAGTTGAGTCTGGGTCACCGGTCAGCCTATATCCTCTGATTCGAACAGGCTCAGAGAACTCAACCTCGGCCGTTTCGATTTGAACATCCTTGGGAATATCGATGAGGACAGGCCCTGGCCTTCCAGTGGTTGCTATGTGGAAAGCGGTTTTCACGGTTCCGGGAATCTCTGCTGCCCGTCTGACTTGAAAGTTGTACTTCGTGATCGGTGTCGTGATTCCGACGATGTCTGCCTCTTGAAAGGCGTCTGTGCCTATCTGCGGTCGCGGGACCTGTCCAGTTACTGCAACTACGGGTGAGGAGTCCATGTAGGCAGTGGCTATTCCAGTGACAAGATTTGTGGCTCCAGGGCCAGATGTGGCCATGCAAACTCCGGGACGGCCGCTTGCTCTTGCATACCCGTCGGCCATGTGAACCGCGGATTGTTCATGTCGCACAAGTATGTGTCTAATGCCGGAATCTAGGAGAGCGTCGTACACGGGCATGATCTGTCCGCCCGGCAGGCCGAAGATTGTTGAAACCTTCTGGTGGGTCAACGCCTTCATCAAGCATCTTGCGCCAGATATGGTCATCAACAAAATCTCCTGTGTAGTCGATGCCCCGCGTGCAAACAGTTTCTTGATCGCACGCAGGGCCTACTGGATAATAAGAACAATAATGAGCGAAAGGACTACCAAGCTGCCTGCCAAGAAGGAAGGAAGAGCGATCTTGGCCTTGGTTGTCAAGTGTCCTTTCAATCTCCGAATGTGTGTCCCCCAATAGCGCCGCAATCAATTAATAAAACTATCGAAAGATCGCGGAAGCTTTCATCATCCTTCCCTACTTGGACAGCAGACGATACGAAGCATTTGTTACGAAAGTCAATATTCCGGGAGCAAAGGCAATAAGCCTCAGCGACCATCTGCAGTGTGTGGCCAGCTTGGCAGCTAAATCAGAACTAATTCAAACACTTCTACGGCTAGGCGAGAGCAGTCCGGACTTCAAGATCACACCTTCCAGTGATTGCGACCTGCTAGTGGAACATAAGATCATTGATGCGAAGTACTTCGGCGTGGTGAGCGAGGAGAAACTGAAGAAGACCTATCGTGCGAAGATGTGGCTTGACGAAGAATCGAAAGAAGTCAAGTATCAAGAGATCTTGGAGGATCAGAGTAGAAGCGTTGGGGTCCTACCTGCTCCCAAGCTCGAATTCTCAAAGAGCTTCTTCAAAGGGAAAAGCCTCTTCCAAAAGGAGAAGAGCATAGCTTTCGGGTTCAAGAGGCCTCTCGACCCCACATCACTCGGAAAGGTCTACGACTATTCATTTGATGTGGAAAAGGTTCGAAGACCAATCAGACAGGCTGTGGAGGGCGCGGGATGGAAATTCACTCAGATCATCTTGAGCTAGTCGCTGGATGCCGGATCAGATGTGGCCGCTTAGTGGCCCTCCGGCTTCGATGATGCCAGTCCACCAGATCCGGTAAGCAATCTACTTTGGCATTAGCCAGTACTCGTTGCCGTCTGGGTCCTTGAACATTGCATATTTCACCTTCTCGTTCCATTCGGCTTTTCCAAGCGGTCTAGTGAATTCTACGCCTTTTTCTTTCAGCTCCTTGTAGGTTGCCTCCACATCATCAGCGAGAAAGAGTATTCCCTGATTTCCTGGCTCAAGTTCACCTGTTTGGCACAGATGCAGTCCTACCTTCGAGTCTTTGGGTGCAACAACAACCCAGTGATCTTCATCTTCCTTGACCTCGAAGCCAAGCTTGTCTCGGAACCATTCTTTGGACTTCTTGCTGTTGGAGACAAGCACAGCCACTGTGGCGATTTCGGTTATCATTTCAATCCCTAAGCGAGATTCCTACGCTAAGGATATATTGCTATTTGTCTCTGCTTGGGGGTCGAAGTAGACTGATGATGTCGAAGAGGCTGCTGCTTCCTGTGCTTTGGATCGCTTGGCTCTGGAACTTCTCCTATCGAATGATGTTCACAGCGATCATGCCCGCACTTCAGCTGGAAATGCAACTCTCCAACGAGGCAGTCGGCTTGCTTGTTGGAGCCTTGTCGCTGGGATACGGTGCCATGTCGTATCCTTCCTCGCTTGCGTCAGGCAAACTAGATGAAAGATGGATCATGTGTGGAGGAGTAGCGCTGACCACAATAGCCTTCCTGGCTCTCTCCGTTTCGCGGTCATTTATCACTCTTCTAATACTGAGTTTCGTTGCAGGCGCAGGATTAAGCACCTACCTCCCACAGGGACTATCAATCCTCTCAAGAGGATATTCAACTAATCAAATCGGATCCGTCATGGGCATCCACGAAACGGCCGCCCCCGTCGGCCAAACACTGGGGCCCCTATTCGTATGGTCCTCCATAGCTGTTCTAGGATGGTCGGGTTGCCTGCAGGCTTGGAGCCTATACTCGTTGGCAGTATGCATCCTCATCCTACTCATTGTTCCCAAGAGCAAGGGTGTCGCCAGAGCGTCCTCCAAACTAGCCACTACAGGACGTTTCTCTTCTTCACTGTTCTTCGTAATGGTGACTGTCCAGTCAGCGGTATGGGCATGCAACCTCGGCCTACTATCAATGGTTCCAATATACCTGACGAAGACTTTCCTTCTGGATGTCTCATATGTCGCCTTCATACTTGGCGTTTCCCGAATGGCTGGTCCTGTAGGGCAGCTTTCTGGAGGTTTCTTCTCAGACAGACTCGGAAGGACACGTGTTCTTCTCTTTGTGACCATGATGGTCTTTATTGCCACGATGTGGATCAC
>Ga0315280_10012354_pt1 | contig 10338 bp, 11 predicted proteins | sample YL17G06_40_MG_FD_203697 | JGI IMG/M metagenome (GOLD analysis project Ga0315280, IMG submission 203697) | Sediment microbial communities from Yellowstone Lake, YNP, Wyoming, USA - YL17G06_40 | ecosystem: Environmental > Aquatic > Freshwater > Lake > Sediment | place: USA: Wyoming | collected... | reverse complement strand
TCCTCGACGACGCCTGGAGAACCCATCACGGGGAGCATCACAGCATCAACGAAAGGTAAAAGGAGACCACCCACTTATAAACCGCAAAACTTGAGTAATAAGAGAAGATGACAGCTTTGGATGCGAAGGAAAGAGCCATTAATGAAGTATGTAGTATCATTGATTCGAATTCCAATTTCCTTGGAAATGGGTTAGTTAGACTTGTGGCAGTACGAGATGGAACCCAACTTAGGCTTCATTCTGCTTCAATTACATTTGTAAAGGAAGGTAAATCTGACGAGATGAGGGAATATGGTGGTCTTTTACTGATTCAAAGAGTTATCAAATGTCAAGAAGTCATCGAGTTGTTAAGAAAATTAGTTAAAGAAGACGTTTTCGTGATTGGAGGAATTAACCCGATTAATGTTAAAATAAATTCTTCTGGAGATTTGGAGATGATTCCAAGCAAAAAAGCCTGGGGTAGCTTAAAGCCATCAAACTGGCCAACATATCGAATTGATTATTATTTAGGAAGCGAAAACCTGCCTTTACCGCGTGGACCTCTAGTGTCACTTGAGTCGCCACTGTACCCAGATGCATACAAGGCTATACTTGACTTTTTAGGTATGAGACCGTTCAATATAGAACGCAAAGTATTCATTGAGATTCCAGACTATAGATTGAGGATTAGTGAATGCATTATTTTTGGGAATAAAATAAGAGTTGAAATTGATTCTCAAGTATTCGCCCTTAACACATTAACCGCGAAAATCTATGCTGATTTCGGGATACAGCAGGATTCTCAAAGGACGGATGAGCTTATCATTGTACAATCTGAGTTGGACTTTAAAGAACCCTTTGTAGAATACGAGTTTTCTGATAAGCCAACATCAATAACGATCGCTGTTGTAGAAAAAAAGACGGGCAAAATGCTTGATTATAGAGAATATCGTTTTGACTGGGCACCAGAACATGGAATCACAATACAGCTTGAGGAGTACGATTATAGAGAAATTATTAGAAGACTTGAAACTAAGACTGTTGAATTCAAGGTTAATCTAAAAGACAGCGACGATTTCCTTGAGAGTGTTGTGGCATTTGCAAACACGGAAGGAGGAATAATATTCATTGGAGTCGAGAATGATGGGAGGATAAAAGGCTGTTTCATAGAGAATGTAGATCAGATTACTAATTTAATAGCTGGAAACCTTGAACCAAAACCCGATTTCGAAGAGGAGACCATAAGAATTGATGGAAAGCCGATCACAGTAGTAAAAGTACACAAAGGCCTCAACAAGCCATATTCGCACAAAGACCTAGGCGTATATGTACGAATTGGCACAACAGACAGACACGCTACCCGAACTGATTTGGATAAAATTTATTCTGAAAAAGCTTCGCCACAAATGTAATAATTCTGAGCATTCACACACGCGAATCGTTTAAGAAACCTACTCTGTGGGCAATTGTCTAGACACGCGCGCGATGCTGATTCGCGCGCCTCAGAGGAAGGTTTTCGCTTCCTTTCGGACAGCGAATATCTTGTCAAGGTTAGCATAAGTCTCCAAGGCGCTCGGGCTGTCGCTGTACACCAGTTTCAAGACTCCCTCGGGGCAAGCGCTCACACACGCCATGCACCTGATGCACTTACTATCATCGATGTGAAGCGTATCGGCGTCGACTGCATCTGTCGGGCAAGAGTTCGAACAATTCTTGCACCCCGTGCAGGCATCTCCATCGGAGACCGAGACCCGGAAGAGCCCCTTCGGCCTGTCCAACATTTTCTTGTGATATCCCTCGGGGAGAGCCTCGACCATGGTGTTACTTATCCTGTCCATCAGGAGGCTGGGCACCGAGATCTCCGATGGGCTTGATTTGAGCTTCCCTCCGATCCCTTTGCCGAACTCCGCCGCCGCCATCATATCGGTCTCGTCTGGGCGCCCCATCGCCCAGGGGTGTTCTGGCGTCGCGAAGGAGTGCTGCGCGATGAATGACGCCGCTGCGAGGATCTTGAAACCTCTGCCTCTGAGGACCTTTGTCATCTCCTCGATAGCCGTGTCGGGTGAACGGTTCCCATATACCGCCACCGGCACCGCCCATTTCCCTGCTCCGTGAAGCTGCTGGAGGGAGTTTAAAAACGGAAGCGGGATCGTGCCTGCGTAGACGGGTGTGCCCACGAGAAGCAGGTCCCCTTCGACTCTCCCCGTGAAGGATTTCCTCTTGTCAGATAGGGTTAGATCGATTTGGGGAGCTACCTTCAGACCGATGTTTTCAGCGATGTTCGATATGATCCTTCGAGTGCTGCCAGTAGGTGAAAAGTAGAGAACCTGCGCGAGCGCGCAAATCATCCTAATCTCTTCGGGCACTTTTACCAAAACAAACCGCCATCTTAAACTTCTTATTTTAAATATAACTAAGTTTCGTTTCGCGTGCGCAAAAGGCGACCCCAAATTCGGCGATCAAAGGGTTACTGATGGCATTTGTTACTGGTCGGAGCCCCCTTCGAACAGCAGATAGTGATTGACCATGGTAGGGGTTCTCATGGCCTGGTACGTGAGGAGCCTCCAGCCCTCCCTCTGGTACTCCTCGATGACCTCGCCGACCCTTTTATGGTGGTTGACCTGCACGCGGATCCATTCCTTCAACCTTTTTCACCACAATTCATCGATACTCCATTCGATAAAAGGCCTTTACTATCGATCAAGGCTCCAGGAGCCCCTATCGATTCGTGTTCACGTATTTTTATATCGGGGCAATAAGGACCCCAGTGGGTGTTGAGGGAATATGGTGGCCACAGGTGCCGTTGTGGCGGCAGCGGCTCATCCGAGCTCGTACAGAGTCAAGTTCAGGAGAAAGGAGTTCCTCGAGCTGGTGAACATCGCCAGACCCAAGATCATATACAAGAGGAAGAAGAATCACTTCTTCGCCTTCGACGGCTTCGTCATGTACTGCCAGGAGTGCGAGGACAGGGAATTCGGGTCGAGGATTGTGGAGTCATTAGAGCTCTCCAATTCGGTCTGGCAGACCTGAAATTCATCTTTGTTTCATACGAATTCCCATGCCCTTCAACTGATGACGTGAAATCGACCCGAGGCCATCAAGTTTTCAGTTCAACGCTGAGATGTTGATCCTGCTTTCATTCATCTTGTTCACGTCGATCACATCAACTCAACATGCGCCGAAATCGCAGGCAGTCTTCCCTCATGCTCAGATTGTTGAACATCACGTATGCCTCCCTCGACCCGACGTTCAGCGTGATCTCCTTCAACCTGGCCAGGTCCTCTTCCGTGTACCTATATTTGTAGAGACGCTCGCCAGTCCGTGCAGACGGAAATAGCTCAGCTCGCCCCTGACGTCGGGCACTTTCGCCAAGGGATCGACGACGTGAACGGCCCCGATCTCATTTAACATGGCCTCCGTCATCGAACGATCCTCGTCCCAGCTGGAGTGCCTCAGCTCAACTCCAACGGGCACGGGCCTCTCCGCCGATCTGAAGAAGTCCAATAAGTTCTTCATGTTCTCATCGCGGCAGGTGAACGACGGCGGCAGCTGAACGACGCAAAGGGCGGCTTCCAGCATCCTGCAGACCTCCATCGTCCTGCGCCAGACCTCGAGATTTTCTTCGGTGGGCTTCAGGTGGCCGTAGTGGTCGACTTTGCGGGTCGGCCTCTGACCGCCGGCCCGCCTCCATGTCGGGCTGGAAATGGGATGAGTCAACCCCTGAAACGCCTTCACCGTGAAGCGAAACGCCTTGGGGACCCGATTTCGCCAGCCTTCAGCGGTCGAGATCGCGGGAAGTCGATAGAAGGTCGATTGGAGCTCGACGACGTCGATTAGCTCGGCGTACCTGGACAACGCCATCCCCGCCGTCCCGCAGCAGCCGACGTAGGTCATCAACGCTCGTCACACGCCTTTTCTATCTGTCATCATTGAAATCTTGGGGAGCGATGGGTGCGTGAAGCATAGTTTCTCCCTTTACACAAGAACTCGTCTCAGGGTTGGCCATCAATCCCTCATTCGATCGTGTTCATTCCGCAGTAATTTTGTTTGGTGGCACTTCGAATTCCTCAAACTTCCTGACGAATTCGCACATCCACTCCACGACGTCTTCCATCAGGCCCTCGGCGAATTGCTTCGTGACGCGGGAGTAGTCGGCGGTCCCGGGTACGTCGTCCGGGTGGGCCTCCGTCATCGAGCCCGTGTTCGACACGTCGGCCGTCTTCAGGGGGATCCTCACGACGCCGCCTCTGAATCTGGCCGAGCCCGCGCTGACGAGCTGTATCTCGTCGTCGACCTGTCTGGTCGGCGTTAGGACAGCCCTCTCCATCTTCACGGCCTGTGGCCTCGAGGCGAGCATCAACGATGTCTCCGCGTAGCCCGCGTGCTCCTCCGCCGGGTGGCCGAATATGGACCTAGACTTCAGGATGTCCCACCACTGGACGATCGCGCACAGCATGCCGTGCCTTTCCCTGGCCTTCTTGGCGGCATCGATGATGGTGTTGAGGTTCCCGCCGTGGCCGTTCATGAAGACGACCCTCGTTATGCCGTATCGGTTGAGGGATGCGAGTATCTCTGAGACCACCTGCGTGAGGGTGGCCGGCTCAAGGGATATGGTCCCGGGAAATTCGCTGTGATGGCCCGACACCCCGTACGGCATGATCGGCAGCACGAGCTTTCCCGTCCTTTCGCCGACCCTTCTGGCGATCTCCCACGCCTGGATCCAGTCAGCGCCCAGGCCGAGGTGCGGGCCGTGCTGTTCGGTGGCGCCCACCGGGACGATGGCGAGCCTCGTCTCCCTGAATTTCTTTTCGGCCTCCGCCCACGTCATGTTCGACAGCTCGAAGTCCATGCGGAATCCAGCCTCAATTCAAGTGCGGGATCTGGCAGATCTAGATGCGCTCGAGCTTGAAGATGACCGGCCGCAGCCCATCGGTGCAGCAGTCCACAGCGACGCCCTTCTCCTTGTACCACGGGAGGTTTCCACCGAACGACAGGATCCTCACCGTGCAGAATATGACGTGCCAAGCCGACGTGCAGAAACCATCCGGCATCCTGCCGTTCGTCTCGACGGTGAACACCTGCCCATCCCTAAAGACCTCGCAGGGGCCGAGGGGGCTCGCCGGCGTCACGGGGCTCTTCTCGAACACCTGAGAGGGTTCGAGCCTCTTCAACACGGTTATCTTGACCTTGTATCTCTCGACCATTTCGACCACATCCTCTATGGTCGTTCTGACCTCATTAAATTTTTGACCCCCCCAAAAAAAAATACTACGACGTGCCATTTGGGGACGTCTCTAACGTTTGAATGTTTGTTAAGTGATTTCAGACTATTGATAAAGTCTAGGTATTTTGGGAAAAGTCAGGGATGTTAAAGGCAGTATCAAGGGGATCGTATAACCGATTCAGATAATATAGGATCAGGATCATATAGGATATAGTATCGGAATCGAGTATACGACCTCAAGAGAAAACACACCGATATATATGCGCGCGCAATTGAACTATTTAGATCATTGAATAAACTTATTTATAATATCTTTTAATTCGCTATCAATTTCATCATCGCGCATCGCTTGAGCAATTTGTGCTCCAAGCACTCCATTATAAGCGCCAATTCCCCCTCTTTTGAGTAGTAAATCTAATACATCTTTCTTATTTTTTTTGGAATCACGTTGTTTGATAAATTCATCTATTTCATTTTCAGATAAGTGTATTAGAGGAAATGCCCTTTTAATCGATGATGGAACTAGGAGATAAGATTCAATAGATGTTTTTTGAAGTGTTATTATGCGTTCTTGTTCAATCTCAAGATCTTTGATTAGCCTTTCTTTTATTTTCTTATATTTTTCATTCGATTCTGTATCTCCGTCAAATAAAGCAAAAATATTAACCTTTACTTTTCTTGACTTCAAAATTCTAGCATTAGCATAATAAGCCATGCTGTTCCAACCTTCCGAATCAACGAATCCGACTATCACATCAGTAGTTTTAGAGACTTGTTTTAATATATTTTTAAATATTTTAACGTCATCGTCTCCTTCAACAAAAACCAAACTATCAAATTCAAAGACATCACTAGCCCTTATCCCCATCTCATCTATTAAGCGATTGATATTAACCTCATTTACTTGTTCAGCTATTGTTATTCCTTGTTCATCTTTAAAAACATAGAATACTCCTTCGATATTTGGTTTAGAAGCAAATATAGCACTATGTGTACATATTAAGACTTGTGTTTTAGAAGTCAGTTCTTGGAAATATTTCAATAGTTCTCTCTGCAATGCTGGATGCATATGATTCTCTGGTTCTTCCACAGCTATTATAGAATTTGCATCCATTGTTTCCCAAACAATACCCATCATTGCCTGTTCACCACCTCCCATTTGAGCTGGAAGCAGACCAAGGTCACCTTCCTTTAGTAGAATTTGCGTTGGATTAGGCTCCATTCGCTTACCAAGTAGTCTCTCAACATAACTTCGATATCGTTCCCATTTAATTTCAGATAATCGTTGTCTATCAATACCTGTAGATGTTATTGTCTGTAGAATTGCGGGTTCCATGAGCGACGAACGTTGGCCAGGAGTAGCCTTCACATCACGAGATGCTGGTATTAATTTAAATTTGCCTCGGAGGTTAGTTAATGCATTCATGACCTGTTGAAGTATTTCAGGCGTAATAGAAATTATTTCTGATATTTCTGCCGGTGTAGGCGAACTTACGGCCAAGCCTTTCTCCTTACACCATTCTTGCAAATTCTTACCTACGAATTCTGTTGAGGATTCTATAGTACCTCTCCTGACCAAATCATCAATAGATGGGTGAGACGTAAAAGCCCTATTACTTTCCGAATCTACTAAAACCCTATCTCCACCAATATTTTCCTTTGAATATCCTTGTGTAAAGAAATACATTTTATATCTTTTGAAATAACCTTCAGGCACTAAAAACGATAGCAACTTTTCAGGAGTCGTAATAGAATTATTTGTGACAAGAGGGATGTTCTCCCATGCTAGTTCTTCTGTACTCCATGTACCTTGAGATGTCAGCGACCTTTTAATTGATAAAGTTGTAGAGCTTTTCTCTTTTGACCTCTCTTTTACGAGCTGGAAAACCCTATCACTAACGGGTATAAGAGCTCGAGATTCATCATCCTCTAGCTCTAATTCTAAAATAAAAGAAATCGGCTGCGTGGTTTCTCTTCTGTACCACAGACTATCTGTCACACCTGCAGAGGCAGCTCCTGATACAGGGTTAAAGTCTATAAAAAATCTGTAAAGAGATTCGAAAAGAAGAGATTTACCTTGACCATTCGGACCAACAAATATAACTAACGGTTGCCCTTTGAAACTGGTGTCTTTTAAGCTTCCGTAATTTTGAATTCGTACATTTGCAATTTGCACTTGTATCTCTAATAATTAAAGCTTGGCATAAATAAATATATTCTACATTCAGGTTAAAAAAATGGTCATTATAGTATAGCCTAGTCAAACCGTATGAATAATTGCGGCGCGTTACTTCTCACAGATATTGGCTTAATAGCTGAAAAATTGCGCACGCGTAAGGAAGAGTTTATTATTCCTTTCTACATGGATCGATAATCCTATTGAAGATGAATTAGTTAACATGCCTTAGAACTTAAATGCAAGCCATTAATAGATTTTTTGAAAAATTATGTGTTCAGATTGTCTAAAATCTCTTTCTTTAACTCTTCTAATTTTTCCTTTCCAATCATATCTTTTGTTATAACAATATTGCTTTTTTCATAAATTCCAAGAACTCTCTTGAAACTACCCGATCGAATAAAATTTTCTTTCTCTTTTTTCATTTCTTCACGAATCCTTGGTATGTCATTAAATTTTTGAAGCAAATCTCCAAATCGGAATCCGAGGTCACCCCTCAATTTTTATTCGAATCGATGGAATTTAGGGATGAGCCAGAATGGGACGCAACAAGAAGTATGACGGTTACAAGCCATACGCGTATCTGAAGCCCGGATTCGATTACAAGGAGTTCAAGCTCTGCAAGGAGTTCGGCAGGGTTCCGCCGTATTACGTCCCCCTGTCGAAAGGGGAGGAGGAGCGGTTCGAGGAGCTGATCGAGAAGAGCATCCTCATCGACCTCCACGAACATCCGGTCATCTGGCCCGAGGACATGGGCCAGGGGATGGAGCTGCAGAGCCTGGGGCGGGAGTTCACGGCATACGAGGCCCTGAGCGTGAGCGGCCTCGACTGCGTCTTCGACAACCTGATGGACGGCACCGCCTACGTCACCAGCTACAGCGGCTGGAAGTGGAACGACGTCGTGCACGACATCGGCATGCGCCTCAGCGACATCCATCACCAGGACATGATCGTTCACTGCCTGAAGACACACGACATCAGGGACGCCCAGAAGAGCGGGAGGATCGCCCTCGTCATGTGCCTGGAGTCGGCCACGCCCATCGAGAACGAGATCGACCGTATCGACGTCCTCTACGGCCTCGGCGTACGCAGCATGGGCATCTGCTACAGCGAGTCCAACATGCTCGGGGGCGGCATGGGCGAGACGAACCTCGACTCCGGCCTCACCGACTTCGGCTACGACGCCGTCAAGCGCATGAACAAGCTGGGAATGCTTATCGACGTGGGCCACACCAACGACCGGACCGCCATCGAGACCATAGAGGCCAGCGGCAAACCCATCTACAACAGCCACAGCGGGCCCGCGGCCATCGCCCAGGGCCATACCAATGGCGACGAGATGCTGCGCGCCCTTGCCGAGCACGGCGGCCTGCTCGGCGTCGGCGGCGCGGGGAGGGGCCTGAGGACACGGAAGCACCCGGTCGGCAGCATCGAGAGCTACATGGAGTGCGTCGAATACTGCGTCGACCTCATGGGCATCGACCACGTCGGATGCGGCCCCGACACCCTCTACGGCGACCACCAGGGCCTATACAAGTACTGGTTCTCCAGACCCCTCGGCCACCACACGCGGCCTGGGCAGAGGCAGGAGACGCCGTGGCCCGTTCCCCCGGGGACGGAGGATCCGGGCTACGTCGAGGGGCTCGAGAACCCGAACGAATTCGTGAACATCGCCAGATGGATGATAAAGCACGGGTACTCGGACGACGAGATAAGGAAGGTCGTCGGCCTCAACGCGCTGCGGATGCTGGAGAAGGTCTGGTAGCGCGATCCCCTTTTTTCGGAAGCATCGATTGTTTCTAGTCTTTTTCAGATACTCCCGTCGATACCGATCTCAGAACTGTGTCATAGATAGATTTTAGTCAAATGCGGTTTTGATCCATGATGTTTTTCAATAACTGAAACGCATGGAGTGATGTATGCCGCGACGCAGATCCAGACTCGACATCATCCTCAACGTGCTCAACGCCGTCAAGGAGGGAGTCAACAAGCCGACCCGCATCATGTACGCGACCAACCTGTCGTGGAAGCCTACCCAGCGGATCCTCACCTCCCTGGTCGAGCAGGGCCTCCTGATGGATATCGAGAGCGAGGGCGGCAAGAGGACGAAGACGAGGTACGAACTCACCGAGAAGGGGTCGGACGTCGTCAGGTACTTCGACAAGGCAAGGGACCTGATCGCCATCGAAGAGATCCTGTAGTAGTTTTTTGCACAGCTCGCCGACCTCGAAAGATGAGGCACGACACACCGCGATCAGATGATATTCCCCAATATGCGAGTGAAATTGTGGGAAGATACAGATGACGTACTCGTCCGCAAGGCTCTTCTTTAGATGCCGTGCACAAGAGGCGTGTCGACGATGATCCACTACCAGCCCGAGGAACGCAGGGTGAGGTGGACCTACGTCTTCATCGCCGCGTGCGTCGTCGGCTTCCTCGTCCAGCAGGTCACCGACGCCTGGGTCTACTTCATGTTCTTCCCCGCCTTCGCCTCGGAGGCCCCGTGGATGTTCGTCACGTCCATCTTCCTCCACGGCGACGTATCGCACATTCTCTTCAACATGATAGCCCTATTCTTCTTCGGGACCTACCTGGAGAGGATGATCGGCGGCCGCGCCTTCGCCGCCCTGTTCCTGATCTCCGGCGTCGTCGGAAACGTGGGCTACCTCCTCACGGCGACCGATCCCCTCGTCCCGGCGCTCGGTGCATCGGGGGCCATCTACGGCGTGGTGGGCACGCTCGCGGTCCTGTCCCCCTTCACGCTGGTCTTCATATACGGGATGGTGCCCGTGCCGATGATCGTGGCGGCGGCGATCTGGGGGCTCCTCGACTTCGTGGGGCTCTTCGAGCCGTCGGGGATCGCGCACGGCTCGCACCTCGGAGGCATGTTCATCGGAGTCCTCTACGGCGTATACCTCAGGATCAACTCAAGGCGAGTAAGATTCGATTGAACTAATGT
>Ga0315280_10012353_pt1 | contig 10339 bp, 11 predicted proteins | sample YL17G06_40_MG_FD_203697 | JGI IMG/M metagenome (GOLD analysis project Ga0315280, IMG submission 203697) | Sediment microbial communities from Yellowstone Lake, YNP, Wyoming, USA - YL17G06_40 | ecosystem: Environmental > Aquatic > Freshwater > Lake > Sediment | place: USA: Wyoming | collected... | reverse complement strand
CAAAACCAATGGGCGAACTTCTAATAGAAAATCGTTCAATTGAGCCAGTAACTTCGCTTCACCCTCTGGATTCTCTTCCTCCAAGAGAATGAGTTTGTTGCAGACTTTGCCATCAAGAAACCAAGCCAGAGACACGCAAAGGACTGTTTCACCAGTCAGGAAACCGTTTTCTTCCAAAACCTTTGTCTCTAGGTCGAGAGCTAGGATTCTTTCGAGATTGCCTGTTTTAGCAACCCATTCTATTACTACATTTGCGAGATCACCGTGATGATAATTCATAGGTTATATTTGTTTTTGGTTAAAAAATAACCTTCTTGTTCGTTCGAATTGAAAAAAAGTTCGAGTAACTCGAACTTCAATGCTTACTTATATATTTTAAGTGTGTTATTTTGAATGGTGTTCATGTGAAAAGACCTCGATATAAGGAACTAGGGTTCAAGATACTGGAGATCCTAGTCACTCAGGCTGATAACGGAACTTTAAGGCGTTTGACACTGCAAAAACAATGCAAAGCACCAAAATCAACCATGTCAGATGTTCTCAAGGATTTAGCTTCCCGCAAACTTATCCTTAGGAAAGCGTGGTTTGGCAACCAAGAAAAAATCGAGGTTACTGAGGAAGGAAGGCGAGAATATGAAAAGTCAAAGATTGAAAGACTGCAGTTTCCTATACCTTATCCTGTAAAAATATACCTAGAACGTAGAAGACCTAAAGTTAAGAAATTGTTTCCAATTCAACAAATGTTTGTAGATAGAGGACTACTTCACTCCAGAAATAATGTATGTGTGTTTGGTTATCCTGGTTCAGGCAAAACTCTCGTAACTGAAATGGCTATGGCTGGCGAGCTGGACAACCGAGGAAGAGCTCTCTATTGCACTCCTTACAAGGCACTGGATTGGCAAAAATACAATGATTTCAAAGAATGGTTCGAGAATGAACTCAGAAAGAAAGTCGTTATAACCGATGGGGACAATCCCGTCAAGGCTTCCGACCTTCTTGAGGCAGAAATCACCATTGCTACTTATGAACGCGTTTTAGGCGCTGTTAGAACTAATGAACGATGGCTTAGTGGGATTACGTTAGTCTGTGCTGATGAAATAACTTTGCTGGACGATGAAGAGCGAGGAGGGGAGCTTGACATGTTGCTGACACATCTGAAACTAAGGAACAATCCCCCGCGTATAATTACCCTTTCATCTTTGGTTGGAAATCCACTTCTAATATCAGAGTGGCTGAATGCTGAACCAGTAATTGAGAATCGACCGCTGCCTGGAATGAAAATTATTGAATATTTGGTCTTCAAGCGAGGTGATGAGTTATCATATCTTAGTAGAGACGGCAAGAGATTCAGCGAAAAAATAGATAAGGACTTGATTGAGCACCTTCTGAGCCAAAATTTGAAAAAAGATGAAACGACGCTTATCTTCGTTGGAGCAAGGCATGAAACTGAAAATCTGGCACAAAGACTCAAGCCTTATCATCAATTTAATCGACAACTTGCTGAAAGAGCAAACAATTTCTTCGAGAATGAGATTTGGGAGAAGACGCAACTTACCAAGAGTTTATGTGAGCTATTAGGGTATGGCATTGCTTTCCATCACGCAGGAGTTCAACGCAAAGCTAGAAAATTTGTGGAGCGTCTCATGAGAGAGAATATGTTGAAAACAGTTGTTGCAACAACTACGCTTAGCCATGGAGTAGACTATAGTATTGACAATGTTATAATCGACCTTCCAGCCATACTCAAAATACATGAATTACATGGATATGAGTATATCAATTTAAAAGGAAGAACGGGTAGATTTGGAAAAAGTAAAAGTGCATCAGTATATATTTTAGCTGACGAGAAACTGGCAAATGTTGCATTTAACAAGTACTTCTTAGGTTCTCCCGAGGCCATATTTCCATCAAGTACGTTTGATAAGACAGCCATTGCAACATCAGTGCTACTGGAAGCGGAGAGAACCAATATTTCTCCCAACCAAATAATGATAACCCTTTCCACAACCTTATGCGCATTCCAAATCAAGCCTAAAGAATCATTCGTAAAAAAGATTATGAAAGAGTTGGTGAGTTTTGGTTTTTTAAAACAAGATAAAGGTCAGTTTCTCATTACTGAATTAGGCAAGAAAGTTAACGCTGCTAACCTTTCGCCGTATGATGCCAAAGTAGCACTTTCATTACCTCCCGATATTCCAACGGATGTTCTGCTTAGTGCAGCAAGCAACATTGACATTGCAAGTCGGATGAGAAGAAGCGTTCTCCCATTCTACAGCACTCCCGCAGAAATACTTTTAGATTGGATAAATGAAATGCCATTAGATTCTATTAAATCGAAGCATGGATCAATCTATAATGACCAAGACATTATAGAGCTTGGTGAATACACATCGCGCTCTCTACAAAAAATCTCTTCATTAATTTTGGATCAAAAATTCAAGAAACGGGTCGATACTTTACAAGAGATGGTCAAATATGGTATAAAATCTGACTTGGCTGAAGCAGGGCTTATGAGACTGCTATCGCTATCTCAGGATAAGAAGAGAAAGCTTGCTCGTTCACTGTTTGATTTTGGGATAGATAGTGTTAGCAAATTGGCTAAACAGCGACCAAGACCGCTTGCCAAGAATTTTGGAATAAGCTATGAACTTGCTGGCAATTTAGTATCTGAAGCCAAAGAATTTCTCCAGAATATGTGAGTTACAATGTGCCTTCTACATTGATTATGAGTATAGATTTATTATCTCACAACAAAACAATTCAATGAGGCATCTAAGTGTCGAATGTGAAGATTAGCGAATTTGAGAGGCTGAAAGAAGAGCTTCCAAAATATCTGGTCCGTGCACAGAATGCCAAAAGCCAACCGGCAAAGGAACTTATTTTTGCCTCATTCATACAGAAAACATTTGGAATCACACCTGAAGATTTCTCTGAGAGGATGGAAGTTGCTGTTGTGAGCAAGGTTCTTTTGGTAAGAGGAAGAATCGATGCTGTATTCGGCAATTTATTATTCGAATTCAAGGTTGATCTTGACCGGGAATTAGACGATGCAAAAGAGGAATTCACAAAGTACTTTCAGGCACTGAAAGAAAAGAAACCAACCATATCTTATATTGGGATAGCAACCGACGACATCAAATTCAAGGTCTTCAAACCAGCATTTGATCAAAAAGGAAGAGTATGTGGAGTCGTTGAAATCGACTCATTAAATTTGGAACAAGAAAAATCACAACCTGAAAAGGTCTACCTCTGGTTTGACTCTTATTTGTTCATCTCAGAGAAAACACCTCCAACTACCGATGATTTAAGAAGAAGGTTTGGAGTGGAGAGTCCGACTTTTGCGTTTATGCATGACGAACTGTCTCATCAATTTGATCTTGTATCAAGTGAACAGACTGTTAGAACAAAGTTTGAAAACTGGGAAAAGTATCTTGAAATAGTGTACGGTGACAAGCTTACCAGTAGCACGCTATTCATCAAACATACATACGTTTCTCTACTGGCAAAGGTGATAGTCTATCTACATTTGTATGGTGGGAAGATACCTTCTAAAAAAGAAGTTCCTGAGATACTTGATGGTGATATGTTTCGCCAATATGGAATTACTAATTTCATTGAAGAAGATTTCTTCGCATGGATACTTAATCCGAAAATCTTGGATGAAATTGTGGAAGTTACAAACGGGTTGATTAAAGAACTGATGGTTTATGATTTGGCACAGATCGATGAGGATGTTTTTAAGGAGCTTTACCAAGAACTCGTTGACCCCGATATAAGGCATGGTCTTGGTGAATACTATACTCCTGATTGGCTTGCTGAATATATGCTAACACCCATTGTTCTATCCCAGCCAAAGGCGAGCTTTCTCGATCCTGCATGTGGTTCTGGAACATTTCTATTCACTGCCATCAAACTAGTCGCAGAACAACTTAAAACCAAGAGAATGACCCCATCGGAGATTCTCTCACACATAATCGAGAACATAGTTGGTATGGACATTCACCCATTAGCTGTCATTATTTCAAGGACAAACTATCTGCTCGCACTTCGCGACCTATTAAAACAAAGGAAAGGAGGAACTATAACAATTCCAGTTTATCTTAGTGATTCAATCAAACTTCCAGAATTTGGAACTGAAGTGCAACATCGCGTAAAGGTATACAAGATTGAGACTTTGGAAAAATCTTTTTTCGCTATCCCACAAATTGTGGCAAATGAACCTTCAGTTCTTGACGACATAATTGGAAAGATGTATCAATATTCCAAGAAGTATGAAATGGGTGAAGTCAGCAAGAAAGTTGCTCTTGAATCATTTTCAAACTCTATCTCCATCTATAAAGGGAAGTTACAGGAGAAAGACCTTCGAATTTTTGAACAGGACTTGAGAATGCTTCTAGACCTCATAGACAAGAAATCCAATTCCATTTGGACGTTCATCTTAAGAAACATCTATCGACCGGTTACGCTGAGCCACAGGAAATTTGATGTGTTGGTCGGCAATCCTCCTTGGATAGCCATGAATGTGATGAAGAATATATCGTACCAGTCTTTCCTAAAAGAAAGTAGCATAAAGATAGGCCTGGTTGATAGTAAGAAACCCCACCTGTTTACTCACATGGAAATTGCAACTCTGTTCTATCTGACGTGCACAAGTCTCTACTTGAAAACGAAGGGAAAAATCTCGTTTGTCATGCCAGCAACAATAATTTCTGGAGACCAGCATGCACTCTTCAGAAATGCACAATTCAATGATGTTAGGCTCGCTTTCAAGAGACTCATTGATTTAAGAAACGTTGAACCATTGTTTAATGTTCAGGCTTGCGTGCTAGAATCTGAACACAGACCTACAACATCATATCCAATCGACGGTGTTATAGTTACCGGAAGGTTGGCAAAAAAGAATTCTTCATTCAAAGATGCAAAAAAGCAGTTGGCGTTTGAGGAAACAAGATTTGAGTTCGAATCGATAGGAGCAAGAAATTTCCTTCGAGAAATACGTCCTGCACAGAAGATTGTGTTCGGTCGTAGTTGGTACTTTGACAAATTCAAAGAAGGTGCAACAATAGTTCCGAGGCCATTCTGGTTTGTGGACATTAAAAGGCATCCCATTTTTGGTGTTAATCTAGAAGAGCCACTTGTGAAAACTGGCCAGCGCTCTAAAAAGAAAGGGAAGAAACAATATGAAGATGTGAATTTTGAAGGACAAACCGAGTCAAAGTTCCTCTATGGAGTTGTTACTGGTAGTGAGATGGTTCCGTTCGGACTTACAGGAGTAAATCTTGCAGTTTTGCCCATGGAGCCGACGAACAACAAATATCGTATAGTTCAAAAGGAGGAGGCTGAGAAAAGGGGATACAATCATCTTGCAAAGTGGTTGAGCAATGCCGAGAGTACATGGACACAGAAGAGAGCCTCAAAAGCGAAAGGACCAAACTTATACCAATGGATTGACTACAGACGCAAACTCACAGAACAAAGTTCAAAAAAGAGATACGCAATCCTTTACGAAGCAGTCGGAACATACTTGGTTGCCACAGTAGTCGACAAGAAAAAGACAACATTAGATACTCCAGAGGGTAAGGTGCAAACTAGCGGGATCGTAATAGACTATTCCACGATATACTACGAAACCAACGACGGAGATGAAGTGCAGTATCTTTGTGCAATTCTAAACTCAAAGACGATGGATGAGTTAATTAAGCCTCTTCAAGCGCCAGGGCTCTGGGGACCTAGAAACATCTGGAAGAAAGTTCTCGAGATTCCAATCCCAAAGTTCGATCCTAAGAACAAGATTCACTGTAAGTTGGCACAACTATCTCGTGAGTGTGAGATCAAAGTGCAATCAATGCAAGAACAACTGTCAACACAGCAGAATATAGGGAAGGTTAGATCAATAATCCGAAATTCTTTGAAGAATGAACTAGCTGAGATTACTGAATTAACAACTAACGTTCTGTCACAAGAAAGCAAGAAAGGGACAGGACTGATGAAGTTCGCTAAAGACAGTAACTAATTTGCAAATGTCACTCTATCTCCATCATAGACTAAAAAATCTGTTCGTGAACCTGCCTTCCTTCCTTTTCAACAGGTTTAATGGAACCTTCTTTTCTCAGGATGCTGAGATAGGAATTGACGTATGAATTATCTTTGCCAATCGCTTGGGCCATCTCAGTCGTCGTTTTAGTTCCGTCACAAAGGTCATAGATTTTCTTTTTTACCGAGTCTTTTGGCAGCAGTTCCTTTTTCATGTCTTCCAATTTCTCGTGGTTAGAAAGAGTGAGGATTGCCCTTATCTCTTCTAGAATAGCCCGATTCTCTTCCAGCAACTTAATGACTTTGTCATCTTTGCTCAGCTGTTCCACCAAATTCACATTGTTCTTATCCGTTATAAGTTAATTCCGTATTTCCTAAACAACTCTCCTAGGAGTTCTGGAGGAATGAGTGCACAATACATTTTCTTTTCTGCATTTATCCTTGTGAAATGGTGGTATGCGGCCTGAACGGAACTATCAACATCCTTTGAACTTGGCCGCCCATAAATCCATATGAATCCATCTATGCCGTATTCTAGAGCTTTTGACGTTTGGGAGCGTATCTTGTCTTCAGAGATATCATCATTCACACTTTTGATCTGAAAGCCGATGATGACTTTTTGAACCTTCTTTGAAATGTCTATACCCGAATATTCTTTTGTTCCATGTAAGGCAACTTGAAATGATTCGGCTATCTTCTGCAATAAGGTTTCAAATGCTTGCATAAGCTTGGCGTGCGGACTTTTAATATTCCCGAATTTGTCAATAATAATCCTCCTTTCATTATCGAATTTTGATTTGTCGAAACCGACTTCGAGATAGGTAGAGATAAAATTCTTAGCTATGTCAAATTTTGAAGCTTTCATATATCTTGCTAAGTCAATTTGGGAAAGTTGAGAAAAGAGGTGCCCAACAAAATCGCGTTTGCTTACTTTATTAATTCTGAAAAACAATGTTCTAATACTCTTGACGGATTTCAAGAAATCATCCGGCGTGACCTTTGCATCTTCTTGTAGAAGCCTGCAGTAAACATCGGATACCTTGCTCGCAAAATCGTCTATATCTTGATAACCGTTCTTATGAATAAAATCCATGGTAATAGAGATTACTTTTCTGCTGAGCGACTCATTCATTTTATTCTCCCTGAGTCTTTTCCTCTGTAACTTGCGGTTGCTCTGGAACTTCGACGGCAGCAACTTCTTTCTCAAGCTCAAAGTCTTTTATGAGCTTCTGGCTGATTCGAAGAAGAGTATCCACCTTTCTCTTTTTGTAGATAATGCCTTCCTTAGTAACTTCCTTAACTTCTATCAATCCCATGTCCTTCAATTTTGTGATTTCTGTGGAAACGTTTGGCAATTTGAGCTTTAGATCGTCTGCAATCTTCCCGACTGAACTTTTGCCATCAACAGCGAGAAAAATTCTAGCTCTGTTAATTGCCTTCTTCTTTCCAAGCACATTCCCGAAGAACTCCATGATTTCTCTTAATATCTCCTTACCATGTGCACGCGTTATTAGTTCGATGTTGCTGTCAATGGCTTCTTGATGCCAACGTATTTTCTTGACCTCTTCAAATATATCTTCGGTTTCCGGCATGGTATCACCATTATTACGTCATTCAACCTTCTTTTCTTCTGGCTTTGGTTCCAGCACCGGCTTTTCTTCGGATGGTTCAGTTGGGGCTTCGACAGTGCCCTTTTCCAGTTTAATTTCTTTTAGCTGTGAAACTTCAATACCAAAGTCTTCTAAATCAAAAGCCCGTCTAAACCGCTCTCCACCTTTTACGGATACATTCTCGCCGAGACCTAGTTTCAGCCAACTTTTCCAGTACCTAGAAATTGTTGCTGTGCTGGCTATTCCCGCTGCCTTGCCAACTTCTATCATTCCTTTACTTCCGTCACTAAGTTGATAGACCAATTTCTTCTGGTCGGTGTCAAGTACAGAATTCAGCACTTCCTTAACCTCTTTCATCCCAGCAAATTTTATCCACTTGAGAATCTCTGTTAGCAATCGTGTTTGTTCACTATCTTGAGAGTTCACTTCTCATTACTCCTCTTTAGCTTCAAGGTGTGACATTCTTTGCCTCTTCTACGCTTTTATCCGCCGCCACTTTTTCGACGGGTTGAGGTTTTGCAATTTTTTCTCTCTTTTTCCGAATAATGTTTAGTTGAACGTTGATGTTATCTTGACTTTTATTGAGAAGTTTCGCGATTTCGACCGGTCTAAATCCAAGTGAGTCAAGAAGTTCAACTTTATCCTGTTCCTTTTCGATTCCTTTGACAGCTTCTACCGCAAGCAGCCTAAGCATTTTGTCCATTTTTTCCGAAATTTCAGCTAACAATTTGTCTGTTTGACTCAATTCAATTCATCCTAAAGTAATCATCTTGGTCCGATTTTACTGACTTCTTTTCTTCTTCAGGCAATTCCTTCATCTGTTTTTTCAGCCTCAGTTTTTGCGATGGGCTCGGGTTTAGCTACTTCTTTTTCCTCCTCTTCGGGCAACTTTATTAGCTCAACCCATTTTGCTGGCACATAATCGATTTTACGCTTCGGAGGCTTGCCCCAGGGGTTTTCAATTAAGCCAGCTTTCTCGCATACTGAAAGAAAGCCATTAACGGATCGAACTGTAACTCCAACATCCTTGGCTATGTCTTTGGATAATTTAACACCATCTATGAAAACCCACATTTTCTTGCGCTCATCTGTTGTGGCAATCTTTGAAAGCTCTTTTTCCAATGATTCACCATGAGCGAGTGTTAGAATTTTCGATATTCTCTTTAATTCTTCAAGAACCGCGTCTCCATCTGTCATTCGTTCTTCACCTCTTCGGTTTTCTCACTATCTTGAATAGGTTCTTCAGTTTGACCCTCTTCCTTCTTTGCCTTTTTCTTAATCTCACTTAGAGCGACGCTGACCGTATTGGGAGTAGTTCCAATGAGTTTCGCTATCTCAGAAGGACCGAACCCAAATGAAGACAGGGTTACGATTTTGTCTTTCTGAACCTTCATGTCTTTCATGAGATTAAGGACTAGCAAGCGTGTGATTAAATCCATCTTGCTTATTATTTCTTTGAACTGCTTTTCATCCATCCATTGTCACCTAGATTGGAAATATTTTCTTGTAGAACTTTCCTTTTGGTTTTTCAACTTCGAAGATGATTCCCAGTTCGTCCCATTCTTGTAAAATAGGTGAGAGAGTGGGCTGTTTGACGCCCACTATGTTAGCCAATTCAGTCACGGTATGGTTCCCATCGCAAGCATTGTAACCTTCAACGTATTTGTCAGGATTTTGTTTCTTAGCCGTTACTATTTTCCGAATATCTTCAGACTTGAAAGCAATTCTGCCGAGTAAAGATATTATGATTTCATTCTGTTTGATTAGCTTTTTGATGTCTTCATTCATATCTGTTTACCCTTCATAAACTTACACAACGTATTCTCCTTTGCCGAGTTTTTTCAATTCCTCTGGGGTTGCGACAAAGATATTGGTACCTTTTCTAATGTAGACTCTTCCATCCATTTTGTACTGATAGATATTTTTTCTGTCCCAAGGTGGAATAACAACTACCAAGACCTTATGCCCAAGTACATCTCTTTCCTTGATTTCTACATTAGGTTGAGGAGAGATCGTGTTTCTGATGGAGTTTTGTAAAGATTGGTCAAAATCTTGCCTTCGCGTGTCGCTTCCTATTATAGATCCGTCATCGTCTACTCCGTAAAAAATTAGACCACCAACCTTCGTGTTTAGGAAAGCGGCGACTTCCTTGGATACCTTGCTGGTTTCAATACCTGGCGCTTTGAACTCATATATCTGGTCTTCTCCATGTTTGCATATATCCAAAATTTCGTTCTCGGAAGGAACAGCTAATGATGAAAGCCTAGACTTTCCAGCTTCTTTGTAAATCCTCTCCTTTTTGACGACTTTTATCTTTCCGCGAGAAGTGTCATGAAAGTAAGAAAGAGGGACATGCCGTAATAAAGGCACTTTTTCATAAACTGCGCAACTATCCTTTTCCACAATTTTTCCATCATTATCCTTTTTCTGCTCAATGAGACCCATATCTTTTAATTTCTTGAGATCGTTTGAGGTGGCTTCAAAGCGTCTACCCATTTTTATTGCTATTTCTTTGGTATTCTTTTTTCCATCTATCAATCTAAATACTTCCAGTCGCTTTGCTGCTCCTGAAAAAATGAATCTACCCCGTGAAATAAGCTCCTGAAGTTCCATCCGATTTCACCTATTTGAAGAAGCTTGGGTTTTTATAGCATCACGAAATCTGATGCCAATTCGTCCCTCAGCATTTTAAACCT
>Ga0315280_10012351_pt1 | contig 10340 bp, 9 predicted proteins | sample YL17G06_40_MG_FD_203697 | JGI IMG/M metagenome (GOLD analysis project Ga0315280, IMG submission 203697) | Sediment microbial communities from Yellowstone Lake, YNP, Wyoming, USA - YL17G06_40 | ecosystem: Environmental > Aquatic > Freshwater > Lake > Sediment | place: USA: Wyoming | collected... | reverse complement strand
GTAGGAGATGTGAATTTAACTTAGATAATGAGCAATTTAAATGCCAAAAATCTTCATTGTGATAGCGGAAAAAATGGAATAAAATGGGTCAATTCAAAATAAGTTCGAAGACTTGAAATCTCAATTAAAAATTGAATTGGAGGACCTCTCCCTTTCTTTAGAGAATTTTGTCAGGGATTATGTGGAAAAATTGGAAAGAGAAGGGATGATATTGGGACTAAGTGGGGGAATTGATTCAGCAGTCCTGATATCTTTCCGGGGATTATCGATGAAGAGGCAATAGGAATCCCCTATGAAAAATTGGATTTAATCTTATTGGCTTTGGAAATGGAAGAGAAAAGGATAATCTATATTTTGCTTTTATTATATAAATCGATATGCTTGTCAAGGAGAAACTTAAATTGGAAGAGAAGTAGGGCAGGGGAAATATTTTTATAGACATAGGCGGTAAATTTTTGTTATATAAAAGGAAATTCCAATTTCATTTCTGGAGAAAAACGCATGTTCCATACCGCAGACCCAAAAGAAATAAAGGAAGGGAAATTAACGGATATTTATTTTGTGAGGACGATGCAGGTCCTTAAGGCAAAAAAGATTGATAAATGGGTGAAAGCCGAATTCATTGCCAAACGGTTCCCGGAGGATTATGGGTGGGGAGTACTGGCTGGTATTGAGGAGACAGCCTACCTTCTGAAAGACCTGAAAGTCAGTGTCAGGGCGATGAAGGAGGGGACCATCTTCCGGGCTTTTGAGCCCATCATGGAGATCGAAGGGATGTACACAGACTTCGGCCTCTATGAAACCTCTCTTCTGGGACTTCTCTGCCAGGCCTCAGGTGTGGCAACGAAGGCCGCTCGCTGCAAAAAGGCAGCCGGTGACAGGAGGGTGATCAGTTTTGGCGCGAGGCGGATCCATCCAGTCGTGGCCCCCATGGTGGAGCGAAATGCCTTTGTGGGTGGCTGTGACGGGGTTTCAGTGGTTAAAAACGCCGAAATGATTGGTGAGGAACCTTCGGGCACCATGCCCCATGCTTTGATTTTAATCATGGGGGATACGGTGGAGGCCACCAAGGCTTTTGATGAAGTCATCCATCCTAAAGTGAGACGGGTTTCCCTCATCGACACCTTTAATGATGAAAAGATAGAAGCCATCAGAGTGGCTGAAGCCATGGGGAAGAAACTCTTTGGGATCAGGCTTGACACTCCCAGTTCGAGGCGAGGAGATTTTCAGAAGATCATCGAGGAGATTCGCTGGGAACTAAATTTAAGAGGATTCGGACATGTTCAAATCTATGTTAGCGGCGGATTGGATGAGAAACGGATCCTTGCCCTGAATCCTGTGGTGGATGCCTATGGGGTGGGCACTTCGATCACCAATGCACGGGTGATAGACTTTGCGATGGACATCATCGAGATTGATGGAAAACCTCTGGCGAAGAGAGGGAAGATGTCGGGGTCAAAAAGTGTTTTCCGGTGCTCGAAATGTTTTCAAGACAAAATGGTTCCTTTCAAAAAGAGTCGAGGACGATCTGCTCCGGGTGTGGATCGATGTTCATGCGGCGGTCGGTTTAAAGAGCTCCTCATCCCTTTTGTTCAAAACAAAAAGATCCTTTGGGACCTCCCCAAACCACAGGCAATACGAGAATATGTTCTCGAACAACTTCCTCATTTCGATCTTTAGAATCCGCCTATATTTTAATCAGGACGCGTCCTGTCCGGAGATAGGAAAGATGATATGAAGGAAGCCATGCTTTACAGTCCTTTAAAGGATGGGAAGGTGCAATGTCACCTCTGCAACCATCGATGTACCATCTCACTTTCAAAAAGGGGACTCTGTGGAGTGCGAGAGAACCGGGAAGGGAGGCTTTACACCCTCGTCTATGGCCGTGCGATTTCTCTGAATGTGGACCCCATAGAAAAGAAGCCACTCTTTCATCTCTTTCCAGGGTCGACTTCTTTCTCCATGGCCGCTGTGGGTTGCAATTTCCGATGCCTCCAATGTCAAAATCATGAGATCTCTCAGATGCCGAGGGATCAGGAGGGTCGGATTGAAGGTTCGGAGGCCTCCCCCTCTAAAATTATTTCGTTAACGAAGCAATACCGATGCCGATCCATCTCATACACGTATACTGAACCGACCATCTATTTCGAATATGCTTACGAGACTGCTGGCCGGGCCCATCAGGAAGGGATTAAAAATATCTTTGTCACCAATGGCTATATGACTGAGGAAGCCCTCGAGATGATCCAGCCCTATTTAGATGCAGCCAATGTGGATTTGAAGAGCTTGAAAGAGAAATTTTATAAAGAAATCTGTGGGGCAAAATTGAAACCGGTTCTGGAGAACCTAAAACTGATGAGAAAGATGGAGATCTGGGTGGAAATTACCACCCTTGTCATTCCAACCCTCAACGACTCGGATCAGGAGTTTGAGGAGATCGCCCAATTCATCGTCTCCTTGGGACCAGAGGTTCCCTGGCATATCTCAGCCTTCTATCCAACTTATAAAATGCTGCACCTTCCGAGAACCCCTGCCTCGGCGCTTCACCGAGCGAGGGAGATTGGAATAAAAGCGGGACTTCGTTATGTTTATTGTGGAAATATTCCTGGTGAGGAAGGCGAAGATACCTTTTGCCCTCACTGTGGCCGAAGATTGATCGAACGGATAGGATTTCGAGTGATAAAAAATGATGTAGTGAATGGAGAATGTCGTCATTGTCATGGAAAATTGGACGGCATATGGGATTAAGTTCATAATTTCCATTTTGCAATTTGCATTTTTCAATTTTCAATGGGAAGCAAGAGGGTGGGGCAGACTCAGACTATCAATCGGAAGATGATCTGGACCATCGGAGGTGGGAAGGGAGGAAGCGGGAAGAGTTTTATTACCGCCAACATTGGCATCTGTCTATCAAAACTGGGTGTTCGGGTTGTCCTCATTGATGCAGATTTAGGGGGAGCAAACCTCCACACTTTCCTTGGAGTTTCCCCTCCGGCCCTCTCCCTTTCTGACTTCATTAAAAAGAGAGTCTCCCATCTTCGCGAAGTCCTCATCCCAACGGGTATTCCGAACCTTCAACTCCTGACTGGCGCACAGGACCTCCTTAATGCGGCGGATGCAAAGAGTGTTCAGAAGCGAAAACTGGTCCGTTCCATTCAAAGTTTGGATAGCGACACGATCCTGGTAGATTTAGGAGCCGGCAACTCGTTGAGTGTTTTGGATTTCTTCTTGATGTCTGATGGAGGGATTCTGGTAGTGACGCCTGAACCCACTTCCATTGAAAATACCTATCGGTTTCTCAAGAGCGCTTTCTATCGAAGACTTAAGCAATCGGTTTCCTCTTCGTCTGTCAAGGCCCTCATTGATGGCGCAATGGATCGAAAGAATGAGATGGGGATTCAAAACCCTCATGACCTCATTAAAGCGGCGAGGCGGATGGATGAGGGAGATACCAATAGAATTATTGAGGAAGTCGAAACCTTTCACCCCAATCTGATTCTGAATCAAGTCCGTTCAAAGAAAGATATTGAGATTGGGTTTTCGATCCGAAGCGCCTGCCTGAAATATTTTGGCATCCATCTCCACTATTTGGGCTATGTCGTCTACGATCAGGATGTGAACAATTCCATTCGGCGAAGAAGGCCATTGGTATTGGAGAACTCCAGGTCGAGGGCCGCTCAATGCGTGATGGAGATCGCCTCTAAATTAGCAAACAGTCATTAGACAGCTTTACGGTTTTAACGATTGTAAACATGAAGGGAATTAAAGACCAAACTTATTATGAGATCTTAGAGGTCAGCCCAACAGCTACGGCCAAAGAGATCCAGAGGGCTTATGAGCATGCCAAAGAGACCTTTCATACCGATTCATTAGCTGTCTATTCTCTCTTTTCCGAAGAGGAGGTGAAAGAAATACAATCCTTCATCGAAGAGGCTTATCGGGTTCTGATAGATGAGACATTGCGGAAAAGTTACGACCAATCCCACTTCCAAACGGTTGGGGGGCAGCCATTGGAAAAGCCTTATGAAGCCCAAGGGGTTTCCAAAGAACAAAAGGCTTCTCTCTCTTTTACAGGCCTTTTGTTCAATCCCGAAGAGGGACTCTCTCGTGGGAAGACACTGAAGCAGGTTCGAGAAAGAATGGGTGTTGAACTCCCGACCATCTCCAAGGAGACGAGGATTAGCATAAAGATCTTGGAGTGGATTGAGGAGGAAGCCTTTGAAAAACTTCCGGCCTTGGTTTATCTCAAGGGGTTTTTAAAAAGCTATGCCCAATCCCTCGGGTTGGATCCCCAAAAAGTCATTGAAGAATACATCCGTTTGATGGGCGAGTCTAAAAAGAAATAAATCCCAAATCCCAATATTCAAATCCCAAATAAATACAAAATTCTAATTTCCAAAAGCTTTATTCTGATGGTCTCGTAAAAAGTCTAAATTTTCCTGTTTTGTCATTCCCACGAAAGTGGGAATCCAGACTTGTCCTTGTGAAAACAGGAAACTACAGAAAGTAACTGGCTTCCCGCCTTCGCGGGAAACCCTGGATTCCTGCTTTCGCAGGAATGACAACATGGAAATAAGTTTTGAATTTTAATGCCCCGCAGCTCTGCTGCGGGGTAACTTACTCTAATTTTATGTAAATTTCTGTCATTCGAGTTTGTTTCGAATTTAGGATTTCGATATTCGGATTTCCCCGAAAAAGCCGGGGATTAGGGTTTTTCTGAAGTGAGGTCTGCTACTTTGGCGGTTAACTGTTGAGCAATGGCACTATTAAATCCGGCCATCTTTTCTCGAATCTTACCTCCCTTATCGATAAGAAAAGTAGCTGGGATACCCGTAACTCGGTAACTCCTTACTACATCTTCTGGGGCGGTGACGACAGGGTAGGGGATATCCATGGACTTGACGAAGCGGCGAACGACCTCTACATCACCTTTATCCACGTTCATTCCAACCAACACAAATCCACTTTCTCGATAATTCTTATAGAGTTGAATTAAATGGGGGATGGATTCCCGACAGGGTCCGCACCAGGTTGCCCAGAAGTCGAGGAGAACCACTTTCCCTTTGAGTTGGGAAAGCGTGATCTCCTTTCCCTCAAGGGTCTTGAGGGTGAAATCCGGCGCCAAACCTGGGGTGGGTTGTGATTTTTCTTTAGAACAATGGAAAAGGAGAAATACCCCTCCCATGCAGAAGCTAAAGATCACGACCCATGTAAGAAACGATCGTTTCGTATTGTGAATCAACATTGGCTATGAGCTGGGAAGCGAAGACTAAAATTACAAACCCTTTTCAATCAAAGCTTTTAGACGGGCCTTCGGCACCGCACCGACAATCTGATCAAGAATCTTTCCGCCTTTGAAAAGGATCAAGGTGGGAATGCCTCTCACCCCATATTGACTGGGTGTAGCAGGGCTCTCATCCACATTGAGCTTGGTCACCTTAACCCTACCGGAAAACTCTTTCGCTAACTCCTCAACGATGGGACTGATGCTACGGCACGGACCGCACCAAGTTGCCCAGAAATCGACCAGCACTGGAAGGTCTGAATTGAGCACCTCAGAAGCGAAGTTCTTATCATTGACATGAACCAAATTCGAATCATCTGCCATTTTCTACTCCTTAGATTCAACTTATTTTCCACAATTATAACTTATTCAAAATGCATTCCGCCATGCGCCCTGAAGGGTGCCTGGCTCTGCGCCAAAATGGAATCAGGGACAAAGCACTGAACCCTGCGTGGTTCAGGGCACGATCTGTCTGAATGAAATCCTTTATAGCCTCCTGTCCAATACATAATTGGCCAGGGTAGAAAGGGCTTCTTTCTCCTTCGAATTTGGAAAGAGACGAAGATAATCTTTCGCCCTTTCGATATATCCCTTTGCCTTTTCATAAGTATATTGGATTCCATGATATCGTTCGATGATCTCCACCACTCGAAAAAAGGCGTCTTTCGTAATGGGATTGGACTCGACAGCCTTTCGAATAAAGGCGTTCTCCTCTTGATTACAATGATGGAGTGTGGAGATCAGGGGGAGGGTGATCTTACCATCTTGGAGGTCAATCCCGATCTTCTTTCCAAATTCCTCTTCGTTGGAAGTATAATCGAGACGATCATCAATAAGTTGGAAGGCGATGCCGACATTCCTCCCGAACTCGGATAATGCTCTTTCCTTTTCTTCAGATACGTTTCCAAGGATGGCGCCAATCTGCGTGGCGGCTGAGATGAGGGAAGCGGTTTTTCGAGTGATGATCGAAAGGTAACCATCTTCCGTCAAAGAGAGGTCGTTGGTTTTGATCAATTCCTCTAATTCTCCCTCCGCCATAATCGTGGTCGCCTTGGAGATGGTTTGGAGAATATCCCAGTTCCCACTCTGCACCAGAAGGGAAAAACATTTTGTAAAGAGAAAGTCTCCAACCAGGACACTTGCCTCATTTCCCCATTTGGAATTGGCCGAGTCAATGCCCCTCCGTAACTCCGCCCTGTCCACCACATCATCATGGAGCAGGGTGGCTGTATGAATAAATTCAATAAGGCTTGCCATGGAAATATGAAGCTCTCCTGGATACCCGCACAATTTGGATGAAAGCAAGAGGAGTTTGGCTCGGAACCGTTTCCCCCCGCTCAGAAGGAGATATTCTCCAATCGCAGAAATGATGGGGACATTCGATCTTAGGTTCTTTCGAAACTCTTGATCCACTTTTTCTAAATCGTCCCCAATGCATTCGAGGACGATCTCCAAAGGGGATGTCTTTTCTTTCGTGAGTGCAGGCGCGCTGTTCACATAATCCATATTAAAAAATTATTATCCCATTCATACATCATTGTCAAAATATTTTTCCAATACGCCCTATCGGTGGAGGGGATTTAAGCGACCTCATGAAGGATTAAGGGCTCCATGAGTTTTAATTCCGCCCCGCTGGCTTTAATAGATTCGGTAAGGATGAATTTTGCTTCTTCCCCGATGCGAGGATGAACAAACTGCAATCGCTTCGGCTCCAATTTTCCACTTCTCAATGCCACTAAGAGGTCAACGGTTCTCAAAGTTGGAAAGATCAAGTAGCATCTCCCCTTGGGGGGAAGCAGGTAAGAGGCGATAGAGATCAGGTCTTCAAGCGCTCCCCTGATCTCATGGCGTGCGATGGCTTTCTCCATGGAGGGGTTGATTCTGCCCGTTCGATATTTTCGGTAGGGGGGGTTGGAGAGGACAACATCGAAAGACCCTGGTGGGAAAATCCCTCTTAGCTCTTTAAAATCCTGCTTAAGAATGGATATCCGGTCTTCAAGATGGTTCAGGACCACATTTTTTTTTGCACATTCGGCCAATCCCTTTTGAATTTCTACGCCGACAAAAGAATGAGCTTTGGTGGTGTGTGACAATAACAAGGGCAAAATTCCACAACCTGTTCCCAGATCAATCACCCTTTCATTTTTCCGAATTTTGATGAATTGGCTGAGCAGAACCGCATCAATGGAGAACCGATACCCCTTTTTCTTCTGAATGATTTGGAGTTTTTCATTGAAGAACGTATCCAATGTTTCATCAGGTGAAGGGAGAAGGTTCATAAGCCAAGCTTCGAGATAGAAAATAGATTAACCCGTTTGATGGCGCCAAGACATCGGTGTGAACTCAGTCGAACGCCCCGTCTTTTAAGGCTAAGTAGAAATGCGCCGGTTCCTTCGGCACGCTCAGGACACTGAGTTTATCGAAGTGCAGGGTTAACCCTGAGCGAGCCCAAGCCTCTAGGTTGGGAAGTCGAAGGGTTGATTTTAATTAACATAGGGGGAGTTAATGTGTCAATCGGGTTTCTTCTTTGCCAGCAATCCTCGGTGAGTTCACAAACTATTGAGATTCTTCGCTTCGCTCAGAATGACAACTGGGGACTTTCGTAATGTCATTCTGAAGGAGCCCTAGCGACTGAAGAATCTCGCTGTATTTTCACCGAGAATTGCTGCTTCTTTGCCATTTGAAAAAGGGTGTTCCTCCTTCTTTTTTATTCCCATTTATTAGTACTACAGCGACTCTTTGAAAAAGAACGGCACTGTACCAACAAAATGTACTGCCACCCCGTCCGTCATACCCGCGAAAGCGGGTATCCAGTTGGGGTTTTGAAGCCCGTAGACATGCTGGATTCCCGTTTTCACGGGAATGACAGAAAAAATCCGCTGTAGTATTAGTTAAAAAGGTTAAAATTTGTTCAAAAATATGAAAAGTTTGCACAAAAACTATCCACCTCTCATCAGCAAGATAAAGAAATTCTTTATCTAATTTCTAAGAATTTCTAATATTTTTCGCTAATTAAATAAGATACTTTGAGGTTTGGTATGGATATTGCTTTATATTTTCCTTGACAATATAATGATAAGAGGTTAATTTTTAACAAAATTTTGTTTTTTTTAATGCTCATAAACCAATTTTGTGAAAGGGAGGAGGTTTTTATGAGAAGGTTAATTGGTGTCTTTTTTGCCACGATTTTGATGTTTTCCTTCTGTTTTGTTCTTCCAGGATTGACACAAGAGACAAAGGAGACGGAAGGCGTGTATACCATCAAAAAAGGAGATACGCTCTGGGATATCTCCTCTAAATTTTTGAAAGACCCCTTTCTTTGGCCAAAATTGTGGGAAAGAAATCCTTATATTACCAATCCCCATTGGATCTATCCAGGGAATCCTATTCGCCTTTCCGCGATTGAGCCAGTGAAAAAAGAGGAACCTAAGAAGGTTGTCGAGGAGAAGCCTAAAGGAGTGGTTAAAGAACCAGAGGTTAAAAAGGTGGAACCCCCCTTAGTAGAAAAGAAACCAGGGTTGGTCGCTGAGGTGAAACCTGTCCCCGTAGAGGGAAAGCCACCCGCCTTTCCTGAGGCTCGTTCTGCGGGATTTATGAGCGATATTGAATACCGGGGGATTGGCCTTATTTTAGAGAGCAAGGAAGGAAAAAGCCTTATGTCGGAGGGCGATATCGCCTACCTGGCCTTCAAAACCCCAGAGTCCATTTTGATTGGAAATAAATATACAGTCTTTCGCGCTTCAGAAGAGATAAAACATCCCGTCACTGATAAAAAGGTTGGGAGAAAGTATAACATCATAGGAAATGTTCAAATCATCGACCAATATGGCAATTTCTTTACGGCAAAGGTCATTGAATCCTTCGATGCTATTATGAAAGGGGATTTTGTCAAACCTTATTTGAGGGAAAAGATGGAGGGTGTGGTAGGGAAATAGTACAAACTAATTAAATAATTGTAATCAAATTAACCTGCCTTCGTCCGCCAACCTGCTTGCCGAACAAGTTTTTTGGCAAGCGAGCGCGGGCCTCGCGCAGGCGGGGCCCCAAGCACCATCATCAAAGGATAATGAGAAATCTTGCCTATGGCAAGCGGGTATTTTGGATTTGGTGATTGGAAATTTTATCTGGGCTTTGGAGATTCACCTTTTATCTCCTGAGCCTTTTTTTATCACCTGACCCAACTTCAGTCTATAAAGCGCTCTCTCACCTGAGGATCTTTATGGCCGAAGATATTTTTTATTGGTTGGCCTTAAGCCTCACCCCCGGGGTTGGGAGCATCCTCATCAAACGGCTCTTGGATCAATTCAAGACCCCGGAAGCTATCTTCCGCGCCCCGATGAAGGAATTATTAAAAATTGAAGGGTTGGGAGAAAATGGTGCTCGTGAGATCCAAAAGGGTCCTTTGGAAAAAGCGGTGGGAAGGGAGTTGTCTTTATTGGAAGAGGCGGGAGGAAAGATTGTTACTTTAATGGACGATGACTATCCAAAGCGTTTGAAGGATATTTACGATCCTCCCGCACTGCTTTATCTCAGGGGGGAATTAAGAAGAGAGGATGAATTGGCCGTTGCCATTGTCGGAAGCCGAAAGACCTCTCCTTATGGGAGATGGATCACAGAAAAGATCGGTCAGGATCTTGCCCGTTATGGAGTTACCGTTGTGAGCGGAATGGCGAGGGGTATCGATTCAGTGGCTCACAAGGGAGCGCTTCAAGGAGGAGGGAGAACGATTGCAGTGTTGGGTTGTGGTGTAGATGTGATCTATCCCTCTGAGAATCGAAATCTCTTTTATCAAATCATCGAACATGGGAGTATCCTTTCCGAATTTCCGATGGGATCGCCTCCCGAGGGAGGACACTTCCCAAGACGAAATCGGATCATCAGCGGTCTTTCCATCGGAGTGGTCATTGTCCAGGCCAGCTCAAAGAGTGGCTCCCTTATTACCGCCAGCTATGCGTTGGAGCAAGGCAGAGAAGTCTTTGCCGTTCCAGGTAATGTAGGAGTCGAGGGGAGTAGGGGCACGAATCAGTTGATCAAAGAAGGGGCGAAATTGGTGGAG
>Ga0315280_10012350_pt1 | contig 10341 bp, 6 predicted proteins | sample YL17G06_40_MG_FD_203697 | JGI IMG/M metagenome (GOLD analysis project Ga0315280, IMG submission 203697) | Sediment microbial communities from Yellowstone Lake, YNP, Wyoming, USA - YL17G06_40 | ecosystem: Environmental > Aquatic > Freshwater > Lake > Sediment | place: USA: Wyoming | collected... | reverse complement strand
GTCCTGGAGATGGCGCGCATCCTCATCGAGAAACTGGGGAAAGAGGACCTAAAGCCTCAAATAGTGGGCCGGTATCGGCGAGGGGATATTCGTCATTGCTATGCCGACATCACCAAGATCCAAAAGGGGCTGGGCTTTCAGCCGCGGGTGAAGTTCGAGGAGGGGATCTCGGACCTCATCGCTTGGGTGAGTCAGGAGAAGGCGATCGATGGGTTTCAGAAGGTGGAGGAAGAGTTAGCCTCCAAATCCCTAGTCGTGTAGGTGAAGATGTACAAGATCCTTTTGCTTTCGCCTTGCGATATCTTCCCTCCCGTGGATGGGAATAGCATGAACATATACAATATCGTCAAATACCTCTGCCGGAAGAACCAACTGTCCGTTCTCTTGAGCCCTGTCTTTTCCCAGGGGGGTGAGGTAGATATCGCCCACCCCAACCTGGAGATCTCCTATGTGCCGCCCACCTGGCTCGATGGGCTAAAATATAGATCTATTTTCATCAACCCTTACTATTATAGTGCAGCGTGGAAAGTTGCTCAGCACTTCCAGCCTGACCTGATCCAGTGCCAGGTTCTCTACACCACCCCAGCAGGTGGCCTGCTGAAGAAGAGGCTGAAAAAGCCCCTCGTCCTGGTCCAGGAGAATGTAGAATATCTGAAGTACAAAAGGTTTGGGGCCTCCCCAATTTTGCTCCACCTCCTACGCGCCTTTGAAGCGGCAGCCTGTCGTATGGCGGACAAGATCGTGGCAGTTTCTCCCGTGGATAAGGAGTTTATGGTGAAGATCTACGGGGTACCTAAGGAGAAGATCCACGTCATTCAGCACTGTGTAGACCCCGAGGTCTTCAAATACCGCCCTGAGGGCCGGCAGATAGTAAGGGAGAGGCATGGAATTTCCCCCTCCGACTACATCTTAACCTTCGTGGGGAAGTTAGATACCATCCCCAACGCTGTCGCCGTGCGCTACATCTCGGAGCGGATATATCCGGCTATCCTGGCTGAATACCCCCAGACGGCCTTCTTCATCATTGGTCAAAACTACGCCCCTCTTCTCCATTACCAAAAGGAGAGGATGGTTTTCATTGGCTTTGTGAGTAACCACAAGGACCTTTCCCCCAACCTTATAGATTACCTCTCCGCTTCAGATATAGTGATAATCCCTCTCGATTCCGGCTCTGGGACTAGGGTCAAGATTTTGGAGGCGGTTGCTTGTTCCAGGCCTATCGTCTCCACGGTCATAGGGGCCGAAGGGCTTAGTTTCCAGGATGGCCAAGATATGTTGTTGAGCGAGGCGGTTGACGAAAAGTTTATCGACCTCATACTGGAGTTGATGAGGGATAAGTCTAGAAGGGAAGAGTTAGGCCAAAGGGCTAGAGAGCGGATAATCGAAGAGTATAATTGGGAGAGAGAGATAGAGAGATACGAGGAGGTTTATCAGGAAATTGAGTCCAGATAATATATGTATAGACTGCTATTCCTCATCTAACTTTCTCGTTTCGCTTTCTACGTTTGCACGAGGGTGCGGCCAAGGCCGAGAGAGGTTAAGGAGTGGTAGTCAGAAGGCCATCCTGAGGAGGCTCTTTTGCGGGTCCTGGTAACCATCTTCGAGAAGTTGGTGCCCATCAGCGGAGGCGGAACACCCAGAATATCGAACGTGGTGAAGGCCTTCGTGGCCCGAGGCCATGAGGTCTACGTGGCTGCCCCTATCAGTGTCGGAAAAGAGGAGGCCAAAAGGCTTTTGGGCCGTGCCCATTGGTTGCCCATCCAAGGGGTGAACCGTTTGGGCCGGTGGAAGATGCCGAAATACATGGTCGCTTTCCCCATCAACATCCTGCGGGTGGCCAACTATGGAAGATGGATAAAGCCAGATCTCATCGTCTCCCACAATTCCATCGCTGGCTATAGCGCTCTCCTAATCAAAAGGTTCCAGTCCGAAGCCGTAACTGTATTAGATCTGACCGACCTTCTCTTCGAATACCTGGGGGAATACCGTTCTTGGTGGCTGAGGAGAGTATCGGCTATGGGGCGGCGCTTGGAGAGGAAAACCATCCGAGAGTCAGACCGAATCATCACCATAAGCCAAACCATGAAAGCCATAGCCAGCCAATTCGGTGCTGAGCCCGACAAGATCGACTTGGTCTGCGATGGGGTAGATACGAGCCTCTTTAAGAAGGTCGATGGTAGCCGGTTGCGGGAGAGATATGCCTCGAAAGCGAAACATGTCCTCATCTTTCACGGAGTAATCGACCCCCAAGATCAGCCAGAACTTTTGGCCGAGGCTGCTCCCCTGGTAGTGGAGAGGTACCCTGAGACGACCTTCTGGATGGTAGGGGATGGGGCTGCTCTCCCCATTATCAAAGAAAAGGTAGCCCGGTATAGATTGGATGAGAGGTTTTACTTCTCCGGCTGGGTGGCGCAAGAGGAGGTGGTCCGTTACATCTCCGCTAGCGACCTGGGGTTGGTCATCCTCCCCGATACTTTGTCCGCCCGGGGGAGGGTCACCTTGAAAGAGTTCGAATATTGGGCCTGTGGTGTCCCGGCTCTGCTTCCTCGCCTCCCGGCCCTGGAAGAGGTAGCCAAAGATGGGGAAGCAGCCTCCTTCTATGAGCCGGGCAACCATAGGGATCTGGCCGAGAAGGTCTGTGAACTCCTGGCCGATGAGGGGCGCCGTGAAGAGATGGGAGCCCGAGGTCTGGAGTTAGTAAAGGAGAGGTTTGAGTGGCAGAAGTTGGCGGATCGTTTCGTAGAGTTATGCGAAGGCTACCACAAAGGAGGTTAGAGTCAACATGAAGGTCTTAGTCGTCAACCCTCCTTGGCCCGGGCCAGGCTATGGTGCCCGTTCCGATGTCCGCTGGCCCCATAAGAGGGTGGATAAATACCTCGAATACCCTATCTATCTGGCCTACACCGCCGCAGTGCTTGAGGAAGCCGGTTTTGAGGTCCATTTTCTCGACGGGGTGATGGAGGAGATGTCTATTGGCGACTTCGCTGAGGCCACGGCTAAGATCGGGCCCCGTTTAGTTATCATCGAATCTTCTACGCCTTCCATCGATTATGACCTAGAGACGGCCCAAGCGGTGAAAGAGAGGGTGAGAGATGTCTATGTGGCTTTAGTCGGCTCCCATGCTACCTTCTTCCACCGGGATATCCTGGCCGAAAACGAGGCCATCGATGGTGTATGTCGTGGTGAGTTTGAGTTGACAGTCAGGGAACTGGCCTTGGCCTTAAAGGAGGGCAACGATCTCTCGGTGGTACAGGGCCTCTCCTACAGAAAGAATGGGCAGATCTCGGTCAATGAGCCTCGCCCTCTCATCGAGGATCTGGACAGCCTTCCCTTCCCGGCTCGCCATATCGTGAAAAGCGAGGGGTACCGAGGTGCTCTCTACTCCGGTGAGCGGCCCACCGCCATGGTGAGTTCGCGAGGCTGTCCTTACCGTTGTATCTATTGTCTCTGGCCCGAGACCCTTTATGGGCATAAATTCCGAGAGCGGAGCGCCGCCAATGTGGTCGAGGAGATAGAGCAGGTAGTACGGGATTACGGCGTAGACGAGATATATTTCGATGACGATTGTCTCACCTTGAACAAGAAGCGGATGTTGGAGATCTGCCGGCTGCTGATAGAGCGGGGCTTGCAGGTGAAATGGCTTTGTCAAGCGCGAGTGGATACCGTGGATAGGGAGTTATTGACGGCTATGAAGGGAGCAGGCTGCCATTATATCCTTTTTGGCGTCGAATCCGGTTCGTCTCAGATCCTCAAGGCTATGCGGAAAAGGATCTCCCTGGAGAGGGCTAGAGAAACCTTCAAGATATGTCGGGAGTTGGGGATCAAGACCCAGGCTTTTTTCCTCTTTGGGATGCCTGGCGAGACCCACGAGACTATAAGGGAGACGATCGATTTCGCCAAGGAATTGGACCCTGACAGCGCCCAGTTCGCCATCGTCATCCCCCATCCAGGCACGGAACTATATGAGATCTGTAAAGAGAACGGTTGGCTCATCTATGAGCAGTGGAGCGATTTCGCCGCCGAGAACTCCATTATCGAGACGGATCAGTTGAGTCGAGAGGAGGTGGAGAGGGCCCGGGTGCGAGCCTACCGCGAGTTCTACTTCCGGCCCGGCTTTATCGCTAGGACAATGGTCAACGTGCGGAGCCCCCAGGATGTGAAACGTGTATTGAGGAGTGCCAGATCCATTGTCGACCGTCTATCGTTTTTTCAAAGAGCAGGGGAGTGAGAGGAAAAGTGCTCTCGCGAGGGCCGGTGGTTTGATGTTGGCATCGAGGAGAAAGAGGAGCCTTCTTTGGCGGGGGTTGCAGATAACGGTCATCGGCCTGATCTTCGCCCTTTTACTGCGCAACCTTTATAGCAGTTGGAACCAGATCTCTGCTTACGACTGGAGCCTCAATTACCCCACTTTTGCTATCGCTTTCTTCCTGATGCTTTTGGCCTCTTCTTTCTATGCTTACCTCTGGAAATTGATCTTGGTTCGGTTAGGCAACCCTTTGAGTTACCGGAAGAGTTTTCGCATCTTCTTCCTATCTCAATTGGGCCGCTATCTCCCGGGCAAGATATGGGGGATCTTAGGCCTGGTCTACCTGAGTGAGCGAGAGGGTATCCCCAAGACCCTATCCACGGCCAGCATAACCCTGCAACTGATCCTCCAACTCCTTTCCGGGACAATGGTCTTTCTCTTCACCTTGCCACTTTGGCCGCGAGGTATCGGTCCTGTAGGGGGGCTTTATCCTTTCCTCATCCTCCTTCCGCTCAGTTTGCTTCTCATCCACCCTTCTGTTGTGAGGCGTGGGCTTGACCTCTTCTCGCGCCTAACTAGGCAGGAGGTAATCTCTATAGAGTGGAGCCATAGAGAGATCGTGGCCCAACTAGCCCTCTGGACCCTCTTCTGGTCCCTCAATGGCCTAGCCCATCTCTTCCTCATAAACGCCTTGTTCCCTTTTCCCCTCACCTACCTACCCATTGTAACGGGGATATTCGCTGTCGGTTGGGTGGTGGGCTTCATCAGCCTCTTCGCCCCCGCCGGTCTTGGGGTAATGGAAGGCACGCTCACTTTTCTATTAGGTTTCTACTTCCCCGCTTACGTGGCCATCATCGTCGCCCTCTTAACTAGATTAGCCCACACGAGCGGGGATCTCTTATGCGCGGCTGTAGCCTGGAGGCTGTAAGGCTAACCGGTGAGCAAGATTTTGACCATCACTACTACTATCGCTGTTACGATTGCGTAGTGCGGCCGAATTGACAAAAAGAGTGTTCACTACCCCTTGCTCCTAAGGAGAGAAGTGATTGGCTTCTTATAAACCGGAAGAAGATCCTCCTTCCCCCTGACAAGGGGAGGTCTAATTCAGGTTACGTCTGATGGCAGGAAGATGGAAGACAAGGGCTAGAGGCTACTGTGGTTTTTGAGAAACGTCCTACAAACAACCGCACGGTGAGTCGGCCAACAAGGGTCGAAGATCTATCACCACGCCTTTTCATCGCTGCTACGCTCTTAGCCCTAACATTCATAGGGTTTTGTCTGCGTTTGACATATGCTCGAGCGGCAAGTCCCTTTATTGACGAATACACCACCATGTGGGTGGCCCAAAGGACCCTCCAGCATGGATTCCCTGTCTTCCCCACGGGAGCCATCTACAGCCAAGGTTTGCTCTTCACCTATCTCGATGCTTTGGGCTTCAAACTATTCGGTTTCAGCGAGTTAGTGGCCAGGATGCCTAGCCTCATCCTAAGCGTCATCTCTATCCCCCTCATATATTGGGTGGGGAGGAAGTTATTCTCGCCCTGGGTAGGGCTCATCGCTGCCGCTCTCCTCACTTTCGATCCTCAGGCTATCATCTGGGGTGGCCGAGCGAGGAATTACGCCCTTCTTCTTCCAATAGCCCTTCTGTCGACCTTCTTCTTCTATAAGGGGGTCATCTACGGCGAAGATAGGGGTTATCGCCGCCTCTCTTTCCTCTTGCTCTTAGGCGCGGTCTTCACTCACAACCAGGCCCCCCTGCTCCTCCCCGCCTATCTCCTTTTGGCTCTCCTCCGAAGGGGATGGCGTTGGTTCCTGAGGATAACGGTGATGGTAGAACACCTTCTTCTCATAGCGGGGATGGCTATCAGCCTCGAACTTTACCGGTATATGCGTCCCCCCGGCTGGACGGAGGTAGGGGAGGGTCGTCCCCCCCTCGGTTTTTCCCTTGATATATTAAAGGCCATAAGGCGATACAAGCCTTTCTTCGTAGGGCCAGACCACCTTCCCATAGTGGGCTTCTTGACCCTTTTGATTATCCTGGGCCTCCTCTACCTCTGCCTCACTTGGCGAAGGCAAGGAAGGGCCATCACCGCCTTCGTCGGGGAAGAAGGGAGCCTCTTATTCCTCTACCTCTTATTTGGTGTTCTCATCTTAGAGATGGTCTTTGTAGTGAACGAAAGGAGGTGGAGTTATCGCTACCTTTTCATGCTCACCCCCCATTTCTTCCTCATGGCTAGCGCAACGTTGATAAAGAGCCTCAACCTCCTCGCCTTCTATGGCCGAAGGCTCATACCTCAAATCAGATCCCCCCTCCCAAGGAGGGCCTATGCCCCCCTCCTCAGCGGGTTACTGGTGGCCCTTATCGGGGTCGTATGCTTTCCCGCGGCGAAATCGGCGGCCCAGAGCCGAGAGCCTGGATACGACTTGGCCTTTCAGTACCTAAAGGGGCGTTGGCGCGAAGGGGACAAAGTGATGACCTTCACCCCCCCTCCCTGCATGCTCTACTTGGGAAAGTGCGATTATGTGGCTGTCGAGTTGGATTTTCACTCCTATGCTACTAAACAAGGGCCTTATTGGATCGAGGCTTGGGGTGGGATACCCATCCTTTTTACCGATGAGGATTTGATGGAGGTTATAAATAAGAGCCCCCGCCTCTGGTTTGTGGTTGACGACATAAGGCTACACACTAGATATACTCCGCAGTTCATCCAATATGTCTGGGACCATATGGAGTTAAAAGCCAACAAGCGAGGGGCCTTGGTCTTCTTGGCCCAGAACCCTCCTCCCCCTGGGCCAACCGTGGGGGGCTCTCTCAACATAGGATTAGAGGGGAAGGTTGCCCTCCTGGGCTATGGCCTCAATGGGGGGAGTTTCAAACCGGGTGAGGAGGTATATCTCTCCCTGCGCTGGAAAGGGTTAGAATCCGATTTGAAGAGTTACAGTATCTTCGTCCACCTCTTCGATGCCCAGGGCACTCTTTGGGCCCAGGATGACAGTGAACCCGCAGGGGGGCTTTACCCTACTAACTATTGGAGGGTAGGGGAGGCTATCACCGACACTCATCGCCTAACTCTTCCCACCGATATCCCAGCAGGGCGCTATCGTTTGGAGATGGGTGTTTATGAGCCCAGCACCATGAAATATCTAAGCACCACAGATGGTAGGGAGAGGATAGTTCTCGATTTCCTCAAGGTAGAAGTAGATAAGGAAGATCTTACGCCCCAGCACACCATCGAGGCGAAACTGGATGACAAGGTGACCTTATTAGGATATGATATAATATCAAGAAAGATCGGCCCAGGGGATACTATCGATCTGACCCTCTATTGGCAAGCGCAGAAGAGGATGGAGAAGGACTACACCGTCTTCGTACACTTCATAGACGAAGAGGGGCAGATATGGGGCCAGAAGGACAATCAGCCGGAAGGTGGCTTCTATCCCACCTCTTTTTGGGATGTGGAAGAGGTCATCAAGGATGAATACCGATTCCAGGTGCGTCCTGAGACGCCGGCCGGAGAGTACCAGATTGAGGTGGGTATGTATCTTTTGGATACGAATGAACGATTACCTCTCAAAGACAGGAGGGGAGAGATGATAGACGATAGGATCTTATTGGGCCCCGTGAAGGTGGAGAGATGAAAAAGGATCTAGATTCCTCACTATCTCGCCCTGCCGTCTCAGTTGTGATCCCTATATTGAACGAGAGGGAGAGCATCGAGTCTCTGTATCTAGCCCTTCGCCATACCTTAGAGGAGATAGGAAGAGGCTACGAGATCATCTTTGTGGATGATGGGAGCACCGATGGTACCTTCCAGCTCCTTCAGGCTCTCCAGGAGAAAGGTCCAGGCCTGCGGGTCATCCAGTTCCGGCGCAACTTCGGCAAGACGGCAGCCCTCAACGCTGGCTTTAAGATGGCGCAGGGGGAAGTGATCGTAACCATGGATGGGGACCTGCAAGATGACCCAGCCGAAATCCCAAGGCTCTTGGCCAAATTGGACGAGGATTACGATCTCGTCTCCGCATGGCGCTACGAGCGCAAAGACCCCCTCTCCAAGACCTTGCCCTCCCGGATCTTCAACGGTGTGGTTTGCACATTGACCGGCGTAAGATTACACGATTTGAACTCTGGGCTCAAGGCCTATCGCCGGGAGGTTACGCAGGACCTCAAGCTTTACGGTGAACTACACCGCTTCATCCCCATCTTGGCCCATTGGCAGGGCTATCGCATCGCCGAGGTGAGGGTGACCCACTACCCCCGCAAATATGGGAGATCCAAGTATGGGCTGAAGCGTTTAGGGGGAGGCTTCATGGACTTTTTGACCGTCCTTTTTTTGACCTACTATCTGAGGCGACCACTTCACCTCTTTGGCACCTTGGGCAGCCTCCTCTTCCTCTTCGGTTTCGGCATCTGTTTATATCTCACCGCCCTCTGGTTCAGCGGGGGAGGGATAGGCTGGCGTCCTGCCCTCTTCTTGGGCATTTTGGCCATGATCGTGGGTGTACAGATAACCTCCATCGGACTCCTGGGGGAGATGATCCGGAATCTCACTCATCAACCGGAGGAGGAGTACTCCATTCGCCGCTTCTTGGGTTAAAGAGTCGACCCCACCTCCAATTCCTTGGTATAAATCACCACGCTAAGGGGGTGGGGTTGCTCCTTTGATTCCGCGTGTTCAACCCCCGGTAGAGAGATGCTGGATAGCGGTTCAAAAACGAGAGGGGCGAGATAGGGGAAACGATGGGGTCGGCAATCATCGCTGGTCGGCTCAACAGGGAGCGGATCAAGGGCTACGCTTGCCCTTTGGCCTTGGGACTGCTCATCTTGTTCCATCTGGTCAACAACTGGCTCTATCTCAGGGCCAACGTTACCCTCGTGGGGTGGGACGCCATTTCCCATTTAGGCAAAACCTTGATCTATAACTCCATCCTGCAGCGGATAGACCTCCGATCCATTTTCCATGCTCTCACCTGGCCCTGGAATCGGCCGCCCCTCCCCTGGCTTCCCGCGGTCCTTTTTTATCGCCTTTTCGGGATATCTACCGATGTGGCTCTAATGAGCAATATTGTATATCTCGTCATCCTCGTTCTCTCCGTCTACAGGATAGGAAAGTGTTTGTATAGCGCAAGGATGGGGCTCTTAACCGCCTTCTTGGTCTCAACCTTCCCCGTACTATTCAGCCTATCCCGTATTCTCTACCCTGATTTTGCCTTGACCGCTATGGTCGCTCTCTCCATCAGTCTGCTGATCGGGGCTGATGGCTTCAAGAACCGCAAACACTCCCTCCTTTGGGGGCTAAGTGTGGGCTTGGGGCTGTTGACCAAGTGGCAGTTCCTGGCCTTTGCCACAGCACCAGCATTGTTCATTGCCTTGAGAACTGAGGCCTGGCGAGACCTTCAGCCCTTGGGGGATCGATCGGACAACCATTTGTTTCTGGGGCGGGTATCGACCTCCTTTTGGGCCCATCTGGCTGCTGCCCTCTTACTAGTGTCAACCTGGTACTTACCAAACCGGGATAGGATTGAAACCTTTGCCCTCGGGTTTTGGCTCCTACCCATATCTTGGATCCTCTTGACGATCACCTTCCATTTGCTATCTAAGCGACCTAGCCCGGCAACAAACTTCTGGAGCGCTATCTTTTTGGGCATGGTGATAGGGTCTGTTTGGTCGCTGCCCAATCTCACATATGCTCACCGTTTCCTGTATGTGGCCTATGGAGGGATAAACATAGCGGGACGGGAGTTCACCTTCCTAGAGCCCATAGCCTACACCAGATATCTACATTATTTCATCTTCGAGCAGATTTCACCCCTCTATTTTGTCGCTTTTGTTTTGGCGATCACAGTATGGTGGCATTATCGGCTTAGAGGATCGCCTTTGAGAAGTGCTTTGAAGGGCTTGAGCGACAACGCTTGGGTGATCATCTTGTGGTTCATCGTTCCCTTGACGATTTTCACCTTCTCCTTGACTATGAACCCTCGCTTCACCGTGGCCCTTCTACCTGCTCCGGCCCTCGTCACCGCCCGAGGCCTCCTCATGGTAAAAAACGCGAGGGTGAAGAGCCTTTTCTTCTCCCTCTTGATTGCGGTGGGTCTCT
>Ga0315280_10012348_pt1 | contig 10341 bp, 10 predicted proteins | sample YL17G06_40_MG_FD_203697 | JGI IMG/M metagenome (GOLD analysis project Ga0315280, IMG submission 203697) | Sediment microbial communities from Yellowstone Lake, YNP, Wyoming, USA - YL17G06_40 | ecosystem: Environmental > Aquatic > Freshwater > Lake > Sediment | place: USA: Wyoming | collected... | reverse complement strand
GGACGAGCCCACCAATCACCTGGACCTGCGCGCCAAGGACGTGCTGCTGGAGGCGCTCGGCGAGTTCACGGGCACGCTGGTGTTCGTCTCGCACGACCGCCACTTCATCGACGGGCTGGCGACCCGCCTCTTCGAGGTCGGCAACGGCGGCATCGCCGTTTACGCGGGCAACTACGAGGATTACCTGCGCCAGAAGGAAGGCCGCGCGGAGGCGGAAACGGCCACGCCGCCGGCAGAGCCGTCCCGCCCTGCGGGATCAGCGAGCGGGCTATCCGGCGACGGCCAACCCGCCCCGGAAAAGGACCAGCAGCCCCGCCGCATCAACCCCATCAAGCTCGAGCAGATGCGCCGCCGCGCCGCGGAAATCGAAGAAGAAATCGGCAAGCTGGAATCGGAGATCGGCGAGCTGCAGGAACGTTTGGCCCAGGCCAGCGCCTACCCCCAAACCGAAGAACTTCTACGGCTGCTGACCCAGCGGAACCGGGAGCTCGAAGCCCTCTACCGCGACTGGGAAGCGCTGCAGTTGGCCGTCCAAGCCAATCAGTGAATACTGGCAGATTCGCCGCGACGGCGGCCAGCGCGGCGTTACAGCGGTGGGCTTCTCCTTTGCGCGTATCACTGGTAGGCTATTGTGGATGGGAACGACCGCGATCAGCCGGGAGGACATCGTTCAGCGCCTGCGGATGGCGGAGGCCCAGGTGCGGAGCCTGGGCGTTCGCCGGCTTGCGCTCTTCGGATCGGTAGTTCGGGGCGAGGCGCACGCGCGAAGCGACGTTGATCTGCTGGTCGAGTTCGAGCCGGGGCGGAAGACGTACGACAGCTTTCTGGCTCTGGGGGAGTTGCTTGAGCGCTTGTTGGAACGCCCTGTAGAACTGGTTACGACAGAAGCACTGAGCCCCTTTATTGGTCCCCACATTCTGGCTGAGGCCGAGGATGTCCTTCGAGCCGCTTGAGTACCTCCGCCACATCCTAGCGGAGGCCGAGTACCTCGTGGAGAACAGCGCTGCGCTGAGCAAGGAAGAGTTCCTTGAGAGCGAAACTCTGCGCCGGGCGTTCGTGAGAAGCCTGGAGGTCATCGGCGAAGCCGGGAGGAAGGTGCCTGAAGCTTTCCGGGAACAGTGTCCCCGAATTGAGTGGCGTGCCATGGTCGGTATGCGCGACCGCCTGATCCATGGCTACTTCGGCGTGGACTATGACCTGGTCTGGGATGTAGTCAAACACAGAATTCCGGAGCTTAAGCGCCAGATCGAAGACATCCTTCGGCGTGGCGCAAAGGGCGGCTGATTCGGCGGCAGCCCGCTCAGAAGTAGTACAGCGAATTGAATAGCAGCGTGTAGGTGCCGTGGGATTGGGCGCGGTACTGGGGGCGGATGCCGAACAGCACCACGTGGCCGCGGCCCACCTGGGCATCCACCACCACGGGCCGCTTGTGGAGCAGGTTGTCGCCCAGCAGCCAGCCAGACAGCAGCGGGTTGGTTTCCGGGAAGGTGGCGACCGGCTTGATGGTATCGGCGGCGCTGGCCGGAATTTCAAACGCCGGCCCCTGCTCGAACCAGGCCGCGGCTTCCGCGTCCATGCCCCAGCCCAGCGGGTGGCGGGTGTCCACCTGGATGCGGAGCAGCGAGCCGGGGGCGTAGAAATCGCGCGTGGCGGCCCCCGACAACACGTTCTTGATGCTCACGCCGAGTTCCGAGCCGAAGGCGCAGGCGCGGTTGAGCAGGACGACGGCGCCGCCCTGCTGCACGAACTCGTGCAGGGCGCGCACGCCCGCTTCGCCCAGTCCGCCGGCGTACTCCTCGGGCATGGGGCCGATGAAGAACGGCAACTCGCCCCGCTCGCGCTCGCCGGGGCGGGGCTCGGCAGGCAGCGGCCCCGTGTCCCGGCCCCGCTGGCCCGCGCTGGGGTACCCCTCGACGATCACCCGCCTGCTCATGTCCGCGATCAGGATCACGTCGCAGCTCTCGTTCAGCTTTCCGGCGCGGATGTCTTTGTCGTACAGGCTGCGGTACGGGAATTCGAACTGCTCGAGCACGAACCGGGTCCAGCCCTCGTCCATGCTCGGCACGTAACTCTGGTAGACGCCGATGCGCGGCGGGCGCAACGGCCGCGCGCGGCGGGAACCGCGTTCCAGCGCCCGGAACTGCAGCCCGAATTCGTCGGCCAGGGGCTTGATGGCGGCCGCCGGCGCCCGCACCACGAAGTTGCCGCGGCTGTCGCGGCTGACCGGAACCTGCTTCTTCAAGAGCCGGTTGACCGCCTGGAAGGCGCTGGTGGAAGTGGGCTGGAGCAGGAAGGCGGCGGCCGAGGCGCCCGTGATGACGCCCGGCGGCGGAACCAAATCGGAGCGCACCGGCTCGGCTTCGGCCTCGAGCTTGTTGCGTACCTCCACGGCCTTGACGCCCATCAGCAACGGGAGCGTGTGCGCGGTGACGTCGTAGGGGCGCTTGGGAGGTCCGCCGGGGTATTGCCGCAGGTCGGGGTACTTCTGCCGCTCCAGCATGGTCTTGGCCCACGGGCTGTATGGCTGATCGAGCGAGATGATGTAGGTTCCGGCCGGGTATTCGGCGCCGTCGGCTGCAAACGGCTTTTTGGCCTGCTGCACCTCGACCATCCCGAACCGCAGGACGTTGAGCATCTTGGCGGCGGTGGCCGGGTCTTTCTGGTCGGGCGGGACCAGGAAGGCGGCGGGCTTGCCGGGCCACGGCTCCAGCGCGTTCTTGCCGATGCGATAGAAATTGCGCAGGAACATCTCCCGGTTCTGCGCGGTGTAGAACAGGCAGGCCTCCATGGCGATCAACTCGTAATCGACGATGTCCCGCAGGCGCCAGGCGCCGCCCGGCCAGGGGTTGGGATGATTCCAGGTGGCCTGCTGCGCGTTGTAGCCGAGGGCGCCGGTGTCCAGTTGCTCGAAACGGATGTCCACCGGGGTGGCCAGCCGGGCGGAGGCGGCCTCGGTGAGGATGCGCAATCCACCGTGATAACTCTGGTAGTGGCGCGCCGGCCCCCAATAGTCGTACATGGCGTTGACCACCACGCCCTTCTTGCCCGCCGTGGCCAGGTCGGCGGCCATGGCCGTCCCCAGCATGTTGACTTCGCTAACCAGCAGCGGATCGATATTGGGATCGACCGGATCCAGCCAGGGCGGCGTGAACATGCGGGCCGCGTACAGGCCCATCTGGTGCATATCGTAGACGACGTGCGGGTGCCATACGTTGTGCACCTGGCTCACCGTCAGCCGCGTCTCGGCCTGGGTGAACATGTACCAGTCGCGGTTGTCATCATGGCCGACATAGCGGTGGTAGAGGAACGGCGGAGGCGAGCCCTCCCACCGGGCGCCCAGCGACTTGCGGTACCAATCGGCGACCATATCCAGGCCGTCGGGGTTCAGCGACGGAACCAGCAGAAAGATGGTGTTTTCCAGGATCAGGCGATGGCGCGGCGTATCTTCGGTCAGCAGCCGGTAGACATACTCGATCGCGGCCAGCGTGGAGGCTACCTCGGTGGAGTGCACCGTGCAGGTAATCAGGACCACGGCCTTCCCCTCGCGCATCAGCCGGTTGGCTTCTTCCTTGGAAAGGCCGCGCGGATCGGCCAGGCGGGCCTGCAGGCCCCGGTAGTGCTCCAGGCGCGCCATGTTGGCGGCCGAAGAAACCGTGACCAGCGCGAATGGCCGTCCGTCGGTGGTTTTTCCCAGCTCCGCGTACTTGACCCGCCCCGGATCGCCCGCCGCCGCCTTCTGGAAGTAGCCGATCACCTGGTTCCAGTCAGCCAGCTTTCGATCTTCGCCCATCTCGAATCCCAGCACCTGCCTGGGCGCCGGGATGGCTGCCTGCACCGCGACGGCCGCCAATAGCGCCAGCACCGCAAGTACCGGCACGATTGCCGCTGCTTTCTGTCTCACGGATTTCTCCTGTGTACCGCCGTTCCTTTGTTGGCGGATTCTATCAGAGGTCGCCGGCGGTCTAAAGTCCAAAGTCCAAAGTCCAAGGTCCAAGGTCCAAGGTCCAAAGTCCAACGTGCTTCCAGCGTGCTACAGTAAGCGCATGGAGACTGCATACTACTCGATCATTTCCTCGCCGCTGGGTCCGCTCACGATTTGCTGTACCGAGAAAGGACTGCTCCGGCTGGACCTGCGGGGCCGCAGGCCCGCCGATCGGCGATTCGGTTGGGTGCGCTCGGAAGAAAAAACCCGGCCGGCGGCGTCGGAACTGGCCGAGTATTTCGCCGGACAGCGCCGGCGCTTCACCATTCCCCTGGACATGCGCGGGACGCCATTTCAACGCCAGGCCTGGAAGGCGCTGTTGGCCATTCCGTACGGCCGGACGTGCTCCTATGGCGATATCGCGCGGCAGATCGGCCGGCCCAGGGCGTACCGCGCCGTTGGCCAGGCCAACCATCGGAACCCCGTGGCGATTGTGGTGCCCTGCCACCGGGTGGTGGCGGCCGACGGCGGCTTGGGCGGCTACGGCGGCGGCCTGAAGACGAAGCAATTCTTGTTGGACCTGGAGCAAGGGGGACGCAGATAGAGGCTGTAGCGGCGACCTTGAGGTCGCCATCTCCATCACTGACCGCTGAAGATGTCGGTCTAAAGACCGCCGCTACAAACTGAGGTCATGCCGGCCCACGCGTGCGCCGACCACAACACGGGATGGGTGCTGAAGGTTGCCGCCCTGGCCACGCTGGCATTCTTCGGAGCCGAGCTGGCCGGCGGCTACTACGCGCGAAGCCTGGCCCTGCTCAGCGACGCCTGGCATAACTTCTCCGACGCCTTGGCGTTGTTCGTCACCTGGTTCGCCTTCCACGCCCAGGCCAGGGCCCCCAGCCGGCATAGGACCTATGGCTACCATCGTGCCGGCGTGCTGGCTGCTTTCGTCGCGGCCCTATTGGTTCTGGGGCCCGCCGGGTGGCTTTTCTACCGCGGCGCACAACGCCTGCTGGCTCCCGGCGCACCGGATTTCCGCATCATGTTGGCGCTGGGAGCGGCCGGAGTGGTCCTGAACGCTGGCGTGTCTGTGGCCCTACGGCGCGCGGCCCGCGGGGAGCAGTGTCCGCCCCGTGTGTTCCTGCACATGGCGGGGGACGCGCTCGCCGGCCTGGGCATCCTCCTGGCCGCCCTGCTGATTCGCATCTGGGGCCTGCGCGCCGCCGACCCGCTACTGGGCCTGCTGATTGCCGGGCTGGTGGTCTGGACAGTGTGGGATGTCGTGGTGGAGTCGCTCGACATCCTGCTGGAAGGCTTGCCCCCGGGGCTGGAATTGGAGCAAATGGAGGCGGCCATCCGCAGTCCAAGGTCAGGGACGCCATCCGACTTTTGACTTTGGACCTTGGACTTTGGACCGTTCTTAGTGGACCCAGCGGTCTTCTCGTCCCCGCTCTTCCTTGGTGCGTTCCTGCTCGCGCATGTACACCTCGAATTTCCTGCGGGCCCGCCGGAGTTGCCAGCGCCGGTAACCCTGCCTGAGCCGGATCGTCCAGGGCAGTTGTTCCGAACCCCAGGAGGACGACGCGTACCGGTGGCCGCGGCGCGGAAGCCAAAGCCGGATGTAAAGGAAGCCGAACAGCATGCCGCCCAGGTGGGCGATGTGGCTGATACCGCTGCCCGGTTGCGCCCATTGCATGAGGAATTCGATGCCGGCCATCAGGATGGCGAAGTACTTGGCCGGCAACGGGAACAGGAACATGAAGTAGACCGGGGTGTCGGGGAACAACAGGCCAAAAGCCAGGATCAGGCCATAGATGGCGCCCGAGGAGCCGATGGTGGCCGACACCAGCCCGCTGCCGCTGACCGCGGCAACCAGCACCACCGAGATTCCGGCGGCCACCCCGCACAGCAGGTAGTAGGCAGCAAATCGCCGGGTTCCCCAGGCCTGTTCAACCGCCGTCCCGAACATCCATAGCGTCAGCATGTTGAACAGAAAGTGCATGAAGCCGCCATGGAAGAACATGTAGGTGAAGACCTGCCAGATCATTCCATAGCGCAGCAGCCGCGCCGGCACCAGGTACAGCAACCCGAGCGGCGTGGCCAGCAGGTCCAGGTTGAGGAGCGCCGGGATTACATACAGCGCGGCATTGATGATCAGCAGGGTCTTGACGGCCGGCGTCAGGATGAAGCCGCCGAATCCCATGGATGGCCGGTAGCGATAGTAGTTGCCCATGCCGAAGTTTTGCTCCAACCAGAATAGAGGCTTTTCAGGATTCTGTCCAACACAGGGAGCCGACCGGTCTGACCCGAACGCGGGGGAAACGGGTCGAATTTACCCGGCCCGCACCACGCGGCGAGCCGGGGAAGGGGCTAATTATCAGGCAGGAAAGGGCCTGGGCGATGGAAGGCCAATTGCTCCCGTCTATGGCAGTTGGATCTTGTGCAACCACCCGAGCAAGGGGCGCACGCCGTCGTGCGCCCCCTTTTCTTTTGGCGGTGGATCGCCGTGTGCTTCCCCGGGCTCTGGTGATCCATCGCTGCTAATATGGCAAGCATGCCGGTTGCGGAACCCGCCGACCAGCGACCCAATGCCGCAGAGCCTCAGCATCGTGCCTGGCCGACGGTCTTGCGGGTGTTCTACGAACCGCGCCTTGCCGGCCCTGACCTTGCCGGTTGCGCGCTGTGGCTTCCCTTGTTGTTGCTGGCGGTTTCGGCGGCTCTTGCCTCCTATCCCCTGCTTTTCCGGCTGGGCGCGCCGGCGCTGGTGGACCTGAAGGTCCATAACACACCCGAGGGGCTGACGCGCCCGGCCATCCTGGTCTTCCTGTTCCTGCAGTTCGCCGCCCCGCTGCTGATCGTGATCGCGGCATGGCTGGCCGGACGGCTCGTGGACGCCTGGCTGTTCTTCGTCGTAGACGCGGGGGCGGAGCGGCGGCCGGTGCTCCGCACCACCGCTTATGGAATGCTTCCGCTGGCGGCCGGCAACGTCATGGTGGCCGCCGTCCGCGCCCTCTCCGGGCCTGACTCCAACCCCCTCAATCCCCTGGCCTCCAATGTTGCCTTCTTCCTCAATCCCGCCGAAACGCCGGTCTTCTGGCATGAGTTCGCCTTGGGCCTGGATGTTTTTTCCGTCTGGGCCATATTGGCGGCCGGCTGTGCCCTCGCCGGCCTGGTGGGCCGGAAGGTGGGCGCCGTGATTCCCCCGCTGATCGGCGCATGGCTGGGGATGCTGGCGCTGCGGGCCTGGTTGCTGGCGTAGAACTGCGTGCTATAGTCGAAGATTATGCGCTCTGACGGACGGCAGCCTGAGCAGATGCGGCCGGTGCGCATGACACCGAACTTCATCACCACCGCTGACGGCTCTGCGCTGATGGAGATCGGGAACACGCGCGTGATCGCCACGGCGACCATCGAGGCCGGCGTGCCGCAATTCTTGCGGGGCAGCGGCAAGGGATGGGTTACGGGCGAATACGGCATGCTGCCCGGCTCCACCCAGATTCGCACCCCGCGCGAGGTATCGAGGGGCCGCGTTTCCGGGCGCACCCACGAGATCCAGAGGCTGATCGGGCGCTCCCTGCGTGCCGTCACCCGCCTGGACGAGCTCGGCGAGCGCAGCGTCTGGGTGGATTGCGACGTGATCCAGGCCGATGGCGGCACCCGCACCGCTTCCGTTACCGCCGCCTTCCTGGCCATGTCGCTGGCTTTCGACCGCATGGTCAAGCAGGGAGCTTTCAAGACCTTCCCGCTGACGGATTACGTGGCTGCCATCAGCGCCGGCGTGGTTGATGGCCAGGCGATGTTGGACCTCAGTTATGAGGAGGACTCCCGCGCCGAAGTGGATATGAACCTGGTGCGGACCGGCAGCGGGCGCTTCATCGAGATCCAGGCCACGGCCGAGCACCAGCCGTTCGACGACGAGCAGTTGCGGCAGTTGCTGGCGCTGGCCGCCAGGGGGATCGAGCAGCTCCTCGAATTGCAGAAATCGGTGGCGCCGCTGCGCCGCTAGCCGGGAAAACTCACGTCGCATGCTCACGCTTTACGCGGCCACGTCGAACACCGGGAAACTGGCGGAGTTCCGGGCCGCTGCGCGCCAGGCTTCCGCTCCGCTGCTGATCGAAGCGGTTCCCGGAATGGCCTCGCTGCCGGCCTGCGTCGAAGACGGGCTCACCTTCGAGGAAAACGCCCGAAAGAAAGCGGAACACTACAGCCGGCTGGCGAGCGGGCTGCTTTTCGCCGACGATTCCGGCCTGGAGGTGCAGGCGCTGGGCGGCGCTCCCGGCCTGCATTCGGCGCGCTACTCGGGGCCCGGCGCTAGCGACGCCCGCAACAATGAGAAGCTTTTGGCGGCGCTTCGTGACCTCGAGCCGGATCGGCGCCAGGCCCAATTCGTCTGCTTCATCGCCCTGGCCGAAGCCGGATGCGTGCTGGCGGTGTTTCGTGGCGCCGCCGAGGGCGTGATCCTCGAGGCGCCCCGCGGTTCGAACGGCTTCGGGTACGACCCCCTGTTCCTTTTCCCGCCACTGGGCCGCACCTTCGCCGAGCTGGCGCCCGAAGAGAAGCTGCAATTCAGTCACCGCGGCCGCGCCTTCCGCGCTTTGCTGTCGTGGCTGAACAACCGGCTGTAGGCCGTAGGCTGTAGGCAGATTGCGGATCTCAAGCATCGGCATGTTTGAGATCTGCAATCCGCAATTCTCGGCCGCCTCCAGCCTACTGTCTCCGGCCTCCGGTCTGTTATCATTCCGCCATGGCGAAAGCGCAGCGCGCAACGAGGAAACCGGCCCGAGGCTGCGACCCGGCCCGCGTCAGGGCCATCCTGAAAGGGCTCGACCAGATGTATCCGGGCGCAAGGTGCGCGCTGCGCCACGAGAACGCCTGGCAGCTCCTGGTGGCCACCATCCTTTCGGCGCAGTGCACCGACGTCCGCGTCAACATGGTGACGCCCGGGCTGTTCAAGAAGTATCCGACGGTCGAGGATTTCGCCGCGCTGCGGCCCGAGCTGCTGGAGCCTGACGTTCGCTCCACCGGCTTCTTCCGCAACAAGGCCAAGTCGATCGTCGGCGCGGCCAAAAAGATCGTTTCCGAATTCGGCGGCCAGGTGCCGCGCACCATGGACGAAATGCTGACGCTGCCGGGCGTGGCGCGCAAGACCGCCAACGTCGTGCTGGGGACGGCATTCGGGCTGACCACCGGCATCGTTGTCGATACCCACGTACACCGCCTCTCGCGCCGCCTGGACCTGACGCGCCAGGACGACCCGGGCCGGATCGAGCGGGATTTGATGCAGGTGATTCCCAACAAGAAGTGGATCGAATTCAGCCATCAGTTGATCTGGCACGGCCGGCAACGCTGCGCCGCGCGCCAGCCGCACTGCGACGCCTGCCGGCTCGATCCGCTTTGCTACGCCGCAGACAAATGGAAACCGAGAAAAACAGAGCCGCGACCGTGAGGGAGCGGACCGCTGACCAAAATCCGCATCCCGCTGGCGACATGTCGCCCGAAGAATTCCGGCGGCACGGACACCGCCTGGTGGATTGGATCGCCGATTACCTGGCTCACCCCGAGCGCCTCCCGGTGCTGGCGCGGGTTAAGCCCGGGCAGTTGAAGGCCGCGCTTCCGGACACCGCCCCGGAAACCGGCGAGGATTTCGATGGCGTGCTCGACGACTGGGAGCGGCTGGTCCTCCCCGGCGTCACGCACTGGAACCATCCCGGCTTCTTCGCCTACTTTGCCATCACCGGCTCGGGGCCCGGCATTCTGGGCGAGCTGCTCAGCCAGGCCCTCAACGTGAACGCCATGCTGTGGCGCACGGGGCCGGCGGCCACCGAGCTGGAAGAAGTGGTGATGGGCTGGCTGCGAAAAATGATGGGCCTGCCGGAGCAGTTCTTCGGCGTGGTGATGGATACGGCCTCGGTCAGCAGCCTGTGCGCCATCGCCGCGGCCCGCGAGGCGCTGAACCTGGGGCTGCGGGAAGAGGGCATGGCCGGCGGGCCGCGCCTCCGCCTGTACACCTCCGAACAGGCTCATTCTTCCATCGAAAAAGCGGCCATCGTGTTGGGCATCGGCCAGCAGGGCGTGCGCAAAATCACCGCCGACAGCCAGTTCCGCATGGATCCGGCGGCGCTGGCCAACGCCGTGCGGCAGGACCGGGCCGGCGGCTGGCTGCCGTTCTGCACCGTGGCCACGGTGGGGACCACGTCCACCACCAGCGTGGACCCGGTTCCGGCCATCGCCGAGGTCTGTGCCGCCGAGAAGATGTGGCTGCACGTCGATGCCGCCTATGCCGGGGCCGCCGCCGTGCTGCCCGAATTCCGCCACATCCTGGCCGGCTGCGAGCGCGCCGACTCGCTGGTGATGAACCCCCACAAATGGCTGTTCACGCCCTTCGACTTCAGCGCCTTCTATTGCCGGCATCCCGAAAC